>WNFM01238819.1_pt2 | contig 26119 bp, 23 predicted proteins | sample 5400271 | NCBI WGS metagenome assembly WNFM01 (sample SAMN13153352, study PRJNA577476) | soil metagenome | isolation source: 60 cm saprolite on Douglas fir-dominated hillslope | place: USA:California | collected 2013-09-17 | reverse complement strand
CGTGCTCCGAACTCGGCCGTGAAGGACCGCGGAGCAACCGTGCTCGTGGGGTTGATGAACCCGATCGGCTTACCAAATGTGGCATCTCCGACCACGTTGTCGAAGTTATTGCCATAGTTGGCGTGGTTGAACAGGTTGAATGCCTGGAACGCGAGTTGCAGCTTGCGCGTTTCACCCAGCTTGATGTTCTTGGCCACGCGCGTGTCCACGTTGAAGTAGGGATCCCCGCGCTTGTTGTCCATCGGGTTCAGACCGCAGGTTCTCGAGTAGTAGCCCTGTAGCGTGCAACCCGGTGCCAGCAGTGCGCCGGCCGCGCTGCCGCCGCCCATACCCAGGTCATTGCTAGAATCGATCTCGTTGTACGGTCTGGCGGAGCCGGCCTGGAGAACCGGAGCAAAGGACATGCCCCACGGCAGGTTCCAAATACCGCTGATCGTGAGGTGGTGCCGTTCATCATTGAAGGCCGGACCAAAATCTTCCGGCGCGAACGGGCGGTTGGGATCGCGCGGATAGTAACGGAACGAACCGCCGTCCTCGTTATAGCCTACTGCACGGGCCAGAGTGTAATTCACTGAGAGGTCAATCTTATGGAAAGCCCGCTGGCGATAGCTGATATTCATGCCATCGTAGCGCGACCGGCCAATCGATTGCTCGTCGCGAACGCTGCCCAGCCTTGGCTGGCCCGCTGCGATGAACGCCGCGTCCATCGGACGGATCAGGCCCAGGGACACGTTGGCGGGATTGATCGGGACCTTCGCATCAAGATTGATGGTTTTGTTTTCATGCAGGCTGAGTACGTGAACGTATTCCACTTCGATCACGGACTTGGGTGAAAGTGACCAGGAGTAGCCACCGTTGAACTCTTCGGTGACCGGGCTCCGGTAGTCCGGGTCCATGATGCGGCCGGTGGCGCCCACGGCCAGGTTATGAGACGGCGCTGCGATCGTTGGCAGCGGGTCCACGCCAAAACGCCAGTTGCTCAACAGAATGGCGGTACCGGGTACCGTATCGGTTGGGGCCAGCGAAAACAGCGTCTGGAAGATGGTGTTGTTGGCCTGTTGTTGCATGAATAACGGAATGTTCTGGAAGGTGTTGCCGTAATAGAGGCCGTAGCCGCCACGGAGAATGTGGTTGCCATTGCCTTTCACGTCATAGGCAAAACCAATGCGCGGGCTGAAGTCCTTGGTATCGTCACTCGCCACTTTTCTGGTCAGACTGGCCGCGATGGCATTGGTCGGCGCAAGCGCCAGCAACTCCTGGTACGTGCGGCTCTGGGTCGCATTCACGCCCGTGATCATGTTGAAATCCCGGTCATAACGGAGCCCGATATTCAAGGTCAGGCGCTTCATCATCTTCCAGTCATCCTGGAAGTAGAGACCAAGCTGCTTGGTCCCGTTCGGGATGACAAAGGAAGGATCGCCGTTAGCGATGCTCATGGCCTTAACCGCGCCGGGAGTGGCGAAGCCGTTCGGGAACGCAGCCGCGCCGCAACCCGCGGTGGCGGCGTCGGGCGCTACACCCAGGATGCAGCTCGGGTTCTTCTTGAAGTCAAGTTCCAGCGTCGGATTGAATTCAAAGAATCCGCCCATCTTCGGGTTCCAGATGTAATCGAAGCCGGTTTTGAACGTGTGGCGGCCAACGTTCTTGGTCACGTCGTCCTTGAACTGGAATTTGGTCTGAAACGACTGCTGTGGAACGTTCGTGTTGGTGCCGAATTGCGCGGTAGGGAATGTGACGAGCGGAGCGCGCGTGGTGCTGTCAATCAGGTTGTTCCAGTATGAGAAACCAGCCGTGAAGCTATTGACCAGGGTTGAGCTAAGGGCCGAATTCACTGTCACATTGGCCACCTGCATATGATTGACCGTGAAGTTGCCTTCCGTCAGATCAAATGTGCCGTTGCTCTGGTCATTGAGGCTGTTATTGGCCTGCGTGGTAACGGACAGGTATGCGCTGTGCCTGCTGTTGAAGGTATAGTCCATGCGGCCGTTGAGGCGATTTTCAAAGAACGGCGTTGGAACCACCGAAGCGGGCTGGGCCCCCAACGAGGTTACAAGGTTGAGCTGCGTGAGGGCCGTCGGCGCTTCGGAACACGAACAGCTTGTCTTTCTTGATCGGTCCCCCAATGGATCCGCCGAACCACTGCCGCGAGTACGGCGGGTTGGAAGTAACAAAACCGCTGGGCACTGTGGGGTCGGCCAGCTTCTGGTCTGCATTGAGCGCCTGGGCGCGGAAAAATCCGAACGCCGAACCGTGGTAATTGTTAGAACCGGACTTGGTGATTACATTGATGGCGGCGCCTTCCGAGCGCCCATTCACCGCAGAGAATCGCTGCGTAGAGATGGCGAATTCCTGCACGGCTTCGGCGGGAAGCTGCATCACTGGTCCACCAACCGTGTTGTCTTTATTGTCAATGCCGTTGACGGTGACGTTTACGTTGCGTCCGCCCTGGCCGTTTACGGACAGAATTGAATAGCGGTTTTTTGTCGGATCGTAGGAATCCGCGGCTTTCACGCCGGGTGAAAGATAAGCCAGGTCGGCGATGTCGCGACCGATCAGAGGCAGGTCCGTGATCTGCTGCGGGGTGATGTTGGTGCTGACGTCGGTCTTGGTCTGGTCGACCAGAGGCGCAGTGCCCGTAACCTCAACGGTTTCGGTTACTGCACCTGGGACGAGCGTGAAATTCTGCGTGGTCGTTCTCCCCACCTGCAGTTCCACAGTTTTCGCCTCGCCAGCGGAGAACCCAGGGGCCGTGGCTTTGATGTTATAAATTCCCGCCGACAATAGATCAAAGCGGTATTCGCCGGCATCGTTGGTTTTGGTGGTACGGGTGGCGCCGGTATCTTTGTTGGTGACGGTAACCTCCGCCTTGTTGCCGATCACCGCCTGCGTCTTGTCCACAATCGTTCCTTGCAGACTGGCGCTGGCTGTTACTTGGCCGACCAGACTGATACTGCTTAGCAGCACTAAACAGCCCATGACGGCGACGAATATCCATCGCTTGCTATTCATTCTCTTCTCTCCTTGGAATTGGGGATACTCGGCACTTTCTCTCGAGTGCCTTGCACTTTCGGATTTCTTTTCACTTACTTTGCCTGCTTTACAAAAGAGCAAGGCGGTTACCAAACGAAGTCACTGGTCGACTACGGCGGCTCACGCCACCCTTCGTCGCGCCCGTCAAGTCCTTGGGCCGAAATCGCTTACTTCTGGATATTCAATAATTTCAAATAGATACAGGCGACTCGATCTTTTCTGCGGCCGGCCCGAGTTATCACTAGGGGAAAGCGATTCTTGCAGATAGTGGTGTTCGGTACCAGCAGTTCCTTCGGGTTATTCGTGGTTTTATACTGTTTTCTGTATCATGATCTATGGTTTAACATCAATTTCCAGGAAGAATGGGACTGTTTTTCCACAGATCAGTTGGTGTCACCTTTGCACCTGATCCGGCGTTCTTGAAAAGTTCGATTCCGAGCAGCAAAAGACGGGCGCGGGAGACGCTCGGCTGCTGTTTCCGGGGTTTGGCAGCCTGAGCACACCTTCGCCTTGGAACAGCAAGTGAAGAGATTTTGTATTATTCTTTAAGCATGGCCTCAAGCATTACTACTCCGGCGCGGCACGGGTTTCAGACAGACGATACGAACCTTCAATCGATTGCCGCCAAGGTGTTTGCCCGCGAACGCCTGAGCTTTGATGACGCGGTCGTGCTGTACCGCTCGCCGGACATTCTCGCTATCGGGTGGCTGGCCAACCATGTCCGTGAACGCCTGCACGGGAACGTGGCCTATTTCAACGTTAACCGCCACATCAATCCCACCAATGTTTGCGTTGCCGCATGCCGTCTTTGCGCTTTCGGACGAAAGAAGGACGCGCCCGGCGCCTACACCATGGCGCTGGACGAGGCTTTTGAAACTGCGGCCTCGGGATACTCTGAGGCCATCACGGAATTTCACATCGTCGGCGGGCTGCATCCCGATCTGCCGTTTCAGTACTACCTGGACCTGATTTCCGGATTGAAGGCGCGTTTCCCGCAGGTGCATCTCAAAGCGCTCACCATGGTTGAGATTGCTTTTCTGGCCAAGCGGGGAAAGCTTTCGATTGAAGAGACGCTGCGCCAGCTCAAGAACGCCGGCCTGGACTCACTGCCCGGCGGCGGCGCTGAAATCTTCAATGAGCGCGTACGCCGCGTGATCTGCGATCACAAAATTGACGGCGACCAGTGGCTGGACACCGCGCGTACCGCGCACAAGATCGGCCTAAAATCGAACGCCACCATGCTTTATGGCCACATTGAGAATGAAGAAGACCGCGCTGATCATCTCATCCGCCTGCGCACGCTGCAGGATGAAACCCATGGCTTCCAGACGTTTATCCCGCTAGCATTCCACCCTGCCAACACGCCCTTGAGCCATTTGTTTGTGACTACGGGAATGCTTGACCTGAAGCAGATTGCCATCGGCCGGCTGGTGCTGGATAATTTCCCGCACATCAAGGCGTACTGGCAGATGCTCTCACCCAAGATCGCGCAGGTCTCGCTGCGTTTTGGCGCCGATGATATCGATGGAACTGTGGTGGAAGAAAAGATTTATCATGACGCAGGCGCCACCACGCCGCAAGGTTTGGTGCGCAAAGAACTGGAACGCCTGATCCGCGAGGCCGGCCGCGAACCTGTCGAACGCGACACGATGTATCGCCCGGTAACGAGGACGGAAACCTCGTTCACGATTTCGGTGTAAGAACCAAGCCGCGAATTCCGTGAATCAACACGAATCAAAAAAGAATCCGCGTCTTTTGTGTTGATTCGCGGCCAAATCGCTTTTGATCTGCGTTCATCTGCGTAATCTGCGGCTAAATCAGTCTCTGAACACTCGCTTGAAGATCTTCCCCACGTTCCTTAGCTGACGCTCGATGGAAAATGCCTGCTCGATCTGCTTTGCCGGTACGCGCGATGTAATTTCAGGATCGTTCATCACCAGTTCGCGGAAGTTCAAATTTTCCTTCCAGGCGCGCATGGCGTGTTTCTGCACTAGGCGATAAGCGTCTTCTCGCGCCATGCCGTGTTCGGAGAGATCCAGCAGCAGTTGCCCGCTGAACACCAGCCCGCCGCTCGACTCCAGGTTCTTGAGCATGCGGTTGGGATAGACCATCAGCGTATCAATCAGGTGAATCATCTTGGTGAGTAGGTAGTCCACCAGGATCGTGGAATCGGGCAGGATCACGCGTTCTACTGACGAGTGTGAGATATCGCGCTCATGCCACAGCGCCACGTTTTCAAACGCCGCCTGCGCATTGGCCCGTACCACGCGCGCCAGTCCGCTGATCTGCTCACTCGTAATCGGGTTGCGCTTGTGCGGCATGGCTGAAGAACCTTTCTGCTTTTCACTGAAATATTCTTCGGCCTCGCGAACTTCGGTGCGCTGCAGGTGGCGTATCTCCGTAGCGATTTTGTCCAGCGTGGAAGCAATCGTCGCCAGCGTGGCCACGTAGTAGGCGTGACGGTCGCGCTGGATCACCTGCGTCGAAATCGGCGCGGCGGCCAGCCCCAGCCGCTGACAGATTTTCTCTTCAAACTCGGGCTCCAGGTGGGCGAACGTGCCCACGGCGCCGGAGAGCTTGCCCACACGCATCTCTTCGGCAGAGCGTTTAAAGCGCTCAATGTTGCGCACTGTCTCCGCGTACCAGTTGGCCAGTTTCAGCCCGAAGGTAGTCGGCTCAGCGTGTATGCCATGCGTGCGCCCGATGGTCGGGGTGTGCTCGAACTCATGGGCCCGTCGCGCCAGCACCGCCTTGAGTTGCTCCAGATCGTCGGCGATGATCCGTGAAGCCTCTTTGATCTGCAGCGCCTGGGCAGTGTCTACCACGTCGTTCGAGGTCAGGCCGTAATGCAACCAGCGCGCCTCGGGCCCGACTTTTTCCGCCACCGCAGTGGTGAAAGCGATCACGTCATGTCGGACCTCAGCCTCGATTTCGTGAATACGCTTCAAGTCAAAGCCTCCGCGCTCGGCAATGGCCCGGGCGGCATTCTCGGGAACCAGGCCGGCTTCCGCCAGCGTCAGGCTGGCTGCGGTTTCCACTTTCAGCCAGCAGTGGAATTTGTTCTCATCGCTCCATATTTGGCCCATTTCCGGGCGGGTATAGCGAGAAATCAATGGGAACTCCTTGGCATGGCAGTGAAATGGACATTCGATCATAAACGGTGGCCGCGTGCCTGCGCCAACCCTGGTAGGGTTCCGTGCAGGCAGGGAACCGCCGAAGGCAGGGCGCCACTGATAAAGTAGTGTTCCGGCGGGTCGATATTTACAATCAAATGTTTCTAGAAAAGTAAAAGGGCCTTCCAGCCGGTTTGGTCCGCCGGGAAGGCCCAGGCTCGAATCTAGCAGAATGTTTCCATTATGTCGCGGAGCGATATAAAATGTCAAAGGAAAAGAACTTGCGGCCTTTAACCGATCCGGAGTATCTGGCCCTGGGCGAATTTCGCTATCAGGTGCGGCGTTTCCTTCGCCATATGGAGGAAGCAACCAGGGCTCTGGGCGCTAACCCCCAGCAATATCAATTAGTTCTGGCAGTCAAAGGGCTGCCCAAGGCGGAGACCCCCACCATCAGCCGCCTGGCGGAGAGGATGCAGCTTAACCATAACAGCATGGTGGAGCTGGTAGACAGATGTGAAGAGCACAATCTGCTGCGCCGCAACCGGTCGGGTGATGACCGCCGTCAGGTCACCCTTTCCATCACGCCGGAAGGGGAGAGTCTATTGCGAAAGCTGGGCGCCGCAGCACGCCAGGAGCTGCGCGATATGGGGCCCACGCTGGTGGATGCCATTCTGCGGCTGACCGGGGACAACCGTGCTGCGAAAGAAGCGATAGCTCCCCGACCGAAAACAGGAGGAACTAAGAAAGCGGGCCCATGAACGAACCGACCCAGGCAAACCAACCAAGCGCTACATCTCAACTCCATCGCTCCAGTTGAGAGAGCCCTTTAAGCACTTCACTACAACCTGGCATATTCTATCCATCTCCCGCGGCCCGCGCGTGTTCTGAGACGCAGCGTTGCTGAACTTTTTAGAGTTGAGAAATACCAAAGAGTTCGGACATTTCCTGATACTTGAATCCCCGGCCGGGAATATAGGGCTGGACCCATTCGCCGTTCACCACGAATTGCGGAATGGCACGCTTGCCGGTGCGCCGAATGACCTCTTCCGCCGCACCCGGCGTTACCTCGATGTTAACTTCCTGATAAACGATGTTGTTCTGGGCCAGCCAGCGCTTGGCGACATGGCAGTCCCGGCACCACGGAGCGGTATAGACGATGAGTTCCATATATTGATTTGTATGAATATTGGATGAAGCTGCGCCGCCGTTGGATACAAGTTAAATGCCCGCAACCAGGCTTGCAGCCCGGAGTGCTCAATTTCTGAGATCATAGAAGCTTACACTTCAAGTATGGAGACGAACATATGGCGGAGACCGCACAACAATACACTGAGCGGCTGCTGAGCTACGGCCAGGGCAAAGATTCCTTGCGCCTGCAGCAGGCCGCGCCGAAGAAGCTGGCTGCGCTGCTCAAAGGAAGGACGAGGAAGCAACTCGCGCACCGGCCCGCGGCGGACAAATGGTCGATTGCGGAGATTGTCGCCCACCTGGCCGATGCGGAACTAGCCATTTCCTGGCGCATTCGCCAGGTCCTCAGCAATAACGCTATTCCTATCCAGGCTTATGACCAGGATTTGTGGGCCCGGACCTTCGACTACGCCCATCGCGATCCACAGGAGTCGCTGGCGACATTCCGTTCTCTGAGGGAAGCCAATCTGGCTTTGCTGAAATCCGTTCCCAGAAAGTTGTGGGAAAATTACGGCGTTCATCAGGAGCGCGGCAATGAAAGCATAAGCCACGTCGTGCGGATGGTTGCCGGGCATGATCTGAACCATTTGCGGCAGGTAGAGGCGATTCTGAAGGGAACGCGCTGAGGTGAGAAAGCCGCCAGCGCTTGCGGGCCGGCGGCTTCCTAAATCCAGACTATTTCTTTTCCGCAGGCGCTTCCTTGCTCTGGATTGAGAGCAGCTCTACTTCAAAGATAAGGGTAGCGTTAGGCCCAATGTCGCCGCCGGCGCCGCGCGTTCCGTACGCCATATCAGAGGGGATAAAGAGTTGCCACTTTGAGCCCACGGGCATCAGTTGCAGGGCTTCAGTCCAGCCTTTGATAACGCCGCTGACCGGGAAGGTAGCCGGCTCACCGTGCTTATAAGAACTATCAAACTCCGTGCCATTGATCAGCGTGCCCCGGTAATTGCAGACCACCGTTTCTGCTGCGGTGGGTTTGGCACCGGCGCCGGCTTTCAGAATCTTGTATTGCAGGCCGCTGGGCAGGGCCACCACGCCTTCTTTTGTCTTGTTGGCGGCCAGAAATGCTTCGCCTTCCTTCTTGTTGTTCTCAGTAGCCAGTTTCATCTTTTCTTCCTGTTTGCTCTGCATCTCAGCCTGCAACTGCATGAGCGTGGCGCGGGCCTCGTCTTCGGTCAAAAGAGTCTTGCCGCCTGCTAATCCATCTTTCAGGCCTTGTGCAAGGACGTCAGGATTTACCTCGATCGGTTGCCGGTGCAGGCTGGCGGCAATGTTCATACCCAGCGCGTAGCTGGCTTTGTCTTTTGGAGTGGCGAACGGTGAAGCGGTGTCGCTCTTGGCCGCGGGCGCCTCGGTCTTGGAGGCCGGCGGTGGCTGCGTTTTCGCCGGTGCGGTGGACTGGGTTTTTGCCGGCGCCGACTGGCTCTTGGTGGTGGACTGTTGCGCCACGGCGCTTCCCAGCAGCAGTACCCCGGCTGTCAATATTGTTGGTAACGCGATAAAGGGTTTTCTCATGAATCTATTGTCACATTCACGTAGAAACAGCGCAAATCGCGCGGCCAACAGTCTATTGCGCCCAGGCATCAACTCAAGAATGCGAGCGTGTCGGTATCAGCTCTCGAACCATTTTGCCGCGATCGCAATGGTCTTCTTGTTGCTAGCGGTGATTGCAGGATGCGTCATTTCCCCGCGCAGGACCGTCATTGAAAGCCCTTCGCCCACTCCCACGCCCTCGCCCACACCTACGCCTACGCCTACGCCGAGCATTACTCCCACTCCTACTCCTGCCGCGTTTCCAACGCCAACGCCGATGGCGGCAACAGTTCCGCGGACCGATGCGCCTGCCCAGTTTCTGTTTACAACGGCTCCCGGTTCTGTGCTACTGACAGGCTTCAAGGTCAATACTGATGGTTCCCTCGTTCCGGTACCCGGATCGCCGTTCCTGCTCAGCTCTCCGGCGCGTGCGGTCACATCAGTGCATCGGACTCTGATTGTTGTGGGCGATAACACACTTACGGTACTCGCAGTGGACAAAGAAACGGGTTCGATTCAGCAGGCGGATTCGGTCAGCGCCTCGACGGCGGCTTCTGATCTCTCGTCGTTGGCAATGTCAGGTTCACGGCCGGCAGTTCTGGACGCCAACGGAAGATTTATGTATGTAGTTGACGCGGGCAAAGGGGAGCTGGCTGCGTATCGAATCAACCGTGGCAAGCTGGCCGCGCCCGCGGAATCGTACCCTGTTCCAGACGGCACATCGTCCATCGCCCTGGTGCAGCCTTAAGCGGGCAAAAAACAAAACCCACCAGCTTTTCGCTGGCGGGTCCTGGCTAAATGCTATTCGGCCAGTTGCTGGTGCTTACATGACAACACTCGATCCCTTGTTTCTGCCAACTTCCCTCAATCGTTTTTACCGCGCCGGCCGAAATAGAGTTCCATAAAATTCAACAGGTGATCCTGGAGAGATCTGTAGAGGTCGCTTTCGCCGGCAGAGTTCAACTCTTGGAGAAGCTCGACCGCGATATCCCGTAAGGCCATCAAAAGCAGGTACCTTTTCAACGGCTGTTCAAGCACGGAAGCAGCAAGCGCTTTCGAAAACGATTCAGCGGCCGCTCGCACGCGGGCCGATGGGTCCACGCCGCCCGCGGGAATCTGAAATATTTCCTGCATCGCGGCTGAGCAGTTGAAGCCGGTTCTTATCTTGGCCAGCACGGCCAGCCACTTTGATTCCGACAGCATCTCCTCTTGCCCGCTGCTGTCGCGAAGAATCTCCAGACTCTTGAGCGCCAGGTCGAGTGCGATGCCGGCGTCCTGATGTTTGTGAAGGTGGACAAAAGCGAGAGTATTGAGCGCCATGGCATGCAGCGGATCAGATTCGCCAAAACACTCGGCCGTGGCCCGGCAGTTTCTTTCGGCCAGCTTTTGCGGGTCTTCGCCTGTTGGAAGCGGCTTGGGACGAAGCAGCAGCGAGAGCAGGTAGTCATTCTCACTCTGCGCATACTCTCGCAACTCCGATTCGTTATCCATAGGCAGACCGTGAGAAATTAAACCAGAGCTTCACCGCGTACCGCAACTGTGCTCGCCTGGTGGCCGTGCCGGCCCCTGCTCTATTCGCAGGACGTGGAAAATCGCCTGATAGCAGCGATTGGTATCTGTTCTGGACTGTCCCCGGCGCAAAAATAAAACCCGCCAGCCTTGCGCTGGCGGGTCATGGCTCATTGCTATTCCCTAGTTGCTATAGAGCAGCACGCCATCTGTTTTTTCCGCGCCCTCGCCCACCTGACGATAGAACAGCTGGTCGCTTTCCAGGTAGACCTCAATGAAGGCCGGCCGAGTGGTGATGGTGCCCTGGATCAGCGCCTCAGACAGCGGGTCTTCAATATACCGCTGCAGGGCCCTGCGCAAAGGCCGCGCGCCATAACTGCGATCGACTAGCGTTTTGTCCAGAATCCACTTCTTGGCTTCTTCGTTCACGGTGATGGTGATGTGACGCTGCGCCAGATTGCCATTGAGCTGCTGTACCAGCAGTTCCAGGATCTGGATCAGGTCGTTGTCAACCAGGGCGTTGAAGATGATCACTTCATCCAGACGGTTCAGAAACTCCGGATTGAAGGTCTTCTTCACTTCCTGCCGCACCAGTTCTTCAACCTTCTCAGTGACCGATTCTTCTTTGTCGATCTGGAAGCCGAGACCCTTGCGCTTCATCAGGTGCCGTGCGCCAATGTTCGATGTCATCACGATGATTACGTTCTTGAAATCAACCGTATTGCCCAGGCCATCGGTGAGCTGGCCGTCTTCAAGAACCTGCAACAGGATGTTGAAGACATCCGGATGCGCTTTCTCGATTTCGTCCAGCAGCACGACTGAGTAAGGTGACCGTTTCACGCGTTCGGTCAACTGGCCGCCCTCTTCGTATCCCACGTATCCCGGAGGCGAGCCGATCAGCTTGCTGACCGAGTGCTTTTCCATGAATTCCGACATATCGAAGCGGATCAGCGATTTGTCGCTGCCGAAGAGAAAGTGCGCCAGGGTGCGCGCGACTTCGGTTTTGCCCACGCCGGTCGGGCCCAGGAACAGGAACGAGCCGATAGGCCGGTGCGGCGATTTCAGACCTGCACGGGAGCGCCGGATGGAGCGGGCCAGGGCGCTGATGGCCTTGTCCTGCGAGATCACACGCTTGTGCAGCTCTTCTTCCACCCGCAGCAGCTTCTGCGTCTCTTCTTCCTTGATGGAAGTCACAGGCACGCCGGTCCAGCGGCTGACCACTTCCTCAATGTCTTCACGGGCCACAACGCCGGCTGAAGACTCATCCAGGTGATATTTCTCGCGTAGGGCACGCAGGTTCTCGCGCTCCTTGCGCTCTTCATCGGAGTAGAAGCGCGCCTTTTCGAACTCATGGTTCGCAATGGCGTTCTCCATCCGGTGAACGATAAACTTGATCCGCTTCTGGACTTCCGTGATCTCGTCCGGCAGCGAGGTCTGGCGCAGTTTTACGCGGGCGCCTGCCTCGTCCAGCAGATCGATGGCCTTGTCCGGCAGGAAACGGTCTGGAATATAGCGGTTCGAATGATAGACGGCGTACTGGATCGCCTCGTCCACGTAGCTCACGGCGTGGAATTTTTCGTAGCGCTCCTTGATGCCGTAGATAATCTTGACCGCCTGTTCTTCGTTGGGCGGCGGAACCTTTACGGCCTGGAAGCGCCGCTCCAGTGAGCGGTCCTTCTCGATGGATTTGCGGTACTCGCCCGGCGTGGTTGCGCCGATACACTGGATTTCTCCGCGCGAAAGAGCGGGTTTCAGGATGTTGGCGGCGTCGAGCGAACCTTCCGCCGAGCCGGCGCCGACCAGGGTATGCAGCTCATCGATAAAAATGATGCTGTTCTGGTTCTCCATCAGCTCTTTCATGATGGTCTTCAGACGCTCTTCAAACTGTCCGCGATATTTTGTTCCGGCAACAATCAGCGAAAGATCGAGGCCGAGGATACGCTTGTCCGCAAGAAATGAGGGCACGTCGCCATCGGAGATGCGCTGGGCCAGGCCTTCAACGATCGCCGTCTTGCCCACGCCCGGCTCGCCGATCAACACCGGATTGTTCTTGGTGCGGCGGCACAGAATCTGGATCACGCGCTCGACTTCGCCTTCACGGCCGACGAGCGGATCCAGCTGGTTGTCCATGGCGGCCTGGGTCAGGTCGCGTGAAAATTCTGCCAGCAGGGAAGATTCGCGGTTGGAACCACGCTGGGGCTGGGCCTTTTCCTGCGTGCTGCGCGCCAGTTCCTCACGGATGGCGCTCAGGCGCAGTCCACGCTCATGCAAAATCTCCGCGGCAAAGCACTTTTCTTCGCGCAGCAATCCCAATAAAAGGTGCTCGGTGCCGATGTGCTTATGGCTGAGGCGTTCCGCCTCTTCCGCCGCATAAGCAAGTACCCGCTTGCATTCATTGCTTAAAGGCAGGTCCACGGAAGTGGAGACCTTTTCACGGATCGTCGTGTGCCCTTCGATCTGCTTGCGGATGGACTCGACCGACGCATGATTGCGCAGAAAGCGGTTGGTCAACGCTTTATCTTCGCGCAACAAGCCCAGCAGCAGGTGCTCCGTCTCAATGTACGGAGAACCGAACTGGCTGGCCTCGTATCTGGCGAAAAAGATTACGCGCCGTGCTTTCTCTGTGTACCGCTCGAACATATGACCCTCACCCAGATGCTCCCAGTCACCTCTGCCGGAAACATCACTCTCTCTTCCCGGGTGCGAACCCCCGAACTTTCCAGGAAGAAGCCTTTCTGTCCGGACAGCGCCTCCGTCACGAAGGGGGTGCAAAATGCCGCACCGGACAAACCTACTATCTGCCCAAACCGGCAGACTCAAAATCTAAAAACCCTGGCCCTTCGCCTGCTCGCTAATTCAGCGAAGCGGGCGATACCTCCTCGGCCTGGCCGTGATGCAGCCGCAATACGCGGTCACAACGCCGGGCAAACTCAAGGTTGTGGGTGACGATAAGGGAAGTGAGCCGGTACTCGCGATGAAGTTTCTGTACCAAGTCAAACACCATTTCCGCGGTCCGGTTGTCCAGATCGCCGGTTGGCTCGTCGGCCATCAGGATCTCAGGTCCTGTCACCAACGCCCTGGCCAGCGCTACCCGCTGCTGCTCGCCTCCAGACAGCTCTCCCGCACGATGGTGGCTGCGGCTTTCCAATCCGACTTCCCGCAGCCAGCCTCCGGCTTTCTCCATGGCCGGCTGGTACGCGGTACCTCGCATCAGAAGCGGCATCGCCACATTCTCCTGCGCCGTAAATTCCGGCAACAGGTAGTGAAACTGCCAGACAAAGCCGATGGCCCTATTGCGAAAATCCGCGGCCGCATCGTCTGTAAGCTTCGCTACGGGAATCTGGGCGCAGTATACGTCACCTGCAGAAGCACGATCAAGAGCACCAAGGATGTGCAGCAGGCTGCTTTTTCCCGCGCCAGACTCGCCTACAATGGCAAGCATTTCCCCCTTCCTCACCTGGAAGGTCAAGTTTTCAAAGAGCACTAAATCCGTCTGTCCCGACTTATACACCTTCTTAAGTCCACTTACGCGAAGGATTTCGGGCGGCAGAGATGCTTGTTCTATTGGATGCACTCGCCCGCCTCAACGGTGCAGACACCCAATGTTCCCTGCATTTTCATTGCCTTTCCCATGGCCGAACCTGCCACCTAATTAGAACCCGTGTGACTAAAGTTAATCTCCATAATTTATCCAGCGAAACGTCTGAAGATTTCATTAAAGTTCTTAATTCTTTCCTACACAACTCCAAGCCTTACAACATCTTCTACCCCTGTGCGGCTGCTACGCAATGGGTTTTTTCACTCATAGCGTAACGCTTCGGCGGGCAAAACGCGCGCCGCCGACCAGGAGGGATACAGAGTGGCAACAAACGAAATAAACAATGCCACCACGGCCACCAGTACACCGTCTATCGCCCGGGGCGCGAAGGGAAGGTAATCGATGGAATAGACCTCCGATGAAAGGGCAACAAAATGGTACTTGGCCCCGGCAATAGCGATACCATAGCCCAGAATCAGCCCGGCAATGGTACCTATGACCCCAATCAGCACTCCCTGGAAGATAAATATCTTCCTGATCTGCCTGCGCTTTGCACCCATTGAGATCAATACCGCGACGTCCTTAGTCTTCTCCATGACCATCATGATGAGAGAAATCAGGATATTGAGCGCTGCGACAAAGACGATCAAGCCGATGGTCAAAAATGTCACAACCCGCTCCAACCGCAGGGCACGGAACAGGGCGCGATTCTCTTCCATCCAGTTTTTCGCAATGAATCCCGGGCCGGCGGCCTTTTCCAGTGCTTCGCCGACCTGCTGGGCTTTATACAGGTCATCAATCTTGAACTCTATGACGGATATCACATTGCCGGGCAGGCTGAAGAGCCGTTGGGCGTCAGAAAGCCGGATAAAGCCCCAGGCGCTGTCATAGTTGTAAAAGCCGGAACGGAAAATTCCCACAACCTTGAAGCGCTGATACTTGGGCAGTGGTCCGAAGGGTGAAAGCTCGCCCTGCGGGCTGGTGACATTGATCACCGAGCCTACCGTCGCCCCAATCGTCTCGGCCAAGTCCTTACCCAGCACCACAGGTGGAAGCACCTGGCCTTTTTTACACTCTTCATCCTTTTCTGCGCACGGAGCAAGTGGCGCAGCAGTCCCAAATTTTATGGATTTCAGTAATTCGCTCACCTTATTTTCATATTCCGGGATTACACCTTTTAATAGGGCCCCGCTGGCCCGTGCTCCTTGCGACGCCAGCACCTCTCCATAGAGCACGGGCGCTGCCGCCACCACGTGCGGATGCTTCTCCAGTCGCTGCAGCAACGGATGCCAGTCGGTAATACCGTCATCCAGAGCGCGCAGCAGGTTGATGTGCGATTGCGAGCCGAGAAGCTGGTCCTGCAGGTCTTTCTGAAAGCCGGCGTTGATGGAGAGCGCGATCACCAGTGAGGCCACGCCTGCCGTCACGCCGATCACAGAGATCACCGTGATTACCCCAATCACAGCCTGCCGACGCTTGGCCCGCAGGTAACGTGCGGCAACAAAGAGCTCAAATCTCACGCTGTCTCCGTCTGCGCATTGGAGGCTTTCATGCCGTCCTCTTTCCGCCGTGCCAGGAAAAAAGATTTGGGAACAACGGCACCGCCTGCTTGTACTCGCGGTAACTTGGCCCGAAGCGCGCCGCCAGCTCGCGTTCCTCCAGCCAGATCATGAGCGGGAAGGTGAGCAACAGGCTCACCGCCAGCAGTACGTATGCCACGAACAGACCGCTGCCAAACGTCCAGCCGGCAAGATTGGAGAGATGCGCAACGTAAATCGGATGGCGCATGCGCGCGTGCAGACCGGTGGTCACCAGTTCCTGCGCGTGCTCTTCCGGACGCAACTCGGCTTCGCCGCTCAGCTTGTGCGCGCCGAACTCCGACCGAATACGGGCATAAGTCCTGAGGCCGAGCAGCAGGAGCAGCAGCGCGGGCGCCCACATCCACTGTGACGCATAGAGACGGATCGAATGCCATGGCCATGTAATCAAACCCAGAGCAAAGACAATCACGGCCCAGATCGGCAGCAGCAGCAGGTAGGGTGAGCGGTTCATTCGTCGCCACGGGCCGGCAAACGGATGGATGGCGAACCAGAAAAGGGGAATGCTGCTGTAGACAACACTCACCATCCAGGGGATGAGCAGCAGCTTTGCCTCCATGATTGGATTGTAACAGCGTCGCGGGGTACGCACTGACCGATTCTGTATGCAGCATCAGGACTGATCAGACCGTCGTCGGAAGAAAAACGCGAAGACCCTGCGAGATTCGGCCGGACGTTTACGGCTTTTCCGGCAGCGTGTACTCAAAGTCGTAGGAATGCTTCCCATCGGCCGCGATGTTGATTGCCATCTTGCCGGTGAGGCCCACAAGTTGGTCCGTGCCGGAGTCCGGTACCACCTCGATTGTTAGATGGGGAACGCCGCGTGTCATGATTCCGGTGTGGTGAAGCACAAAGCTGCCATTGCGCTCCTTGAGGCTGCCTGTCACGCGTTCCAGAGCCACGTAAACCCCTGAACCTTTTGCCGCGGGACCGGTGGCCAGCATCTCGCCTTTGCTCGTGCCTTCAAGGTCGCCATGAAACTGCTTGTCAATCGACATCCTGGCCAGGTTGGCTGCCTCGGCTTCTTTATTGTCCGGTTTCTGCGGTGTGATCTTCACATCAAATGGTCCGCTGGCATGGTTTGCCATGGTTGCCTCTTTCTGGACTGTGTTGTTCCCCTGAGAATGAGCGTGGACGAAGATCGCCAAAGCAAAGCAGACGGCTATACACAAACCTGCACCCAGACCGGTGACGATGCGCGACAATTTTTTCATCTTCAGTGCTCCGTGACCTTCGCAGAGTAGCATGGTAGAGACGCAGCGTGCTAAGTCTCTACGGCTGTTAAGTAGACTACCGTCTTTCAGAACACGCATCGACTGGGGCGCCTCTGATTACAATAGAGCCCATCGTATGCCCGGTTCGCCATGCAAATCCAAATTCAAACGAAAGGTCACCGCGGTCCGGCGGCCACGCATTCGCTGCGTGATCTTTGACCTGGACGACACCTTGTATGACTGCTTTGGCCAGCGGATGCGCGTGGCCCATCGCCATGCGGCGCAAGCCATGGTGGAAGCCGGCCTCAACGCCGACGTTGAAGCCGTCTATCGCGCACGCATTCGCGCCTTCCGGCAAGATCCCATGCTGCGTCACATTGACGCTGAAGTTACGCGCCACTTTAACGCCGAGAATCCTGAAGCTGTCAGCCGCGCGGCCCGTGAGGCCTACTTCAACTGTCCCGTCGGCGAACTCACGCTTTTTCCCGGATCATTGCCGCTGCTGCGCTTTCTGGCAAAACGCGGCGTGAAGAATTTCGTGGTCAGCTTTGGCGAGCCCAAAATCCAGCGCGAAAAAGTGAAAGCGCTGGGCCTGGACCAGGAACCATCCATCGAAAAGACTTACTACGCCGACCGCGGCAACGTGCTCACCAAGGAAGCTGCGTTTCGTAGAATCCAGAAAAAGACGGGATTGAAGGCGGAAGAAATTCTTGTGGTGGGCGATCGTCCGGCGCGCGAAATCCGGGCGGGCAAGGAACTGGGAATGCATACCGTCCGCGTGCGACACGGCGAGTTCAAGGCGCAAATGCCCGCGGGCCCCGAAGAGAGCCCGGACTACGTGATAAAAACGATTTCCGAGATCAGGAAGCTGCCGTTTCAGTGGGGCACCAAAACCACAACCTGACTGGGGCAAATGGAACTGAGATAGTAGCTCTCATGGCGCAACATCCGGTAGCTCATCCGAGCCTCGATATTCAAGGCGCAATCATAACCGCTGCTCCCGGCGGGGCGGCCAGCGGGTAGGACTGCAGCTTCTTGATCGCACCGGTTGCGGGATCAAAGGTAAACACCGTGATCTGGCTGCGCGCACCCGGCAGGCTGCCGCTAACAGCCGATTGTGAAACGATTATGAAGTGCCCGCTAGGATCCATGGCAATTCCGAATGCGCCATTGCCGGCTGTTTCAGAGACGCCGATCTGGTTCAAGGCCCCACTGGCCGAATCAATACTGAATACTCTTATGGCACCGGCATCGTCCACCAGCAGAAGAAATCTACCTGTGGCATCTACTGTCATATCCTGTCCCGAGCCGATGGACAGTTGCGGGCCTGCAATGGCGTTGCCGGTATTGTCGAGTGTGAACTCGCTCAAGGTCGAAGCGTCGGTACTCAATGCATACGAGAACTTCCCGGCTGGATGTTGAATGGTGACGTGGTCCTCCAGATCAGCACCGAGCATCTGCCGTTTTCCCAGAACGCCGGTTGTCATTCGAGGGTATACCGTAAAGTCGCCGACACTATGAAAGCCTCTTCCCCCCAGAACCAGAACATCATTGTTCATCCCGAGAGTGAAGGGATGGTCGCACAAATCGCATGCTTGGTTGAATAAATACGGCGAGCCAGCCAAAGGCGTGAGGGCGCCACTTGAAGATAAAGCAAAGCCATAGATTCCTATCGATAGAGTAGAGGGGATATCTCCCGTGATATAGAGATTGTCAGCATCACCGGCGAGGGCGCCGCCACCGACCGCAACGCCGCTGCCCGCTTTGACGAGAGCGCCTGAGGAAGGATCCACCAGGTAAGTGGAAACCGTGTTTCCGGAAGCGACAGCAAGAAAATGCCCGGCAGCGGCCAATCTGCCGTCAATGGCAAATGGGGATCCCGCAAGCAGAGTCAGCGTTCCGTCTGGATTCAGCCTGTAACCGGCTGTTTGCGAAAACGAGTTATTAAAGTAGACAAAGGCACCTTGCGGGGCCGGGGTTGGCGATGTGCCGGGAGCGGGCATGGGTAAGGGGCGCGAGTCGACGCTTCCGCAGCCGTCGAGAAACACGATCATCGCGCAGCCCATGACCACCAAACTCCAGATCGAGAAGAAGTTCTTCATAGCTCTCCACCCGGGGAACAGGTAAGCTGCTGCTGGATTGGAGCGCGGAACTCAGCAGCAGGTTGGCTGCTCAAGAAATGGTCAAACTTCTCGCAATCTAAGGGGCGGAGCGTCTCTCAGCGGGCTTCGCCGGCATTCGCGTAATTCGCGGCCGAGTTACTTGGTCACAACCTTCGCGGTGGCCACATTATCACTGCGATCGTAGACCCGCACCACCACCACGTGCTCACCAGCCGGCGCAGGAGCGGTGGTTGGCCTGCCTTTCTTACGTTTCTGGTCGGCGGGCTCTTCCGTCGCCGGCGCAACGTTGGGCATGAGCACGCTGAAATCGTAGTTTTCCGCTTTGGAATCGGAGAGCGCGCCTACCGGCTCTACGTATTGCCAGTCCCCGGCGTCGATGGAATACTCCGCGCGCTTGATCGGCGAAGCATCGTCAGCGGCATGGAAGGTAACATGCAACTCCTGGCCTTCCAGGCGGGCAGCCAGGTTCTCAATGCGTGGAGCGGTGTTGTCGATCGTAAAGCGCTCGCTCTGCTTCTCGTCAGATAGCGCGTCTTCCGGGCTATGCGACGGCGCATCGCTGGCGACCACACGCACGACGTAGCCGCCATCGGGCAGCAGGCCGGACTCGAAAGAATAAAACTTGTCCGTGAGCCCGGACTTCAGCAGCTTCCATTCTCGCTCGTTGTCGCCGCGGTAGTAAACCGAGTACACCAGGTTGTCGTCATTCTCGTCGTGCGCGGCCCAGCGCACCGCCACCGACCCCCGGTCTCTGTTTGCGGTGGGCGGATTGTCAACGTGCATGTTGGGGAACTGTTGCGGCGGCGGGCCCAGGTTGACAGCGATGGTTTCAGGCGCGGAAATATGCGGCTGCGGCTGGAAGCGCGCGCCCACCTGTACAACCACGTCGTCCACCACCGGGGCAACGTTCTTGGATAGATAGTTAATGGCGACGTCATCAATCTGCGTGGGAGGATTGGCCGGCTTGAGCACGGCGCGCCATTGGATGAACCGTGCCGCCGGCACTTCGGTGCGCGCGTCCTTATTCAAATCAATGCGCGACCACGCGCTCCAGTTGCGGTCAGGATTATCGACGTTGCCGCTGCGTGCAAACAGTTCAAAATTGCCCCGGCCACGGACTTCGGCGCGCCCCCAGCGGGAAAAGATGTGAGCATCCTGAACATCGCTCTCAAACGATCCTTCGGCCTCGGTGTTATTGCCCATGAGAAAGATTTTCCCCAGATTGCTGCTGGAGCAATACAGCGCTCCGCCCGGCCCTTTGCTGAACGCACTTACCTGGTTGGCGCTGGCCCTGAGCAGGTCCGTGAAATCGCCGTTCTTCTCGATGGCGTAGATGCGGCCCTTGTTTCCCGTGCCGGCGAGCAGCCGGCTGGCGGCGTCGAATGCCAGGGCGTAGACGATGTCCTCGCGTGACGACCAGATCTTTCTCGGCGAACCGTCCGGGGCGATGATGTAAACGTCAGACCCGGCCAGATTCACGTTGCCAACGAATGGGCCTCCCGGCGGTGGCGCAGGCATCGTGGCCCCTGCCGGCGGCTGGGGAGGCGCAACGCCGGGTTGCGCGGCGCGCTTCTCGCCGGTACCGGCCGCGTAAATGTTGCCCGCAGCGTCCACGGCTAGCGCGGTGATTTCCTTTTTGGGCGCGCTGTAGAGCACAAAGCCCTCGCCCCCCGGGGAGATGCGATAAACCAATCCGCTCCCGTCAGAGCCTGCTATCAAATTGCCCCTGGGATCAAAGGCCAGCACGCGAATGTGCGCCTCATCGGATTTGAAAAAGACGGCTCCCTGTCCGCTCTTTTCCACGCGATAAATCTCACCGTTATCGCCGGTGGCGATGTAGAGCCGTCCCTGCGCGTCAAATGCCAGGTCCCAGATGTATTTGGTCTTGGGATCGAAGAAAGTCTCCGCGGCGAATTCCGGCGCAACCACCGTGCCTCCCGCCTTGCGCGCGATGCGATACACCTTGCCGTCAGGTGAGGTGGCGGCGTAAACCGCTCCATCCTGTCCCAGCGCAACGGACTGTACCTGCAACTCCTTGGGCTCAAAGATGACCGCTGATTTGCCGTCTGGGGTGATGCGATAGACGCGCGCCGGAGCGCCGGTGGCGGCATACACCACGCCGTCTTTGTCGGCGGCAATTGCCCAGATGAAAGTAGAAGGGCTGGTGTAAATGGCCTTGAACGCGGGAGCCAGTTCGAGTTGGCCGGTGCTGCGGATGGCCACGCCGCGGGCGGTGCCGCGCTCAAAGTCGTCGTAGCCGGTTTCTTTCCATTGGCGCGTGCCTTCGGCCCAGGCCAGACTGGCGAGAGCAAAAACAAATAGGACGGATAGCAGTTTTTTCATCACATTCAAGGTTAACAGCAGGGCGTATTGGACAGGAAAATCTCAGAGAAGCAGAATTGCCAAAATCGCCGAGATTGCCAAAATTGACAATTAAAAATCCATTTTACAGCGCCGATCGCTCAGCCCCTTGTTTCGGAAGGCTCACCGATGCTTAAAAGTACAAGCTGAGCCGTATCGCGATTCGCGACCTTGCCGGCAAAGCAGAGCACCCGCCGGACGTATCCCAGCAACAGGTATCGCATTGACAAGAGATGGCCTAGAACAAAAGACATTACTTGATGCTGACGCTGATGATCTGTGCTCCAGTCACCACGTAGCCTACCGGCGTGGAAGATTCGTTTACCGCCGACTCATTGAAGACCACCATCTCCTGGGTGGCGCGCATGCCTTCCATTACGTTCATCACGGAAAGCGGCACCGCCGGCATTACCTTGTCTTCCACGGTGGCCTGAGGGTTGGCCTCAAGCAGGGAGACATAAACATGGTCATTCAGATGTTCCTTGTTGAGAAGCTCGATGGTGGAGTGCAGGTCCAGGCGGCGGCCCATCGCGGGATTGACGCGGCGTGAGCGGTCCAGCGTTTCGCCGTCACTCACCAGAATGCGGAGCGAGCCCTTGGGTACAGATGTGGGCACGCGCACCGGAATGCGGCGCACAATGCGGTCACCACGGTAAGGACGAAGCACGGCTTCAATCGTGATCTCATCGCCCGGGCGCGCTTCGGTTACGTCCGTGCGCGCGCTCTCCAGCACAGCGGAGTGGCGCTCACGCTCCAGATCGAACTCCAGCTTCACACCCTTGACCGTGGGGGCTTCAAAAGGATTGTCATAGATGCGGCCAAAGTGGTCGCCCAGCGACATGGCCACAGCGTAAGCCGTAGGCGTGGCGTCCACGGGAGAGAACATGTTGGTCATGCGCACGTCAGAAAATCCGCTCACCTGGATTCGCCCGTTCATGCGATAGGTAGTCTCTTCGCCGTACTGGTTCATGCCCATCAAGGCGTTGTAGACCGTGGCCATCATCATCAGCGGCGTGAGCTTGGCATTGTTCAGGACCTCGTAGTGATACTCGCGCGGAGCGCCCGCTCCGTGAATGCTCAGCGTTACCGGGATCATGCGCGGTTCGCGATCAAAGCGGCCCAGAATGCCCGTGTGGCGGTCCTGAACGAACGCGCCCACCGGCTCAGTGGTGTTGATGATCTTGAAAGCGTTCAGCGGCGAGGCCAAAGTGGCCACCACGTTGGCCTTGGTCATGGGCATATCGATCATGCCGTACTGGGTGAGCGGATGCCCACAGGCCAGCAGGTGGTCTTTGTCAGTGTAAGTGACGGTGCAGGTCGCGGCCACGTCCATGTCGCCGCGAACCAGGATGGCGCTTACTGCGGAACCCGGAACCACCGGTTCAGGCTGCTTTTCTTTGCTGGCGGAGCCCACGCCCATCACCGGTACGATGCCCACCGAGGCGAAGCTCGGCGCAAACTGCCTGATGGCCGCTTCATTGAATCCGTTGAAGACGAATGGCGCGTCGATCGGCTGGAGATACTGCGCGTAGCTCTGAATGGGATTTGCGTCGGTCGCGCCGGGAGTGCTGGTCTTGGCCGCGCCGAACGGCCGGGCGGAGGTGGCCGCGCCGGATTGAGGAATGCTCTGATCGAATTCGTTGATCTCGAGCATCTGCTCGATCGGAGTCACGCCAGCGATCGGTTCTTTAGAAAACTGGCCGATGCGGTAGGCAATCGCGCCCAGAAGTTTGCCATCAATGTAAACCGGGCTGCCGCTCATGCCGGCCACCACGCCGGTAAACTCCGCCTTCTCGCCTTTCAGGCGCACCAGTACCACGTCACTCTTGGGACCATTCAGGTTCCGGAGCACGCCCAGGACTTCTACACCCATCGGCTCAGGTTTGGTACCCTCAAAGACGGTGTAGCCTATGCCCTTCATACCCGGACGCACATCATCCACTTTCATGATCTGGGTCTGGGGAAGGTCTGGGGCGGTGGTCTTGCTATCGGCGGAGGTCTGGGCATGACCCAGGGCCAGGAAAACGAAGAGAGCGTTCAACAAAAGGACGGCTTTTTTCATACTGCAAACCAAGGCGCTGCAAATACAATCGTACGAACCGCTTCCGGGTGCAGTGAAGAAAGCCACTAAAAAGCTGAGTTCGTGCATCTATACTAATGTACAAACTCATAAAAAGGCAGTGAGAAATGTTCTTAATACAAACGGCTTTATTGCTAAGAATTTCTAGGGTAAATCCCTGCTGCCGCTTCATCATTGCATTGGCGGTGGCCGGCTTCATGTTGCTGCAAACCCAGGCCGGACGAGCGCAAGGCCAGCAGACCCAGTCCAACCCAACACCCACACCGAGCGCCCAGCAACCGAACCAGCAGCAGTCGAACCAGCCAGCCGAAGCAGGCGGTCCCCAGGGTGATATCGGTCCCATTGCGGTGCCTAAGAAGAAAGAAGAACCGCCCAAAAAGGACGACACTCCGAAAGGTCCCAAGAAAGTAGAGGGGCTGGACAACTTTTCCATGCGCGTGGCGTCGCAACTGGTTACGCTCGATGTGGGCGTCATGTCAAAAGACGGAACGTTTATTCCCGGATTGAAGAAAGAGTATTTCCGCGTTCTGGAGGATGGGGTCCCGCAGACGATTACCTCTTTCACTCAGACCCAGGCGCCAATTACCGCGGTGATGCTGGTGGAATTTTCCAACAACCAGTACTTCTATAGTTTTCAGATTGACTCGATCAATGCATCGTGGGTGTTCGCGCAGACTCTCAAGAAAGAGGATTGGATTGCGATGATCTCCTTCGATCTCAAGCAGCACATCCTCGAGGACTTCACCCAGGACAAGCGGGCCATTCAGGGCGCCATTGCAAGTCTCCAGCCAGGCATGGCTATGAGTCAGGAAACGAATGTCTTTGACGCGCTGTATGACACAATCGACCGCCTGGAGGGCGTGGAAGGACGTAAATACGTCATCCTCATCGCCAGCGGGCGGGACAGCTTCAGCAAGCACACGCTGGATCAGATGCTCAAGAAGGTGCAGGCCTCAAAAGACATTGCCATTTACGTAATCAGCACTGGCCAGGCCCTGCGCAACTACGCGGAGTCGCACGGGTTAATGCGGGCTCTGTGCCCGATCACCGAGTTCGAGTGCAACATGACCTTTCTTCAGGCCGATAACCAGATGGGCGCCATCGCCAAGATGACCGGAGGCAGGCTGTATAAGCCGTTGTTCTCGGCAAGTTTCAGAGACGCTTTTGTCGACATTGGCCAGACCATTCGCAACCAGTACAGCATTGCCTATCACCCCACCAACCCGGCCCAGGACGGCTCATTCCGCAAGATCAAGGTTGAGTTGGTAGATGAAACCGGCCATCCGCTGAAGATGAGGAATGAAAAAGGCAAGGACATAAAGTATCAGATCAACGCGCGCGACGGTTACAAGGCGAAGCAGCAAGTGGAGTGATTTCTTGAAATCCCTAGCGTAGCGAGGGATCCCTACGGCCTTCGAGATTCTTGTGGCTCACCACCAGGCGGGTTTATTTCAGGATTTTGCTAGCTGGTTATCGCACGCTTCTGCTTCGCGTAATTCCCTCGGGTTTTTGGTTACAAAAGGGATCCCTCGCTCCGCTCGGGACTTCGGAAGCGCCAAATTTCCTAGTGGAAGTAATGCTGCAACAGCACCAGCAGTCCCACCCCCAGGAACACCACTAACGCAATCTTGATTCCCGGCTCCTTGTTTACCTCCGGAATCAGGTCGGATGCGGCCACGTACAGCGTAACGCCGGCGGAGAGGGGCAGGCCTGCGGTCAGCGAGCGGGTAAAGAAGGTCATGGTGAGCACTCCGGCAAACGTCGCCAGACCCAAGACGCCTGAAGCCGCCCAGGCCACGGATCTGCTGCGCCCACTGGCCAGCATGATTGACGACGCGGTAAAGCCCTCCGGCACCTTGTGCAGAATCACGGCCAGGAAGATGATCCATCCCAGCCAGCCCGAGATCAGAAAGCCCGAGGCAATGGCAATGCCGTCAAAGAAAGTATGGATCACGAGGCCGAAAAGCACCGAGTAACCGCGGCGCCCGTGAACAAATTTTTCCGCGTGGGTCTCTTCACCGAAATGGAAGTGGCCGGTGACCGTGTGCTCAAAAAAATGGACGATGAAATATCCAACCAGGATCAGGATCGGCGCTTTTGGACCGGCCAGAGCAATGCTCTCCGGAAGCATCTCCAGGAACGCGGTGCCGAGCATGAAGCCTGCTCCCAGAGCGACAAAGTAGCGCAGGTAGCGGCCATCCCAGTTTTTTTGCACAATCACGGCCCCGCCCAGGCCGTTGGCGAGGGCGGCGGTAATACCCAGCAGGATGCTTGTTGTTATCGGGTTCATGAAGGGAATCAATCAGAATAGCAGAACTAACCGCTGTGCCGGATGTGCATCACGTCTCCGTCCTGCACAATGTACTCTTTGCCTTCCAGGCGCAACTGGCCTTTGGCGCGCGCGTTGGCTTCTGATCCGGCCTCCAGCAGCGTGTCCCAGCGGATGGTTTCAGCGCGGATGAAATGCTTCTCCAGGTCGGAATGGATGGCGCCCGCGGCCGACTGCGCGCGTGACCCGCGCGGTACGGTCCAGGCGCGGCACTCGTCTTCGCCGATGGTGAAGAACGAAATCACGCCCAGCAATTCATAAGTCTTGCGGATGAGCCGCGTCAGCCCGCTCTCATTCAGGCCGTAACTGGAAAGAAACTCCTGTGATTCTTCGTCGCTCATCTCGGCCAGTTCGGCCTCCACTTTGCCGCAGATGGCGGTAGCGCCGGCGTTCTTGCGTGAAGAAATCTCCTTCAACCCAAACTTTTCCACGGCATTTTCCAGATCGGCGCCCAGGCTCTGCGATTCATTCACGTTGAGTACGTAGAGGACCGGCTTCTGGCT
>WNFM01214837.1_pt1 | contig 26119 bp, 29 predicted proteins | sample 5400271 | NCBI WGS metagenome assembly WNFM01 (sample SAMN13153352, study PRJNA577476) | soil metagenome | isolation source: 60 cm saprolite on Douglas fir-dominated hillslope | place: USA:California | collected 2013-09-17 | reverse complement strand
ACGATGTTCAGTGTTGTCAATGTAAAAAGCTCCCGATTAATCCGCTGTGATCTGTTGCTACGCCGCCGCGACGCCAGTCGTTCTTTCTCGCTCCAACGCTCTGGCGACCGACTCCAGTGCCCCCACTCGCTCATGGAACCCGGATAACGCCGGGGGCAATCCGAAGCGCAACAGCACCGCCCAACGCGTGAAAGCAAAAAGGTAGAAATCGAGGACGGTCGGCCGATCCAGCACCCATGCCCGATCAATCAGGTGCTTGTCGATCGCTGCCAACGCCTTCTCGAGATAGCTTTTCGAATACTCTTTGAGCCGTTGCGACGCCGACGGATCTTGTCCTACAAACCGATCCGGCCGAAACAGCGGGCGGAACATCGGATGAACCGTTCCTCCGAAGAAGCCAAGCCACTGCAACATCAGGACCCGTTCCCCTTCGGATTGAGCAAATATTGGTTTGCTCCCGTATCGCTGCGACAGATATTCGAAGATCGCGCCAGTCTCGCGAACATATCCAGCAGCCGTCTCCAATACCGGCACCTGACGGAGCGGGCTGACATTCGCATACCAACTCTCGCCTGCACCATCGACCGTCATCTGCAGTTTTTGCGGAACGAACGGATGGTCGCATTCGACGAGCGCAGACAACGCGGCGATAGAGCAGGAATGCTGGGTGAAGTAGAACGCGTCCATGGAGTTCCTCGAATTTGGTCTTTGCGCTCGTCCGTTCCTTTTAGTTCGGACCGGAACGACTGCTGGTTACAGACGAATTCGCGATTCCTGACAATGAGCCGCGATGTGCTGTGAGAATTCGTCGGTTATTCTCAACAGGCTCCCACGCGAGGCGCCAGCGCGCGCCTTTGTTGCGACGAGTTGAGCAATCGCGACGGACATTTCCGCAAGTATTTCGGGTGACAACGATAACTTGGTTTCATCATTGGACAGTCTAAACCGGCATTCGAACGCCTCAGTCATTTCCCGGATAGCTTCATTCACGGCGCCCCTGATTTTTGGCTTCGCTGCGAATGCGCTGGCCATCACAAGCAAGAGAAGACATCCATTGGTGGGCGAACCGGCCGCTGAGAAGACAGAGACGAGCCGTCCGAACGTCTGACGCAGCGCCCGATCGAGTAATTTGTCCGATAGCGGCTCCAGCGCCCACTTTATCGTTTTGCGATAGTGGGAAATTGCAGCATAGATGATGTCGGCCTTTTCTCCGAAAGCCAGCCTGATACTCGGCCGTTTGAGGCCAGATGCGTTGCTCAGCAGATCGAGCGAGGTCCCATCAATCCCATTCGCCATAAGTGCGAGGGTCATCTTCCCTAGTGCGATGGCATGATTGAATTCCCGCGGCCTTCCACGCCGCCTCTCCGTTGTATTCGTCGCAATGGCGTTCATAGGCACAGTTCTGGGTCTACTCTGGAATTTCTTCGGATCACATGGTCAAAACGACTTTGCCGACGGTCCTTCGGTGAGCCAATTCCTGCAGCGCCATCACCGCGCGCTCAAAGGGATATGTTGCCGACACCTCTACCTTCAGGGCGCCTCTCTCGATAAGCCCGGTGAGAACTTCCAGGCCGACGTAATCCGGCTCGACGAGGTACCAGGACGTTCGTACGCCACGCTTATCCGCCTCGGCCTTCAGAGTTGGCGCCCACGCAAATTGTGCACTAATAAGCAGCCCACCCGTCTTCACGGCATCCAGCAACGCAATCGTCGTGTCCCCGCCCACCAGTTCCACAACGACATCCGCGTCATTTATGAAGTTCGAAACAGGGCCGTCATGGTAGTCGACGACGACATCAGCACCGAGATCCCTCAAAAACTCATGCTTGGCAGCACTCGCTACCGCAATGACATTCGCGCCTTTCGCTTTCGCGATCTGGACCGCAATATGCCCCACTCCTCCAGCCGCGCCATTTATGAGCACCTTCATGCCAGGGCCGATGTTTCCCAACTCGGTCAACATATGCCAGGCCGTGAGACCAGCCAGCGGGATCGCCGCCGCTTCCTTGAAACCGAGATTTTTCGGCTTCAAAGCAAGGTGTCGCGAAGGTGCGACGACGTATTCAGCATAGGCGCTCGCCGCTCTCGGGAACCACGGCATGCCATAAACCTCGTCACCGACTTTAAACCGGGTCGTCCCGTATCCGACCTGCTCGACGACCCCAGCGACATCCCAGCCCGGTATGTAGGGAAGACTGAGCGCGCGCATATACGCTTTTCCCTGCACGGTGAACGCGTCGACCGGATTGGCGCCGGCCGCCTTGACCCGAACCAGGACCTCCGTGGGAAGCGGAGACGGACGCGGAACCTGGACGAGTCGCAATTGATCCAGATCCCCCCATTCCTGCAGCTGAATGGCGTTCATCATTGGTGTTTCGGGCAAATTCCGCTCCCATGCGCGACTGATCTGGTTGACTTCGATACAGACCTGTCCGTATTGTTGTCAAGCCCTCCGGGTCGAATTTGGCGTGGGCTCGTCGCTGCTCCTCGCACGGTTGCGGCAGTCGGAGATTGTGCAGACAGTTGGCCAGTTGCGAACCGGAAGCTAAGCGAATAACTAATGATCATGGAAAAGGACAAAAGACTCGATACGCCACCTGGCAACAAGCGCGGCACAGCTGTTCGAGAAAAGATACTGAACACTGCGGATGAGCTGTTTTATCGAGAGGGTATCCGCGCAATAGGCGTAGACACGATCGTCGAGAAATCGGGCGTCGCAAAAACCAGCTTGTATCGATGGTTTCCCACTAAAGACGACCTGATTGCAGCGTTCCTGGAGCGTCGTAACGTGGAGTTTTGGGAGCAATGGGACAAGGTTGCGGCCAAGCATCCCGACAATGCTCGAGAGGAGTTGCTGGCTCATCTGCAATGGATCAGTCGCTACGTGGCCAGTCCTGATTACCGCGGCTGCGCTTTTTTGATTGCGGCGACGGAGTTTCCAGATGCAGACCACCCGAGCAGAGCCATTTGTCTTGCTAACAAGCAGGAACTCCGCCGACGCCTGCTAGGCATCGTTCGGCGCACCAAGATCGATGACCCAACTGAAGTTGCTGACCAACTCCTGATGCTTATCGATGGTGCATTCGTTAATCCTCAAATCTTCGGCAAGCCAGGCCCTTCGAAGCATCTTGTCAAAGCCGGCCAGCGCCTTGTTGGCGCCTGAGACAATCGAGGCAAGGTCAGCGAGGCAAGGCTACCTGTGAGGAATTTCGAGGCCAAAAAAATTGTCTCGAATTGATTCGAGGAAGTCGGTCGCGGGAAACAGCTCAGCCGGCGTAACAACGCCACCGCCCTTCGGTTCTTGGGACACGAATCTGCTGACGACTTCGCCGACGATTGGCGCGGTAATTCCGTAGATATCATGGCCAACAGCTACCGCAGACAGGCTCGTATCGCGCGATTCTGCCCGCACCATCACCATAAAATCGATGTCGCTGGGATCCGCTTGGGCATTCGCCAAAGCGGCGGTTTCACCCGCAAACGTGGATGCGCTCATCCGGACATCCAGGTTGCGAATTGGAAGGTGCCTCGGCAACAGGATTGCTTCCGGCGCCGGATAACACGTGATGACCGGGATATCTCCGACAGGCGGAGGATAGTCGTGCCGAGCAAGCCGCGGTGGACCAATCGTGCTTGTGCTTTTTCCGTTTACATATTGGTATTGGCGCCCACGCAGCGTTGCCGCTGCCAGCCCGGAGCCTTTCGTCATGTGCCACTTGCTCAGGAAGTAGGCGATCGAGACGCTTTCTACTTGTGATAACCACTCCACGAGCGCACTCGCCATGAAATCGGGGAGTGCACCGAAAAAGCCCACCGCCGGAACAATGTATCGCCCAGCGTGAGCAGCGAACTCCGCAAATTCATCGCAAAGATTGCTCACCACGGGAGGCTCGCCGGTCACATCAAGATAGTGCACTCCACATTCGACTGCAGCTCGCGCTAGAACCGGCGCCGTTTCCGCGAAAGGACCCGCGCAGTTAACGACAAGGGAAACGCCATCCAGGAAGTTGCCCAACTCCCTTGTGTCCGAGAGCGAGAATACGGAGAGATCGAAGCCGAGGCGATCAGCGAGGGCAGATGCCTCCTGCCTTCGTGCGCCCAGCCGCACGACAAAGCCCCTCGCCTTCAATTCCTGAGCGACGAGAGCCCCCGTGAACCCGGAAGCGCCGTACAGGCCTATAAGAAGGTTGGCGGACATGCCGTCACTTTCAACAGAGTTGATCAACCACGCCTCTATACGCTACAGACCTGTCCGTATCAGTGTCAACCCAACAGGAGAAGGATTATGGGTCTCACGCTCTACTCCCATCCCCAGTCCGGCCATGGCTATCGCGTCGAGCTGCTGCTGGCGTTCCTGAATCTCGAGTACGAGCTGATAGACATTGATCTGGCCGCGCGGGATCATAGGACTGCCGAGTTCCTCGCACTCAACCTCTCGGGCCAGATACCCGTCCTGACGGACGGCGACTTCGTGGTCACGCAAGCCAACGCAATCCTGTTCTATCTGGCGAGGCGCGAGAATGCGGCCGATTGGCTGCCACTCGATGCCCGCTCTCTCGCTTCAGTTGAGGCCTGGATGAGCCGGGCAGCCGGCGAACTCGCGTTTGGGGTCTCGATCGCGCGAGCGATCCTCCTATTCGGCCGCCCGGGAGATCTTGCGGGGGCACAGAAACTTGGCCTGAAACTGCTCAAATCCATGGACGTCCACTTGTCAAACAAGCCGTATTTGGCGGCCGATCGGCCAACGATCTGCGACCTCGCGCTATACAGCTATTCGGCGCTTTCTTCGGAAGCCGGGATAAGTCTGCATCCCTTTCCGCACGTCACCAGTTGGATCGCCCGGATCGAAAAGCTTCCGCGTTTTGTTCCGCTTCGTCGGTCGGTTAACCGTTAGTGCCCAGTGGCGCAGATTGGTCGGCGCTGCTGGAGGAAAATGGCCCTTTTTTTGTCCAGGCGACGGACCGAAACTTGCCATGATTTCAAGAGGGCGCAGGTTACGGAATGGGCACGCTGGTCAGGACGGTCTGCTCGCACTGCAGCGTCAAGTGTGGCGCCGTCGTCGAGGTTGAAAACGGAGTGCCGGTCCGCATAAAAGGTGATCCGGCTCATCCGGTTTCCAAGGGCTTCCTGTGCGTACGTGGACTAGCGGCGATTGAGTATTTCAATCATCCTCAGCGATTGAACCACATCCTTAAACGCACGGGCGCCCGCGGCGACGATAAATGGCAAAAAGTGCCCGCCGGCGAAGCGATTGAAGAAATCGCACTGCGCCTGAAAGCGAATTGCGCCAGCTTCGGTGCGGAATCCCTTGCTTACTTCTTCGGAACCTATCACGGCACCGACCAAGGCATTGCGTGAGGTTCATGAACCTCCCCGGCAGTCCAAACTATATTGGAAACGCACGCTTTCATCTGCGCGGGACCCAAGGTCGAGGCGGACTGGCTCACCTTCGGCTTCGGGCCCGCCACCCCCGATCCTCTACCAGGGACGACGCGCGCGCTGATCGTCTGGAGCCAGCGCGTATCGGCGTCAAACGCCCCGAATTGGGGGCGCTATATGGCGGCGAAGCGGGCGGGCGCAAAGCTCATTGTGGTCGATCCGGTCCGGACGCCGGAGGCCAAGGCAGCCGATCTCTGGCTGCCAATACGACCTGGGACCGATGCTGCGCTCGCAATGGGCCTCATCAACATCATTATCCGGGAGAATCTCTACGCGGCGGATTTCGTCGCAGAGCACACCTCGGGCTTTGAACTCCTCGCAAAGAGAGCCGAGGCTTTCGACGTCGCGCGGGTGTCTCGGATCACAGGGCTCGCAGAGCCGGATATTCTCCGATGCGCGCACCTCTACGCTGACGGCCCGTCGGTGATTTCGACCGGGCTCGTCAACGGCATGGGGCGCAACGCGCTGAATTTCGAGCGAGCAAGAGCATGCCTGGTCGCAATCTGCGGCAATGTGGACCGCCCGGGGGGAAACCGTCTCTACGGAGGCCCCGAGCTGACACGAACGAAGACCGATTAGAGCTTTACGGCTCGCTGTCTTCAGCCCAGAAAGCCAAGCGGATCGGGACAGACGTCTTCCGGCTCCATGGTTTGGGTTATGAAAAGATCAACGCCGCCGCACGACAGCGCTGGAACAGCCACGAGTTCCTGCTGACCGCAACGCGGGGTGCGTTGGCACATGCGCCGTCCGTTTTCCGGACAATCCTCACAGGTAAGCCATATCCTATAAAATCCCTCATCGTTCAGCATTCAAACCTCATCGGTTCGTACAGTAATGCCTCCTTGGTTCGCGAGGCGCTTCGGTCGAGCAATCTCGATCTCGTCGTCGTGCATGAGCTTTTCAAGACCGCCACCACGACCTACGCCGATTTCGTTATTCCTTCTGCTGCGTGGCTGGTGAAACCGTGGATGTACATCCACGGAGAGAATCAACAAGTAATGGCGACCCAAAGTCCTATCGAACCGCAATACGATCGGCTCGCCGACTACGATTTTTTCGTGAATTGGGTCGTGCATTTGGGCAAGAAAAACACTGGCCCGCTTCGCTCGAGGACCTGTTTTCGCAAATGTTGACGCCCGCCGGCTTAACGTTCGAGGAACTCTCGACGCGCCCTCAGAACTGGTTCATTGACGCAGCCAAACAGGATCCGAGTACACGCCCCGCATATGGAACGCAAAGTGGCCATATCGAGTTAGCCTCGTCGATCATGAAGGATTGCGGTTACGATCCGCTGCCAAACTTCTTTTTCGACAACTGGCCAGAATCAACAGACGAATTTCCGTTACGCCCGATGTCCGGGGCGACAGAAATAACGATGACGCACCAGGGTCATCGCCAAATTGCTTCTCTCCGCAAGCGCCATCCAAACCCGACGGCAAAGCTCAACCCGGCAACGGCCGCAGAGCTCGATCTCAAATCCGGCGATTGGATTTGGATCATTTCGGCTCTTGGCCGCGTGCTTCAGCAACTTGAATTCTCAGAGGCCACTCCGATCGGCGCAGTGGATGCCGAACGCTGGTGGTATCCGGAACGCGACGGCGACGATGCGACGCTTTACGATGCGCTTTCGACCAACGTCAACGTGCTGACGCGTGATGATCCATCGCTGTGCGACCCCGCGTTCGGCACCTGGCCGCTACAGGTGGCCGCACTGCTAATCGAACCTCTCGTGCTTGGCGGCGGTGGCATGCGCATGTATCCGCCGCACTTGCTCACAAAAATGAAGCACATTTGCGAAGCTCGTGGCAGCCTGTTCATAGCCGATGAAGTGATGACCGGCTGGGAACGGACTGGATCGCTATTTGCTTGCGAGCAAGCCAGCATTACGCCGGATATCTTGTGCTTATCAAAGGGCATCACAGGCGGCGCACTGCCGCTCGCGGTGACCTTCTGCTCATCTGCGATCTTTGACGCCCATCTATCGATCGATCGCAGTCGCACTTTCTTCCATTCGAGTTCCTACACGGCCAATCCGATCGCTTGCGCGGCAGCACTCGCAAATCTCAATATTTGGCAGAATGAACCCGTCCGCGCACGCATTGCAAGCTTGCAGCGAATGCATCGGGAAAGACTTACTCCATTTCGGTCGGACAAGCGCTTTACTGGTGTTCGCCAAACCGGAACGATTGTCGCTTTGGACCTAACCGCTTCGATAGTCGGATATCGGGCCGCGCCTTCGCGCCTTTTTCCGGAAAGAGAATGTCTCATTCGTCCGCTTGGAAACACGATATATCTGAGACGCCTTATTGCGTGAGTGCCGCCGATTTGGATAAGGCGTACTCTGTCATTGACGAAGCCGCCGACATGCTCGCCTTGGTCGATCCGTAGACCATTGGGGTTCCGACAGGCCTGCGTCGACGTCCACTGCTGGAGGCATAAGCCCACCGGGCATGTCGAAGAATAGGCAGTCGCAATCGCTACCTGACCGCGTTCGATAAGGCTAGGTCTGTTCAGCCGAACGAAACCCTGTCACCGAGCGCGACCCTGCCGGTCTTGACGACTTGTGCATAGGCGCCAGCGCACGGCCGTTTTCCCATGCCCGGAATGTCCACCATGTTGTTCTTGACAAGGACTCGCAGGACATCCAGGTCGCGAGGCAAACCTCGATGCTCCAGGGTCGGGATGACGCAGCGCGGTGTGGCGACGACAATCCGCAGCACGAGTTCATTTCCGATCCGCAATATTCTGCCAACCCAGTTGTTTTCCAGAAAACCCGGTGCCTCATCCGGACAACTGATGATCAAATTCGGTCGGTAGCGTTCGGCATCGGCTCGATTGGAAGGGTGCTGCTCTTCTATCCGGCTGAGTGTGTTCATCGTCATCAGATGAATTGGCGAAAAATCGAAGAAAGTCCCCGGAGGCGATCCCCTTCCCATCTGGTGACTCTCAATATCGGCGCTGGCGGATGATCCTTCGAGCATGGCGATGGGGTCCATACGGTCGAGCTTCGCATCCCTGGTTGGCGTCCGACTGCAGGTCACCCTCCGCTTGAGTTCCGTTGAGACAATGTCGTCAAAATCCGGGCTGGGCAGTTTCGCTGTTGTTCCGGATGGAAAGGTGACCTCGACGATTTCATTCTTCTGGTCGTAGATGCGCGCGGAATATCGCGGCAGATCCTTCCACAGCGTCGGGTTCTTTGCGCTCGCGATTTTTCCGGACTGTTGGTCGATCAGTCCATAAATTCGATCGCCGGCGAGACCTCTCTCCGTCACGTCCGTGGCGTCCACGGCCTCGCCCCCCATGGATTTCACCGGGAATCTCAAGATCTTTGCGATCGACGCGCGTTCCAACGGCACTCTCAATTACCCTTTTTTTGCGCCCTCTTCCCATTCGACCGATCAGTCGCAGAGAGCCGATAAGCATGTCGCCAGCGGCAGCCCGCGCATTCCACTCTGCGCGTTCCTCGAGCCTGCATTTCTTGACAGTTTCTGATATTCGATACATACAGGTCTGTAGCGATAGATGCAAGGCTGGCCGGTGCCCGCCAAACGGCGGCACGTTGAACGCTGTCGAAACGCTCTGCGCCAAAAAACGGAGTTCAACTGTGTCAACGACCAAAGCCCTTAAGAGCCTTCGTTCGGAAATTCCTGTCTCCAGCCGTGAAGCCACATCCGCGTGGTTCCAGATGTTTAAGAAGTTCGGATCTTCACCTTCACCGGCCGCATTTCTCGAACTCTTCCATCCCAATGTGGTAGTGGTGGACAGTGGACTTCGGCTTTCCTACTCCGGTGAGAAGGTAGAGCTTTCGATCTCGAAGCTTCTTGCCGCGATGCCTGATCTTAAGATCGAGCCGGTTCGGCATTGCGCCCGCAACAATTCCATCTTCATCGAGACAAAGAGCACCGGCACTCTAAATGGCGAGAAGGTGTCGTGGGGCACGTGTTATGGGGTCACGCTGACCGGCCACCTTGCATCCAGATTCCGAATCTATGCGGATCACACCGACATCCTGAAGCCGTTGCTCAAGAACGCGCCTGTCTTCCCGGCTTACCAAGAAGTATGGGACGAGGAGATGGTGGGCACACACGCCATCCCCTTCGGAAGGCCCGATGCCGCGAGATTCGTCGACGCATACCAAGCGGTCTGGCGAAACCCGTCACCCATGGGTTTCGCAAACTGCTATACCCCAGACGGAACTATCGTGAACCCCGGCATGCCAAGGCCGATCACAAAGCCAGAGATTCCCGGCTATTACGCCTGGCTGCTCCGCCGCATCCCTGACCTTGAAATGGCACTCGTCGACTGGGCGGGTGACGAAAACATCGCCTATGCCGAATGGGTTGGTACAGGAACGCTCGCGGATGCCCCTTTCTCGACCAGGGTTATCGACGTCTTTCACTTCGACGATCGTGGGGTTTATTACGGCCAAGCATATTTCGATACTCTAAAGACGATTGCTCGCCTCGACCCGAGCGTACTCAAGCATCGGGAGATGCTTTTCGTCTCCGCAATCTGACGCGAATCCCCCAACATCCACTTCAGCAAACCTCAATGGAAGCCAAGATGAATCAACATGCACCCGTCCCCGTTGATCCAACACTTATGGAGCCGATCGGCTTGTATCTCGAAGGAGTGCGAACAGGAAGTGGGGAGTTGCTTGCGAAGGCGTTTGCTCCCAACGCGACGATCACAAGTTCAATCCACTCCACCACGGAAACGATTTCGCTGCCAGAATTCATTGATTTTGTGAAAGAACTCAAGACGCAACACGCGAATCTCGAGGAAACGCACGGCAAAACATCGGTTCTTGTGGACAAGTCCGTGGCTACTATCTACGTCCCGTTTAATTTGAAAATGGGAAGCAGCGTCGCAGCCGGCATCGATGTATTTGCGTTGGCAAAAGGCACGGATGGCTGGAGGATCGTTCACAAGCTCTATTCAATGTAATTCAAGTCGCGGCTTGGTGAATCTCTTCGTTGGTGTATCGAGAGCTCCGACTTAGTCGGAACTCTCTTTGCGCGGCCGTTGCGGGAGCCGATCCTGTCGAAACGGCCGAGCTTCTTGATGTCGATGTGGATCATCTCACCGGGATGGGCCCGTTCGTAACGGCGTACCGGCTCGGCTGGTTCCAGATCGCGCATGCGGCTCAATCCAAGACGCTGCAAGATGCGGCTGACGGTCGCCGCTGACACGCTCAGCTCGGCAGCAACCTGCTTGCCCGTGAAGCGTTGTCGGCGCAGGCGCTCGACTTGTTCGATGATCGCGACTGGCGTCGGTCGGTAGAGTCGTTTTGGCCGCGACGAGCGATCTACCAGGCCCGCACGCCCTTCTGCCTTGAAGCGCTCGACCCATTTGCGGGCCGTTCGCGGGCAAACGCCGGCGGCTCGTGCGGCAGCCTTCGGCGTCTGCCCGCTCAAAACCGCCTCAACCAGTCGCTCTCGACCAATCGGCGTCAAACGGGCATTCTTGTGGATGTTCATCCGGCCCCTCCTTGGAACACTGAAGCTTCGCAACCTCAGCTTCCTGGTCCGGGCCGGGTGGACAACCTATTGAAAGCTCAAAGCTAGAGCCTAATCCACTGGAAGCTTGCCTGACGGCAGGGTACCTACGGCGATTCCGATTGACAGCCAATATCTACGAGATATGTGTACCGATTTGTATCGTTCAACGTTTTAAAGCACCGGCGTTCGTTACAGCTTGCGCTCGAAAGAAAATACGAGAAGCTTGCATACTCACGAGTTCCGTCTGGTGCCTCAACTGGTTGCCGCTCATGGTCATTGCCGACGAAATCACAGGTCTCCTTATCGAGAAAGAGTCTCAATCAACTGACGTCAAGTTCCATGAGCTGATGGCGTCTTGGCTGGTGCATTCACCTCTGATTGGGCCAAACTATTTACCGATTGAGGCACACGGAACCTCTCCACCAAATTCAATCCTATTGTCTAGTGCGCCGACGCTACCGCAGTTTGTCACATCGGGGTCAGAAAGCCGCGCCATCCAATCCTCGAACGACAAGACCGAGAATAACACTCCCGAATAACGCCGCAGACGGCTTCATCGACGAAGGCACGACTTACGGAACTGGCACTCTGCACATTAGGCCTGGCCGCGAAAAAATAACGGCAAACCCACCGTTGCATTCGCCGTTATTAGGACAGTACTGCTTCCAGGCCCGCCTCGGTGCGGGCTTACCCGGCCGAGGCCTTGCTGTTAACGCCTTTGCGAAGAGCAACGGTGTTCAGCTTGGTGTTCGCCGCCTTCTCTTCGTTGAAATTCGTGGTCAGGAAGCGGATGATAACATCGTGGCCGAGCTGCTCGGCCCATGCGATGAGCGCACCGTAGCGACAGATTTTGTAGTGCTCGCATTTTGGATTTTGCGAGTTCGTTCAACCTGCGGCCGAATGCGTCTTCTCTTGTCGGCGAAAGTGGAAACTCGTACGGGCTCTGGAATTTCCGCGACGGCGGAAGAAGCAGAAGTTTTCTTGCAAAAGAGTTGGGACTGTCACCGCGAACGCTGGCGCGGCGGTTCGTAGAAAATCTGCATAGTACCCCGGGTCGCTGGATCCAGGAAAGGCGGCTGGAGGTAGCCAGATCGCTGCTTGAAAATACCAAGCTCAGCGTGGCCGAGATTTGCTACCGGATCGGCTATGAGGACGTGCCGTCCTTCAGCCGACTGTTCTCCAGATCCACGGGCATGGCGCCGAGCGAGTTCAGACGGCAGGCGAGAGCCTGATACACCGGAAGTCGACCTCACCATCGGGAATGCCCACGCGCAAAAAATCGCTATGGCCTGATCAGACGACGTCTTCTCCTCCCCTCCCCCCTTGCGGATCCCTTGCGGGGAGGGGTCGGGGGTGGGGGTCCACGCGCACTGATTCTTGTTTGCGTGGATATCGTTGAGCTCGATCTCTCATCGCGTGCGAGTCAACATGGGCTCGTCATCCGTTGCCCCCACCCCGACCCCTCCCCGCAAGGGCATGTCGCTTCTTTTTCGTCTGTTTACGCAAGGATCGAATCCAAATCGTCTCCGAGGCGCAATTTTGGAATCTGCCGAAGGCTTTCGGCGAAAGATTAGAATCAAAAAAGTCGACATGCGATAGCCCTGCCCGCAAGGGGGAGGGGAGCAGAGCTACGGCTTGCCACCGCACTTGCCTATCGCCCCCTGCCCGCCCCGCCTCAAGCCGCCGACTTCGCCGCGGACTTCGCTGCCGGCTTCTCCGACGCCGCGTGGCCCACATGCAGCGAGAAGCCCGAGGCGCCCGCGTCCTCCAGCCCTGGCTTCAGTTTCATGCTTGGGATGAAGTAGTCGCCGCCGTTCTGTTGCCGATAGGCAATCGGCGCGGTTATCTCGATGGTCCGCATCCGCTCGCGCAGGCGCTCCGCGGCGGGCTCGAAATCGGCTTCGCTAAAGCGGTCCACGCGGTAGACCACGAAGGGCGGCAGCACGTCATAGCCCGGATAGTACAGGACTCCGTGGTTGATCGGGAACAGCAGGTCCTCGATCGGGCCGTTGACGCCACGGTCCGAGTAATGATCTTCCCAGCCGCCGGTCGTCACGATTACCATGGCCCGCTTGCCCGCGAGAGTGCCTTCACCGAAGCGGTCGCCCCAACGCTTCTCGCTGTGCTCGCCGACGCCATAGGCGAAGCCATAGGCGTAGACCCGGTCGACCCAGCCCTTGAGGATGGCCGGCATGGCGTACCACCAGAGCGGAAACTGCAGGATCAGCATGTCCGCCCAGAGCAGCTTCCCGATCTCGGCCTTCACGTCCGCCGTCAGCGTGTCGCCGAGGAACGCCTTCTTCGACGCCAGGCCTGCGCTGAAGCGCTCATCGGCCGGCCATGTCGGAAAGTCGGCGCGGTCAACCTCGGACTTCCAGCCGTCCGCGTAAAGATCCGAGACGCGGACCTCATGGCCCTGCGCCTCGAGCTCCTTGATGGCAACGTCGCGGAGTGCGCCGTTGAGCGACTTTGGTTCAGGATGGGCGAAAACAAGCAGAACTTTCATGGACTGGCTCCCAGGCGGAAAATGACAAAACCTTCGTCCAGGAGAGAGAACACTTCCCTGAGCTATATTTGAAATCGCAGATATATTCGGCTACTATCCATCCCATGGATACCAGACGCCTCGATCTCAATCTGCTGGTCACGCTGGAGGCGCTGCTGGTCGAACAGAACGTGACGCGGGCCGCCGCCCGGCTGCACCTGAGCCAACCGGCCGTCAGCACCCAGCTCAACCGCCTGCGGAAAGTGTTCGATGACTTGCTGCTGATTCCCGCGCAGCGCGGCATGACGCCGACCGTCAAGGCGATCGAGCTGCTCGATCCCCTGCGCTAGGCGCTCGATCAGGTTCGTGCCACCGTCTCCACCCACAGGAACTTCGACCCTGCCAAGGCCGAACTGACCATCGCCATCGCCTGCACGGACTACTTGCAGGCCGCGCTCATCGAACCGCTTGTCGTGGAGCTCCGGAGAAGGGCGCCGGGGGTGCGGATAGCGGTGCGCAACCTGGATCTGCCGCAGCTGGAAGCGCAGATGGGGCGCGGCGATGTCGATCTGGCGCTCATGACGCCGACCGACGCCCCGTCCAATCTTCGCACCAGGCACCTGTTCAACGAGCGCTATGTGCTTGTCGGCCGGCGCAATCATCCTCGACTACGCAATGGGATGACGCCCAAGCAATTCGCAGAGCTGGAACATGTGATCGTCTCGCTTCGCGGCGGCGACTTCGTCACGCCGGTTGATCATTCTCTCGCGGCCTTGGGACTCCGGCGCAACGTGGTGCTGTCCGCGGCGTCGTTTCTTTTCGTGCCGGACATCGTGTCCCGGTCGGACTTCGTGGCCCTGGTCCCGGAACGGCTGGTCCATGACCGCACCGACAAGCTCAAGCTGATCCAGACCCCGTTTCCCGTTGAAGGTTTTGCGGTGGGCATGGTGTGGCATGAGCGCAGTCATGGACACAGCGGCCAGCGCTGGATCCGGGAGGTTGTCGTCTCGCTGGTCAATGCCCAGACCAAAAACCGAAGCGGCGTGATTGACTCACCTCGCGGACGCCGACGTCCCAAGCGGCGAGCATGAGGCTATAATTAGGAAATGAATGGTGGAGGCGGATGATGCGACGCGAAGCGTCGGTTCATGCCGAGGTCGGCGGCGAAGCCGGAGAGGTTCGTACGAAAGGCAACCTTCTTCAGCCAAGGTGGGGATCAGCAGCGACTTCAGGATCGGGCGCACGTCCTTGGCTTTGCCCGGCTTGGCCCTAGCGCTGCCGATGATGACTAGAGTGGACATGAGTGAAGGCTCCGGATGCTTCGTTTTGGGAAATGGAATGCCGCGCCGCGGCTTGGACGCGTGATTAGAGACTGCGCTGTTTCACGCGCTGCCGATGCGGCCTTGATGCAACAAGACTGCCTGCCGATGGCGCCTACGGATCAAGGCCGTCATGGATCGCGATCATCGTTGTTTCCTCTTGTGTTGCAGTGCCAGGTCTCTCGCCTGCGAATTGGCGGAAGTCTCTGTCGCTCTATCTTTGAAATCGCAAAACACTTCCGCTGCCATCCAGCTGGTGAATAGCAGCAGCAAATGCGCGGAGGCGGCGAAAGCAGTCCCCTTCGAGACGCGGCCGGCCTCCTCATGGTGAGGAGGCGCTCCCACGACGCGATGGTGGTCGATCCGGAATTCGCCCAAGCACTGCTTGCGCGGAACGCGCGCCGGCAGCAGTCGCTTGAAGAACTCGTCGCCCGAATGGCGGGGGACCTGGCGTCGGCTTCGGCCCAACCCGATGCCGTCGACCTGATCTTCGCCCTCACGAGTTGCGCGATGTTTCGAATGCTTGCGGCGGCAAGAACGGCATAGGCGGCCTGCGATCTGATCAAGGACGCCTCCAAGGCTGCCGTCACGAGGATCGTATGTGGAAATGGTGGAGTTGGATGATCTGGAGGAACGATAGCCATGGTCGGCCGAATTGAAAGTCCCCTCGTTGGCCGCGGGCGGCCTCTTTCTATTTCAAATTAAGACCTCCCACAAATCGAAGGAGCGCCAAATTTCCCTCCTCCGCACGTTCTCTCTGGATCCAGTGGCCGCATCCTGGAAGCGAAGGCCTGCTCCTATGAGGATGCAGTCGAAGCTGTTGTGCGATAGCGCTTCGACGATTGGTTCCTCGGTCGCAATGGGATCGAGCAGACACGTAGTTGGCTCGTGTCCGAGTTCGCGAAGCTTTTTATTGGTAGTCTCGCCCTCCACCGAAAGTGTTTCAGCGCGAAGCCCGCGCTCAGCGTTCCAATTCTTAACTAAGGCGGGTCGAGCCCAACCAAAAGTACCTGCCTACCTGCCATACTCACCTCCGCGCATCCCATGCTCGATCGCCGCCCACTTTCGCGTATCGGATTCGAATCGAACCAATGAATTTGTTTCTGGGTCTGCCGTCTTCGGTCAAGCCGTCACGACGATCTTGCCGAACTGTTCGTTCGACTCCAGAAAGCGATGCGCCTCGACGATCTGCTCGAATGGAAAGGTTTTGGCGATGACCGGCTTGAGCGAACCCGATTTCAGCCCGTCGAGGATGAACGCCTTGGCGGCCTCCAACCGCGTCGCATGGCCCGTGATCTCGTGGACGAGGTAGCCGCGCAGCGTCAGGCACTTCATTAGCACGGTGCCCAGCGGGAAGGGCGTCGGCTCGGCGCTCAAGCCGCCAAATTCGATCAGAATGCCACCCCGCGACATCGCAGCCGTGAGAGGTTCGAATATGGGCCCGCCGATCGGATCCAACACCACGCGTACCCCATCCGCGCCGGCGATGTCCTTGAGCCGGGCTTGCAGATCTTCCTCCGCTGACGCGATGACATGCGCGGCCCCGAACTCAAGCAAGGCCTGCTTTTTTGCGGACGTCCGCGTGACCGCGATCGTGGTCGCGCCGACCAGATTGGCAATCTGGATTGCGGCAAGCCCGACGCTGCTCGATGCCGCCGTGATGACAACAAAGTCTTCCCTGCGCAGTTTGGCAGTCTCGATCAGTGCACCGTAGGCGGTGAGATATGGCATCCAGAGGGCTGCCGCCGCTTCCCAACTGAGCGATGGCGGGTGCTTGACGACGAGCTCGGCCGGAAATGTCACAAGCTCACCATGGGCGGGCCAGCGCACCATCGATAACGGCGGCACGATGCTGACGGCGTCGCCTGGCGCAAAGCCGTCAACGCCATCGCCGACCGCCTCAATGAGACCTGCTGCCTCCAAGCCAAGGCCGGAAGGCAATTTCGCGGCCTCGATATACGCGCCCGACCGCAGCGAAGCCTCGGCCCGGTTAAGGCCCAGCGCCTTGACCCGGATTTGAATCTCGCCTCGACCGGGGCCCCGAACATCGACGTTCTCGATGCGCAGGACCTCAGGCCCCCCATGCTCATGAAAGCGAACAACGCGTACCATCCGACCACAACTCCAAAATAATTGAACTTAATGAGCTATGCCGGCGGGCATCGGCTCGATAAATGGCTTTAGAGGCAGAACAGTCGAAACTGAGGGTTTGTAATATGGATCGCCTTATGAGCATGGCCGTGTTCGTCAAAGCCGTCGATTTGGGCTCGTTCGCGGCCGCCGCAGACGCGCTCGATCTGTCCGGACCGATGGTCGGCAAGCATGTCCGGTCTCTTGAAGCGCGTTTGGGCGTGCGCCTCATCAACCGCACCACGCGCCGCCAGAGTCTAACGGACTTCGGGCGCGCCTATTATGAGCGTTGCCAAGTGGTGCTCGCCGAAGCCCAAGCTGCGGATGCACTCGCAGCCGATCAACTTTCAGAACCATGCGGAAAGCTGCGTGTCACCATGCCCGTGCTGTTCGGCCGGCGCTGCGTTACCCCGATTCTGCTGGAGTTTGCGCAGCAATATCCTACGCTGGAACTTGATCTGTCGTTCAGCGACCGCATCGCCGATCTTGCAGAGGATGGCTACGATCTTGCCATCCGGACCGGCAATCTGGAGGACAAAGCCGGGGTGATACCGCGTCGGATCGCGCGCCAGCGCATGGTCGTCTGCGCCTCGCCATCCTATCTCGAGCGGCACGGCCGGCCGCGGCAGATCGAGGAGCTTAGCACGCGCCGTGCCATCATCTATCGCCGGTCGGGCCGTATTCGCCCGTGGCTGTTTCCGCGCAACGACCAGCCTCCGGTGGAGGTCACGCCAGTCAACCGGTTGCGCCTCGACGACCTCGATGCAATTGCTGATGCTGCGACGACTGGCATGGGCCTCGCCTGGCTTCCACGGTGGCTCATTCGTGATCGCATCGAGGCAGGCACGCTTGTCCCGCTACTGCCGGATCAGCCGGAATTTCTCTACGATTGCCATGCGCTCTGGCTGCAAACACCCCACTTGCCACCGAAAGTCCGCCTCGCGATCGATGCGTTGGCGGCTGCGTTGCCCAAGTTTATGGAATGAAATGCAAGGGCGCGATGCGTCGCGGCGAACTGCGCGGATTCCGCTGATTCGATCGACCAAGAACTCGCCTGGAGCCACGATCTAGGTCCGGGTGAGCAGGCCCACTATTCGGTCCCGATCGCCTGCCGCGTCGGCAGGTCATACCCCGGAAGTCGAGGGGCAGTTGGGCTAAGGCTTTTCCGAGTTTCCCTATCTTCCGCGAACCATTACGACGCCTAGGATTCCGGGAAATAAATTTTAATTTGGCCGGCTCCTACGGGGGTTCTGATTCGTCTTAGCAGCAAGACCCCTAGATCGGACCGCCGGGGACCAATCAAACCGGAGCGTGCGAATGATGCGGACCCAAATGAGACCCGAGATCATCAGGCAGAACCGGCCACTGATCGAAGGCGTCTTTGCCGAGCAACGATAGCCGAACGAAACTCGCCATCACCTGGGGAAGCACCGGCGGCGTCTCCTTCGAGCTGCAGCCTAGGCAACGACGTGCTGCTCACCGTCATCCATCGCCACCTGTCTGAGCGCGCAATTCTGCTGAACGTCAGCGCCGGCCGGCACATGCATCTCGACCTTCTGGTCGCCCGCACGACCGGCAAGCGGCCTGAGCCGTTCTGGGATGGCTGGAGCCGCTTGAAGACCGAATACGACGAGTGGCTGCCGGCCTAATGTAACTTACGCGTTTGAACCCCGTGATGCTGGTGGACAGACCGCGAAACTGGAGATAACCATGACCAATCGCAACTTCACCACCACCTTCACGGTGGACCAGACTCCGGAAACAGTCTTCACGGCAATCAACAATGTGCGCGGTTGGTGGTCGGAAGAAATCGAAGGCCACGCCGACAAAATCGGTGAAACTTTCAAGCACCACTTCAAGGATGTGCACCGGTGCGACATTGCCGTGAAGGATCTGGTTCCTGGCGAAAAAGTCGTCTGGACCGTTCTCGACAACTACTTCAGCTTTACTGAAGACAAGACCGAGTGGAAGGGCACCGACATCGTATTCGAAATCGCCAGGAGAGGCGACAAGACCGAAATCAAGTTCACTCACGTGGGCCTGGTTCCCGAGTATGAGTGCTACGGGGTCTGCTCGGATGGATGGCGCACCCTCATCAACGGCAGTCTGTGCGACCTCATCACCACGGGACAGGGCCAACCCGATGTCAGCGAGGCCGCCACGGATAGCGAGCTGTCGCTCGCTCGCTAAGCCAAAGGAGATATTCATGAGGTTGGTTAGGCTGCGAGCGCCGGGAGGCTTAGAAAATCTCAAATTGGTCGAGGAAGATCCTCCCAAACCAAGGCCCGGTGAATTGCTGGTCAGGATCCGGGCCTGCTCGTTGAATTTCCGCGACGATTTCCTGGTGCAGGGGAAACCGCCGGTTGCCGACGGCCGCATTCCGCTGTCCGATGGCGCCGGAGAGGTGATTGCGGTCGGCGACGATGTCGATGGGTTCAAGGTCGCAGATAACGTCGTCAGCACGTTTTACCCCTATTGGCTGGGAGGCGAAATGACGCCCGCGACCAAGCGGGATATACCGGGAGAGAATATTGACGGCTATGCCCGCGAGTATGCGTGCATGCCGGCGCAAGCGTTCACGAAGGCACCGGCAGGCTATACGCATGCGGAGGCGGCAACGCTCACCTGTACGGGAGTCACCGCCTGGAGGGGCTTGGTGGTGTGCGGCCAGGTGAAGCCCGGTGATACGGTGCTGGTCCTTGGCACGGGCAGTGTATCCCTGTTCGCGCTGCAATTCGCAAAAGCTGCAGGCGCCCGCGTAATCGCTACGTCTTCCTCCGAGGAGAAGTTGGAAAAGCTCAAGCGTCTCGGGGTTGACACCGTCATTAATTACAAGGCCGTGCCGGACTGGGGCCACAAGGCAAAGGATTTGACGGACGGACGCGGTGTCGATCATGTGATTGAGGTGGGCGGACCCGGCACGTTGACGCAGTCGATAACAGCCTGCAGGACGGGCGGACATATCGCCCTAATCGGCGTCTTGACTGGTTTTGCGGGAGAAGTGTCGATCCCGGCACTGTTTTCAAATCAGATCCGTATCAGCGGGATCTCCATTGGCAGCAGAGTTGATCAAGAGGACATGATTCGGGCGATAACGGCCAATCGTTTGAAGCCCGTTATCGACCGCCGTTTTCTGTTGGAGGAAATCGTCGATGCCTTCAAGTATTACGAATCCCAAAAGCACTTTGGCAAGGTTTGCCTCGAACTTTAAGGTCTCCCCTGTCGACTGCTGGATGCGGCAGGCGCTGAGGTCTGGCCTCGAAAGCCGACGGTTGAGGTGATGTCAGTGCCTGTCGCAGGGGATTCTGATGAGCACAGGAGCGAGAAATGTGTGAGACAAATCGCCGGAAGCCTGGCGGACCCCAAGATCACAGCGCAATGCACCAATTTTGGAGCGCGGCGCTCGCGCGGTTTGAAAAATATGTCGCGAGCGACGAACGATCCGATCTGCCCGTCGCCGATCAATCTCATCCGTCCAAGCGTCCCTACAACCATGAAAGTTGAACGCGCTGGATGACAACAAGAATGGCCAGTGGCTAATGGTTTCACACCACGCAATCGCCAGACCGAGGTGAGCCTTCGCAAAGAGCAAGCTTCGAACGGATGAATCGTACATCTGTCATTATGAAGAAAGAGGACGATGTCTATCCGACCACGCTCGACAGGGTCGACTGGAGATCGTGTTACGTGGTTTCGGGTTGAGCTTATGGGTGGCGGCGCGGACTGAACTATCGCGGCCGCGTGCGAACTTCTGCGGGCGGCGGATCGACCCCGTGCGGTCGTCGACATCGGCTCGGCGGCCGACCTGACCACTGCGACATCATCGAAACGGGCAACGATAGCTGGCAATTCAAAAGCCGTGACGATGATCAAACAACCCGCGCTCGCGCCGTCTCCGAAACACCGGCCAGCTCCGATGTCACGAGCACTAGCGCCAAAACTCGTCGCCAGAGGGGGTCAATTTTGGAAGCCGATTGATAGCATCAGGGAAGAAGCTGCGGCCGCGCTGCGGACGGCACGTGCACGGGCGTGCCTTGCAGACCATGAGCGTCTGCAGCGCAAAGCGGCGCGTCCTGGGAGTGGTGCGGCGTGGACAGCAATTCGGCGCTCGTGGCGTCCGGTAGCGTCAGCGGAAATCCGAAGGCGTCAAACAGACGCGGACCGTCGGGCTTGACGAACAAGGTCAGCGCGGCAATCCCATCGTGGTCAAGGGCGAGAACATGGATGGAGTGCGCGCTCCAAGGTCCGCCCGTGACAGCGCGGCAATAGGCGGCGAAGGCCGGCTGCCCGTTAGCGCCTGTCGGCCGAAGACGAAAGCCGCTATAGTCTTTCCACACCTTGCCATAGAAAGCACGGATGGCTTCGCGGCCCGCATACCATTGCCGCAATGGCGGCATGGTATAAATCGCGTCCTCCTTGAGCAGCGCCACGAAGCCGTCGAGATCCAAGCCTTCCCAGGCCTGCATATAACGGCGGATGAGACGTTGTTGCGCTTCATCCGGCGGCGGCGTTGCTCGTGGCCCACCGTTGGGATAGCGCTTGGCGAGCGTATCCCGCGCTCGCTGGAGAGCACTGTTGACAGAGGCCGTCGATCCGCCAAGGAGTGATGCCGATTCAACGGCGGACCAGCCAAGGACATCGCACAGCAAGAGCACGGCGCGCTGGCGCGGTGGCAGCTGCTGGATTACGGCGACAAAAGCAAGCTGCACCGCCTCGCGGGACGCATAGCGCGCCTCCGGATTCGGCGCGTCATCAGCGATCCCTTCGAGATATTGGTCCGGGTAAGGTTCAAGCCACGCGATGTCGGTTGCGGGCACACCGTCGGGCATTTGCGCGGTGGCTACCGCGCGCTGGTCAGGCAGAAGCCTTTGCAAGTTCTTGCGGCTTGCGAGACCGTCAAGACATGCATTGGTGGCGATCCGGTAAAGCCATGCGCGAAACGATCCGCGTCCGTCGAAGCTGTTGAATCCGCGCCAGGCGCGCACATAGGTTTCCTGCACGAGGTCTTCGGCTTCATGCACGGAGCCAAGCATACGGTAACAATGCAATTTGAGCTCCCGGCGGAACGGTTCGGCGAGCCGTTCAAACGCCTGGCTTGTACGCTCCGAGGCTTTCTCCTGATTTGATGTTTCCGCGGCTGGCATTCCTACCGATATAGACCTCCGGTGACCTTCTTCAATGGCCTTGTCATCGAGGCACGGCCTCGACCGACGTGGCGGCTTAAATTCATCGGCCTGTGGCAAATCTTCATCGATTGTGCGACGTAGAACTTCGCGCTCTCTCCCATCTCCCCTAGAAAGCAGCGCCAGCGTGGGGTGAGCGTTCGATCGGATGTCGCGACGCGCAACTATCACTTCTCACGGAAATCGCGACCTCGATCGAGGTGGTCGCGCACGCCCGCGAATGCGCAAAACCGGAGCTCCGACCACCTCGCAATGATCGGGGCTCCGTCGGTACGAACATCCGCGAGCGGTAGCCGTGTCGTCGTCCGGGGCCAAGGGCGCCGACACGATGCCACATCGCGATCGTTCGAACCATCCGCACTCCTAAGTGCCTTGCGGCCAAAGGTCACCGAGCCGGGCATGAATTTCGAATCGGGGTACGCCGGAACGAAGCTTTGGACAAAGACGCTAGTCGTCCAGGCTCCCCAAGCTTAAATTCACGGTCGTTCCAGTCAGCCCGCTCGCCTCATCGGAGGCCGCGAGGGCTGCCACGTTGGCCATCTCCGCGAGTGAGGAAAGCCGTCGCGCGTGGGTCCTGCTTGCAATCAACTCCTGGAACTGTTCCCACGACATTCCCCATGCCTTGGCGTGAAGCCCGAAGACTTCCTTGATCGTGCCCGAGTCCGGCATCCCCTGCGGCCGCAGACCAACCACGCGGATGCCGTGAGGCGCGAGCTCAGCGGATAGACCCCGAGTTAGCGCCTCCACGGCGGCCATCGCCGGACCGACGCCTCCCATCAACGGTATGCCCGTCCGCGAAGGGACTGAAGTGACGGTCATGATGACCCCTGATCGATTCGGGACCATGCGCCGGGCGGCCAGACGCGCGGTCAGAAAGTACGACTTGGTATACGTCGCAATCGGCAGGGAGAACTGCTCGACATCCAGATCGGCCAGCGGCACACCCTGCAGCGTTGTGTTAGGGATGCCGACGGCATTGAACGAGATATCGACGCGGCCCGCCTTATCGATCACGGACTGTAGATGGCTATCCACGGCCTTTCCGTCGAGAGCGTCGACCTCCGCCGTCTCGACGGATTCTCCGGCAGAAGCGACATTTTTGGCGACAGCTTTGACCGGTGCCAGGTGGCGCCCGGTGAGAAAAAGCTTGGCGCCTTCACGCGCGAATGCGCTTGCGACAGCGCCGCCGACCGCGCCTCCGGCTCCGTAAATTACCGCAACCTTGTTCTTCAGCATCATCTTTGGTTCCTTATTCTCTACCCGGGTGGTTACACATGCCCACCTGACAGGTAAGACGGGCGTGGCGGCTGAAACTCATCGGTGCTTGGCGACTTTTTTTTGCAATCCGTCGGATTTGTAATCGCCGGAGCAAAAATTCCTCAAGGAAGCAAAGCGCGCAACTGTGATCGTGACGTGGGGGAGAGTCTGAGGATCTGAGGGCGCCCGCTGATTCGCGTCATTAGGGCGGGATAGGTGTCGCTACGCCAATGCGGATTTTGGCCTCGTTCAGTTATGAACTTGTGATAGGCCACAAGGTCACGGAAACCAGAGAATGTGATGTAGACGTTCTCGCGTTCTCGCAGCACCAATCGAGGAAAGTTATTTGGGCTATACTCTGTGACAAATGATGCCAGCATGGACGCACCTGCGTCCACCAACACTGGGGTTACTGCGCTCTCGAAGAAATCCAGAAAAATGGCGTCTGCCGGATCTTGCAGATGATAGATGGTTGCAACGATAATGCCTTGAGGAGCGGCGGAGTCGAGCGATGGGCGTCGCTCAGCGGACTCTAGTAGGAAGCCGGAATTTGGTCGCGCCGGATGCAGAAGCAAAGCATCGGTACTGTCGATCATCATCGATCTAGCGGTTTCAGAGTGCGTCTTCCATGCCGCCCCGTGCATATAAAATTCCGTGAGCGCTTTTTCGCGCGACGGCATGTCTTGAAAACCCCTTATCCAGACAAACCGGTTCGGGTCGCCAATATCCCTAAACTGACCAATGATCCTCATGCCGACGGTTTCTTGGGTCTCCACGAACTCCCGGTCGAACAGTTCGACAAATGTGTCTCGGGTGCCCGGATAAAGGGTGTACTGCCGCAGATCGATGATCGGACTGCACGTCTGGCCGTGATGCACCGATAGATCTGGCTTATTGTTGTGAGCTGTCTGCATGATTGCCCCTCTGTCCCTCCTGACGCACAAGCTCGTCTGCATCCATCAGCGTCACGGATCAGACCGGTTGACCTGCGGTTCCGACGCTGAACCTATGACGAACTCTATTCCGCTGAACGGGAGCATCCGTGCGTCAGTCATGCGCAACCCTCGCCGTGATGCGGAGTTGGAGGGTGGCATTCAAGGCATTCGCGATCAGTTCCGCGTCGTGCTTTGCATGCGGGTTATCGAAATCGTTGATTGTGCAGAGGCGATGGTATGTGCCTGTGAAATAATCCCAAACTTCATAGGCAATCGCGCCTCCTTCGCAATCGCAGCGCTCCACGCGAAACGGGCCGACTGTCGGTCTCTGACTCATGGCCGCACCTTCAAGCACAGCGCAGCATTTGGCGCTAACCTTATCGGCGAAACGCTTGAGCATGTAGCTGTCCGCATGCTCGCTAAGCGCCAGCAAGTCCCACAGTGTTTCTTCCAGTTCCGCAATACGAGTCTCCGGCGCTCTCTTGTCGTCATCGCTTGCCACTTTGGGTCAACCCTTAGATGTCGTGGTTCAGGAGGGTTAGGAGGTTGGAAAACCGCTCGCGCCAGACAAATTCCTAGGTCAATCTCACTCCTCGAAATTGTCGTCATCGCCCCTTGGCGCCATAGTGGTCGCGCGCTGCAGGAATTGCGGTGCGTGATGACGCGGCTCGCGCAGAGCCGGGCGCTCGGAGGTATCGCGGCCAAGCTTGGATCGCAGCTCCACCAGATCGGTGAAGACGTCGGTCTGGCGCCGCAGTTCGTCGGCGATCATCGGCGGCTGGCTCGAAATCGTCGAGACCACGGTAACCCGAACGCCGCGCCGCTGCACCGCTTCGACCAGGGAACGGAAATCGCCGTCGCCGGAAAACAGCACGATCTGGTCGACATGTTCGGCGAGCTCCATGGCATCGACCGCCAGCTCGATGTCCATATTACCCTTCACCTTGCGTCGGCCGCTGGCGTCGATGAATTCCTTGGTCGCTTTTGTGACGACAGTGTAACCGTTGTAGTCGAGCCAATCGATCAGGGGACGGATCGACGAATATTCCTGATCCTCGATGATCGCGGTGTAATAGAACGCGCGCACCAGCGCGCCACGGCCCTGGAATTCCTTCAGCAGGCGTTTGTAGTCGATATCGAAACCGAGCGTCTTGGCTGTTGCATAAAGGTTGGCGCCATCGATGAAGAGCGCGATCCTGTTAGTAGTAGGTGACATTCAGTTTCTCGCGGAATTGTTGGTAGCCACGCCATCGGTCGTCCTCTCGGCGGCCGAGCGGCGTGTGATCGAAGCAGTTGGCTCGGATGGAGACGGCGCAAAAAAGTCGAGTAGGTTTGGTCGAGGTGCTCTCCATCCCGCAGCGGAGGCAGCTTTTCGACCTCCGCAAGCGAGTAATACGCCTGCGCCAGGGTCTCCTTCACAATGTCTTGGCCGTCGACGACCGATCCGGTCATCCGCGCGCAGTAGCGATGCAGGTCCGGGCGCGCCTCGGGCTACAAGCTCAAGGAAACGCTGCCTCGCATCGCGCAATGCCCAGACGAGGGGGTCGCACTCCGTCATCGACAATCTTAGGCGCCGAGCGAAACGATGCCGAGGTCGCCCTTCATGCCGAACGCCACGCCAGTCGCGTAGCGCGGATCGGTGAGGATCGATACGACGTGGTCGCCGACCTTGCGCGGCGGCATCGGCGCGCCGAAACCGGCGAGGAAGGCTTCGAGGCTGACGCCCTGGCGCTTTGCGTAAGCCTCGGCTGCTTTGCGCCCGAGCTCGGTCTCGCCGATGATCTGTTGGGGGAGGATCGCCTGGAAACGGATGCCGAGATCGAGCCGTTGGGCCACATCGTTCGCGTAGTGCGCCATCAGCCACAACATC
>WNFM01255569.1_pt2 | contig 26134 bp, 23 predicted proteins | sample 5400271 | NCBI WGS metagenome assembly WNFM01 (sample SAMN13153352, study PRJNA577476) | soil metagenome | isolation source: 60 cm saprolite on Douglas fir-dominated hillslope | place: USA:California | collected 2013-09-17 | reverse complement strand
CGCTGTCATCTTCTATCAGCAGAACGCGCATGCCAGTCCCCTTTAGTCGCCGCTCCGGGCGTCAGGTCGGCCGCACTTGCGGCACTCAAAACGCCTTTGCACAACTGATTCGGATCCTGACGACATATGGTTAACAAAATCTGATTCGCGTGCGCAAGCTCTATCCGTGCAATTTTTGTCGAATCGCCCTAAGATGTTGCGCAAACCCAGCTTTTTGTACCTAATCCCGTTCGAGTCCTACATTAAGAGACGGGCCTAACCGACTCCTGCGACTCGACCTTCTTCTGATGGGCGAGCGCTATCAGTCACCAAAGACAGTGACGTAATGATTAATGATGCGGGTAAACACGAAGTTAAGGCGCCATCCGAAAAGCGCGGAAACTTAAGGTTTTCGCAATGAAAGCACTCGCCGAACAGATCAGCGACATCGACGGCGTCAACATCTATGGCCGCGTCGTCGGCGTCCGCGGCCTGATGGTCGAGATCGCTGGACCCATCCACGCGATGTCGGTCGGCGCCCGCATCGTGATCGAGACCGGCGGCAATCGCTTCATCCCCTCCGAGGTCATCGGCTTCACCGGCAACAATGCGGTGGTGATGCCGTTCGCCGGCCTCGAAGGCGTGCGGCGCGGCTGCCGCGCGGTGATCGCCAATGCCGCCAGTCAAGTCCGGCCCTCGCTGCAATGGCTCGGCCGTGTGCTCAATGCGATGGGGGAACCGATCGACGGCAAGGGGCCGTTGACGCAAGGCGCTTCCCCGATGCCCTATCGCAACTCGCCGCCGCCGGCGCATTCGCGCAGGCGGGTCGGCTTACCGCTCGATCTCGGCGTGCGCGCGCTCAATACCTTTCTGACCTGCTGCCGAGGGCAGCGGCTCGGTATCTTTGCGGGCTCCGGCGTCGGCAAGTCGGTGTTGCTGTCGATGCTGGCGCGCAATGTCGATGCGGATATTACGGTGATCGGCCTGGTCGGCGAACGCGGTCGTGAGGTGCAGGAATTTCTGCAGGATGACCTCGGCGAAGAGGGCCTGGCGCGCTCGGTGGTGGTCGTGGCGACCTCGGACGAGCCCGCTTTGATGCGGCGGCAGGCGGCTTACTTGACCTTGGCGATCGCGGAATATTTCCGCGATGAAGACAAGGACGTGCTGTGCTTGATGGATTCGGTCACGCGCTTTGCCATGGCACAGCGTGAAATCGGATTGTCGGCGGGCGAGCCGCCGACCGCCAAGGGCTACACGCCAACCGTCTTCACCGAATTGCCGAAGCTATTGGAGCGCGCCGGTCCAGGCACCGGCCAGGGCACCATCACCGGGATTTTCACCGTGCTGGTGGACGGCGACGACCACAACGAGCCGATTGCGGATGCGGTCCGCGGCATCCTGGACGGCCATATTGTGATGCAGCGGTCGATCGCCGAACGTGGGCGTTATCCGGCCATCAACGTCCTCAAATCGGTGTCCCGCACCATGCCGAAATCGGCCGATCCGGCCTATCTGCCGGTGATTACCCGGGCGCGTCAGGTGATGGCGACCTATGCCGATATGGAGGAACTGATCCGGCTCGGGGCCTATCGCGCGGGCTCCAGCACCGAGGTCGACGAGGCAATTGCGCTGCATGAGCCGCTTGAGGGCTTTCTGCGCCAGGCCAAGGACGAGGTCACCGGCCTGAATGAGGGTTACCGGCAACTTGAGCAAATCCTTAGGGATTTGGAAACGGAACGCTAACTTTGTCAGGCCATCATCCGCGCCACACAACTAGCGATGCCGGTGGGACCCCTGGGGGATGCCGGTGCTGTCCCGCTTTCAGATCGGGACTTCTGGGGAGTATGAGTCGATGAAGTCACGTGAAACCCTGATCCGCCTGAAGAAGTTTCAGGTCGACGAAAAGCGCCGAAGGGTGGCCCAGATTGAAGGCATGATCGCCGACTTTCAGCGTATGTCGGTCGACCTGGAGCGCGAAATCCAGTCCGAGCAGGAGCGCGCCGGGATCAACGACCCCTCGCACTTCGCCTATCCGACTTATGCCAAGGCCGCGATCCAGCGGCGTGAAAACCTGACCCGCTCGGCCGACGAACTGCGCATCCAGCTTGAAGACGCCAAGAGCCTGTTGAGCGAGGCGTTCGAGGAGCTCAAGAAAGTCGAGCTCCTGGACGAGCGCGATCAGGCGCGCGAGCGCGCTGAAGAGAACGCCCGCGAACAAGCCGATCTTGACAGCATCGGCCTGATGCGGACGCGCCTCGGCGCCATCGCCTGACGCGCTTCCTTCTCTTACCACCACATCATCATCGAAAACCCGGGCCGCGAGGTCCGGGTTTTTTGCCGAGCAATGTCCACAGGCCGGCCGTGGGCGACTTGGTGGCCCGGTTTGGCGCAGGATATGATACGACAGGCCGGCCGGCCGCCTTGAGGTGTGTTCAGAAGCGATGGGGCATCGCGATTTTGGGGACGTGTGAATGCTGACGCCAGCTGAGTTGGTCTGGCTGATCGCCGCCGTTGCGAAGGGGGATGAGGCCGCTTTTGAGCGGCTTTACGCCGCCACGCGGGCGAAACTCTTTGGCGTGGTGCTCCGTATCTTGCGCCGACAGGATCTCGCCGAGGAGGTTATTCAGGAGGCATACGTCAAGATCTGGAACAGTGCCGGACAGTTCAATCCGGCGCTGGCGTCGCCGATCACCTGGATGGCCTCGATCGCGCGAAACCGGGCCATCGACGTCGTGCGCAAGAAATCCGAGCTCTCGATCGAAGAGGAGCCGGCCGCGATGGAAGTGGCCGCCGAGAGCCAGGATCCGCTGGCGCGCCGGGAGATGACCGAAGAATTGAAGCGGCTGTTGGAATGCGTCGGCCGTCTCGAGCCGGATCGGCAAAAGCTCGTGCTGCTGGCCTATTACAACGGCTGGAGCCGCGAGCAGCTGGCGGCAAAGTTCGAGACGCCGGTGAATACGGTGAAGACCTGGCTGCGCCGCAGCATGATGGACATCCGGGAGTGTCTTGGACTTTGAAGGCTTGGACTGTGAGGTATCTTGCACTGTGAAGTATCTTGGACGTTGAGATGACGGCCTACAGCGAAGACCATATCGCGCTCGCCGCGGAATATGCCCTCGGCACCCTCGATGCCGACGAGCGCGCGCAGGTCGAGACCATGATGTCCGTCGACAAGGATTTTTTGGCGATGGTCGAGGCGTGGCAGTACCGGCTCGGCGGTCGAGCCGCGGCCCGAGGTCTGGGACAAAATCAAGACCGCCGTGGGACAGGCCGAACCGCAGGCGGCGCTGCTGCTCCCCGAGGCGCCGCCGGTCGCGTCTGCAGTCGTTGAGCCTCCGACCCTCGCGGACACTTCCAACGTCATCCGCTTTGCCAAACAGGCGCGGCGCTGGCGCAACGTCGCGACCTTCACCACCGCGATCGCCGCCGCCCTGGTCGCGATGATCGCGGTCGCGGCCTATCAGCCGGATCTGTTGCCCGATGGCCTTCGCCCCAAACCACGGACGCAGATGGTTGAGGTGAAGACACCTGCTACGCCGGCGCCCCCGTCAGCCCAATATGTCGCCGTGTTGCAGAGCCAGGGCGGCGCGCCCGCGTTCATCCTCACCGTGGACGGTGCGACCAGGAATTTCACGGTCCGCAAGGTCGGCGCCTCGGCCGAGCCCGGCAAGAGCTTTGAGCTGTGGCTAATCTCGGACAGGCTGCCGCGGCCGCGCTCGCTCGGCGTCATCGGCGGCAGCGAGTTCACCGCGCGTCCGGTGCTGGCATCCTATGATGCCGACGTCATCAACGGCGCGACCTATGCGGTGACGGTCGAGCAGGCCGGCGGATCGCCTGATGGCAACCCGCACTCGGCGCCGGTCTTCACCGGCAAGCTGATCCAGACCGTGCCGCCGACGGCGCCCGCGGCTCGCTAAATCGCAATCGCAATCGCAAAAAAAGAAAACGCCCGTGGGGAGCGGGCGTTTTCGATAGTCAACTTGGGGGTAGTTGGGGTCTTCTAATTATCCACGTGGCGACTTTGGGGGGCTGGTAAAGAGCCGCGTGAATTCATGAAATCCTTATGTTAGCGGACCATCGACGTGCCCGAACTGGTGATCGCCACCGGCTTGCCTGCCTTGATGACGCGCGCGGTCTGGGTGTAGCCGTCGTCCGAATTGGTGCGTGCGGAGATGCCGAAACCTGCCACCGCAATACCCGCAACGAGCGCCACGACCACGATCTTGAGATGGGTCGAGCGATCTGCGCTGTAGAACGAATGGTTCATCAAAGCCTCCTGCCGCCTTCCTGTCCTTCCAGCGGGTTTGTCTCCTTGGTCCGCCGACAGGTTCAACGTCTCGATGCAGAGAACGTGGGGATTCGCCCTGCGGTTCCTAAGAGGCGATCACAAGGCAGTGAAGATAGTTGAACGCCCGCGATCACACGGCGGCGCGGGAACCCGTAAAATATAAAATTATTTAATAATTACAATATGTTATGGCCTTGGTCGCGGTTGCGACGCAAAATCGCACCAATTCGGCTCCGCAAATAAAATCGTTTGCCTGTGACCGAAAAGCCCCGCCGCCACCGCTTCGGTTTCTTGGCCCGGATCAGACACTTCCGACGGTTTTCAGCCGCGCCCGCGGATGGATTTCCGCCTGCGACAACACGGTCGTCTGCGCGCGAAAACGCTCCACCAGCGACCGCACGAAGGGGCGGATCGCCGCTGAGGTTACCAATACCGGCGCCTCGCCTTCGCGCGCGGCCTGCTCGAAGCGGTCGCGCACCACGGTCATGAACTCCGACAACTTTGACGGCTGCATCGCCAGCGAGCGTTCCTCGCCCTGGCCGACCAGCGACTCGGCAAAGGCCTGCTCCCACTTCGCCGACATTGCGATCAGCGGCAGGTAGCCGTTGGCCGAGGTGTTTTGCGCGCAGATCTGCCGCGCCAGCCGGGCGCGGACATGTTCGACCACGGTCGCGGGATTGCGCGAGAACGCCAGTGCGTCGGCGATGCCTTCCAGAATGGTCGAGAGATCGCGGATCGAAATCCGCTCGGCCAACAACAATTGCAGCACGCGTTGAATGCCGGAAATCGTGACCAGGCTCGGCACGATGTCCTTGATCAATTCGCCCTGCTCCTTCGGCAGATCCTTCAGGAGTTTCTGCACCTCGCCGTAAGACAACAGGTCGGACATGTTGTTCTTGAGCAGCTCGGTCAAGTGGGTCGACAGCACGGTCGCGGCGTCGACCACGGTGTAGCCCTTCAGCGACGCCTCCTCCTTCAACCCGGCGTCGACCCATGTCGCCGGCAGCCCGAAGGTCGGCTCGATGGTGTGAATGCCGGGCACGCTGACCTGGTTTCCGGCGGGGTCCATGACCATGAACTGGTTCGGCCAGATCTTGCCGGTGCCCGCATCCACTTCCTTGATCTTGATGATGTAGGTGTTGGCTTCGAGCTGCACATTGTCGAGGATGCGCACCGCCGGCATCACAAAGCCCATCTCGATCGCGAGCGAACGGCGCAGCGCCTTGATCTGCTCGGTCAGCCGGTCGGTACCGTCGGGGCCGTTGACCAGCGGCAATAGCGCGTAGCCCAGTTCGATCTTGAGATCGTCGATCTTGAGCGCGGTTGCGATCGGCTCCTCCGCCGCCGCGGCTGCCGCGTCGGCGGCGGGAGCCGCTGCCGCGGCGGCTGCGGCGACTGAAACCGCGTGCTTGCGCTTGTGCGCGTACCACGTCAGCGCCGCAGCACCGCCGCCGAGGGCGAGAAAAGGCAGCATCGGAATGCCCGGCAGCATCGCCAGCACCAGCATGACGCCGGCTGACATGCCGAGTGCCTGCGGATAGCCGGAGAGCTGCTTCATCAGCGCCTTGTCGGCGGCGCCGCTGACTCCCGCCTTCGAGACCAGCAGGCCCGCTGCGGTCGAGACGATCAGCGCCGGGATCTGCGTGACCAGGCCATCGCCGACGGTCAGGAGCGTGTAGGTGTGCGCGGCTTCACCGAAAGACAGGCTTTGCTGGGCGACGCCAATGATGATGCCGCCGATGATGTTGATGAAGACGACGAGCAAGCCCGCGACCGCATCGCCGCGCACGAATTTCGAGGCGCCGTCCATGGCGCCGAAGAAGCCGCTTTCGTCTTCCAGCGCCTTGCGGCGCTCCTTTGCGACTTTCTCGTCGATCAGTCCGGCCGAAAGATCGGCGTCGATCGCCATCTGCTTGCCCGGCATGGCGTCGAGGTGGAAGCGCGCGGCGACTTCCGCGATGCGCCCCGAACCCTTGGTGATGACCACGAAATTCACGATCACGAGGATCGCGAAGACGATAATTCCGATCACGAAATTGCCGCCCATCACGAAATTGCCGAACGCCTCGATGACGTGGCCGGCGGCCGCCGTGCCCTCATGGCCGTGAGAGAGGATCAGCCGCGTCGAGGCGAGGTTGAGCGACAGCCGCAACATCGTCGAAATCAACAGGATGGTCGGGAACGCCGAGAATTCCAGCGGCGCCTGGATGAACAGCGACGTCATCAGGATCAGGATCGACAGCGTGATCGAGATCGCCAGAAACAGGTCGAGCACGATCGAGGGTAGCGGAAGGATCAGCACCACCAGGATGGTGAGGATGCCGAAGGCAAGCCCCAGATCGCCGCGCTTTAGGATGTTGCCGATTTCGCTGAGGCTCGGAAATCCGCCTCCCGGCGTCGCTGCGCCCTGACCTGCGGTAACATCGACCATGGTAGCTGCTTCCCCCCGCGAATGCCGGTCACGGGCGCCAAACGTCTGCGCGGCGGCCGAAGGACCACCGTTTCGAAAGTGAGGCACCGCACTGGCGTCCACGGGTACTCCCCCGTCTTACGCGTTCGACGACACTCGACTTCACCCGGCAATTTTTGCCCAGTTTATGGTTAGGAAAGGGTTAATAGGGCCCTTCGGTCGTTCCGGGGCGCGGAGCGAACCCGGAACCTCGAGATTCCGGGTTCGATGCTGGCGCATCGCCCCGGAATGACGGGCTGAATTCTGTTGCACTGCTCCTGCATGCCCAATATCGCGCCACGTTGCTTGACCGGGAGGCGGTGGGCGGCGAAGTTGCCGACGTGCACGCCCCCGCTGATTCATCGAAACATCCGCAACCCTTCGCACCTGACTCGCGCCAGGCCTGGGTGAGGCTTGCGCTTGCGCTGTTGATCGGCTCGATCGGCGGCGTTGGCCTGTGGTCGGTCGTGGTGGTGCTGCCGGTGGTGCAGGCCGAATTCGCTGCGACACGCGGCGCGGTATCGCTGGCCTTTACGCTCACCATGCTCGGCTTCGGTCTCGGCGGCGTCGCCACCGGCAAGATCACCGATCGCTTCGGCATCGTGCCGGCAATCGCGCTCAGCATCAGCTTTCTTGGCTGCGCTTATGTCATCGCGGGACTGTCGACAACGCTGTGGCAATTCATTGCGGTGCATGCCCTGATCGGGTTTGGGACCTCGGCGACCTTTGGGCCGCTGATGGCGGAGGCCTCGCGCTGGTTTGAGCGTTATCGCGGCCTTGCGGTGACCATTGTCGCCGGTGGCAATTATGTCGCCGGCACGATCTGGCCGCCGCTGCTCAATTGGGGAATCCAGTCTGCCGGATGGCGAGCCACCCATATCGCCGTCGGGATCTTCTGCGCCGTGGCGATGACGGCCGTGCTGTTGCTGCTGCGTGCCCAAATAGACGGGGCGAAGCCGCGACGCGACGAGAACGCGTCGCCACTGCGGGTCGATTTGCGGCTCTCGACTAACGCGCTCACCGCATTGCTGTGCATCGCCAGCGTTTCCTGCTGCGTGGCGATGGCGATGCCTCAGGCCCACCTCGTCGCCTATTGCGGCGATCTCGGCTACGGCGTGGCGCGGGGCGCCGAAATGCTCTCGCTGATGATGGCGTTCGGCGTCGTCAGCCGCATCGGATCGGGATTTCTCGCCGACAAAATCGGCGGCATCCGGACGCTATTGATCGGATCGGTGGCGCAGGCTTTTGCGCTGTTGTTCTACCTGTTCTTCGACGGCCTGAGCTCGCTCTACATCATCTCGGCGATGTTTGGACTGTTCCAGGGCGGCATCGTGCCGAGCTACGCCATCATCGTGCGCGAGGCGATGCCGGCGCGCGAGGCCGCGACCCGTGTCGGCATCGTGATCCTGGCCTCCGTATTCGGCATGTCGTTCGGCGGCTGGGTGTCCGGTGTGATCTTCGATGCGACCGGCTCTTACGCCGCGGCATTTCTCAATGGGCTCGCCTGGAATGCGCTCAACATCATCATCATGGTTGGGCTGTTAATCCGGGCGCGGCAGCGGCTGGCGCTCGCCTGAGGTGCTTTATACCGCTTGGCCAGCCTTTAAGAGAACGCAGCCGATGATCTTGAGGCTGCCGTCGGGCTCAAGCTCGAGCGTATACAGCGCTTCCCATGTAACGCCGTCGGCGTCGATGATGTGCACCTGCTGGGCGATCTGGCCGTCCGAGACGCGCGCCTCGCCGAATTCAAAACTTTTGTGGCGATAGACCGGGGCATAGCTGTTGCGGACCATCGACATGAAGATGTCGGCTTGAGGAAACATGCCGCGGATCGCGGGCGCCGCGTAGGAATAGGCGGCCGCCGCATCGTCATGACTGAAGGCTTCGGCCTGGGAGCGGATGACGCCCTGGGCTGTGGCGACATCGTCGCCGGCGCCAGCAGGCGAGGCGAGGCCGATCAAACATGCGGCGAGCAAGACGAAAGCGCGCATGAGAATGTTTCCCGGTTGATGGCTATTCGTGCGCAGCGTTTTTGCAAGGCTACACCCGCGAGGAGGCTCCGGCAAACCTGGGTGTGCTTCATTGAGCGCCGGCCGCGCTGATTTCGCCGCGCATCGCGAGCAGCCCCAGAAGCGCCAGCAGCGCCAAAACAAGGCCGGCGAAGAACGTGCCTGCCGGGCCGTAACCATCCCAGAGCGCGCCGGCGATCACGCTCGCCGCGAGCGTCGCAAAACCCGTCAGCAGATTGAAAAACCCGAACGCGGTGCCGCGCAATTCGGGCGGCGAGGCATCGGCAACGAGAGTGGCAAATAGACCTTGCGTAAATCCCATATGCAGGCCCCACAGCGCGACGCCGAGGGCGACCCCGCCGAGATTTGCCACCGAGGCGAGTGCCAGATCGGCGCCGGCCAGCAAAACCAATCCGGCCGCAAGCAATCCCTTGCGATCGAGCCGGTCGGACAGCACGCCGGCCGGATAGGCCGACAACGCGTAAGCGACATTCATTCCAACCAGAACGGCGGGCGCCCACATCGCGCTCAGCCCGACATTCTGCGCGCGCAGGATCAGGAAGGCTTCGCTGAAACGGGCAAGCGTAAATACGACGCCGACCATCACCACGCGCCAGTAGACCCGGCCGAGCCGTTTGATTGCCGCAAAACTCAATGGGTTTTCGCCCCCGTGGATGCCGGGCGGCCGCGGCGGCTCCTCGACCGCCAGCAAAATCAGCGCCAGCGCCAGAAATGCCGGAACCACCGCGATCCAGAACACAGCCTTAAAATCATCCGCCGTCCACCACATCAGGCCGATGGCGAATAGCGGCCCGACAAAAGCTCCCACGGTATCGAGCGACTGGCGCAGGCCAAAACTCGCGCCGCGCAGATGAGCCGGCGCGATATCGGCGATCAGCGCATCGCGCGGCGCGCCGCGAATTCCCTTGCCGATGCGATCGACCAAGCGCGCGGCGACCAGCCAACCTACATTGGGGGCGAGCGGAAACACCGGCTTGGTGAACGCGGCCAGCCCATAGCCTGTGGCTGCGAGAAATTTGCGCTTGCCGAGCCAATCGGACAGTGCGCCCGAAAAGATCTTGGTGATCGAAGCGGTTGCCTCAGCGATGCCTTCGATGAAGCCGACCGTCACCATCGAGGTGCCCAGCACCGTCACCAGATAGACCGGCAGCAGCGCGTGGATCATCTCCGAGGAGATATCCATCAGCATCGACACGAAGCCCAGCGCCCAGACCCCGCGCGGGATTTGGGCCAGGGCGTAACCGGGCTTCGGAGTAGCTGTCACTTTGGCCGCCTTTGTTGAACTCCAAGGCAAGATTAGACCCGCCAGCGGTGGCTGAACACGGGCCGCCGCCGTGATGGAACTTGCAGCCTCACCCGACGTGCTGGCATCTTTTTGAACGGCGATTTCCTGCTGGCCGCGTTGGGGATGCGGTATATGTTGACAGGCGGGAAGGGAGGCGGATCTGACAAGCGAACGGTTAGACAGAAGGTTGGCGGCGATCCTGGCGGCCGATGTTGCCGGTTACAGCCGACTGGTGGGCCTGGACGAGGAAGGGACGCTCGGCCAGTTTAAGAATTATCGGGCGAACCTGATCGATCCCAAGATCGCCGATCATCGTGGCCGCATCGTCAGAACCAACGGCGACGGAATGTTGGCGGAATTTGTCAGCGCGGTCGATGCGGTACGCTGCGCCGTCGATATTCAGCTCGCTATGGCCAGCGCCAATTTCACCATTGCAGCGACGAAGAGGGTTGAACTTCGTATCGGTATTCATGTCGGCGACATTATCTCGGATGACGGCGATATCTTCGGCGACGGCGTCAACATCGCCGCCCGTCTGGAAGCCCTCGCGGACCCCGGAGGCATCTCGGTGTCGGCCCGGGTTCAGGAAGATGCGGAGGGCCGCATCGACGTCGTTTTCAAGGATGCCGGCGAGCAGCAGCTAAAGAATATCGCGCGACCGGTTCGCGTCTACAATATTCATATCGGCAGGCCGGAGGCGCCAAAGGCGTCGCCGCCGATGCTTGCGCTCCCGGGCAAGCCCTCGGTCGCCGTGCTGCCGTTCCAGAACATGAGCGGGGATGCCGAGCAGGACTACTTCGCCGACGGAATGGCCGAGGAAATCACCACGGCGTTGTCGCGGTTCCGTTCGCTGTTCGTGATCGCCCGCAATTCCAGCTTCACCTACAAGGGTCGCGCGGTGGACGTGAAGCAGGTCGGCCGCGAGCTTGGCGTGCGCTATGTCCTCGAAGGCAGCGTGCGCAAGTCGGGACCGCGAATCCGCGTCACCGGGCAGTTGATCGACGCATCGACCGGAAACCATCTCTGGGCGAACAATTTCGACGGCACCCTCGACGACATGTTCGATCTGCAGGACCAAGTGACATCGAGCGTCGTTGGCGCGCTGATTCCGACGATGCGGCACGCCGAAATCGAACGTGCCAAGCACAGACCGACGGAAAGCGCCGATGCGCACTTGACGCATATGCGCGGGGTCGCGTCGCTTTATCTTTGGACCAAGGCGGGCGTCGACGAGGCGTTGCGCCTGGCTTACGAAGCCATGCAGCTCGACCCCGACTACAGCATGGCCTACGGGCTAGCCGCGACTTGCTATGTGGCGCGCAAAACCGCCGGTTGGACGACGGACCGCGCCAAAGAAATGGCCGAGGTCGAAATGCTGACCAAGCGCGGGGCCGAGGTAGGTCGTGACGACGCATGGGCGCTTGGTTCATGTGGCTTTGTGACCGCCAGCATCCTTGGCGATCTCGGCACCGCCGTGAGCCTGATGGACAGGGCACTGGCGCTCAACGCGAATCTTGCCCTGATGTGGGTCGAAAGTGCGTATGTCCGGGCCTGGCTCGGCGAGCCCGACCTGGCGCTTGTCCATGTCGAACGCGCCAAGCGCCTTAGTCCGGTCGATCCTCATATGTTCACGATGAACGGAGCGGAGGCGCTGGCTCATTTCGTCGCCCGTCGGCACGATGAAGCTTTTGCCTCGGCGGAGAACGCGCTGCGTCATAATCCGTTCTTTTCGCAGGCGACGCGTATTGCGGTCGCAAGCGCAGCTATCCTTGGAAGGATGGAGGACGCGAAGAAATACTTCGCCCGTCTCCAGATGCTGGATCCCGAATTGCGTATTTCAAATCTTGGCGATCGGATCAGTTTTCGCCGGCCGGATGATTTTTCACTGCTGGCGGAGGGCCTGCGGAAGGCGGGAGTGCCGGCTCAGGAGTAGTGCGACGCTGCCTCGGTCTCGCCAACCACTGCGCGTCCCATCACCTTCGCATCTCTCGCAAATTCTGCCTGGCTTCAGGATCGCCCAGCGCCGCGGCCTTTTCGAACCATTGGCGCGCGACCTTGAGATCGCGGGGAACGCCGGCGCCATCCTTGTAGATCGCGCCAAGCCCGTTCATGGCGGAGGGCTCGCCAAGCGCGCTGCCTTGTTCGAACAGGCGCCGCGCTTCGGCATAGTCGCGGCGAACGCCTTTGCCGTAGAGATAGAGCAGGCCGGAGATGCCGGTCGTTTGCGTGAACACATCGGCTTCATCGAGCGGATGGGCGTCGACCGGAACCAGATAATTGAGGCCATGGCTCTCGACGCCGTGGCCGGCATAGTAGAACAGCGCGACGTCGGCTCCCGTCAACCCGTGGCCGAACTTCTGCAGGGCATCGTCGAAGCCGTTCTTGTCGAGATCGAGCTGGGCGCCGCCGCCGACGACGAAGAAGCCGAGCTTTAACAACGTATCCGACATCAGCTTGGCGTCGGCCGCGGGGTTTACCAGCGCAGGCACCGCGCGATAGGCCGAATTGCCGATCACGAGCGCCACCCGCTTCTCGGCATGCGCCGCCGAGCCCATGCCGGCGCACATCAAAAATGCCGCGACCATCAATCGCGACATGATGCCGATCCGGCCGGCCATGACAACACTCTCCGCGAGCAGGGACGAATTCCCGCTTCACGTTGGTCTCGTCTGAGGGGTGATCGGTTCGAGCGCGTTGCTTATCGTCTTGTTGGGCTCGCGCGCCCCGCGATCCAGACCAACTCTGCTTCGCGAAGTGAATGAACTGCAATTGATGTACTAATGTTCGGTACGAGATAGCCTTTCACGCAGTGGGCGATGGGGCGGCAGGGGTCTAAACGGGCATCGGTCGAGAATTACTGGGCGGCTGCCGCGGCCAGCGGACGGTCATGCACCTCATCGGCGGCTGGGCGTGTTTCGCGCTGAACCACGAGCCTGAAGACGGTGCTGCATTCGGGGCACTCGAACGACCGCATCTCGTGCCGGTTCTTGACCGGCGAGACGCTGATGAGCGTCCTCTTGACATTGCAGGCGATGCAATCGGGTTCCACGTCCATGGCCGCTGGTCCTCTTTGGTGTCGATCGTCAAGTATCCAACTTTGACGCGATCGGGTTAACGGGCCCGTTAATTTAGCTGGCCGTAGAAACCCGGGGTTAACCTGATCCAAGCCGGCTTTACGCCGCGCTCGCGCCGCCGCTTATATCGCCTCTCGGCCCGCTAGATCATGATCCGATTAGATTGAATCGGATCATGATCTCATCTCCTTGTTTGAGCATGATCTTTTCGGAAAACCGGTTCCCACTTTTCCGGATCATGCTCTAACGGATCGAGTTGTCGATGTCGGGCGAGGGGCGCGCCGGAAACAGCCGCGCGGTCGAGGACAGAATCCGCTTGCATTTGGGCTCTTCGGCATTCGGATCAGACATACCGTTAGATCGGAAGCGCTTGCTGGCGAAGACGTCGTCCTGGCGGTTGACGATCAGGGTGGCGTGATCGCGCTCCAGCGTATCCGGATTTTTTCCCTTTTCGTCGGAGCGAAAGACGCCATTAATGACCTTGCCTTCGATCTGATAGTCGCAACCGGCCTTCCAGTCGCCCTGGTCCCACTTCCAGCCCTCTCCGGTCAGGCTTCCGTCCCCTTCAGCCGTCACTTTCAGGATCGCATCGTGCGCCAGCCACACGCCGGCAAGACCGTGGCGGTTTTCATCAAAGCCCTCGAGCAGGGCAATTCGTTCGCGCTGCAGTCCGTTGAGTTCGTATCGTGCATAGGCGGTGAAATGCGTGAAGTAGCTTTGCTTGTTCTGGGCCGGATGCAGGGATAGCGGATATTGATTGGACTGCGCACCAACGTAGCCGCGCTGGTCCTCTAGCAGCGCGCGCCGCGTCGTCGGATCGAGCCGGGGCAATAGCGCTTTCCATGCGCGGTTCAGTCTCTGGTCGTTTTCGGCAAGCTCGGGATCGGCGCAAATTTCTTCGTCGCTCGCGGTCACTGGGCGCGCACAGTCGAAGGTCGGTGCAATGAAACCGGCGTCAGCCTTATCGGCCGCAGCTACTGCCGCGTCTGCCGTTCCGCCGGCGAAGTAGCTTGCGGTGAGCTGACCGGTGAATTTGCAGCCGGGCAGGGCGGCATCAATCGATTCCTTGCCGTCGGCAACGACCCGGAGCGTCCCGCCCTGACGTCGGATTTTGATCGTCAACGGTTTGGTGTCGTCAGCGGTTGCCGTTGCCTCACCGGTGGTCTGCGCCGGCTTGTCGTGCTCCCGGAGAACCGTTCCGCTCAGCCAGCCGCCGGGCTCAGAGCGTACCAGCGCACTCGCGTGGCATTCCCTGTGCCGGTCATCGTCCGCTCCATAGACAGCGTGCGTTTCGATCGCGATCCGGTAGGCCCCGCCGTCCGCGAGCGTCACAACGACGCTGCCGAACGCATTACCCACTGTCCCACAATTCCGGAACGGCTGAATCCGGCGGCGATCCCCTCCAGCGTGGCGAGGCGTTGGCGCAAGCTCGCCACAAAGGCTTCCCGGTCATCGGCATTGTCGGATTGCGGCATCGATTCAGCCGCGTTGACGACGATTTCGCCGAACCAGACCTGATCGCGCTTCAATAGCGGCCTGACATTGACAGGCGCTTTGGCGAGCGTCGCCGCAAACGCCTTGTCGATTTGTGCCGGGAGCGCATCGAACCCGCCTTCCTTGCAGGCGGCGGGCCTGAGAGGGGCATCACCGTCGCCGCACAGCCCGAGCAGGGTGGGCCCGCTGCTGATGGCGGCGACGAAATCGTCCATCGCGTTGGCGGTAACGGGCGCTAGGCAAGCGACGGCCAAAGCCAGCGCGGCGAGACGATGTGACGTGGACATGGACATTCCGGCTCTGATTTTAAGGACATTGAACCTTGTCCTAGAGCTAAGTCGCCCCGTCGGTGGTCCAGGTTCAGCCCCATTTCCCCCGATGCTTCCAGGCAGCATCCGAGGCTTTCGGATCATTCCGCCGCGGAGGCGCGGGCGTGCCCGAACCCGTCTTGCATTCATGGTAGAAATTTCATACATTTCTACCATGAAGAAAGCCATGCATCTCAACATCAAAAACGACGAAGCGCATAAACTTGCGAGCGAGCTCGCCGAGCTTACCGGCGAAAGCCTGACCTCGGCCGTCACGCTGGCTTTGCGCGAGCGGCTGGCGCGCGAGCGTCGACGCCGGCGCCCCGACAGCATTGCGGCACGATTGATGAAGATCGGGAGCCGGTATGCCGCGCTGGCCGACACCGGACGCAACCCGGACGAAATCCTCGGCTATGACGAGCATGGACTACCCTCATGATCGTGGTCGATAGCTCGGCTGTCATCGCCATCTTCCGCCAGGAGGATGATGCCGAAGACTATGCCCGAAGCATTGCCATCGACGATAACCCGGTCATGTCAGCCGCCAACCTGGTGGAGACCTCAATTGTCCTGCGCGGGTTGAAAAAAATCGCGCCACAAAGAGCCGAGCGGTGGCTTGACGATTTCATCGAGGCGGCGGGCATTCGGATCGAACCGGTGACACCGGATCAGGCTGTCGCGGCTCGCTCCGCAGATCTGCAATTCGGCAAAGGGACCGGGCATCGCGCGGCACTGAATTATGGTGATTGCTTCGCGTACGCGCTGGCAAAGGCAATGGATGCGTCGCTTCTATGCAAAGGGAACGACTTTCGATTGACTGACATCGGCATCGCGTAGGAGCCGTTTGACCCGCAAGCAAGCGCTCCAACGCTCGCACATCGCGCCGCGTGATGCCTCATTGGGCCGACAACGGATCGCCGGATAGTGTCCAACTGGCTCCGTCGAACACCGCAATCCGCAGCGTCTTGAATGGTGTGTAATCGTCCGGTTTGGTGCTGATCGAGATACCGGGAAGCATCATCGGCATCCGTTCGCCGTGGAGCGACGTCGCCTGGCGGACCAGATTCTCCCGCGTCAGCTGGTCTCCGCATTTCTTCAAGGCCAGCGTAACGGCATTCACGTTCATATAGGCCACCAGCACGGAATAGTCGTCCGGATTGGCAGATGGTGCGTACTTCTTCAGAAACTCTTTGTACGACTTTACTTCTTCGTCATTGGCCCACGCCGGATCGCCGGGCTGCTTGAGAAATTGCGTCGTGACCAGGCCTTTTGAGGCTTCGAGACCTGCGGGTTTCAGGACAGTCTCGACCGAGGCCGTCGAGCCGCCGATGACGTGGAGCGGGTTCCAATTCAGCTCGTGAACCTTGCGGATGGATTGCGCCGCGGCCTTGGCGGAGGACTGCTCGATCAGCGTATCGGCGCCTGCCGCCTTCAGCTGCACGATTTGCGAATCGATTGTCGGATCGGAAAGTTCGTAGGAAGCCTCGGCGACGATCTGCGCGGCTTTCGCCCCAAGCCCGGCGCGCAACCCCCTGACGTAATCCTTTCCGTAGTCGTCATTCTGGTACAATACGCCGATCTTGGCGTTGGGATGGCTTTCCAGAATATACTTGGCGATGACCGCTCCCTCTGTTTCGAAATCGGGGTAAAGCGGCACGGTCCACGGGAAGGTTTTCGGATCGTTGAAACGATGTCCACCGGCGGTGATGAACAGCTGCGGCACCTGCTTGGAATTCAAAAACTTCTGTATAGCGACGTTCGGTACGGTTCCGATGGTGCCGACCTCGGCGAGGACACCTACGTCCTCGACGAGCCTGCGCGATTGTTCGAGCGCTTTGGGAGCGCTGTAGGCATTGTCGAATTGCGTGAAGTTGATCTTGCGCCCGTTGATTCCTCCCTGCTCGTTCAGCATTTCGAAATAACCGACGACGGCTCGTCCGGCTCCGGCGCCAAAAGCGGATGCCGGACCGCTGAGCGGCGTCGATTGACCAAGCTTGATCTCGGTATCGCTGGCGCCAGGGCCATAAGCCTTTTCCGCCCAAGCGGGCGATGCGGCAAGAAGCGCGGCTATGGCCAATATGCGCCACACGCGGTTTGCGGTAAGGACCAATATCGTTTCCTCCATTTTTTCGTGAGTACTTCTTCTCATTTCAGAAGTTCGCGGGCGATGACCACCCGCTGGATCTGGTTTGTTCCCTCAAAGATCTGGGTCAGCTTGGCGTCGCGCATCATGCGCTCGACCGGATAATCCATGGTGTAGCCGTAGCCGCCGAAGATCTGAACGGCGTCGGTCGTGACCTTCATGGCGACATCGCTGCCGAAACATTTCGCCATGCTTGCGAGGACGTTCAGGCGCTTCCAGTCGCCTGCATCGCCGGCCCGCGCGCATTCGTAGACGAGGGCGCGCGCCGCCTCGATCTGGATTGCCATGTCCGCAAGCATGAACTGCACGCCCTGGAATTCCGAGATGGATTTTTTGAATTGCTTGCGTTCCTTCGCATAGGCGATACTGGCGTCGAGCGCACCCTGCGCCAATCCCACGGATTGGGCGCCGATGGTCGGACGGTTGAGATCGAGCGCGCGCATCGACGCCCGAAAACCCTTGCCTTCTTCCCCAACGAGATTTTCCGCGGGCACCCGGACGTTGTCGAGGAAGATCGGCGTGTTCGGCGCGCCGCGAAAGCCCATCTTGCGCTCGTGACGTCCGAAGCTGATACCCGGCATCTTCTTCGGTTCGACGATGAACGCGCTGATGCCTTCCGCACCCGGACTGTCGCTGGTCCGCGCCATCATCACGATGTAGTCGGCGGCCACGCCGTAGCTGCACCATTGCTTGCGGCCATTGAGAATGTAGCAATCGCCGTCCTTCTTTGCGCGCGTGCTCATCGCGGCAACGTCGGAGCCCGCCTGCGGTTCGGAAATCGCGATCGCCGTCACGACGCCCCCGTTGGCGATGATCGGCAGGTATTTCTTCCGCTGCTCCTCGGAACCGAAGTGAAGCAGCGGCATGATGAACATGGAGTTGAGGCCGGCGATCGAGGCGCAGGCAGGCGAGACCTTGGAGATTTCCTCGCGGGCGATGCAGACCATCGTCAGATTGCCGTTCGGGCCACCATATTGCTCGGGCACCCACAGCTGCATCAGCCCCATCTCGCCGAACAATTTTACAATTTCAAGCGGGAAGCGATCGGTCTCGTCGATTTCGGCCGCGATCGGAGCCACGTGTTTGGCAACCATCTTTCGGATGCTGTCGCGGAACGCCAATTGCTCTTCGGTGAAACTCATGAAAGGACCCCGATCCTTTTGCCGGAAGTCCCAAAAAAGGGCTTCCATTTAATGGGTGATCCATTTAATAATCACTCCCATGATGACCAAGTCAAGCCCCCGTACGCCCGCCCGCCCTCGATTTTCCTGGCTCGATCGGCGCGACCGAGCCGCCGACCCACGTGCCGTCGCCTCGCCGAGCCCGATGAAGTTTCGGCCGATCCACACGCGGCGTGCGTTTGAGGAAATCTGCGAGCGGATTCGCGAGCAACTGGCGCTCGGCGCGCTTAAGCCGGGCGACAAACTGCCTCCGGAACGCGACCTTGCGCAGCAGCTCGGCGTCAGCCGCAACGTCCTGCGAGAGGCGCTGCGCAGCCTGGAGATGGCGGGCGTGCTGCGGCTGCAGAAGGGCGTCAAGGGAGGAGCCTTCATTCAGGAAGGCGACACCAGCCGCATGAACGATGTCATGCGGGACATGCTGAGTCTTGGCACGATCTCGGTGCGAGAATTGTCGGAGGCTCGAATTCACGTCCTCGATCTCGTCGTTCGACTGGCCTGCGCGAACGCGCGGCAGGCGGATTTCGAGGCTCTGGAAACAAATATAGAGCGCACCGAGCTGGCGACGCGCGAAGGCCGGTTGCTCGATCGGGTCGAATGCTCGCGGGAGTTTTACAAAATCCTGGCCTTGGCGACCGGGAACAAGGTGATTGCCATGATCATGGATTCAGTCACCGAGATTCACATGCGCTTCGTCTATGCGAAGGCGGCCTCGAGCGGCGTTGCGATGCCGCGGCTTGTCGAGAAGCGCCGCCAGTTCCTGTCGGCGCTGCGCGCGCGAAACGTCTCGGTGGCCGCGCGGCTGATGCGAGTTCATCTGGCATCCGTTCAGCGGATGCTGGAGCAGGACCCTGGCGCTATGTCGCTTCATGTCGCTTTGGCGGAGATACAGCCCGGTATGCTCCGCTGAGCGGTGCAGGACGCACCGGCAAAGCCGGTGTCGCTTCGAACAATACGATGGAGGAAAAAATGTCCAGATATGCCAAATACGAGTGCTTGATGGTCGAGGTCGCGGAGAAAGTGGCAACCGTGACCCTCAACCGCCCGCAGGCGCGCAACGCCATCAACCAGAAGCTGATCCGGGAGTTGCGGTCGATCTGGGACGATCTTGCCGACGATCACGCCGTCAACGTGGTCGTGCTGACCGGCGCCGGTGACTATTTCAGCGTCGGCGGGGACGTGAAGGCGATGTCGGAGCGACCCGGCGGCGATGTTCTCGAGGAGGGCGAGGTGCATGATCCCATGATCAGCCGCCGCATTGTCAATCGCCAGCTCGAACTCGACAAGCCGATCATCGCCGCCATCAATGGCGACGCCATCGGCCTTGCCGCGACCCATGCGTTATTGAGCGACATTACCGTGATGGCCGAAGATGCCCGCATCGGCGACACCCATGTCTCGCGTGTCGGCCTTGTCGCGGGCGACGGCGGCACGGTGATTTGGCCGCTGCTGGTCGGCATCAACAAGGCCAAGGAATTTTTGATCCGCGGCACGCTTTTGAGCGGCAAGGAAGCTGAGCGGATCGGGCTCGTCAATCATGTCGTGCCGCGCTCGCAGGTGCTGGCGAAGGCTCGCGAAATCGCGCTGGAGCTCGCCAACGGTCCGACCTGGGCTATTCGCTGGACCAAATTGTCGATCAACCAGATCGTCAAGGAGCGGGTCAACATGTTGCTCGAAGCCTCGATGGCGCTGGAGCAGGTGACGTTCGACACGGCCGATCACAAGGAAGCGACCACGTCGTTTAAGGAAAAGCGCAAGCCGAAATTCGGCCAAGCGTAGAATGCTCGCCGTCAAGGGCGCTGTCGAAGCCTTCGGGACGAACGCATGGATCTGATTCAACTCCCAAACGAAGAAATCAGGGAGATGCTCCGGGATTCCTTGCGCGGGTTTCTCGGCGAGCAGTGGAACGCAAACGCGGCTGCGAAGCATACGGCCTCGCCGGAAGATATTTCGGCGATCTGGACCAGGCTCGTGGGGCAAGGCGTCGCCTCACTCGGTTGCGATTTCAGTGAAGGCGGTCTTCGCGAGATTTTGGTGGTGATGGCCGAACTTGGCCGCGCCGCGTGCCCGGCGCCGATGTGGTCGGCCGCGCTCGCCAATCTCGGGCTTTCGGGTTCGCACGCCGAAGCCGCGGTCAACTTGCTCGAAAAACTGCATGCCGGCGCCGCGCGTGTCGCATTTTCCTTCGGTGCGCTCGATCCCGACCCCAATACGGGCTCGGTTCGGATTACAAACGGAAGCGCGAGCGGACTGCTTCGATTTGTCGAAGTTGCGGGAAGCTGTACGCACCTTCTCGCAACCGTTGAGGGATCTGCGCTCGGGCTTATCGAAATGGGCGCATCCGGTATCGACCTCGAACCAACCCGGGCGATGGGCGCCTGGGGCCTTTATGAGATTCGACTGAATTGCGCGCCAACGACGCTCATTGAGCTGGAACGTTCAATAGCTGACGATCTGTTGCTCGAAGGAAAGCTCGCTCTCATGGCGCGCGCGTATGGCGCGGCCCGGCGTGCGTTCGAGCTCGCCGTCGACTATGCCAAGGAGCGCCAGCAGTTCGGGCAGGCGATCGGAAAATTCCAGGCGATCCAGCATAAGTTTGCCAACGGCCTGATCGCACTTGAAGGCGTGCGGCTGACGCTCGATCATGCGGCACACCTGCATGATTGCGGCGACCGGAACTGGCGCTATTTCGCCGATGCGGCCGTCGCCTTCGCCGGCGACGCGTTGCGGCGCGTTTCGCTCGAAACCCAGCACATTTTCGGTGCCATCGGCTATGCCGAGGAGCACGAGGCGCCGCGCCACTTCAAGCGCGTGCATCTCGATACGATCGCACTCGGCGGCGTGTCGCACGCGCGGCGTCGCATCGCCTCGTTTCTACTCGATGATGGCGGCGCCGGCCTGCCGCAATATGATCTCGGTTCCGCCGGCAATGAATTGCGAAAGCAGGCGCGGCGATGGCTGGATGAAAACTGGTCGGGTGAGCGCAAGGCGACCTTCGATACAAAACCTTTCTCCAAGCGCGAGTTCGATCCGCAATTCGCGCTGGATATCGGCAAGACCGGCTGGATCGGGCTGGGATGGCCGAAACAATTCGGTGGTCAGGCGCGCTCGCCGCAGGAGCAACTCGCCTTCATCGAAACCATGGAGCGCGGCGAAGCGCCGCGGATCGGTGCCGCGATCCAGGCCAACGCGCTGATGATGTTCGGCACGCCGCAGCAGCAGCGGAAATACCTGCCCGAGATCCTCCGCGGCGAGGCGATGCACGGCATGGGTTACAGCGAGCCCGAGGCGGGTTCCGATCTCGCCGCGTTGCGCACAAGCGCGGTGCGTGACGGCGAGGAATGGGTCATCAACGGGCAGAAGATCTGGACGACGACGTGGTGGGGAAAATACATGTTCCTCGCCGCGCGAACGGACACGCAAGCAAAACCGCCGCACGCCGGAATCAGCATGTTCATCGTCCCGATGGAAGCGCCCGGCATCACAATCCGCCCCGCGACCACGATGTATGACGGCTCCTTTGCCAACATCTTCTATGACAATGTCCGCATTCCCCATGAAAACATCGTCGGCGAGGTCAATGGTGGATGGAAGGTACTGACAGGGGCTCTCGCGTTCGAGCGCGGCCTTGTCGGCGGTGGCATCGTGCTGAAGGTTGCGCACGCCTTCGAGCAATTGCGCGAGCGCGTCATGGCGAGGGAAGGCGACGCGCCGCCGCTTTCTGTTGATCCGATGGTCCGCGACAAAATGGCTGCGATCGCTTCCGAAATTGAGGTCGGTCGTCAATTGATGATGCATTGCGCGGAACTTGCGACGGACGGCATCACACCGCCGGAATACGGCGCGATAAGCAAAGTCTTTTCCGGCGAACTGATGGAGCGCTTCGGCGAAACCGCGCTCGACATTCTCGGCATGCGCGCCGCGCTTTCCGAGCAAATGCCGGGGGCGCTCGACAACGGTCGGTTCGAGCAAAACCTGCGGCATTCGCTGATGTGGGTCATCAGCATCGGGACCAACGAAATTCAGCGCAGCCTCATTGCGCAACGCGGACTTGGGCTGCCCAGATAGGAGTTACCGGATGCAGGAGTTGAATACCAAGACGGCGCCTCTCGATGGCGTGCGCGTGCTCGATTTTTCCATCATGTTGGCCGGCCCCTATTGCGCACGGCTGCTCGCCGACGTCGGCGCCGACGTCATCAAGATCGAGCCGCCGGAAGGCGATGATATGCGGCTGCGCACGCCGCTTCGTAAAGGGCAGAGCGCTTATTTCGGTCAGCTCAACGCGGGCAAGCGCAGTCTCGCGCTCGACCTGAAAAGCGCTGATGCGATCAAGCTCGTTCATCGATTGGTCGAGGAAACGGACATTGTCGTGGAGAATTTTCGCCCAGGCGTGATGGATCGTCTGGGGCTCGGTTATGAGGCGTTGCGCGCGATCAATCCTCGGCTGATCTATTGCTCGATCTCGGGCTACGGGCAGTCCGGTCCGGCGGCTGAGCGCGCCGCCTACGCCATGATCGTTCACGCCGAGAGCGGCTTCGACCGGACGCTGATGCGTTATGCCGGCGACAAGGATCGGCCGGCGGCGGGGGCCGTCTTCGTCGCCGACGTGCTCGGCGGGATTTTCGGCTACTCCGCGATCCAGACCGCGCTGGTCCAGCGCGCGCGCACCGGGGAAGGCCAGCGCATCGACGTCGCGTTGATGGATTGCATGCTGAACATGCTGATCTACGAATTGCAGGAGGCGCAGTTTCCGACTCCCTCGCCGCGTCATACGTATGGTCCGGTGCGGGCGCGGGACGGCGACATCCTGATCGCGCCCATCACGCCGCGCAATTTCACCGCGCTTTGCGAGGTGACGGGACAGAGCGAACTCGCCACTGACCCGCGATTTATGACCGTGCCGGCGCGCGGCGAGAACTGGAGCTCGATGATGCAGATCATCGAACAATGGACGGAGCGCCACACCGTCAGCGAATGCATCTCCGCGCTCGATCGCGCCGGCGTTCCCTGCGCCGAATATCGCGATCCCGGCGCGGCGCTGACCGATCCGCAGCTTCTTCATAGAGGCGCATTCGCGAAAATAGCTGATCAGGCGGGCGAGTTTGTCGGGGTCAACGCGCCCTGGAAGATGTCGGGCGCGCACACGGCGATGCAGCGCGAGGTGCCCGCAATTGACGCACACCGGGAGGAGATTCTCTCACGAATGCTCGGTCTGTCGCCTGATGCAATCGCCGGGCTCGTCGAGGCGGGTGCTTTTGGAAAGGCGCGGGATCAAACAACGAAGAAGGCTTAGGAACGGCCTCAACCACGGCGCGACCGGCACTTTGCGAAAATCACATAGGGAGGAAGATCGATGCTCGACAGGACGCTGGACAATGCAATCGCCGATCATAAGACCTATGGCAGCGTCGACGCGCAGCACCGGCTGTTTGCCGGGTTGCGGCGCGACGACCCGGTCCACTGGACCCAGCCCGATGGCTATCGTCCATTCTGGACGATCTCGAAATACGCGGACATCATCGAGATCGAACGCCAGGCTGATCGCTTCATCAATCAGCCGCGGACGAAGCTGCTCAGCATCGATTTCGAGAGCAAGGTGAGGGAAGCCATGAATGGCAAGCCCATGCTTGTCCGCGCGCTGCCACAGATGGATAATCCGGACCATTCCAAGTATCAGAAGCTCACCCACGCGTGGTTTCAGCCGCGCCACATCCGCAACCTGGCGGATCGTATGGATGCGTTGGCCAAGGAGAGCATCGATCGGCTCTGCGCGATCGGCGGCGAATGCGATTTCTACAACGAGATTGCGATCTATTATCCATTGCGCGTTCTGATGACGATCCTTGGGTTGCCGGGTGAGGACGAGCAGCGCCTGTTGAAGATCACCCAGGCCTATTTCGGCGGCGGCGATCCGGAGATGCAGCAAGGCAACGACCTGATCGACGCGACCATGGCCTATGTCGACTATTTTAAGGACGTCGCGAAGGAGAGGCGGCAAAACCCCAAGGACGACGTCGCGACAATCATCGCGACATCCGAGATCGACGGCAAGCCGATAGGTGATTTCGAAGCCTATTCCTACTACGTGGCGCTTGCGAGCGCCGGGCATGACACCACCAGCGCCACCATCGCGGGCGGCCTGCTCGCATTGATCGAAAACCCCGATGCCATGGCTCGCCTGCAGAGCGATCCTGAACTCTTGTCCGCGGCGGCCGAGGAGATGGTACGCTGGGTGTCGCCCGTCAAGCACTTCTTCCGAACGGCGGTCGCAGACTACGAACTTCGCGGCAAGAGGATCAAGGCAGGGGACAGTCTTTTCATCAGCTACCCGTCCGGCAATCGCGACCAAGAAGCTTTTGATCGCCCGTTCGAATTCATTCCGGACCGTTCACCCAATCGGCATCTCGGCTTCGGCTTCGGAATTCATGCGTGCATCGGCAGGCACCTGGCGAAAGCCGAAATCGTGGCATTCTTCCGCGAATTGCTCAGGCGGATCGATCACATCGAACTTGCGGGCAATCCGGCCTGGACCGAAACCTCCTTCCTGGGTGGAGTGAAGCGGCTGCCGGTGCGGTGCCGGGCACGGTAGACCTCAAACAACAGAGCAAATTGCCGGGCTTGGCCGATCTGACGATCAGGTTCGGCGTGAGCCATACAGCGAAGAAGGGTTTTGGTATGGTCCCCACGACAGCGCGAGCGCTGTATCATCGCGACGATCTTTACCGCCTGATCGATCCAAAAATTGTCGCCGTCGTCGGCGCATCGGAGACGCGCGGCTCGTTCGGCGAGCGGACGCTCACCAACATGTCCGCTTTCACCGGCAAGGTGTACGCGATCAATCCGAAATACCAAAACCTGCTCGGCCGGCCCTGCGTGCCGTCGCTTTCCGACATGCCGGAAAGTCCGGATTGCGTGGTGCTGTGCGTCGCGCGTCCGATGGTCGAGGATATGATCGAGAGCGCTGCGGCGGTTAAGGCCGGCGGCGTTATCGTCTATGCCTCAGGCTTCGCCGAGACAGCAAAGCCCGACCGCATCGACGCCCAGCAACGCCTGGTGCAGCTTGCGCAGCGTACCGGCGTTCGCGTAGTCGGGCCGAATTGCGTGGGGCTTGCCAATACGCGCTCGGGCGCCGGGCTGAATTTCATGCCCGATTATGCCGGCATGGGCCACCGGCGCGGACCGATCGGCATCGTGTCGCAAAGCGGCGCGTTGGGCTACACCGTGCTGCAGGGCATGCAGCGCGGCATTGGGTTTTCGCACTATCTCGCGGCTGGCAATTCCTGCGACGTCGATGTCTGCGATTTTGTCTCTTATCTTGCCGAAGACGACGACACGAAGTCGATTATTTGCTTGCTCGAGGGGGTAAAGGATGGCGGACGCTTTCTCAGCGCCGCACGTAAGGCGCGCGACGCCGGCAAGGCATTGATCGTCTACAAGACCGGCAACAGTGAGACCAGCAGCAAGGCAGCGATGTCGCATACCGGTACGATGGTCGGCTCAGTCGTCGCCTATCGCACCGCGATTGAAGAGGCAGGCGCAATCGCGGTCGATAATCTCGAGGCGGTGCTGGAGACCGCCGCCTTCATGGCAAAGGCAAAATCTCCTTCGAGGGGAAGGGGCGTCGGCATCCTCTCGACCTCCGGCGGCGCCGCCGTGATCTGCGCCGACAAGGCGGAAGCGCATGGCATTCCGCTGCCGGCGCTCGAGGCTAAGACGGACCGGGCGTTGCGCGAGGTCGTTCCGGATTTCGGCTCGGTGGCCAATCCCTCCGACCTCACCGCCGAAGTGCTGAAGACATCCGAGACTTTCGGATTCTGCCTCGATGCCTTCATGAGCGACCCTGGATTTAGCGCATTGGTGATGCCGATGATCCTTGCGCACGCCTCGTCAAGCGGCGCGCGGGCGC
>WNFM01023894.1_pt1 | contig 26140 bp, 15 predicted proteins | sample 5400271 | NCBI WGS metagenome assembly WNFM01 (sample SAMN13153352, study PRJNA577476) | soil metagenome | isolation source: 60 cm saprolite on Douglas fir-dominated hillslope | place: USA:California | collected 2013-09-17 | reverse complement strand
ACGTTCTTCGAGTCCGGCAACGGCGCCGTCAACTGGCGGTACCTGCCCGCGACCAACGAGATCATCTGGTTCTCCGAGCGCGACAACTGGGGCCAGCTCTATCTCTACGACCTGCAGACCGGCAAGCTCAAAAACCAGATCACGAGCGGCGAGGGCAACGTGACGCAGGTCCTGCGCGTCGACGAACAAGCCCGGGTCATTCATTTCCTCGGTGTGGGCAGGGAAAAGGGACGCGACCCCTATTTCGTCCACCTGTATCGCATCGGGTTCGACGGCCAGGGGCTGCAGCTCTTGACGCCGGAGGATGCCACCCACGACGTCGCGCTCTCGCCGTCCGGCAAGTACTTCACGGACAGCTATTCGAGGCCGGATCTCCCACCGGTCGCGGTCCTGCGCGACGCCGCGACGGGCAGGCAAATCCTCGAGCTCGAACAGGCGGACACCTCGAAGCTCACGGCGACCGGCTGGAAGCCGCCGGCGCCGATCACCGTCAAGGCGCGCGACGGGCAGACGGATCTCTACGGCTTGATGTTCAAACCGACGCACCTGGACCCGTCGAAGAAATATCCGATCATCAACCACATCTACCCGGGCCCCCAGTCCGGCAGCGTGGGCGGCCGCGCGTTCAACCCCGCGCGCGGCGACCTGCAATCGCTCGCCGAGCTCGGCTTCATCGTCGTCGAAATCGACGGCATGGGCACGCCGTGGCGATCGAAGACATTCCACGAGGCCTACTACGGCAACATGGGCGACAACACGCTGCCCGACCAGGTCACGGGCATGCGACAGCTCGCGCAGACCTATCCGTGGATCGATCTGGACCGTGCGGGCATCTACGGCCATTCCGGTGGCGGATACGCCACGGCGGACGCCATGTTCCGGTATCCGGACTTCTTCAAGGTCGGCATCTCGGAATCCGGCAACCACGACAACCGCGTATACGAGGACGACTGGGCCGAGAAGTGGATGCCGCTGCTCACGAACGAGACCAAGGCCGCCTACGAGGACCAGGCGAACCAGACGCACGCGAAGAACCTGAAAGGACACCTGCTGCTCGCGCACGGGACAATCGACAACAACGTGCCGCCGAACAACACCCTCCTCGTCGTCGACGCGCTGATCAAAGCGAACAAGGACTTCGATCTCCTGATGCTGCCGAACCAGCGCCATGGGTACGGCGACGCCGCCAACTACATGACGCGCCGGCGCTGGGACTATTTTGTGAAGTATCTACTTAACATGGAGCCTCCAAAGGAGTACGAGCTGCGTCCGCCGGCCGCGGGACGCGGCGGGAGCGGCCAGTAACGGGAACGCTCGTCGCAGACAACATCGTGGCGTGAAGTGACCCGCGTGTTCCGTGGCTAATGACTCCGTGGCGCGCCGGGCCGCCGGCGGAAGCGCGATGGCGCTGGACCGGATGGCTCAGCGCTGCGTCATCTGCGCCGCCGGGATTCTCGTCGAGGGCCCGTGGAACATCGCGTTGAACAGCAGCTTGAACGTCGCGCGCGGCTGCGCGCGAAAGTCCACCTGGCTGCCGAGCGTCACGACGTAGCCCTTCCCGACGCGGAACGCGACCACGTTGGCCTGGTCGCGCAGGAGGTCTTCACCGAGCAGCCAGCCGCTCTGGAGAATCGGGCCCTGCGTGGGATACCGCGACACGACCTCGCTCTGGATCGTGAATCCCGGTTTCAGCCGGTACGCCTGATCCCCTTGGAAGAACACCGGCCAAGACGCCGGCATGCCGAACGCCACGGGATGCGCCGTGTTGAGCTCGTTCTGGAGCAGCGACCCCGGGCAATAAAACAGCGTCGTCGGATCGATGACGCGCTCGCGGAGCATCGCGTCGAGCGACGCGGGGCTGGAGAATGCGTCGCGCAACGCGCGAGTGGCGTCCGGCGCCGGGACGGCGGGCGCCTGTGCGGCACCCCGGCCTCCCCGGCCACCACCGCGTCCGCCCCCGGCGCGAGGCTCCGGCAGCGACGGCTCGATCGGCAGATCCAGCAACTGCCGCGCCGTGTCGACCGCCGATCCGATGGCGACGAGCGTGCCGCCGCCGTGCACCCACTCGGCGAGCTTCTTCCAGCCGCCATCGCCGACGCCGTACGCCCACGCCCATTCCTTGTCGTTGCGTTCGGGGCTGAGCCCGTTGACGATCGTCGCGCGGCTCGTGCCGTCCGGCAGCACGATGGTGTCGTATTGCGACGCGAGATCGCTCTCGAAGTCGGTCGAGGCGATCGCCTTGTGGTTGAAGCCGTACTGCTCGAACACCCATTTCAGCCAGCCGGCGGGCATCACGTTCGCGCCGCGCCACAGCCCGATGCGCGTCTCGGGCTTGAGGCGGTAGACGTCGCCGGTCATCGGCCGCTCGCCGCCGCGCAAGAATCCGGCCCGACTCCGCCGAGACCGGCACGATCCACGTGCCCGCCGCGACGGTTCCGCTGTCCACGGCGCGGTAGATCGGGACCTTCGCCGCCTGCAGCTTCGCGACGGCGATGAACCCCGCGTTCGAGGACGGATCCACCAGGTACATCCCCTGGGCGATCGCCGGAAACGCCGAAACGGCCGGCCGCGGCGCCTTCACCAGCTCCAGCGCGGCGCCGAACGGCTTCTCGATCTGATCGACCTCGACGCCCATCAGCATCCACAGCGTGTGGCCCGTCACGTCGTACGGCGGCTTGGGGGGACCGCCCGGATACAGCCGCAGGTCCGGATACTTCTGCCGCTCGAGCAGCGTCTTGGCGAAGGCGCCATACGGCTGCGCCGTCTTGACCACCCAGGAGCCCGCGCCGTAGTCCTTGCCGCCGGCCTTGAACGGCGCGGTCGCCTGGTGGATCTCGACCTCGCCGATGCGCAGGATGTCCAGCATCTCAAAGGTCTCGAACGGATCGCGCTGGGCCGCGGGGACGACGAACGCGTACGGCGGATCGGTCCGGTTCACCCAGTCGGCATGGATCCGATAGAAGTTCTCGAGCCACGCCGTGCGGTACTTCGCGACGTGCGCCATCCCGGCATAGGCGACGGTGTCGCCGTAATCGACGATGTCCCGAAGCCGCCAGGTGCTCTTCCTATAGGGCATCGGGAAATTCCAGCGCGACTCCTGCGGCCCGATCGGCGAGCCGTCGGCGTTCACCAGCGGATCGGCGAGGTTCACGCTCGCGATCTCGGACAGGATGCGCGGCTGGCCGTGGTAGACCATGTACTGCCGCGCCGGGGCCCACAGGTCGTAGCGCGACAGCCACTCCGCCCCGCCTTTGCCTTCCGCCACCAGCGCCGACGCCATCGCCTGACCGACCGACATGATCCCCTGCGCGATGATCGGATGCACGTTGGGATCGTAGGGGTCATCGAACGGCGGCAGGAAGATCCGCGACCCGCCCGAGCCCTGCTGGTGCATGTCGTGCGTGATGATCGGCTTGTACGTGTTCTGGATCTCGACCGCGAGCCGCGTCTCCTTCTGCGTGAACATGAACCAGTCGCGGTTGTCGTCGTGGCCGACATACTTGTGATACAGGTCCGGATAGGTCCGCGTGAACGGCGTGCCTTTCGTCTTGTACCAGTGATCGATCACCAGGTACTGACCGTCGGGATTCTGCGACGGCACGAGGAGCACCACGACGTTGTCGAGGATTTGCTTGATCTCCGGGCTCGTGTCGGTCGCCAGCCGGTGCGCGATCTCGACGAGCGACTGCGTGTTGCCGACCTCGGTCGAATGGATCGTGCCGTAGATGAAGTAGAACGCCCGCCCTTCCTGCGCCAGCCGCTTCGCCTCCGCCTCGGTCAGGCCACGGGGATCGGCCAGCCGCCGGTTGATCTCGACGAGCCGGGTCAGCTTCGCGAGGTTCTCCGGCGCGCTGATCGTCGCCAGCACATACGGGTTCCCCATCGTCGTCTTGCCGAGCTCCTCGAACTTGACGCGAGTGGTCGTCTTGGACAGGTGCCGGAGGTACTCGACGATCTTCGGATAGCGCGCCAGCTCGCCGTCGGCGCCGATGTGAAAGCCGAAAAACTGATCGGGGGTCTGCGTCCCTCCGGTTTGCAGGACGAGCGCAACGACGACGATCCACAAGATGCGTAACATGGTCATCCCATCAAAGAGCCAGCCGACGGTGGAGGACGGTTCGCGAACCGCCCTTACAGCCCGCCAGGGTCCCCACCGCGCCCTCTCGCGCCGATGCCGTACTTCTCCACCTTACGCGTCTTCATGTTGTAGACATCGCCGGCCGAGAGGACGATATACGGTTTCTCCCAGGGCTGGTAGAGCCGCGTGTTGTCGTGGACCGCGACTTTCCAGGCGCCCATCACTTCAAAGCGATCCCCCGTCACGATGATCGCCGTCGCCTCCGAGAGCCCGATGCCGAGGAGGTCCGGCCACTTCTTGATCACGGGGATCAGATCGTCCCAGCGCAGCCGCGTGTTGATGTGCTGGTCGATGGCGACGCGGCGCAGGAACTTGAAGGCCCGCTCGTGGTTCGGCTCGGGCGTCATCATGACGTCCGACCCGGAGATCGCGCCGCGAACCAGGTAGTCGCCCTGGATCGTCGCGCCGGCGGAGCTGCCCCCGATCACGCCGCCGCGCTCGAGGACCTTGTGGAGCTCCTGATAGGTCAGCGTATTCGCATAGGAGTCCACGATGTTCCACTGCCGGCCGCCGTTGAACCACACGGCGTTCGCGTCGCGCAGGACGCGCGCGAACTGCTCGGTGTCGGCGACCTTCGGGTCGTGCGTGTGCAGCACGCGCACGTGTTTGAGCCCGAGCCTGACCCAGGGCGCGATGATGCGCTGCTCGTCGTAGGCGATGAGCGACCCGTCGGCGTTCCGGTTGCCGCCGGCGGTGGGCACGATCACGAAGTTGCTCTCCGGCCCGCCGGCCAGCTCGATGAACTTCTCGCTGATCCCCGACCCGTTGAGGTTGCCGCCGCCCACGATGACGAGCGTGCCTTTCGCCGGCCCGTACTCCGGCGCTTCGGTGACGGGGGCGGCCGGCGACTGCCCTCGCTGCGCGTGGGGGTGCGCGACCGCGAACAGTACCGCGGCCGCCGCGAGCAAACGAAACCTCTGTAGCCTCATACCGACCTCCCGCCTTCGCGCCGGTGGTCCCACCGCACCGACGCGCGACCTCTGACCCCCGCCCTCCGACCTCCGTGCCGCCCCTCGACGTTGCTCGGGGCGGTCCCCTCGACCTTGCTCGGGGCGGGCCACGGCGCGCCCTGCTTGATCCATTCGGCGAAGGCCGCCGCGACCGCGTCGGGCAGCTTCGGCTTGCCCTTCGGCATTCGCGGGTACCCCTCGTCGCGGCGCATCACATGAAGGAGCAGGCTCTTGTCGGGATCGCCCGGGACAATCGCCGGCCCGGATTCGCCCCCTTTCAGCAGCGCCTCGCGTGAGTCCGTCCGCAGGCTGCCGTCCTCGTCGTCCAGGTGGCATTCCCCGCACGTATCGATCAACACCGCGCGGATATTGGCTTCGAAGAATTCCGCTTGCTGCTGTGTGGGCACCGGGGGCTTGTCGGCCTGACCGGCAGCCGACATCCTGATGGCCGCGGTCGCGATGAACACGCAGGATGCCGCCGCGATCCACGAGCGTGGGCTGGACAGGACTCTCATCACAAGGACACGGTGACCGGTTATTATGCCGCAGTCTCGCCCGAATTCGATGCGCATGCAGGCCTTATCCACCCTGATCGCCTGCGCCACCTGCCCACGGTGCTCGAGTGGATCTGGCTCATCAACATCCGCGGCGGCACGGTCTGGCGGCTGGATCCGACACGGATTCTCGCGACGCTCGCCGAATAAGACCCTCCCACGACTCAGCCCGTTCCCCAATCCGGGAATTCGTCCCACTTCTTGTACCGCGGCCGGATGCAATCTATCCGGCCTGTTCCCTCGTCTAATTGTTCTCGAGTGAGAGCTCTGACCCGCCTGGAGGTGCGCATGTCGTTGTCCGCTCGTCTGGTCGCTGTCGCCGGGATCCTCGGTCTGCTGGCTGTTCCCACCGCCGCGCGCGCGCAGACGTCCGCGGCGCGGGGCAGACTCATCGTGACCGTGTCGGATCCGAGCGGCGCGGTCATTCCCGACGCGACCGTCACCGTCGCGTCCCTTGACGCGGCCGGCAAAGCCGTCGCCGTGCCGCCGGCCAAGACCCTGGGCAACGGCTCGGTCACGTTCGACGGGCTCGTCCCCGGCCGGTACTCGATCGGCGCCGAGTTTCCAGGCTTCGACCTGGGCCTCCTGCGCGAGGTGCGGGTGAATCGGGGCGACAACAAGCACGTGGTCGTCCTGCCGCTCAAGAGCCTGACCGAATCGGTGACCGTCGGAGGGGCGAATCTGGCCGCGGATCGGGCCGGCCGGGCCTTCGGCCTCAACGTGACACCGGAGCAGGTCCAGGCGCTTTCAGACGATCCCGCCGAAATGCAGCGCCAGTTGAGCGACATTGCCGGTCCCGACGCGATTTTCCGCGTGGACAGCTTCGAGGGCCAGCAGCTGCCTCCCAAGTCGCAGATCAAATCGATTCACGTCACGCGCGACCAGTTCGCGGCGGAGACCGAGCAGCCTGGCTCGACGTTCGTGGACGTCATCACCCAGCCGGGCCTCGGAACGATTCGAGGCGGCGCGAATGTGTCGTTCCGCGATGGTTCGATGAGCGCGAAGAGCCCGTTCACGCCGACGAAGGGACCGGAGCAGACGCGCGGCTTCGGGGTCAACATCGGGGGCGCGCTGATCAAGGAGAAGAGCAATTTTTCGCTGTCGGCCAACGGACAAAGCCAGTACATCACGCCCAACCTCAATGTGGCGCTGCCGACCGGGACGCGGTTCGACGTGTTGGGCCTGAGACAGCCCTCCGACAACGTCAACATCAACGGTCTGTTCGACTACGCGTTGACCAGAGATCAGACCCTCCGATTCGGATACGCGCAGAACAACGGGACGAGGCGGAATCTGGGAATTGGAGCCTACGACCTTCCGGAACGCGCGTTCTCGTCCGACAACAACAGCTACACGTTTCGCGCCCTCGAGGCCGGGCCGATTGGACGGCGAGTCTTCATCAACACGCGGCTCACGATGACGTGGAGGGATTTCGGATCGCGCGCCGCCGTCGAGGCGCCCACCATCATCGTCCAGGACGCGTTCACCAGCGGCGGGGCGCAGCAGGCCGGCCGCGTGAGCGGCCGGAACCTGACGTTTGCGTCTGACGTGGACTACGTGCGCGGCCTGCATTCGTGGCGCGGCGGCGTCCAGATGTACGGCGACTGGTATCACGCCAATCTCAACAACAACTACCTTGGGACGTACGTGTTCAGCACCCTTGCCGCCTACGAGGCCGGCACGCCGCTGCTGTATACGCGCAGCCTCGGCGATCCGGTGCTCGATTTCTTCCACGCTCGAGTAGGCGCGTACCTTCAGGACGACATCCGGGTCAAGAAGGGACTGACGCTCAGTCCCGGCCTCCGGTACAGCTACCAGACCCGTGTGCCCGACCGCACGGCCTACGAGCCGCGCCTGGGCATCACCTGGGCGCCGACCAAGAGCGGCGCGACGACCCTGCGGGCGAGCGGCGGAATTTTTCACGGCTGGCTGGATCCCGGCATCTGGTGGCAAACGGTGCGCTCCGACGAGACCCATCAGCGTGACATCATCATCACCAATCCGTCGTATCCCGATCCCGGATCGAGCGGCGTCGTGGCTCCCCGGAACACGTACCGGCTGGGCGACTACAAGCTCAACAAGAACCTGCGGTACAGCGCCGGAATCGATCAGCGATTCTCGCCTCGGGCCAGCGTGAACGTGCTGTTCAACTACTACCATCAGGATCAACTGCCGCGCGGGACGAACCTCAATCCGCTCGTCGACGGCGTCCGTCCCAACCCGGCGTTCGGCAACATCATCGCGACGGTCACCGACGCGGAGATCATCCGGCACGAGCTGTTCATCAACTTCAATCTCAGCCTGGTGATGCCGTCGGCCGCGACAGGCGGCCCGGCGTTCAACTGGCGGCGGCTGGCGCTGAACGGCGGCTACTCCTTCATCCGCGCACGACGGAACGCGATCGGCCCGTTCGACGTGCCGGCAAGCGGCACGCTGGCCACCGAGTGGGGCCACGGACCCGCCGACAATCCCTATCGAGTCAACGTCGCGTTGACCAGCACGCAGCTGCAGAACCTCAGCGTCAGCCTGTCGGTCAATGCCTCCGACGGCTTCCCCTACACGCTGATGACCGGCTTCGACGACAACCACGACGGCCTGCTGAACGATCGTCCCGCGGGCGTCGGCATCTGGTCCCTGCGCACCACGCCGGTGTGGACGGTCAGCGGCCGGTTCACGTACAACGTGCCGCTCAGAGCGACGTCGGCTCAGACGAACGCCGGGCCGCCGGCGGCCCAGCGATACAAGCTCAGTCTGTACACGAGCGTCAACAACCTCACCAACCACGCGAACCTGACAGGCTTCAGCGGCGTGATGACGTCGCCGTTCTTCCTGAAACCGACTGCCGTCCAGAATCCACGGAAGGTGGACATGGGCATGAACATCAGTTTCTGACGCGGCCGCGAGGCGGGAGGCGCGGTGAGCCGCTCTACTTGGGAAGCGGGGGCAGCGCCCACTCCGACTGGGGGTAGCCGAGCAGGGCCGCGTTGAAGATCCAGACGACGACGCGGCGGCCACGCGGCAGTTCCGGCCGGCGCAGGAAGTCCTTGATCGGGGCGGTCGTCCCGCCCGCGGTCGAGACGTTCGGCACGGGAATATTGATTTCCTTCGACAACAGCGCGTCGATGCCGCTGCCCGCCGACTCCGCCGGCTCCACGAACGGTTGGCCCCCATCGGTGCTCGTCACGTGCGTGAGACTCATCGCGCCGACCGCTCTCGCCGCTTCCTCGCGCTCGGCGGCCGTCAGATACTTGAACGTCGCGCCTCGAAAGGAAACCTGTACCGGGGCGCCCGTGAACAGGGGCTTCTGTTTCAGCGCCGCCCTGACGAAGTCGTAGCGCCTCAGGCGTGCGCCGATGTCGGCGGCGGCAATGCGCTGGGCCCGATCGGACCAGTGCCCGTCGGACACGAGGTACATGGGCTCGGCATTGTCGGCGCGCGCCTTCAGATACAACGGCAGCAGATCCACGACCCTCGACGTCCGCGCTGGAGAGCTCGAGGAAAAACCTCCGCAATTGCGGAGCGATGATGCGGTCCCGGGGGGCGCCGCTGGCGAGTTTGTCAGCGTACACTTCAACGATCCGTGGCACAGGCACCAGCAGCAGGTCGATGTTCTTCCCCTTCAGCCACTGGGAGACGGCCATAAACGCCGCCCCCGCCGGCCGTTGGCTTGCCCGCGAGGGCTTGTCATCCCCGACGACCAGGTAGCGGGCCGTGGAAGGATGTTCGTAGATGGGGGGGTTCCCATCGGCGCGCAACAACGCGCCGGGTGCCTTTGCCGGGTCCGCCTCGACGGCACTCAGGTTCCGCGGCCGGCCTGCGGCTGCCTCCGGCCGGCCCACCGGCGGACAGCGGACGCGCAGCCCTCCGTTTCCTCCGTTGCGCCGTGTCTCCGTGTCGAGGCTTGTTCCGTTCCTTCCGTAATCTCTCTTCTTCCGTCCCTGTAGCTCCGGCGCCCCGATCGTAAACCAATCGATCCCGCTTCTCGTCCAAACCCCCATGCACAGCCTGAAGTTCGCCTTCCGGACCCTGTTCAAGACGCCGTTCGTGACGATCGTCGCGATCGTCTCGCTCGCGCTCGGGATCGGCGCCAACGCGGCGATCTTCTCCTGCTTCGACCAGGTGCTTCTGGAGGCGTTGAGCGTGCCGGAGCCGGGGCGGCTCGTCAACCTGTCGGCGCCCGGGCCCAAACCGGGCTCGCAGAGCTGTAACCAGGCGGGCGATTGCGATGTGGTCTTCAGCTACGCGATGTTCCGGGATCTGCAGAAAGTCCAGACGGTGTTCACGGGCATCGCGGCGCACCGCCTCTTCGGCGCCAACCTCGCCTACCAGGGCCAGACGATGAACGGCCAGGGCGTGCTCGTCTCCGGGACCTACTTCCAGGTCCTCCAGGCGCGGCCGGCGCTCGGCCGCCTGTTCGACTCNTACTGGACGACGAGGTTTGCCGCGGATCCCGGGATCCTCAATCAGGGACTGATCGTCAACGGTCAGACGCTGACGATCGTCGGCGTGGCGCCGCCCGGATTCGACGGGACGACCCTGGGCACGAAGCCCCAGGTGTTCGTGCCGATCACCCTCCGCAATACGATGAACCCGGGCACCAACGCCTGGGCCAACCGGCAGAACTACTGGGCCTACCTTTTCGCGCGTCTCAGACCCGGCGCCACGATCGACAGCGCGCGCGCGGCACTGAGCGCCCAGTATCACGCGATCGTGAACGACGTCGAAGCGCCCCTGCAGAAAGGCATGAGCGACCAGACCCTGGCGAGGTTCCGCGCGAAGCCGATCCTCGTGGAACCCGGCGGCCTCGGACAGAGCTCCACGCGCGGGGTGGCGAGAACGCCGCTCCTGATCCTGCTCAGCGTCACGGGTTTCGTGCTGCTGATCGCGTGCGCGAACATCGCCAACCTGCTGCTTGCGCGGTCCGCCGCGCGGGCGAGCGAGATGGCCGTCCGCCTGTCGCTCGGCGCGGGCCGCGCGCGCCTGGTCAGGCAGCTCCTCACCGAGTCGCTGCTCCTGGCGGCGTTCGGCGGTCTCGCCGGCCTGCTCGTGGCGCGGTGGACGCTGCGGCTCATCACGTCGCTGATGCCGGCCGAGGTGGCGCAGACGATGGTCTTCTCGATCAGCACGCCGGCGCTCATCTTCGCCGGAGGCGTGACGATCGGCACGGGGCTGCTGTTCGGGCTGTTCCCGGCGCTGCACAGCACGCGGCCCGACCTCGTGTCCACGCTGAAGAACCAGGCGGGCCAGCCGTCGGGCGCCCGCGGCGCCGCGAGGTTCCGGCTCGGCCTCGCCACCACGCAGATCGCCTTGTCGATGATGCTGCTCGCGGCGTCGGGGTTCTTTGTGAAGAGCCTGTTGAACGTCAGCCGCGTCGATCTCGGAATCCGGATCGACAACGTCGTCACGTTCGCGCTGTCGCCGCAGCTGAGCGGCTACACGCCAGCGAAGGCCCTGGTGCTGTTCACCCGGCTCGAGGAAGAACTGCGCGCCACGCCGGGCGTGATGGGCGTCACCGTGTCTATCGTGCCGCTGCTCGCGGGCAACAACTGGGGCAACGACGTCAACGTGCAGGGGTTCCAGTCGGGGCCCGACACCGACAGCAACTCCCGCTACAACGAGGTCGGTCCGGGCTACTTCGCGACGATGGGGACTCCGCTGATGTCGGGGCGCGAGTTCACCGCGGCCGACGCGGTCGGCGCGCCGCGCGTGGCGATCGTCAACGAGGAGTTCGCGAAGAAATTCAACCTCGGACGGGACGCGGTCGGCAAGCTGATGGGATCGGGCCGCGGCAACCACAGCACGCTCGACACGCTCATCATCGGCGTGGCGCAGAATTCGAAGTACAGCGAAGTGAAGCGGGCCATCCCCCCGCTCTTCTTCCGGCCGTACCGGCAGGACCCGGCCCTGGGCGGCGGGGCGATCTACGTCCGCACCGCCGGCGATCCGGCGCAGTCGGCGTCGGCCGTGACTGCCGTCGTGAAGCGGCTCGATCCCAACCTGCCGGTGGAAAACCTGAAGACGCTCACGCAGCAGGTGCGCGACAACACCTTCCTCGACCGCATGATGACGACGCTGTCGTCGCTGTTCGCGGGGCTCGCGACGCTGCTGGCGGGCATCGGACTCTACGGCGTGCTGGCGTACACCGTGTCGCAGCGGACGCGCGAGATCGGCCTGCGGATGGCGCTCGGCGCCGCGCCGGCGCGGGTGCGCTCCATGGTGCTGCGACAGGTGGCGTGGATGACGGCCGTCGGGGCGGTCATCGGCCTCGCGGGCGCCGTGGCCATCGGCCAGCAGGCGGGCTCGCTGCTCTACGAGATGAAGGGATCGGATCCGTGGGTCCTGGCCCTGTCCGCCGTGGCCCTGTCGGCGGTCGCCATCCTGGCAGGGTTCATCCCCGCGCACCGCGCCTCGCAGGTGGATCCGATGGTGGCGCTGCGGTACGAGTGAATCAGTCCGAGGCGCGAGGCGCGAGCGGCGGTGTCCGGCAGGCTTTACTTAGTCGCCTCGCACCTCGCGCCTCGCCCATCGCGCCTCACCCGTTATCGTGCGGAAACTTGACGTTCCGCTCGATCAACTCGACCGCCTCGGAGAGACGCCGCCGGCGCGTCTCCTCGCGCTTCGCGTTGCTGATCCAGTGCACGTAGGCCTTCCGTGAGAACGGCGGGAACGCGTCGTAGTTGGCGCGCGCACGCGGATTCCCTTCCAGGGCCGCTTCAAGCTCTTCAGGAGTCGACATGACTGGCTACCGCACCGCCATCGGTTGATCCGTCGTGATTTTCTTGGGCTCGGGCTTCTGGGGGTTCTTCACGTACTTGTCGAGCCACGCGGCCCACCGCGCCCACAGGTCGAGGAGCGTTTCCTTCGCCACGGGGCCGTGATCTTCCAGCGGATAGAGATACAGCGCGGTGGTCTTGCCGAGCCCGTTGAGCGCGTGGTACAGGCGCATCGAGTTGGTCGGGTCGGTGCCGACGTTCTGATCGCCGAGATTGTGGTACATCAGCAGCGCGCCGGTCAGGTTGTTCGCGTAGAGGAACGGCGACATGTTCATGTAGACGTTCGGCGCTTCCCACAAATCGCGCCGCTCGCTCTGAAAGCCGAGCGGGGTGAGCGTGCGGTTGTACGCGCCGTCGCCCGCGATGCCGGCCTTGAAGAACGGAGTATGCCCCGCCTCTGGCGATCGACGAGCTGCCGGCGATCGAGCTCGTCGATGGTCGCCGACAGGTCGTTCCGCAGATCGTTCACGTAGTTGTCGTTCATCTGCCCCTGCGGGCCCACGATCGGCGTGTCGGGATCGATGACCGCGTAGCCGAGGCGCGTGAAGTACTCCATCGACCGTGCGCCGAAATTCGTGAAGCTGTTCTTGTTGAACAGGCGGTCCGGACGGTCGTACTCATCCTGCGTCGAGAACTCGCGCGGATAGAACCAGAACAGGCCCGGCAGGCGCGTGCCCGCCTTGTAGTCGGGCGGCAGGAGCACTCTCACGCGGAACTTGAACCCGTCGGGACGCTCGACGACGAACCGCTCGACCTTCGCGCGGGTCAGATCCTCGTGCGGATCCATGTTCCTGGTCAGCGCGATCCGGCGTCCGCCGTCGAGGAGGATGTTCTGCGGCACGTCCGTCGGGGTCTCGCGCTGGACGATGAACGTCTTCGCGTCAGCGTCGATGACCGTCGAGACGCGCTCGAACTGGTTGGTGTTGTCGCTCAGGTAGATTCGCTCTTTCTCGCCCGTCTTGATCGCGACCTTGTCGATGAAGCTCTTCGGCCCGACCTCGCTCGGGTTCTTGTCGTACGACGTGCCCTGGAAGAACACACTGCCGCCGTCCGCGGAGAGGAGGACCGGTGCGCTGCCGGCGCCGCTCCCGCCGCCGCGCCGCGTCCGCCGCCGCCCCCGCCGCCGCGCGTGGACAGGATACTGCCGGGGTTCGCGTAGACGTCGTCGGCGCGGTAGCGCGCGAGCGTGTACGTCTTCGTGGTGTCGCTCAGGTACACCGCGGACTCGAGGGCGTTCTGTCCCGCGCGCTCGCTGAAGAACAGAATCTGCATGTCGGGCGAGTACCGGTGCCCCGAGATGCGCGACGGGTTCTCGTAGATCACGTTCTGGCTCGGCCCGTCGAAGGGGGGCAGCCACTGGTAGACGCGGTCCTTGCGCTGGGGCGCCGGCTGTCCGCGACCGCCGGTCTGCGGCGCCGCATCGTCAGCCGCCGGGGCCGCCGCGGGACCGGCGCCCTGGCGCCCATTGCGCCCGCCGCCGCCGGCCGGATTGGCCGGACCGGGCTCCTGTTCGACGTAGGTGAGACCCTGGCCGTCGGTGCGCCACGCGACTTCGCGCTTGCCGGTCTGGTTGCCGCCGCCGCGTCCACCGCCGCCGGCCGCAGGGGCCTGGGCCGGATCGGGCAGCGGCCGAGCGCCTTGCCGTTGTCGTCCCAGACTTCTTCGATCGACCCGAAGTTGGCGACGGGCACGTCATACGAGAACGGCTTGACCATGCGCGTCACGCGGACGTACTTGCCGTCGGGCGCGAGGTCGATCGCGCGGATCATCGCGGGCGACCCGACGCGCTTGACGGTCCCTTTCGCGACGTCGATCAGCGCGAGCTGCCCCGTCGTGTGCCACTCGAGGAGCTGTTCCTGGTACGGCGTCGACATGAGGCTGGGGAACGTCCGGAGGCGGTTCTTGTCGGTGTCGAGCGCCAGCTTGACGGCCGGCCCGGGCGGCGACACCGGCTCCTGCGGCATCGCGGTGCGGGTGTCCGGGACCAGGACGGCGGCGATCTGCTTGCCGTCCTTCGTGAAGTCGAAGCTGCTCATGAGCGTCGCGAGCACCGGGGTCTTCGTCACCTGGCGCGACTGCCCGGTCGCCACGTCCGCGATCCAGATGTGCGTCGCGTCCTCGCCGTGGAGGTAGAACGCCACGCTCTTGCCGTCGGGAGACCACACCGCGTTCGACACGCGCGCGCCGGCGGGCAGCTGGATCAGCTTCTTCGTCCCGCTGGCGGCGGAGATGATCTGGATGCCGACGTTGTTGCGGACCGTCAGCGGCCGCGCGCGGTTCGCCTTGAAGTCGATGAACAGGCCGCCCAGCTCGTGGAACGGCTTCGAGAAGGTCTTCATCACGACGGGGCCGTCGCCGACCTCGTCGAGGAACCATTTCTTGTCGGGGCTCGCGTTGGTCAGCGAGACGTTCAGGTAGCGCGGGGCGGTCACGGCATCGACCAGTTCCCTGGGCGGCGTCTGGTAGGATTCCTGTTTGAGGATGTCGTCCGGGGTCCGCCCGACGCTCTGCGCGCCGAGCGACAACGGCAATATGCCGATCGCGACCGGAACGACCAGTCGCCACATGAGTGCCCTCTTCCGTGGCGTCATCCACCCTCCCTCTGCTTGCGGTCCGGCGATTATATAGGGATCGCGTGCCAGGCGGCTCGATCGGTCGGCTGTATTACGACGGCGACGGCCGTTTCGTTACTGGCCTGAAAAAAGGGAAGGGCGTCAGGGTTCGCGCAAGGTGACCATCACGTCCACGCGCATCGCGCCCTGCTCGTCTGCGCGTCGGCCGCCACCGCTCGCGTGGGGAGTCGAGGTGCTGGTCAGCAGCTCGCTCTCAGCATCCGGGTTCTAACACGCTGCATGGGCTCACGGCTTCTCACAAAGGGCCCACAAATAGTTCTTCGTATCTTCGGGCCTTCGTGATCTTCGTGAACAGCCGTGGGCTCGTTCGGCGCTTCGTGAACTTGATGTCCCGCACACCACGACCGCGCCTCGCGCCTCGATCACCCGGCGTCCCGATTCACCACATAAATCCCCGCAAGCACCACCGCGGCGCCGGCGATCTGGATCGCCGTCAGCGGCTCCCCGAGGAGAATCATCGCGAGGACCGCCGTGCACGGCACCTGCGCCAGGAGGCCCACCGACGTGATCGTCGCGGGCAGATGTCCCAGCGCGTAGACGAGCGCGAAGTAGCCGACCAGCTGCGACACGAGGCCCAGGCCCGCGAGCGCGAGCCAGGCGCGCGGTGGATAACCCGTCAGCGGGAGACCGAGCGCCAGGCAGAGCACGAACAGCGTGACGATGCTGCCGGCAATCGCCAGGGCGTTGAACGTGAGCGTGTCCATCGAGGTCCTGATGCGCTCGGTCGTCATCAGGTAGGCCGCGAAGAAGATGCTGGCGGCGAGCGCGAGCAGATCGCCGAAGAGGCTCCCGGCCACGCCTCCACGGCGGAGGTCGGCGCTCATGATGAGCACGCAGCCGGCCAGCGCGAGCGCGAGGCCGATCCAGAAGGATGCCCGCGGCCGGCGCCGCAGCACCAGCCACGACATGATGCCGACGAAGAACGGCGTATTGTTCCCGAGCGTGGAGGCCACGGCGGCGTGCGTCCGCAACACCGCCGTGTTCCAGAGCGCGATATCCAGCGCGAAGAAGACGCCGCCCGCCACGGCGAGCCACGCCGCCTTGGGCGCCGGAGCCTCGGCGGAGGCGGCACGGCGCGATATACCTTGCGCCTTGGGCGCCGCAGCGATGGCGAAGACAGCCCACGGAATCAGCACCGCGCCCGCGATCAGGACGCGGTAGAACGCGGACGCGGTGCCCGGCACTCCCGCCCATCGCACGAAGATCGCCGACCAGGTAATCCCGCCGATGGCGACGAGCAGTGCCGCGTAGGCGCGCAGCCGCATCTCATCTACGAACAGGAGAACACGAGATCAGGAGAACGATCAGTCAAAAGAGCCTCTCCCGAGCGCTTGACCTCCGGCAAGATCTAGGCGCCGCCGCCCTTGCGCTTGCCGTGCGTCGGCGGCGGCGGTTCCTTCATCAGCCGCTCGACCGGCTTCTCCTTCAGGAGGCGCATGCCCTCCTGCACGGCCCGCTCGAGCTGCGGGTCGTGGCCCGCGATCACGTCCTTCGGCCAGTTCTCGACGTCGATGTCGGGTGGGACGCCCTCGTTCTCGACCGCCCACTTGCCGTCGCGATCGAAGAAGCCTCCGCGCGGCGCGATCATCGACCCGCCGTCCACGAACGTCGGCGTGTCGGCCGTGTGCACGAGGCCTCCCCACGTGCGCTTGCCGACGAGCGTCCCGATCCTGCGGCGCCGGAACATGTACGGCATCAGGTCGCCGCCGGACCCGGCCATCTCGTTGATGATCATCACCTTCGGGCCCCAGATTCCGGCCGCGGGGCTCGTGAACGGCACGCGATCGCCCGCCACGTTGTTGAAGTACCCGTCGAAGTCGCGCTGCAGGCCGTCGATGATGTAGTCGGCGGCGGACCCGCCGCCGTTGTACCGCTCGTCGACGACGGCCCCCTTCTTGTCCTGTTGCGAGAAATAATATCGATTGAAGCTGGAATAGCCCGGTTGTCCGGTGTTCGGCAGATAGACGTAGGCGAGCTGGCCGTTCGACAGCTTGTCGACGAGGCGGCGGTTGTCCTCGACCCACGCGCGCGTGCGCAGCGTCTGTTCGCTCGCGACCGGAATGACCGTGACCTGCCGCGCGCCCTCCAGCACCGGCCGGCTGTTCACGGCGATCACCGTCTGGCGGGTCGCGGTGCCGTCGAGCAGCCGATAGATGTTGTCGGGCGCCCTCAGCTCGGCGCCGTTGATCGAGACGACGAAGTCGCCGACCTTGACGTCCACACCCGGCGCAGCGAGCGGCGCGCGCAGATCGGGGTTCCAGCTCTCGGCGTCGTAGATGCGCGTGATCTTGTACCGCCCGCTCTCGACCGCGAAGTCCGCCCCGAGCAGCCCGCCGAGCGACGAGGGGACCGACGGCATGTCGCCGCCGCGGACGTACGAGTGGCCGATGGAGATTTCCGCGCCCATCGTGTCGAGCAGGTAGTTCAGGTCCGCGCGATGGTTCACGTAGGGCAGGAGCGCGCCGTACATCTGCTTGTCCTTGTTCCAGTCGGTGCCGTGCATGTTGGGCACGTAGAGATAATCCCGCTGGTTGCGCCAGCCCTCGTTGAAGATCTGGCGGAACTCTGCCTTCGGCTCGAGATACATCCGCAGCGTGGCGTCCAGACGTCCCTGAAGAGGCCGGGACCGGCGGCCGCGCCTGCGGCCCCGCGCCCCGCGCCACGGCCCCCGCCGGCGCCCGTGCGATAGAGCAGCTTCCGGCCGTCGGCGCTGACCGTGTAGTCCGCCGCGCTCGTGACGAACGTGGCGGCGCGCCGATCGCTCAGGCGATACCGGATGATGCTGCTTCCCGCCGGCGCGCCCGGGTCATCCACGGCGCCGCCAGTCTCCAGGTAATAGACCGTTCCGGCAAGGCCCGCTTTCAACTTGGAGTATTCCCGCGCGGGCACGCCGGGAATCGCGAGGATGCGCTGCTGCAGGCCGTCGAAGTCGATCTGCACGTTCACGGGCGTGCGCGGCGCGCGATCGGCCTGGGTCGCCCCAACCGTCTGCGGCGCGTCCGCCGTCGTGGTGTCCGCTGTGGCGTCGACCGGCGCGCCGCCGCGTCCTCCGCGGCCGCCGGCGCCACGGCCGCCACCGCCGAAGTCGCCGCGGCCCGGCGCGAAGGTGACGCCCGTGTCCTCGTCGCTCTCGGGCAGCAGCGGGCTCGGATCGCTCTTCTTCAGGATCGCCATGTAGAGCCCGAAATTCTCGTTGTGGTCGTACGACGTCATGTCGAGCCACTGCGATTTCAGCCCGAAGTCGGTCGACGCGAAGAACCACAGGTACTTGCCGCCCGCGTCGAACACCGGCCACGTCGCGTCGGCGAGGGCGTCGGTCACCTGCCGGCTCTCGCCGGTGTCGACGTTGCTGATGAAGATCGCCTTGTAGAGCGAGCTCAGGTGCGCCGCGTAGGTGACCCACTTCGAATCCGGGCTCCACGTCGGGTTGACCGTGCGCGTCGGGACCATCCACGGATCGCTGCCGATGATCTTCGCCTTGCCGCTGTCCAGGTCGAGGACCCAGACCTTCAGGTTCGTGTCCGTGTAGAGAATCTTCTTCGAGTCGGGGGACCACGACGGCGTGTAATAGTGCGTCGGGTGGTCGAGCGCGATCTCGCGCGGCGTTCCGAGCCCGTCCTGCGACTCGATGATCAGTTTGTACTCGCCCGACTTGTCGCTGAAGTACGACACGAACCTGCCGTCGGGCGACCAGGCCGGGTCGCGCTCCGCCGACCCGCTCGAGCTCGACAGATTGCGCACGTCACCCTTGTCCGCCGGGATGGTGAAGATCTCCCCCCGGCTTTCGACAATGACCCGTTTGCCGGTGGGCGACAGGCCCAGGTTCGTCATGCGCGCGGTGACGTCTTCCCAGCGCGGCATCATCCACGGGAAGTCGCCGTTGGCGGTGATCGGCACGACCTTCTCCTTGCCGGACTTCGGATCGAGCTCGTGGATCACGCCCGCCTGCTCGAACACCACGCTGCTCCCGTTCGCGTCCATCGTCTTGACGTCGAAGTCGGTGAACTTCGTCACCTGCGCGAGCTTTCTCCCCTTCGTCTCGAACGACCACACGTTCGACACGCCGTCGCGATCGGAGAGGAAGAAGACCGTGTCTCCGACCCAGACCGGATCGAGGTCCTTCGAATCGGTCCACGGCGGCGACACGAGGTCGAACGTCTTCAAGTCGACGATCCAGATCGGGCGGTTCTGCCCGCCCCGGTAGTTCCGGCGCTCGTCGTCCCAGGAATTGTTCATGCGGTAGGCGACGTGGGTGCCGGACGGCGAAATCTTGCCCTGGAACGCGCGCGGGAGCGGCAGCGGCTCTTCGGCGCCGCCCTGGGCGGACACCGTCCAGAAGCGCGGCGCGCCGCTCGGGGCGGCCGTCGCGCGGCTCGACGCGAAGACGATCGCCTGGCCGTCGGGCATCCAGCCTTGCACGCTGTCCGCGCCGGGGTGCCACGTGAGCCGCTTCGGCTCGCCGCCTTCCGCGGGGACGACGTAGACGTCGACGTTGCCGGCGTATTCGCCGCTGAAGGCGATCCACTTTCCGTCGGGCGAAAAGTGCGGGTTCGTCGTCTGGCCCTGGAAGCTGGTCAGGCGGCGCGCCATCCCGCCGCCGCGCTCGACGGTCCAGATGTTGTTGGCGTAGGCGAAGCCGATGTGTGTGGCGCTGACCGTCGGCATCCGGAGGAGCTTCGTGGAGTCGCCGTTGGCGGCCGGCCGGTCGGCGTAGCCGGCCACCATGAGGACGATCGCGGCGCACACCGCGAGGGTCCTTACTTGCCGGGGGGCTTCGGCCCGCCGGACCCCCCTACACATGCGCTCGCGGGGGCCCCGTGCCCCGCTCCGCGCGTGTGGCTCACTCGCTGCGCTCGTTCGCGGTGCGTCATCGCGGGCTGTCTGCTTATTCATGGTCATCCCCCAAGGCGGGGGATGGTACCATCTTTCTCCGCAGTGAGACGCCTCCGCCGCGCGCTGATGCTCGTCGCCGTCCTGGCTGTTCTGGCCTATGCCGGAGGCGTGATCTGGCTCGTCACGCAGGAGACGCGGATCGTGTTCGACGCGGGGCGGCCGCTCGGCGATCTGCGGCCGGCGGCGCCGTTCGAGGATGTCACGCTCGCCGAATCCGAGGGCCTGCGACAGCGTCTGTGGGTGCTGCGCACCGCGACGGATGCGGACACGCGGCCCTGGGTGCTGTACCTGCACGGCAACGCCGCGAACGTCGCGAGCCGCCTCAACATCCTCCACTGCGAGCGGCTGCGCGGGCTCGGCCTGAACGTGCTCGCGGCGGAGTACCGCGGCTTCGGTGGCATGGCCGGCGTCCCGACCGAGGCGGGCCTCGACGCTGACGCGCGGAGCGCGTATGAGTACCTCCGGCAGACGCTGCACGCGGACCCGCGGCGCGTCATTATTTATGGCTGGTCGCTGGGATCCGCCGTCGCCGTGGATCTCGCGTCGCACGTCGACAAGGCCGCCGTCATCCTCGAAGGCGCGCCGGCGTCACTCGTCGCGATCGGCGAGCGCCGGTATCCGTATTTTCCGATCCGGCTGCTGATTCGCAACCCGTTCGAGTCCATTCGGAAGATCGACAGGGTCGGCTCGCCGGTCCTCTTCCTGCACAGCCCGGAGGACGCGGTGATCCCGTTTCTGGAGGGGCGGAAGCTGTTCGCCGCGGCGCCGGCCCCCAAGCAGTTCGTCGAAGTCTCGGGCGGACACGTCTACGCGGTCGAGAAGGATCCGAAGTTCTTTCCCGCGATTCGAGCCTTCCTGCAGGCGCAGCGGCTGCTGCGCTGATCCGCCATGCCGATCTACATCACGCCCACACTGGTCATCGACGATGCGGAGCTGGAGGAGCGCTTCGTCCGCGCGTCGGGCCCTGGCGGCCAGAACGTCAACAAGGTGTCGACGGCCGTCCAGCTGCGCTTCGACGTCGGCCGGTCGCGGACGCTCAGCGGCGAGGTTCGGGAGCGCCTGCGCGTGCTCGGGGGCAGCCGGATGACGGACGAAGGCGTCCTGGTCATCGACGCGCGGACGCACCGCACGCAGGGGCAGAATCGCGAGGAGGCGCGCGAACGGCTGGCGGATCTCGTCCGCCGCGCGCTGGTCCGTCCGAAGCGGCGGCGGAAGACGAAGCCGGGCCAGGCCGCGAAGGAGCGCCGGCTCCACACGAAAAAGCGCCGCGCCGACACCAAGCGCGGCCGCGGCCGTCTCTCCGGTGACGAGTAGGCCCGATCCCGGCCCGGGGCCAGGTCCGTGTTTGATGGCACGCCGGGGGCCAGGTCTGCGTTTGCGGCCTGGTCCGTTGACCGACGCGATCGCCCCGATCCCGCCGAAATAGGTCGAACCAAGCCCGCCGGGGCCGGCAGAACGTCCGAGCGCGGTGGTCCTACCGCGGAGCGCCCGTCACGGTGACGACGCGGCTGCGCGACTGGTCGAACATGCCGCTGACGGTGCTGTGCGCGTAGGCCACGATGCGGTACGTTCCGGCCGGCAGGCTCGTGACCGCCAGCGAGAACGAGCTGAACCGGGCGCGATCGCCCAACAACTGCGCCACGTCGGCCCGTTCCTGGCCGTATCTCGCGGCGCCCACCCAGATCGCGTCGCCGCCGGTCTGCGGATAGGCCCACACGTGCACCGTGCCGACGCCCGATCCCGCCGCCGCGGCCAGATCGACCGCCCACCCGGCGACCGTGAACGAGGGCCCGACGACTTCTTCGTCCGCCGGCGTGTCGAGCGCCATGAAGCGCTGCGTCGAATCGCCGATTTCGACGTCGACGGTCTTCACGATATCGAACGCCGACGCGCCGGTTCGACGGGCGAACACGGCCAGCCGGTAGTTGCCGGGACTCATGTCCGGCAGCGTCAACGCGTAGCCGCTGTTCGTGAAGGACGACTGGTGGAAGGCCGCGGCGACGTCGGGCCGCGCCCCTCCGTACGTGGCCGCGCCGACGAACACGGGCGGCGCGCCGGATCCGGGATTGGGATACGCCCAGACGTGCACCGCGTCGACCCCGGTCTCCCCCTGTGCGGCCGCGTCCAGCGTCCACCCGGCCACGGTGGCGTGCTGCGCGAGCGCACCCGGCCCCGGCGTGTCGATCACGAGGCGCAGATCGGGCGCCACCGTCACCGTCGCGGCGCGCGACTGGTTGAACGAGCCCGTCACGTTGCTGTAGGCGAACGCCACGACCTCGTAGACGCCGGCCGGCAGCCCGCGAACGGTCAGCAGGAACCCCGATCTCCGGGTCCGCTCCCCGAACGTCTGTTCGACGTCGGCGCGATCGAACCCGTACTCGGCGACGCCGAGGAACATGGCCGGCAGGTTCGAACCGGGAGTGGGGTAGGCCCACACGTGCACGGTGCCGACGCCGGCGGTCTCGTCCATCGCGGCCAGATCGGTCGCCCAGCCAATCACGCGGAACACGGAGCCCACTCGCGCTCCCTCGATCGGCGCATCCAGCGACATCCGAGGATCGCCGATGCCCGAGGGGGGGGCGGCATCCTGCGCCACGCCGACGGTCCGGCCCGCGATCGTGATGGTCCCGGTCCGCGCGGAAGACGACGTGTTGGGGTCCACGTGCACGACGACCGTCGAGACGCCGCTGCCGCTGGCCCCTGCGACGGCGCGCAGCCACGTCGAGACGGACTCGGCAGTGAAGGTGCAGCGGCTCGTCGCGCCGACGCTGACCATGAGGCGCGCCCCCTGCGGTGGCGCCGTGAGCCGGGTCGGCCCCACGTTATAGGAGCACCCGTCGTAGTCCGGGTCCACGACCGGCTGCGCGAAGGTGTTCGTGCCGCCGGACCAGCTGTGGAAGCCGTCCGGGTTCCAGTACTGCGAGCGCTCGGTCACGATCGGCACGTCCGAGTCGATGAGCAGCCAGAAGCTCTCGTTGCTGAGCGCCGGCACCGCCGCGTTGACATTGATCGTGTCGCGGCCGAACGGCGCCACCTGGCGCGTCGAGACAATGTCGGCGCCCGCGTCGCGCTTGATGGTCACGGTGAGGTTCGCGACGGCCGGCGTCGGGTTCCCGATGAGCACGAACGTCGAGTACTGCTGCGGTCCGCCGACCCGGGCGTCGCCGGTCGACCAGTGGCGCGACGGCTCCACGGCGCCGTGGCTGCTGTGGCCGTCGGAGGGCAGCGCCGCGGCGCGGTCCCAATACATCGAGCGCTCGGCGGCGATCGGCTGGTCCGACGTCACCGACATCCAGAAGTCTTGTCCGTCGAGCCGCGGCTCGTTCTTGAGCGTGTCGACCGTCAGGCGCGCGCGGCCGTTCACCACGTGCGTCGTCGTGAACGACGTGCCCGTCGCCGTGTAGTACTCGATGCGGACGTTTGCGGCGGGCGTTCCCGGATTCATCAGCAGCACGTAGGTCTGGAAGATCGTCCGGTCGGACCCCTCCGCGAAGTACCACTGCGTCGATGGGAACGGCACGCCGGCCGACGTGGTGCCGCCCTGCCGTCCGCCCGGCGCCGCGAAGTACATCGTCCGCTCCGTGGCGATCGGCAGGGTCGCCTCGACGAGCATCCCGAAATTCCGGTCCGCGAGAGCAGGGATGTCGTAGAACGTCAGGGTCCGGCGCGCAAACGGCCCGACCGTATACACGCGCGTGACCGGCGCCCCCGCTTCGAGGAAGAACGTGACCGTCACACTGACGTCGACATCGTTCGGGTTGGCGACGATCAGGTTCGTGCGCATCGCGCCCTGAGCGCCCTCCGCGAAGTACCACCGCAAGTTGCTCGAGTCGAGCGCGGTCTCCGCCGATCCGGCGTACGCGTGGCCGTCCCATGTCATCGTCCGCTCCACGAGCAGCGGCAGATTGTCGATGGAGTGGATGAGCGTCGAGACCTCGCCGCCGCCGGCCGCCGGCACGTCGGACAGCCTCGCCGACCAGCGCGTGAGCGCCGGAATGTCGAAGAGCTGCTGCTGCGGCTCGCCGGTGGGCTTCAGGAACGTGAGGCGCACCGGCGCAGGGCTTCCGTTGGGATTGGTGGCCCGGATATCGGTCCTCATGCCGGGCAGCGCCGATCCTTCGGGGAGGTAGTAGCTCCAGAGCGGGCCCACGACCGCGTTGAAGCTCGTCGTCGCCGACAGCTCGCCGTCGCTGACCGTCACGACGATACGACCGGCGCCGATCTTGTTCGGCGCGTTCACGAGCGTCAGGCCGCGCGCGGCATCGGTGCCGGTGATCGCAATCCCGGAGGCGGGAATCAACGTGCCGTTGGCGCTGCGGAACGTCACCGTCAACGCGGCGGCGGGGGTCTCGGCGTCACCGATCGTGAAAGCGACAGCCGGCAGCGTCGTGCCCTCGATCGTGTGGATGTCGGCGATCGGCGTGATCGTCGGGGGCGTGTTGATCCGCGCGGACGCCGTGACGGTGAAGGTCCGGGATGCCGAGGCGTTGGCGGCCTGCCCGTCGTCCACCGTCACGGTGATGACGGCGACGCCGGCGGCTGCCGCCGTGATCGTCAGCGCGCCCGTGGCGGCCGGCGTCCCGTAGGTCACCACGGGATTGGGTACGACGGACGGATTCGACGACACGGCGGTCACCGTGAGCGCCTGCGTCTCGTTGGCCGCGCCGGTGCCGATGCCCGCAAGCGGGACGGTCAACGGCACGCCCACGGTCGCCGTGCTGTCCGGCGGGGCATCGATCGTCGGGCGATCGTTGACCGGCGCGATCGTGAGGCGGAACGTTTTCGTCGTCGTGCGGGCAGTACCGCCGACGCCGGCGGTGACCGTGACGGCGACGTCCGTCGAGCCGAAGGCGTCCGGGGCCGGCGTGAACAGGATGGACGCGGTCGAGCCCGGATCCGCGTAGCTGAGCGAGAAGGCGCTCAAGAGCGACGTGTCCGCCGCCTGCGCCGCCACCGCGAGAGGGCCGCCGGAGGCGCCCGCGCCGATCCCGGTCAGCGTCACGGTAGAGGCGCCCGAATCCTCATCGACCGTGACCGCGGGGAGCTGATCCAGCGTTGGACTCGACGCCAGCGTGACCGTGATCTCGCGGACGGCCGGGATCGAGTCCGCCTGTCCATCGTTCGCGACGACCGAGAGGCTCCGCGTCGCCGTCGACGGATTCGCCGCCGTGTTCGTGTAGGTCACCGTCCGCAACGCGTCCTGGTATTGCGCGACCGTCGCGGTTCCGCTCATCGTCAGGACACCGGTCGTCGCGTTGAAGGCGGCGGTGATCCCGTTCCGGCTGGTGAAGGCCAGCACATCCTCACTGGAAGCGTAGCCGGCCGACACCGTCAGCGTCGCGCCCGCGAGCGTGGTGCTGTCGGCATCCGTCACCGTGAGGCCGGCATCCGCGGCGACGGCCCCACTGCCGGCCGTGTAGGCCAGCGAGCCGCTCATCGTCACGACCGGCGGCTGGTTCGCGGCGGCGGCGACCGTAATCCCTCGCGTGGCCGTGTTGGACGTGGCCGCGCCGTCGGTGACAACGACCGAGACGACGCGCGCCGCCGTATTCGGCTGCGCCGCGGTGTTCGTGTACGAAACGCTGCGGAGCGCGGCCTGGTACTGGGCCACCGTGGCCGAGCCGGTCAGGGTCAACGCGCCGGTCGTCGCGTTGAAGGCGCCGGTGATGCCGTTCTGCGCGGTGAACGCAAGCGCGTCCTGGGCGGGCTTGAAGTTGCCGGAAATCGCGATCGTGGCGCCCGCGAGGTTGACACTGTCGACGTCGGTGACCGTAAGGCCGGGGTCGGCGGCGACGGCGCCGTCTCCGGCTTGGTATGTCAGCGCCGATGCGGTCATCGCGACGACCGGCGGGTTGTTCGCCGCGGCCACGGTGATCGCGCGCATCGCCGTGTTCGACGCCGCCGTGCCGTCATTCGCGACGACGGACACGGTCCGCGTCAACGTCGACGGGTTCGTACTCGCGTTGGCGTAGGTGACGGACCGGAGGGCGGTCTGATAGTTCGCGATCGTGGCGCTGCCGGTCAGGATCAGCACGCCCGTCGTCGCGTTGAAGCCGCCGGTGATCCCGTTCTGGTTCGTGAAGCCGAGCACGTCCTGGCCGGTCACGAAGTTGCCGACGATCGACATCGTCGCGCTCGCCAGATTCGTACTGTCGGCATCCGTGACGGTCAGGCCCGCGTCGACGATGGTCGCGCTGTT
>WNFM01269755.1_pt1 | contig 26153 bp, 20 predicted proteins | sample 5400271 | NCBI WGS metagenome assembly WNFM01 (sample SAMN13153352, study PRJNA577476) | soil metagenome | isolation source: 60 cm saprolite on Douglas fir-dominated hillslope | place: USA:California | collected 2013-09-17 | reverse complement strand
GACGCGAAGCTGGCGCTCGCATCCACAGGCAGCCCGGCCGAGGACAGCGTGATCGATGGAAGATTGGTGGTCGAGGATCCGGCGGCGAGCGTCGCCGTGACCGCATAGGTGGTATTGCCGCCGCGGAGCACGGTTCGATCGGAGGGCGATACCGCAATGCCGTAGTCGTAGACGTGCACATTGAACGTCGCCGTCCGCATGACACCCTCTGGACTCGCACCCTGGACGACGACCGCGTGGTCGCCCAGCGAAAGGCCGGAGATCGTCAGCGTGCTGGTCGCGGGCACTCCCGCGGCGACCGTGACGCTGGCCGGGTTGGGAGTGACGCCCGCCGGAAGGCCGGAAAGCACGCTGAGCGTCACCGGTGAAGTGGGACCCGAAACCAGCGTGGCCGTGATGGTGATCGAGCCTGTCTCGCCGGTCTGGAGCGTGAGATCGGAGGGAGCGGCGCCGATCGTGAAATCAGTGGCCAGGCTGAGCGCGGTGATCGGCAGCAAGCATGTGCATGTCCGCGACCAGATGGCCGCAGACGTGGACAAACGTCCCCGCGCGAATCTGGCTGAGAACGGGATGGAGGCTCGTGCTCAGGACCAACGAAGGATCCCCGAGCGGGTTCTTCAGCGGGATCTCGACGTCAATGCCGTTGGGCGGATCGGTCCCTCCCGGCCCGGGCAGGAAGTTATGGTAATTCGTCAGCGGGCGAATGGTCGGATCGTCGAGGCTGAAAGCGATGTCCCCGTCATATCCGATACTCAGTCCGACCACTTTGCCATTCACGCATCTGATATTCCCCGGGTCCTCATTATTGGCCCCGGCCGAACCGGGGACCGCGAGGGTTGGCGCCGCGTTGCAGGAGCCCGACACCGGGCTGAAGCAGACGGCCTTGGCCCAGCCGATGATGCTGCCCCAGCAAGTTCCGTTCAGACCCACGCAGGGATTCGGCGAGGGCGGCGGCTTGAACGGCGGCTGCAGGAATGGAATCGGAACCGGCTGCTTCTGCAGCATCGGATGCGCCAGGATGTTCGCGGTAAGGTCGGAGCCATCGCAATAGTAATTGACGAATCCGCAGGCGATGGCTCCCGCAACGGTAGCCTCGGCCAATACAAACTGCGCCGCGCCGAGGATTGACAACGTTACAACCGGCGCGAGGGCGCCCCCGAGAATTCCAAGCGTCGCGACTGCACCGACGGCCGACGCGCCAATCGATGCGCCCAGGGCCGAAGCGGTCGCCGGATCCAGGCCGGCCGCCGCCGCCGCCGACACTGCCGCGGTGACGATCGGGCCGAGCAAGGGTCCAGCCGCCAATGCGGTTCCGGACGCGGCCGCCACGGCGACTCCCGCCGCCACCGCGGCGGCGTTGATGGCGGCCACGGCCGCGAACATCACGCCTTTGTCCGGAACGCTGTGGCCCGAGAGCTCGACGCCGAGAACGTATGCGCCCAAATCCAGGGGAGGGGTCAGTCCCGTGCCGCAGGCGATGGCGAGGAGGCTGACCTTGTCCGGGACCGAGTTCCCGTAGGTGATTTCGGCGTTCGCAATCGCTGCGGTGAGTTGGGCGCAAGCCGTCCCCGGCGGACCGAGATCATTCAGCATCGCAGCCAGAACGCCGGCGCCCGCGAACGTCGGTCCGGTATTGGCAAAGTTGTATCCGGTGGGATTGGTATAGTTGACATCGAGGCTCTTGCAATCGGCGAAGTAAGTGAACGAGTCGTGCGGCGAGTTGCCGAAGAGGCACATGGTATCGGCGGCATTACCAAACGAATCGTAAATCAGGCATTCGTTGAACCAGCAGCTGCCAATGTCCACTGCGAGCGTCTGCTGCGGGGTCGTGGACGGTCCAGCGTGGATGAAGAAAGTTCCCAGCGTGGCCACCCCCGCGTGGCCGGTGAGCAATGCGAAGAGCGAGTCGATCGCGGGGGCGGCATCGACGAGCAAGGGCGTCGAAAAGGCGCCGCTTCCATCGGTGGTGACGGAGACCGACGAGCTGCCCGCGGTCAGCGACCCGGTGGGGTTGGTGTCGTACCAGACGCTGATGCCGGTCGAAACGGGGAATCCAATTCCCGTGACGGTCACCATCGATCCACTTCCAAACCTGGAATGAGAGACGCCGAACGTGATCGTGACCGGCGCAGTGGCGGTTCCGCTGATGCCGAAGCAGGCGTCCGCGGGTGGCGCGGGATCACAGAGGCCGGCAAGGATTGCGTAGGACCCGGCCGCCACGTCGGCGGAGAAATTGAAAGTGCTGGTGAAGGCTCCGGCCCCATCGCTCATGACGGTGTTGACGTTGGGGGGACCCCCGATGGGGGCGAGGGTGGTGCTCTCGTTCGCGTCGAAGAGCCCATTATGGTTGGTATCGAACCAGACCTGGATTGGCTTGTTGGCCGGAAATCCAGTTGCGGAGACGGTGACGACTCCCCCACCCTGCCCGGCGACCAGCATGGAAGGATTCACGGTCAGCAGCCGCGCGCCAGGCCCCCCATGGTGCCCGGCTTGCGCGGGATCCCTCTCGCAGGTGGTAAGGAGCGCCAACGCGGAAAAAACCAAGGCTCTTTGCAAGAGCTTCATGGTCGTCGCCTCTCTTCATGCGGAGTCGCAAGCAAGCCGCGCTGACGGCGGACGAGGCGCCCCCCCACAGGGTCAAGGAAGCGCTGCTCAAAATGGGGAGTCAAGGCGCGTCGCGTTCGGGTGTCGTCCTTCGTGCGTCCTCGATATTCGTGCCGGCTTCGCGCGCGCGGCCTGTGGGTCGGGTCATCCGTTTGCCATTTCGATTCCTATGCGCTACCGCCATGAGCAATCGCATGAACCATCCAATCGAGACGCGCGAGCGATTCCCGTGGCTGTTCGAGGTGGCCACGCGGTGGGCGGATAATGACGTCTATGGGCACGTCAATAATGCCGCCTACTATTCGTTCTTCGATACGGCGGTGAATCGCTTCCTGATCGATCACGGCGTGCTCGACGTCACCGGCAGCGAAGCCATCGGCGTCGTCGTCGAGACCGGGTGCAGCTATCGCAAATCGATCGCCTTCCCCGACCTCCTCGACGTCGGCGTCCGCGTCGCCCGCATCGGCAATTCGAGCGTGCGCTACGAGCTGGCCATCTTCCGCCGCGGCGATCCCGAAGCGGTCGCGACCGGACATTTCGTCCACGTCTACGTCGACCGCAAGTCGCGCGAGCCCGTCACGGTGCCGCAGGCGGTGCGCGCCGCGCTGGCGCCTCTTGTCGTCTCGGCGTCGTAACGCGGCCGCGGCCTTTGCCAACTGCGGGTCCGATGCGCCATGCTGCCGCGCGCCTCTAACCAGGAGGACCCATGCTGCTCGCAGCGCTGCTGCTCGCCGCCGCTCCCGGAGTCACCGATACCGAAGTCGTGCTGGGGATCAGCGCCCCGCTCTCTGGGCCCGCCGCCGCCTGGGGATCGATCTCACTCGCGGCGGAGGCCTGGGCCCGGCACATCAACGCAGCCGGCGGCGTGAACGGCCGCAAGCTCCGCGTCGTGATCAAGGACGACGCCTACAACCCGGGCCAGGCGGTCGCCAACGTCAACGAGATGAAGGACTCGGCGTTCGCGCTGGTCCTGCTCCTCGGCACGGCGGTGCTGAACGCCAACAAGGACACCGTCGCCGAGGCGGGGATCCCGACGGTGTGGCCGCTCGGGAATCCACAAGTGTTCGCTGCGCAGCCGAAAGAGAAAGTCAAAGGCGTCTTCATGGCCTACCCCGACTACACCGACGAAGCGCAGTTCCTCGTCGCGCAGGCGGCGAAGCTCGAGCAGGCGAAGAAGATCGCCGTCTTTTTCCAGAACGACGACTACGGCAAGGGCGGCCTCGAGGGCGTGCGCCTCGGCGTGAAGAAGGCGTCGCTGACGATCGCGGCGGAGGTTCCTTACGAAGTCGCCGATCGCGAGTTGGGAACGCACGCGCTCAAGCTGAAGGAATCCGGTGCGGACACGGTGGTCCTCTACTCCACCACCACCCACGGCGCGGGCATCGTCAAAGAGATGGCCAAGGTCGGCTATCGGCCGAAGATCTTCGCCGCTTTCCCGCTGGGCGATCGCAGCGTGATGTACCGGCTGCTCGGCGACCTCTGGGAAGGAGCGTACTACGACGTCAACGAAGCGCCGCCGGGCGACCCCGATGCCGATCGCGTCGTCGCTGCGCTGCTGCAGGAAGAGCCCAAGCTGAAGGGCCGCGAGAGTTTCGGCATCATCGGCGTCACGGCGATGACCGTCACCGTCGAGGGGCTCAAGCGCGCGGGCCGCGACCTGACGCGCGAGAAGTTCGTCGCCGCGCTCGAGACGTTGCACGACTACCGGCCGGAGAATCTGACGCCGCCGATCGATTGGTCGCCGTCGCAGCGGCACGGGCTCAACACGGTGCGGCTGCTGCGGGCAAAGAAGGCCGCGGACCTGTCGTTCACGGCAGTGACCGACTGGCAGATTTTTCCGCACCATTTCTGAAAGTGCTCCTCGAAGTCCGCGAGCTATCGCTGGCGTTCGGCGGCATCCGCGCGTTGCGCGGAGTGAACCTCGCCGTCGCTGAAGGTGAGACGGTCGCGATCATCGGGCCCAACGGCTCCGGCAAGACGTCGCTCTTCAACTGCATCAGCGGCCTCTACCAGTCGAGCGGCGGCGCGATCGCGTTCGCCGGCGAGAGCCTTCTCGGCCTCTCGCCGGACCGCGTCGCACGCCGCGGCATCGCGCGCACGTTTCAGAACCTGCGCCTCTTCCTCGGGCTGCCGGTGATCGACAATCTGCTCCTGGGACGGCACCTGCATTTCCGCCGCAATCTGCTGGCGGCCGTGCTGCGGCTGCGCGGCGAAGAGATCCGCCATCGCGAGAAGTGCGAGGAGATCGTCGAATTCCTCGACCTCGAGCCGTACCGCAAGATGCGCGTCGCCGACTGCGCGTACGGCGTACAGAAGCGCGTCGAGCTGGGGCGCGCGCTGGCGCTGGAGCCGCGGCTGCTCCTGCTCGACGAGCCCGCCTCGGGGCTGACCGGCGAGGAAAAAGAAGAAGTCGCCTACTGGCTGCACGAAGTGCGCGGGCGCTTCCGCGTCACCGTCGTCTTCGTCGAGCACGATCTGCGCTTCGCCTCGCGGCTGGCGTCGCGGATGATCGCGCTCGATCGCGGCGAGAAGATCGCGGAAGGCACGCCCGGCGAGGTGCAGCAGCGGCCCGAAGTCGCGCGCGCTTACCTCGGCGATCCGATCGAGGCGAGAGCATGACGTCCCTGCTCAGCGTGAAGAGCGTCGAGACGCTCTATCTCGATCGCATCCGCGCGCTCTCGGGCGTCTCGCTGACCGTCGATCCCGGCGAGATCCTAGGCGTGCTCGGGCCGAACGGCGCCGGCAAGACCACGCTCTTGCGCACCATCGCGGGGCTCCTGCCCGATCAACCCGAGAAGGGATCGATCGAGCTCGACGGCGCGCGCATCGAGCGCAAGAGACCCGAGACCATCGCGCGGCTCGGCGTCGTCTACGTTCCCGAAGACCGCGGCCTCTTCCGCGAGCTGACGGTGGCGGAGAACCTCGAGCTGGGCTTGTGGGGACGCAAGGGAGATCTGCAGAGCACATGGACGCTCTTTCCCATCCTGCGCGAGCGCCAGGGCCAGCAGGCGGAGACGCTCTCCGGCGGCGAGCAGCAGATGCTCGCACTCGGGCGCGCGCTGCTCTGCAAACCGCGGCTGCTCCTGCTCGACGAACCTTCGCTCGGCCTCGCGCCGCAGATGGCGAACGCGGTCTTCGCGGCGCTGCAACAGATCGCGCGCGCGGGCACCGCCATCGTTCTCGTCGAGCAGAACGCACGCCTCGCGCTGCAGATCTCGCGGCGCGCCGTCATCCTCGAGGCGGGACGCATCGTCCTGCAGGGCACCGCGCAGGACCTTCTAGAAAATGCGGACGTGCGCGAAGCGTATCTGGGCATCGCCGCTGCTCTGCCGCAGAAAGAGTTCCGGCTGCACCGGAGGCGGCGGCGATGGTGACCACGCTGCCGGCGGCGTTCTTCGAGCAGGTGCGCAAGCGCGGCGATGCGCTCGCGCTGCGCCACAAAGAGCGCGGCGTCTGGAAGCGCGTTTCCTGGAACGACTACGGCGCGCAGGTGCGCAAGGTCGCCTCCGCGCTGGCCGCGTTCGGACTGCGCAGGGGCGAGAACGTCGCCATCCTCGGCGAGAACCGCCCCGAGTGGCTCTATTGCCACCTCGGCATCATGGCCGCGGGCGGCACGACGTGCGGCATCTACGCGACCTCCTCGCCCGAGCAGATCGAGTACCTGCTGGGGCATTGCGATGCGCGCGTGCTTTTTCTCGAGGACGAAGAGCAGCTGGAGAAGGTGCTGGAGATCCTGCCGCGCACGAAGATCGAGCGCGCCGTCGTCTGGGATCCGAAAGGCCTGTGGGGATTCGCCGCGCGTTTCTGAAGGCCGAGCCCGCGCCTCTGCCCGAAGTCGCGCCCGGCGACACCGCCATGATCATCTACACCAGCGGCACCACCGGCCCGCCCAAGGGCGCCATGCTGACGCACGCGAACATCGACGCCATCTCGACCGCGCTGCTCGCCGCCTATCCGCTCACCGCGGACGACGAGACCATCTCCTGCCTGCCGTTCGCGCACGTCTACGAGAACCTCATCTCTGTCTTCCAGGCGGTCCGCATCGGCTACGTCGTCAACTTCGTCGAGCGGCCGGAGACGCTTTTCCAGAACCTGCGCGAAGTCTCACCCACGTACTTCGCGCACGTTCCCCGCCTCTGGGAAAAGCTCGCCTCCAGCGTCGAGCTCGGCATGCAGGATTCGACCGTGCTCAAGCGCGCCGCCTATCGCTGGGCCATGCGCACGCGTATGCGGCGACTCGCGGACCTGCTCGTCTTCCGGCCGCTGCGCTGGCAGCTCGGACTCGATCGCGTTCGGCTCGCCGTCTGCGGCGCAGCTCCCGCCTCGCCCGAGCTGTTCCACTTTTATCGAACGATCGGCGTGCCGCTCGTCGAAGGCTACGGCCAGACTGAGTCGACCGGCGCCATCGCCATCGATCGCATCGAGACCGCGCAGCCCGGCACGGTGGGCGCGCCGCTGCCGGGGATCGAAGTGAAGTTGGCCGAGGACGGCGAGATCCTCACGCGCGGCCCGCACGTCTTCAAAGGCTACTTCAAGGATCCCGAACTGACCGCCCGCACCGTCGATGCCGATGGCTTCCTGCACACCGGCGACGTGGGCGCGTGGGACGGCGCGCGGCTGCGCATCGTCGATCGCAAGAAGGACATCATCGTCACCGCGGGCGGAAAGAACATCACGCCTGCGTACATCGAGAACAAGCTCAAGTTCTCGAGCTACATCCAGGACGCGATCGTGATCGGCGATCGCCGCAAGTTCATCGCCGCGCTCATCCTCATCGACGAGGAGAATGTCACGCGCTTCGCGCGCGACAAGCGCATCCCGTTCGCTACCTTCGCCGATCTCACCCGCGAGCCCGAGGTGGTGAAGCTGGTCGCGCGCGAGGTGGACCAGGTCAATCGCACGCTCTCGCAGGTCGAGTCGGTGAAGAAGTTCGCGCTCTTGCCGCGGCGTTTCTACGAGGAGGACGGCGACGTCACGCCGACGCGCAAGGTGAAGCGGCGGAACATCGAGGCGCGCTACGGCGAGCTGATCGCGTCGCTCTACGGAGAGAGCTGAATGGATCTGGTCGAGTCGCACCGAGAGGAGCTGCGATTCGCGCGCGGCCACGTGGTGCGAGCGCTGCTTTCGCTCTCGCTCGCGGCGGGAGTCGCCCTGCCCTTCCTCGGACATCCGGCGTGGATCGTGCGCGGCACACTCATCGCCATCACCGCCATCGGCGTGCTCGGGCAAAATCTCCTCATCGGCTACGCGGGGCAGATCTCGTTCGGGCAGGCCGGCTTCCTCGCCATCGGCGCGTACACCTTCGCGCATCTGCAGGGCCTTCCCTGGCTGCTCGCGCTCCTCGCTGCGGGTCTCGCGGCGGCGCTCGCTGGAGTGATCGTCGGATTCCCCTCGCTGCGGCTGAAAGGCCCTTACCTCGCCATCGTCACGCTCGGGTTCGGCATCGCCGCCTATCAATTGCTCGCCAACGTACCGTGGCTCTCGGGCGGGCGCACGGGGATCGCGGTCCGGCGGCCGTCGATAACGGACCTCTACTGGCAGGATGCGCTGCTGCTCGCGGTCTTCGCGGTAGCGACCACGAACTTGATCTCGTCGTACGCCGGGCGCGCCTTCATGGCCGTGCGCGACAGCGACATCGCCGCGGAGGCGATGGGCGTCAACCTCACACGCACCAAGCTGCTCGCCTTCGCGCTCTCGTCGTTCTACACCGGCGTGCACGGCGCGCTTTTCGCGCGCTTCCTCGGCCACCTTGAGCCGGAGCTGTTCAACCTCGGCGAAGTGCTCACGCAGTTCGTCGCCATCACCGTGGGCGGGCTCGCTTCCGTCGAGGGATCGATCTTCGGCGCGGCCTTCGTGGTGCTGGCTCCCGCGCTCTTTGGCGAAGCGCGCTGGGCCGTGCCGGTGCTCTTCGGCGCTTCGATCCTGCTGGTGCTCATCTTCGAGCCCGGCGGCCTGGCGGGCGCGCTGCGCAAGGCGCGCCTCCATCTCGAGCACTGGCCTTTCAAGTAATGGACCGCTTCCTTCAATACGCGGTGACCGGGCTCTCCGCCGGCAGCCTCTACGCGCTGGTCGCGCTGGGGCTGGTGCTCATCTACAAATCCACCCGCGTGCTCAACTTCGCGCACGGCGACGTCGCCACGCTCGGCACGTTCGCGGCCTTCGCCCTCGTCTCGCGCGGCTACTCCTTCGCCATCGCGTTTCCGGCGGCGCTCCTGACCGGCGCTCTGGCCGCGGTGCTCTTCTATTTCGGCGCGCTCGCTCCGGCGCAGCGCAAAGGCGCGACGCTGCTCGGGCAGGTGATCCTCACCATCGGCCTCGCGCTCATCGTCCAGGGATTCGTCGTTTACGCTTTCGGCACCGAGCCGGACCGGATGCCGTTTCCACTCTCGGACAGCGCCTCGCGGCAGATCGGGCCGGTCTACGTGAGCGAGCTCTCGCTTGGCACGCTCGCAGCCGCGGTGGCGGCCTGCGGCGGCGTCTACCTGGTCGTGCAACGAACGCGCCTGGGACTCGCCATGCGCGCTGTCTCGGAAAATCTCATGGCCGCGCAGACGCTGGGCATCCCCACCCGCCGCGTGCTCGCCTTCGCCTGGGGCGCGGCTTCCGCGCTCTCGGTGCTGGCCGGACTCTTCCTCGCGCCGGCGCTCCTGCTCGATCCATTCTTCATGCTCGATCCCTTCCTGAAGGGATTCGCCGCGGCCGTGTTGGGCGGGCTCGGCAGCCTGCCCGGCGCGGTGGCGGGCGGACTCCTGCTCGGCGTCGCCGAAAGCCTCGCTGGCGCCTACGCCGGAATCGAGTTCAAGAAGTCGCTGGCGTTCCTCGTCATCCTCGCGGTGCTGCTGGTCCGGCCCGAGGGCCTCTTCGGAAAGCCGTTCAAGGAGCGCGTGTGACGCGACCGTGAAGCGCCCCGAACGTCGGACGTCATTCGTCCGATGACGTTCCGGCCGCCACGTCCCAGAGTTGCGGCATGCACCGCCACGTGGTGGTTCAGATCCACTTCGAGACGCAGGCCGAGGGCAGCCTGCCTGTGGCGGCGTCGACCAAGCGGCGGGGCACCGGCGCGCGCATCACCGTCGAAGTGGAGCGCGTACCGGGTGGGCGCAGCCTCGATCGTGATCGCAGGCTCGGTGCGCCGCAAGCGCGTCGAATCGGCGCTCGCCAATCTGGGCGACGCCGGCGCCGCCTACCGCATCGCCCGCATTCCGGTCGATGGCGGCGGCAGCGCCAGCGCGTTCGACTAAGCTATTTCGTCCAGCGCGGCTTGCCCTTCTTGTCCGCCTTGCAAGTCAAGGTCGCGCCCGACTTGTCCTGCGCCGTCGTGCCGACCGCGCTCTTCGGACAGAACTGGCCGCTCTGCGGCCCCTTCGCGGCGCTCTTGGCGAAGGCGAGCGAAGGCAGGGCAAGGAGGCTCAACGCGAGGGCGGCGGCGGCGGTGCGCATGTGTTCTCCTGAGTGCAGCGGGTTTGATCCGTCGAACTTTTACTCCGTCCGCCGCGCAGCCGCTACAATCGGCGGTCATGGGCAACCCGCTGGTCTCCGATCGCAACGTCGAGTTCGTCCTCTACGAGCTGCTCCACGCGGACGAGCTGTGCAAATTGCCGCACTTTTCACGCCACGGCCGCGAGACCTTCGACCTGTTGCTCTCGAGCGCGCGCAAGCTCTCGCGCGAGGTGCTCTTCCCCGCTTTCAAGCCGATGGACGAAACACCGCCCCGCCTCGACAATGGCCAGGTGCGCGTGCACGCGGCGATGCGGGAGATCTGGCCGCGCATGTTCGAGCTGGGGCTCGCCGGGGCGACGCGGCCCGAGGAGATCGGCGGCCAGCAGCTTCCCGCAACCATCGCGATCATGGCCTCGCATTATTTGATGGCGGCGAACGGCGCGGCCTTCGGATACCTCGGGCTCACCGAGGGATCGGCCCACCTCATCGAAGCGTTCGGCGACGAGTTCCTGCGTACGCAGGTGATGCCGAAGATGTTCGCTGGCGAATGGGCCGGCACCATGGCGCTCACCGAACCGCACGCCGGCTCGTCGCTCGCCGACGTCAAAACGCGCGCGCGGCCGGGGCCCGACGGCACCTTCCTCATCGACGGGAACAAGGTCTTCATCTCGGGCGGCGATCAGGATCTGACGCCGAACATCGTCCACCTCACGCTCGCGCGCATCGAGGGAGCGCCCGCCGGGATCAAAGGCGTCTCGCTCTTCGCCATTCCCAAGCGGCGGCTCGACGGCAGCGACAACGACTGCACCAGCGCCGGCGTGTTCCACAAGATGGGCTGGCGCGGCCTGCCGTCGATCGCGCTCAATTTCGGCGAGCGCGGGGAGTGCCGCGGCTGGCTGGTGGGCGAGGCCGGCAAAGGCATCGCCTACATGTTCCAGATGATGAACGCCGCGCGGCTGATGGTGGGGCTGCACGGCGTCTCGACCGCGTCGGCCGCGTACTTCGAGGCGCTGGAGTATGCGAAGACGCGGCCGCAGGGGCGCCCGCTGCAGTCGCGCGACGCGCGGACGCCGCAAGTGCCCATCGTCGAGCACGCCGACGTGCGGCGCATGCTGCTCAAGCAGAAGTGCATCGTCGAGGGAGGGCTGGCGTTGCTCGCGACCTGCGCGCGCTACGCGGATCTCTCGCGGCACGCGGTCGAGCCCGAAGAGCGGCGGCGCGCGCAGCTCCTTCTCGATCTGCTCACGCCGGTGGCGAAGACTTTTCCGGCTGAGCGGGGATTCGAATCGAACGCGCTCGCCGTCCAGATCCACGGAGGCTACGGATACACCAGCGAGTACCTGCCGGAGGCGTGGCTGCGGGATCAGAAGCTCAACACCATCCACGAGGGCACGACCGGGATTCAGAGCCTGGATCTTTTGGGACGCAAAGCGGTGGCCGAGAACGGCGCCGGGCTGGTCGCGCTCAGCGAAGAGATCGCAACGACCGTACGGCGCGCGGAGGCTGCGGGAATCGAGCTGTCCTGGATCGAAGCGGTGCGCTCCGCGTTCGTCACCATCGGCGAAGTGACGCTGCACCTGGCGCAGCTCGGGCTCGCGGGCGATCGCGACGGAATGATGATGCACTCGGCCGACTATCTGGAGATGTTCTCGACCGCCGCCGTCGGCTGGATGTGGCTCGCGCAAGCGGCCGCCGCGCGAGAGCCCAAGAGCAATGACGCGTTCTACCTCGGCAAGCTCGCTGCCGCGCAGTATTGGATCGCGGCCGAGCTGCCGCGCATCGGCCACCTCGCGCAGCTCTGCCTCGGAGTGGTTCTAATGACGCTGTTTTCGAAGCGCCTGCCGCACGTGGTGACGCGCAAGGATCTCGCGCTGATGATCGCGCCCACTTACGCCGCCGCGGGCGAGGTGGACTTCGACGAAGCGCTCGAGCGCATGGAGCGGGCGGTGGGAACGCAAGCGATCGTCGACGCGTTCTACGAGGGGCTCTCGCGTGCGCTGGAGGAGATCAAGGGACCGCGCACCACCGAGGACGAGCTGATCGACGCGCTCTCGAGCGGCGTGCAGAAGCGCCGCTCGCGCGTCAAGGCGGCCGAGGTGACGCCCGCCATCTCCGCCGTGCTGGTGATGCTCAACCTCGACCTGGGGTACGCGCCGGAGATGATGCGCGCGACGCTCGCCTCGCCCAAGGGCGCGCAGATGCTGCAGCAGGGCTTGCGCGAGCTGGGCAGCCACCTCTGCCGGCAACTGGTGAAGTCGAGCAAATGAAGCGCGCGGCCTCCACCGGGGCCCGGACTTCGCGTTATAGAGGGAGCCCCCACGGAGGCCCCCTTGTTGATCGCGCTGCTCCTCGTCGCTTCCCCTGTTTCTCCTGACGTCGCACGCAACCTGGTCGGCGGCGCGCTCGCCGAGGGCAGAGCTGACTGACACTATCGGGCCGCGTCTCTCCGGCTCGCCTGGAGCCGAGGCCGCGGTGCGCTGGGCACTGCAGAAATTCCAGCAGGACGGGCTCACCGCGCGACTCGAGCCCGTCAAGGTGCCGCACTGGGTCCGCGGCGAGGAGCGAGGCGAGATCCTCCCCGCTCCCGGAATCGTCGGCCACCCGCTTGCGATCGCAGCGCTGGGCAACAGCGTGGGCGGCGACGTCACGGGCGAAGTGATCGAAGCGCGCTCCATCAAGGAGATCGCCGCGCTGGGCGAGAAGGCGCGGGGCAAGGTGATCTTTCTCGACCACACCATGGGCAGCAAAGGCGGTTACGGCGATTGGGTCGAGCTGCGCGGGCGCGGTCCGGCCGAGGCCGGAAAGCTCGGCGCTGCCGGCGTGCTCTTGCGATCGCTCGCCACCGCATCGTTCCGATCACCGCACACAGGCGTCACCATCTACGACGAGAAGGGGCCGAAGATCCCCGGCGCCGCCATCTCCACCGAGGACGCCGCGCAGATCCACCGCTTGCTCCGGCGTGGTCCGGTGCGGGTGAAGTTCTCACTCGGCTGCCGCATGCTGCCCGACGCCGACTCGGCCAACGTGGTCGCCGACGTGCGCGGGCGCGAGAAGCCCGACGAGATCGTGCTGCTGGGCGCGCACCTCGACTCCTGGGATCTGGGCGACGGCGCCAACGACGACGGCGCCGGCATCGCCGTGGTCATGGAAGTGGGCCGCCTGATCGCGCAGCTCAAGCCCGCGCCGCGGCGGACGGTGCGCATCGTCGCGTACATGAACGAAGAGAACGGCAGCGCCGGCGGCAAAGGCTACGCTGAAGCGCACGCAGGCGAGCTGGCGAAGCACGTCGCTGCCATGGAGAACGACAGCGGTGCGGCGCGGCCTCTGGGAGTAGCGATCCACGCCGGCGAAGGCGGCGCTGCTCTCTTGAAGCCCTGGCTTTCTTCGCTCGAGTCACTCGGCCTCGAGCCGACCGACGGCGAAACCGGAGGCGCGGACATCGGACCTCTGGGCATGGCCGGCGTGCCCTTCGTCGGCGTGCCCGTCGACGGCACACACTACTTCGACATCCACCACAGCGCCGCCGACACTTTCGACAAGATCGATCCCGAGGCGCTAGCGCAGGAAGTCGCCGCTTTCGCGGTGGTGGCGTACGCGCTGGCGGAGATGCCCGGCACGCTGCCGCGACCCGCGCCCGAACCGCCTCGCCGCCACGCGCCGGATTCTCCCAAGGCGCGATGAGTGTGCTAGAGCGCGGCGCATGAAGACGCTGAGCAGCTTTGTCCTGGATCGCTGGACTGCGGGCAACGCGCCGCTGGCCACGCTCGTCAATCCAGCCACCGAAGAAGCCGTTGCGCAGACGTCCACCGGCGGCATCGACATGGGCGCCGTGCTCGACCACGCCCGCGCGCACGGCGGCCCGTCGCTCCGCGAGCTGACCTTCGCGCAGCGCGGAGAGTTGCTCAAGGCCTGGAGCAAGGCGCTGCACGCCGCGCGCGACGAGCTCATCTCGCTGGCGATGCAGAACGGCGGCAACACCCGCGGCGACGCGAAATTCGACGTCGACGGGGCCATCGCCACGCTGGCGCACTATGCGGAGCTGGGCGCGCAGCTCGGCTCGCTGAAGGCGCAGCGCGACGGCGAGCCGGTGCAGCTCGGCAGGACTGCGCGCTACGCGGGCGTGCATCTCTGGGTTCCGCGCGACGGCGTCGCCGTGCACATCAACGCCTTCAACTTCCCCGCCTGGGGCACCGCGGAGAAAGCGGCCTGCGCCCTGCTGGCGGGAATGCCCGTCGTCAGCAAGCCCGCGACCTCGACGGCGCTGGTGGCGCACCGGCTCTCGGAGATCGGCGCGCCGCTGCTTCCGCGCGGCGCTTTCCAGTTCCTCTGCGGATCGCCCGGAGATCTGCTCGATCGCCTCGGTCCCCAGGACGTGGTCGCCTTCACCGGCTCGTCGCAGACCGCGGCGAAGTTGCGCGAGCAGCTCTCGAAGCGCGGCGCGCGCCTCAACGTCGAGGCGGATTCGCTCAACGCAGCGGTGCTGGGTCCCGACGTCGCCGCGGGCAGCGCCACCTGGGACCTCTTCGTTTCGGACGTGGCGCGGGACATGACGCAGAAGGCGGGCCAGAAGTGCACGGCGGTGCGCCGCATCTTCGTCGCGCCCGAGAGGCTGGGCGAGGCGCAGGAGGCGATCGTCGACCGGCTCTCGCAGATCCACGTCGGCGACCCGGCGCGCGCCGAGGTCACCATGGGTCCCTTGAGCACGGCCGATCAGCTCCGCGACGTGCGCGCCGGAATCGCGCGGCTCGCGTCGGAGTCGGCGGCGGTGTTCGGCGGCGACGGCTCGGTGAAAGCGCTCGCGCCCGAAGGAAAAGGATACTTCGTATCACCTGTGCTGCTGGTCGCGAGGGACCCGGCCAAAGCGCAGGTGATGCACAGGGACGAGGTGTTCGGGCCGGTAGCGACGTTGGCGGCGGCCGCCACGCCGGCTGAGCTCGTTCGCCGCGGCGGAGGCGGCCTCGTCTGCTCGGTCTACAGCGACGACCGCGACTTCCTGCGCGGCTGCGTGCTCGCGATCGCGCCGTACCACGGCCGCATCTACCTCGGCAGCGAGAAGGTGGTCGGGCAAACGATGGGGCCCGGCACGGTGCTTCCGCAGCTCCTGCACGGAGGACCCGGTCACGCCGGCGGCGGCGAGGAACTGGGCGGATTGCGCGGGCTGCAGCTCTATTCGCAGCGCGTCGCGATCCAGGGCGATCGCGCGCTGCTCGACGCGATCGCGCCGGCCCGCCAAGACGAAAAATCGTAGTGCTCTACTGCGCGGCCTTCCACGCCTTGAAGAGCGCGTCCGCCTCTGCGACGAAGCTCTCGTGGCGCGGGCGCCAGTCGAGATCGTTGCGCGCCTTCTCGGCGGAGATCTGCTGATCGAGCAGCAGCGCCTCGTGATACGGGCTTCCATCCGGCGCGGAGCTCGCGACCTTGCCCTCTTTGCCCGCTGCGCGCGAAGCCGCTTCGGCGATCTCGCGCTGCGTGTGGCGCGAAGCGTCCTCGGCGTGGAAGACAGAGCCCGCCGGCGCCCGCTCGACGAGCCGCACGTAGAGCTCGGCCAGATCGTCGACGTGGACCATCGGCCAGTGGTTCGCGCCCTCTCCCACCGTCTGGGCGGCGCCGCTCTTCGAGGCGGTGCCGAAGAACATGCTCGGTATGCCGCCCTTTCCGCCGTAGACCATGCCGGGGCGGACCACCACCGAGCGGATTCCATCCTTGGCCGTCTCGAGCGCCATCTGCTCGGTTGGAACGCGCCACTGTGCAGCGCGCGCAGGGCGCAAGGGCGTGCTCTCGTCGGCGACACCTTCGGTCGCGCCCTGGATCCAGCAGCCGCTCGTGTAGATGAACGTCGCGCCCACCTGGCCGCGCAGCAGATCGCGCGCGCTCTGGATGGTCTTCTTGTCCAGCTCGGCGCCCGCGGGCGAGTAGTCGACCGCCGTGTGCACGAAGGCGGCGCGCCCCCACGCTGCACCTGCATACCCGGCGGGATTCCCCATCTCGCCCTTCACCAACTTCACGCCAGCGCTCCAACTGCCGAGCCGATGTACCCGCTGCCGCCGGTCAAGAAGACCTTCATGCACCCTCCGCAAATTCGAGCGCTCTGTGTACGCCGTGTGGCGCGGGCCGCCAAGAGCAAACATGACGCCGCCCGAGTGGATCTGGCCTCGGCCTGCGTATCGCGCTGCGCACCGCCACCGGACCTACGCGGCCAAGGCCCGTTTGTGTGTGTCTGTGGACTACCTGTGATCATCGTAAGCAGTGGACATCATTTTGTTTTATTGAGTAACGCGCCGCAGCGACCGGCGGCCCCGGCTTTGCTTTAGAAGCAACCGCGTCACGAGAACCGCACACGGGAGCCACAATCTTGGGCAACGTCGAGCGACTTCCGATTCGCCAAAGCGAGAAGGTCGCGGTCCTCCTGAACGCGAACGCGAAGAACGTCTCCGACGGGCTCAAGCGCGAGCTCGAGAACTTCGTCCCGCCTGAGGACCTCTACTACTCGCGCTGCTTCGAGGACGCGCGCGCCATCTCCCGCCAGGTGCTCGACCGCGGCTACCGCACCGTGCTCACCGGCGGCGGCGACGGCACCTTCGTGGGCTACGTGAACTGCCTCTACGAAGAGGCGATGCAGCCGCGCGCACCGATCGCACACGGCGCCCTCAAGCTCGCTCCGGTGCCCGCGCACGCGCTGCGCCTTCCTCGCATCGGCGTGCTCAAGCTCGGCACCGGCAACGCGGTCGCGGACTTCACCGGCGCCAGCGCGCGGCGCGTCGGCGTCGTCGAAGACATCCTGCGCGCCCGCTCCGGCGAAGTCTCGCGGACGCGTGAGCTCCACCTGCTCTCCCACGACGGAAAGCGCGCGCCCTTCGCCGGCCTGGGCATCGACGCGGCGCTGCTCAACGATTACGTCGGCCTCAAGGAGAGCGTGAAGGGCAGCAAGCTCGCCTTCCTGGGCGCCGGCGGCCTCGGGTACTTCTGCTCGATCGTCGGCAAGACCATCCCCTCGTACGCGCTCGCTCGCGGCACCGCCAACGTCGAGGTGATCAACCTGGGCGCGCCCGCACAGCAGATCGGCCCCGACGGCAAGCCGCTGGGCCGCGACATCCAGCGCGGCGAGATCATCTACAAGGGGCCCTGCAAGATGGCAGCGGCCGGGACGGTGCCGAACTACGGCTTCGGGTTCCAGATCTTCCCCTGGGCCCTGCGCGCGCCCGGGCGCTTTCAGCTGCGCCTCACCGCCATCTCGGTGCCGACCATCCTCGCCAACCTGCGCACGCTCTGGCGGGGCGGCACTCCGCCCGAGGGCGTGCTCGACTTCCACTGCGAGAAGGCGCTGATCAAGTTCGACCGCGACATGCCGCTGCAAGTCGGCGGCGACGCGGAAGGCTGGCGCCGCGAAGTGGTTTTCGAGATGTCCGAGCGCCCGCTGGAGCTGGTCGACTTCCGGGCGCGCGGCTAGCTCCCGGCTAACCCTGGGCCCACGACTTCACGTTCATCAGCGAGTCCATGTACCGGTCGAGGCGCTCGCGGAAGGCGTCGCTGGCATCGACGAACTGCACGCCCACGCCGGGGTTGTTGCTGCGGCCTGGCTCCTCCCGATGAACCACGATGCCCGCGCTGATCACCGGCGCACCTGAATCGGGGAGCTGCACCTCGACGTCGACCACCGTGTCCATCGCGGGCGGATGGTCGGTGCGGATGAAGATGCCGCCGCGGCTCAGGTTGGTCGCGTGCTGCTCGACGAACTCGAGCGCGGTGCGAAACCGCACGGTCAGCTTGACAAACTGAGAGCAGGTTTGAGATCCGCATCCGCGCCTGCGGATCGACGACGACGAAGTCCGCCCAGAACCCCGACTCCTGCGGCGCCCCCGAGCGCGCCTGGGCGACGCGTCCGATCGCCACTTCGGGGATCCCCGCGTTGGGCAGATAGAGGGCCATCGAGACGCGGGCGCCGACCTGGGGCGGAGCGAGCGAACGGACGGAAATGCCGAACGCGCTCAGCTCCCGCGACGTCGTCTGGACGGCGACGCCTTCGGAGACGTAGCGAACCGGGAAGACGACGGCCGATGCCTGCAATCACACCCCCAGCGGATTCTCTCTCTACGTCTTCACGCGACGTGCCATGTCAGGGAGCACCGGAATTCGCGCGCTTGTAACGGCGGCGACACAAATGGGTGGCTGGAAGTCCGGCCTGCGGCCAGAACGCTGGCCCGGCAAGCCGTCGACAGGCTCAGGCCTACAGCACGTTGGAAGCGAGTTCCGCCAATGCGCTGCGCTCGCCCTTGGTGAGCGTGATGTGGCCCGCGAGCCGCTCGTGCTTGAACTTGTTCACGACGTGGACCAGGCCGTTCGAAGTCGCGTCCACGTAGGGGTTGTCGATCTGGTACGGGTCGCCGGTCAACACGATCTTGGTGTTGTCGCCGACGCGCGTGATGATGGTCTTCACCTCGTGCGGCGTGAGGTTCTGCGCCTCGTCGACGATGATGTACTGGTTGGGAATGCTGCGGCCGCGGATGTAGGTGAGCGGCTCGATGGCGATCAGCCCCAGGTCGACCAACTCCTTGTAGCTGCGCCCCGCCTTCTTGTCGGCGCGCGAGAGCCCCATGAGGAACTCGACGTTGTCGTAGATGGGCTGCATCCAGGGATTGAGCTTCTCCTCGACGGTGCCGGGGAGGAATCCGATGTCCTTGCCGAGCGGGAAGACCGGCCGCGAGACCAGCATCTTCTGGTAGACCTGCTCCTCCATCGTCTTCTGCAGGCCCGCCGCGATGGCGAGCAGCGTCTTGCCGGTGCCCGCCTTGCCGACGATGGTGACGAGCTTGATCTCGTCGTTGATGAGCAGGTCGAGCGCGAAGCTCTGCTCCTTGTTGCGCGGCCGCAATCCCCACGCGCCCTCTTTCAGGCTCTTCAAGAGCGGGACGAAGCGCGCCTTGGCCGCGTTGTACTTGGAGAGCGCGGTGTGATTGGGCGCCTCGCGATCTTTCAGCAGCGCGAACTCGTTCGGAAAGATGCCGTTGATCCCGTCGGGCAGCGGCAATTCCCCGTGCGCGTAGAAGGCGTCGATGTCCGTCTTGCCGACCTCCATCTCGCGCACGCCCATGTACACTTCGGGGTTCTCGATCTTGTCGTTCTCGTAGTCCTCGGTGATCAGTCCCAGCGCGTCGGCGCGGATGCGCAGGTTGATGTCCTTGGTGACGAAGACGCAGCGCAGGTTGGGCTCGCGCTCCTTCACGTCGGAGGCGAGCGCGAGGATGCGGTTGTCCGTCAGGTGCTGGTTCATCAGCTCCCGCGGCAGCTCCTTCTGCGTGAACATCACCCGCAGCATGCCGCCGTTCTCGAGCGGAACGCCCTCGGTCAGCGACCCGTTCTCCTCGCGGAAGGCGTCCAGATCGCGCGACACCTGGCGCGCGTTGCGGCCCAGTTCGGAGAGATCGCGCTTGAACTTGTCGATCTCCTCGACGACGTAGATGGGAACGATGACGTTGTTGTCTTTGAACTGGAAGAGTGCGCGGGGGTCGTGGAGAAGGACGTTGGTGTCGAGGACGTAGTTCTTGCGCAACCTGGGCTCCCGGGAAGGACGGAGCGTAGATCGGGAGCCCCGCTCTTGGAAGGCAAAAAGGGCTTCCCGGCGCTGCCTGTGGATGACTTGTTGTTGGGACTCCGCGGCTGCGCCGCTCCGCTGTACAGGGGGCTGCCGCCCCCCGTACCACCCCCCGCTCTCTTACGGCCCCTCGTGCTCCCCGGACACGGCCTGGTCAGGCCGCTGCTCGCCCGCGCGCCACTTCGACGCGGTTGCGGCCTGACTGCTTCGCCCGGTAGAGCGCCTTGTCGGCGCTCGCGATCAGCGCCTCCGGATCCTCTCCGGCGCCGGGCCAAGTGGCGACGCCGATGCTGATGGTCACCTTGATCGCGCCCTGCTCGGTCGCGTGCGAAGCCGCCGCCACCGCAGCGCGGATGCGCTCGGCTATCACGGTTGCGCCGCCCGCGTCGGTCTCGGGGAGCACCAGCGCCATCTCTTCGCCGCCGTAACGCGCGACCAGATCGGTCTCGCGCGCCTGCTTCCCGGCCAGTCGCGCCACGCCGCGCAAGACCGAATCGCCCGCCGGATGTCCGTGCGTGTCGTTGACCCTCTTGAAGTGATCGACGTCGAGCAAGAGCAGCGAGAGCGGGCGGCGGTAGCGCTGCGCTTCGCGGAGCCGCTTGTCGAGCTCGGCGTTGAACGTCCGGCGGTTGAGGAGGCCCGTCAGTCCGTCGGTGGTGGCGAGGCGCTCCATCTGCTCGTAGAGCCGCGTGCGCACCAGCGCCTCGGCCGCCTGCAGCGCCAGCATGGAGAGCTCGCGCTGCGCCGTCTCCGGCAGCGCGTCGGCCTTGCGCGAGCCGCACACCAGCGTGCCCACCGTCGTCTCGCCCGCGCGCAGCGGAAAGATCTTGAGGGCCGCGAGGCCGCGCACCACCGTGCCGTTGTCGAAGATCACCACGCGATCCATCGCACCCAGCGCGCGACCCGGCAACGGCGCTCCCAGCTTGACCACGTTGCTCACCAGGCCCGCGTTGTCGGCGAAGGAGAGCTCGCGCAGCGTGGCCGCGGCGTCGCCGTCGACGGCCATCACGCGGTGGCGGCGATCGTCGGCGAGCGTCACGGCGCAGAGATCGAGCGCGGGACACATGCGCCGGGCCTGCGCGACGGCCGTCGCCGCTGCCTGCGAGACCGTGGTCGTCTTGTTGAGTTCCTCGAGCGCGCGGAAGAAGCGCGCCTTCTCCTCCTTCTCGCGCCGGACCGCACCCAGCAGCCGCTCCGCTTCGATGGCGCGCGTCACTTCCGCCGCCAACGCCTCGAGCACGCGCTGATCGCCCGGGGTGAACGGCTCCTCGCGATCGGCCACCAGCGCGCCCAGCAGCGCCCCCGAGCGCTCGAGCAGCGGCACGCCGCAGAACGCAGGCACCTCCGCCTTGCCCTGGTAGTAGCTGAGCGAATCCTTCGCGTCGTCCAGCCGCACGGAACCCGCCGACGAGAGCACCGCGCCCAGGGCCCCCTCGCGCGCAGAGAGCGGACCGCGGAAGAGCACATCGCCCGCTTCCGGATCGTGCGCCTCGCGCAGCGCGCACTCGCGAAGGCGCGTGCTCTCGCCGTCGGGAGAGAGGAGGAACACTGCTACCGCGTGCGGATGCAGCGCCGCCTCGGCCACCGCCAGCGCTCCGCGCAGCGCCTCTTCGACTTCGGCGACGCCGGCAAGCGCCTGGGGACCGCCCGGATCGGTAGGCGACTCCGCCGTGGCAACGAGGCGCATTTCGCGGGCGCGCTCCTCCGCATCGATGACGCGCCGCCGGACCGCCGTCGTCTCCGCCCTGCGCGAGGCCGCCAGCCGCGCAGCGAGGAGCGCGTGATAGAGCACCGCGAAGAGCGAGGTGAAGCTCGCGTGCGACACCAGCACGGGCCACTGGGCCGGCAGCACCGGAGCCAGCAGGGCCGCATCGAGGCCGATGAGCGCGACCACCAGCGGCGCGGCCGCCCGCAGCGGGAGGGCCAGCACGTAGCCCGCGGCCAGCAGATAGATGAGCGGATAGAGCGGACTCGCCAGGCCGCCGGTCGACTGCGTCAGCGCCAGCGTCGCCAGCGCGATGACCAGCGCGTTCTCGACTCTGTGCCGCAGCGGCGTGTGCTCCGCGATGCCCCAGCGCACCGCCGCGCCCAGGCCGGCGGCGATCACGATGAGCCACGGCCACACTCGCGCAGCGAACGCGCCGGTCACCAGCAGCACGCCGGCCGCCGCCAGCAGGAGCGGCAGCGCCCCCGCCTGCGCCCATCGCTTTGCTCTCGGGGTCCGCGGCGGCATCGGCGGTCACTCGAACTTGAAGAGCAGTTCCTCGGAGCGCACGAAGCCAAGCTGCTCGCGCGCGGCCTTCTCCAGCGCGGCGGGGTTCACTGGGAGTGAAAGCTCTTTCACAGTCTTCGCCAGCCGCGCGTTCTCCTCGCGCAGCTGCTGGTTCTTCTCTTCCTGCCGCTCGATGTCGAAGCGAAGCCGCTCCAGCCGCCGCAAGCCCTTGGGATCGGCGAGCGAGACGGCCGAGAGGGCCACCGAGGTCAGCAGCGCGCCCAGCACCCATCGCTGCTGCGCGGAGAGCGCCGCCAGCGCCGTTTTCGCCCGGTGAACCATCTCCGCCGACGCTACACGCTCACCGCCCCGGCGCAAGAAAACAGCAACTGCAAAAGCACACCACGGAGGCACGGAGGACGCGGAGGTTTTCTTGGGTTGCTGGGAGGCAAGGCGCGCCGCCGAGAAGGTACGAAGGGAAGGAGAGCCAGGATTTCTCCGTGACCTCCGTGTCTCCGTGGTGAGAAGTTGCTTGTAGCCGTCAGCGCGACTCGAAGGCGTGCTCGAGCTCTTCCATCAGCAGATCGTAGACCCGGTTCGAGATCTGCTCGATGAACTCCTCGCCGTCGGGCAGCGTGTCCCTGGCGCCCGCTTCGTGACCGCGGCTGCGGTTGCGCTTGGCGGTGAAGACTCCGCTGGAGTTCGCCAGCCCCTCGCCGTCGCCGAGCTTGAAGCCCGCTTCCGGCTGGCTGAGGTTGAGCGTCTCCATCTGCGGATTGCCGTACCCGAACGTGTGCTCCGAGCGCAGCGCTTCGCTCTCCGCCGTGCGCACGTCGAGGTTCGGCCGGCCCTTCTGCATCACGTGCGTCAGCTCGTGCGCGAGGAGCCGCTGGCCTTCGGTGGTCGCCGGATTGAAGCGGCCCGGCGCGAAGAAGATGTGGTCCTTGACGGTGACCGCTTCCGCCGCGAACCGGTTGGTGACCACCGCCGCGCCGGGGCCGGTATGGATGCGCACCCCGGCGAAGTCGCCGCCGAGGAAGCCCTCCATCTTCGAGATGGTCATCACGTCGAGGCGCCGCGGCTCGTCGAACTGCGAGCCGAGCCGCATTTTCTCGGGCACCAGCTTGCCGTCCATGCCAAGGCCGCTCTTCGACGCCTTGAAGATGTTGAGCAGCGCGCCGAACCGGCCGTGCTCCGCCTTCTCGAAGATGCCCGAGGCCTTGTTCGCTCCCTTGCCGATCTGGCCGGTGAGCTTCTTGCCCTTGCCCATCCACTTGTCGGCCGTCTTGAGGCCGCCGTGGAGGAGCTTCGATTCCTTGCCGACCCAGCCCGCCGCGCCGCCGATCTTGCCGGCGAAGCCCGCCAGCTTGCCGAGGCCCATCTTGCTCAGGAAGCCCTCGGCCTTGCCGGCCATGCCCTGCACCTTCGCCGAGGCCTTCTCGATGGCGGAGAGTCCGTGCATGCCCATCTCGGCGTAGTGCATTCCCTTGCCCAGCAGGCTGCCGCCCAGCTTCGACCAGCCGGCGATCTTGTCGGCGAAGCCGTGCAGGTGATCGAAGAGGCCCTTGAAGAAACCGGTCGCGCGCTTCGGGATCAGCTTGCCGAGCTTGCTCTTGATCGACTTCATGCTGATGTCGAGCTTGCCGCCGATCTTCGCGCCGAAGTGATGGCCGGCGATGTTGACGCCCAGATCCAGCCCGCCCGCGAGGTGGATGCCGTCCATCCCGATGTGCGCGCTGCCCTGCCCGTGGATGCCGCCGCCCAGGTGCAGGCCGCCGATGTCGAGTGAACCGCCGGCGCCGAGCTTGCCCGCGAGATCGATGCCGCCCGCGCCGATCTTGCCCGAGAGCGCTCCCGCGATTCCGCCGGCTGCGTGCAGGCCGCCGAAGCCGGCGCTGCCGTGCGCCGAGCCGCCGATGTGGAAACCATGGCCGCCGGCGCCGTGGGCCGGGTGCGCGTGCCCGCCGCCGCCGTGCGCAGGAGCGCCGCCGCCGCCCGCGCCGTGATGGACCACTGCTCCTTCGGCGGGGATGAAGGCGCCGAACACTTCAGAGAAGAGCTTCACGCCCTCGCCGGAGCCGATCCAGGTATCCGCGGCTGCAGGATCGATGTCCTGCCCGTCGTGGATGTCCATGTCGTCGCGCACGCCGCCCATGCCGTGGACGTAGACCTGTCCGCCGCCGCCGGAGTCGTCGGGACGCTTGGGCGGCCTCACCGGCTTGACGGGCTTGACGGGCTTCGGCGCGCCGCCGGGGAGGCCGAGGTCCTTGTCGCCCTGCGAGACGTTGCCCTTGTCGCTGTGCGCGCCGAGCTGCCGCTCGAGCTGCGAGAGCTTCTCCGAGAGACCCTGCACGACGTGCAGCGCCGGCTCGTCGCCCTTGTGCGCCGACTGCGCCTTGGTGATCCGCGCGCGCAGTCCGGCGGCTTCCTTCTTGAGCTCGCCCGCCGCGCCCTGCATCGGCGTGTCGGCATGCTTCAGCTCGCCGAGAGCGTCGACCTTGACCTTGAGCGAGTCGATGTCCGACGAGAGCGCGAGGAGGTCGGGATACTTCTTTCCGTCGACGCCTTCCAACTCGGTGGTCTGGCCGCCGAGGCCGTGCAGGCCCTTCACGAAGCCGAAGAAGTGCTTGCGGATCTCGAGGTAGTGCTTGCTGGCTTCCTGCGCCTGCTTGTGGAGCGCGGGATACTTCGCCGAGGTGGAGACGGCGCGCGTGACCTCGAAGCGCGTCTGCTCGCTGGTCACGCTCACCGCCTGCACGCGGTCGCCGGCTTCCTTGGTCTTGCCCGAGGACATCAGCTTCTCGACGTCCTTGATGGCCGCGGTGACGGCCTTGCCGAAGCTGGTCACCCAGCCCATCGCGCCCTGGACCACCGGCGCGATGTCGGCCTCGGTGAACCCGTCCGCTCCGCCGCCGCCGCCGCCGTGCTGCTGCGCTGGACCAGGCTGCGGCCCCTTCCCGTGGTGGTGATGGCGATGGTGCTTGCCGTGCGGCCCCACCGGCCCGTCGTGCGGCGATTTCTTTCCGCCGCCGAAGATGCCCTTGAGCCAGTCGGGCAGCTTGTGCAGCGCGCCCTGAGCCTGACCCCAGACCTTGCTCAGGTCGAGGTTGTGGAGGTTGGCGTGCACCCACTCCTTGCCTTGCGAGACGAGGTGCGAGACGTCGCCGACCAGGTGCTTGCCCTCGCCGACGAGGCTCTTCCCCTCGCCGAGCAGATGCTTGCCTTCGCCGAAGAGTCCCTTCGCGCCGGCCCAGAGACCCTTGCCCTCCTCGAGCAGGTGCTTGCCTTCGCCGAGCAGGCTCTTGCCGTCGCCCCACAGCTTCTTGGCGTCGCCGAAGATCTGCTTGCCGTCCTTGATGAGGTGCTTCCCGTCGCTGATGAGGTGCTTGCCGTCGCCGAGCGCGCCCTTCCAGTCGCGCGACTTGAGGTGACCCCAGAGCGACTTCGCGTCGCCCCCGGCGTGCTTGAGGTCCTTCACGCCGTGCTGGACGTCGTGGACGGACTTCTTGCCGTCCTTGTTCCACATCTGCTGGCCGTGCTTCCACATCTTCTCGGCATCGTGGAAGGCGTGCTCGCCCTCGTGCACCAGCTTCTGGCCGTCGTGGACGAATTTCTTCCCGTCCTTCCAGAGGTGCTTGCCGTCGTGGATGAAGTGCTTGCCGTCGTGCACGACGACGCTGACGCCGCCGGGCAGGCCGCCGTGCTGGTGCTTCTCGTGGCCGCCGGCGTGCTTGAGGAGCTCGCGCGGATGCGCGCCGCCATGCTCGTGCTCGGCGTTCGCCGGCTTCTTGCCGTGGACCTTCTCGATCTTCTTTTCGTGATGGCCCGCCGCCGCCGAGAGGCCCTTCTCGAACAGCTCGCGCCCCTTGTGCAGGCCCTTGCTTCCTTTGGCCGCGAGGTCCAGCGCGCCGTGCAGCTTCTCGTGACCCTTGCCGGCCGCGTCGCCGACCTGGTGCGCGAAATGCCCGAGCTCGGAATCTTCGCCCAGCGCCTTCGAGAGCTGATCGGCCACGCCGGCGATCTTGCCGAGGCCGCTGTCCATCTTGTGGCCCACCTGGATGCCCTTGTGCAGCACGTGCTCGAGCTTGCCGAGATGCGCGTCGACCTTGCGGCCGGCCTTGACCGCCTTCTTGCGATACTTCTGGATGGCCGCGAGGCCTCCGTGCACCGACTTCATCAGCTCGCCCGGTTTCTTGCCGTGGTCGGGCTTGGCCTTCGAGGGGTCGCGCTTTCCGATCGGCGCCGGCTTCTTGCCCGGGCTCTCGCCCTTCAGCGCCGCCTCGAGCTTCTTGATGCTCTCGTCGATGA
>WNFM01298315.1_pt1 | contig 26174 bp, 24 predicted proteins | sample 5400271 | NCBI WGS metagenome assembly WNFM01 (sample SAMN13153352, study PRJNA577476) | soil metagenome | isolation source: 60 cm saprolite on Douglas fir-dominated hillslope | place: USA:California | collected 2013-09-17 | reverse complement strand
TACGCGGTCGTCCGGATGGTAGTGGGGGGCGTTCTTGTAGTTGGCCGGAAACTTCACGCGATAGACATAGAGGCCCGCCTTCTTGTCGTCGCCGGCGATGTTCGCACGCTGGTACCCCGCGGGCGTGGGTGCCCACTTGAGGTCGCCGGCGACAATCCTCGCCGGCTCGAAGGCGCTGCCCTGCGCCCATGCGAAGCCGGCCACGACACATAGCGTGGCGGCCAGTGCAATACCGCGAGTCGTTGTGTTCATTTCCCCTCCCCTTGTACTCACATGTAGCGACGGGAGGCGATTATAGGCTCACGTGACGACGAGTTGCCCCGACATGCCCTCGTGCCCGTCGCCGCAGAAGATGTCGCAGAGGAACGGGAACGTGCCCGCCTTGTCGGGCGTGAAACGCAGCCGCGAAACCGTGCCGGGAATGATGTCGGTGCGGATCTTGAAGTCGGGCGCGTTGAAGCCCATCACGACTTCGGGGCTGGTGAACTCCAGCGTCACCGGCTCGCCCTTCTTCAGCTCGAGCGTGCCCGGCAGGAACACGAACTTGCGCGCGACCACCTTGATCACGCGTTCCTTCGACTGGGCGAGCACGATCGAGCCCGCCGCCGCGCCGGCGACGAGCGCCGCGCCCCCGAACAACATGCGCCGCCGTGAAGGCTTCATCGCCCTACGCCTTCGTCACCGGCAATTCGGTGATTGCGTACTTCTTCTCGCGCACCTCGGCCTCGACTTCGCGGAAGCCCAACCCCCGATAGGGATTCGCCGCGTCCCACTTGATCGGGTCCCGCTTGGGCTGAGAGCCAGGTGCGGGCAACGGGAAAATGAGCGACTTCGCCGAGTGGTGCGCGATGTGGCCCGTCATGTGGTGATGCTCCTGGTGGATGTGGCCATAGAACACCGTCACGTTGGCAAAAGGCATCAACAGGTCGACCGCCTGCGCGCCATCGCGAGTCGCCCAGTCCCACGCCGGGGCTAGGTCGAAGAGCGGCCGGTGGGTGAGCACCACGATGCGCGCGTCCTTCGGCTGCTTCGCGAGGTCGGCGGCGAGCCAAGCGAGCTGCGCCTCGCCCAGGCGCGCCGCGGGATCGGAGACGTTGTCGAGGGCGATGAAGTGCACGCCCTTGTGCTCGAAGGTGTAGTGGGTCTCTCCGAAGAATTCCTTCCACGCCGCACCGTTGTCGAGCGCGGCATCGTGCTCGCCCGCCATGAAACGGATGTTGCGGTTCTTCAGGCCCTTCACCACGTCGCGGAATTCGCCCATGCGCTTGCGCCGCTCCGCCGGATCGTCGGTGGTGTGCGTGAGGTCGCCGGTGAAGACGATGAAGTCGGGCTGCTGGGCGAGCGCGTTCACCGCCTCGATCGCCTTGGGCAGCGTGCCGCGCGCGTCGGGGTTTACCATCGGGCCGTTGAAGCCCCAATGGGTGTCGGAAAGCTGGACGAAGTAGAAGTCGTCCCCGCCTCCCGCGCCCATCGCGGCGCATCCTGGCAGCGAAGAGGCGAAAACGGCGCCCCCTCCGAGCGCGCTGAGCTTCAGGAAATCGCGACGGTCGATCTTCATGGTCATCCTTCCTTTGGGGGTCGATGACTGCTATACCGCCCGGGGCGCCCGGATATTCCCGGAAACTAGAGGGAATAAACTGGCTGCTGCGCCGGTCTGCCCCATGGGAGCGACAGAAGAATGACCCGTCTCGCGCGGTTCCAGAGGAGCGTGCTTCCGCACCTCGACGCCGCTTATAACCTCGCGCGGTGGCTCACGCGCAACGACCACGACGCCGAGGATGTCGTGCAGGAGGCGTTCGTGCGCGCGCTGCGCTACTTCGACTCGCTGCGCCAGGACGACTCCCGCGCGTGGCTGCTCGCGATCGTGCGCAACACCTGCTTTACGTGGCTGGAGAAGAACCGCCCGGCGGATATGGTCGCGATCGAGGACGAGGGGCTCATCTCGGCGGACGCCGAGTCCCTGGGGCACGCCGCTCCCGGGGAATCGAATCCCGAGGTGATCGTGCTGCAGAGCGCGCAGAAGAAGCTCGTGAACCAGGCGCTCGAGGAACTGCCGGTGGCCTATCGCGAGGTGCTGGTGATGCGCGAGCTCGAGGACCTGAGCTACAAGGAGATCGCCCAGGCGGCCGGGGTTCCGATCGGTACCGTGATGTCGCGCCTCGCGCGCGGCCGCGAGCTCCTGAGGCGGACAATCGAGGTACGCATGAGAAAGGCGTCATGAGATGAATTCCGGACCCGGCGATTCTGCCGAGATGATCGCGCGCGACGCGACCTACCACCGCGCGAGCGAAGACCTGCGCAAGCGCGTGGGCGCCGCGCTCGCGCGCGAGGCGGGCGAGAGCCGCAAGCCCTTCCTGTGGCACCTGTTCGGCACGGCGCTCGCCTGCGCGGCGGTTGCGGTGCTCACGTGGAGTCTCGCACTGACGATGCTGCTTCCCGGTGGCGACGAGCGCATCGCGCAGGAGATCGTCACGGCGCACGTGCGCTCCCTCATGGCGCCCAACCACCTCGCCGACGTGGTCTCCACCGACCAGCACACGGTGAAGCCCTGGTTCACCGGAAAACTCGACTTCGCGCCGCCGGTGGCCGATTACGCCGCGTCAGGCTTCACGCTCACCGGCGGCCGGCTCGACTACGTCGACGGCCGCGCCGCCGCCGCGATCACCTATCGCCACCGCCTTCACGTGGTGAACGTCTTCGTCTGGCCGGCGACGGGCGAGGCCGACCGCGCGCCGCACACCCACGCGCGCCAGGGCTATTCACTCGTCGGCTGGACGCGGGGAGGCTTGCGTTTCTGCGCCGTGGGCGACGTCGCCGCGGCCGACCTCGGCGTTCTCGCCGATCTTTTGCGCGACAAGACCTGAGCCTGCGTCCCCCGCGCGCCTCCAGGCGATGAGCCCGATCGCGTAGCGAACGTAGTACCCGGCGAGCGTGCCGAAGATGACGAGCGTGATCGGCGAGCGGGCGAAGTCGATCGACGTTCCTCCCGCGGAGACGCCGAGGTAGACCTGCCCCAGGCGATAGAGGATGCGCCCCGCGAGCAGCAGCGACAGCGCGATGCCGAGGTGCATATTGGGCGTATAGAAAAGCCCCTCGGGCGTGCGTTCGAACCTGGTGAGCTTGAGGCCCCACGTGCCGAGGGCGGCTCCCGCGACGAGGCCGGCGGCGAGCGCCGCGATCCCCTCGGGATTCGCGAGCGCCGCAAACCCGAGAAGCAGCACCAGTGCCGGGAAAAGGGTCACGCTCAACCACGGCCGAACCTTCGACAGGCGCTGCCGGCCTATCAGCCGGCGCATGCGCGAATACATTCGCCACGCGATGAGCGCCGCGATGCCGACCACCACGAGCGCCGAGGGATTCACGGGAACAGCCACTGGTTGGCCTCCTTAGCGGCGCACGCCGGGCGCATCGGAGACGAGCCCCGAGGCGCGGCGCGCAAGGTAGAGCTCGAGGGCGACCATGTCGCTCGAGCCGTAAGCCGGCATTTCCGCGCGCACGCCGAAATAGCATGCGCGCAGCCGCCGGCCGAGCGATCCGATCGACTGCCACTCGAGGCGATAGGCGGGCCAGTCCGCGGGATGGCCCTGGCTGATTCTCTCGGCGAGCAGCGTCTTGCCCCAGCTCGCGTCGTGGCACTGGGTGCAGGCGAGGTTGAGCTGGCCCTGGCGGCGGAAATAGATCTGCCGCCCGCGCTCGTAGGTCTCGGCGGAGCGCGCGTCGATCTCGACCGCGATCGGCATGTCGCGCGACTGGCGCGCGACGAGCGCGGAAAGCGCGAGCATCTCCTGCGATTCCATCGCGAGCGGCGCGCCGCGCTGGTTCTCGGTCACGCAGGCGTTGATGCGCCGCTCGAGGTCGACGACCTGCCCAAGGGACGCCGCATATGCCGGATAGCGCGCCGACACGCCCCTCATCGATCGCGTGGGATCGCCGTGGCAGGCGGCGCAAGCGATTGCGCGCTCGCCGCGCGCGGCACTCCACAACGCAGCGCCGCGCTCGACCCACAGCAGGCCCGGATTGGCGAACGCATCGGCCTGCAGCGCGCGCACGTCGGTGCTCTGGAATTCGACGCCGGCCATGAGCGGCGAGGACCGCGGCGGATCGGCGGCGAGCACCGTTGCGGCCAAGGCGGCGCACGCGGCGGCGGCGAGCCTCATCGCACCTCGATCTTCGCCGACGAGCGCCCGCGCTCGCCGCGATCGTCGCTCCACTCCACCACCAGCTCGCCGCTCGCATCCGCCGTCACGAAGAAGGCGAGGTAGGGGTTCGCGGCGATCCCCGAGCCCAGCTCCGCGCTGAACACCTCGATGCCGGCGAAGCGGCAGGTGACCTTGTCGATGATATTCATCGGGATCGCCTTGCCGTTCAGGTCGCGCCTGAAGCCGGTCTCCATCGTGTGCTGCATGAGCACGCGGACTTCGAAGGCCTCGCCGTGGCGTACGCTGGCCGGCGCCTGGAGTCTGCCGATCATCACGTTCCCATCGTCGATTCGTCGAGGCACGCCGCGGACGTGACCAGCACGTCCGCGACGCCGTGCACGAAGCGGCCCCCGGAGAGCTCCGCGAGCACCGTGACGCGCTGCGTTCCCGCAAGGCGCACGCGCGTCGCGATCTCGGCGCGCCCCGAATGGGACCCAAGGTGAAAGGTCGCGAGCAGCGGCCGCGGGTTGCGTTCGGCGAGGATGTATATCGCCTTCACGTGATCCGCATCGCTCATCGGGCTCGCCACCTTGATGCGCATCGGCACCGAGTTGCCGTTCTCCGCGAGCGCCGGCAGCTCGATCTCGACGCCCGAACGCACCGACGTCGCTCCGCCGGTGATCTTCGCGATCAGTGGCGCGATGTCCTGTGGCGGCTGGAAGGTCTGCGGCCACGCGTCGAGCGCCGCGCCCGTGAGCGCCGCGCCTGCCACGGAAAGGAAATGGCGGCGCCTCATTTCAGCGTCGCGAGCCATGCGACGACATCCTCGACCTGCTGGCCGGAGAGCACCGGACGACCGCGATACTCGCGCGCGACCTCACGCAGATCATCGACGCGATGGAACGTCGGCATGGTCGCGTCGGGCTTGACGCGCGTGATGTCGGCGACGCGAAGGCGGATCTGCGCCGGGAGGAGCCGGGAACCCACGCCGCCGAGCGGCGGCCCGACGTTACCCGCTAGATCGATCCCCGGGGCGGCATGGCACAGCACGCAGTGCCCGCCGTCGCGGGAAATGAAGACTTCGCGCCCGCGCGCGGCATCGGCCGACGGCGCGAAAGGGGCCACGAGCGCATCGCTCGGAGGGCCGGGCGAGGCGCAAGCCGCCGTCGCGAGCGCGAGCGCCAGCGTGAGTCGGCGCGGACCGGCGACGCTCATGCCTTGCGCAGGTCTCCCTCGGGAAGCGGCAGCGAGCGCACGCGCTTGCCGGTGACCGCGAAGACCGCGTTCAGCACCGCGGGAACCACGCACAGGGCGCCGGGCTCGCCGTGGCCGCCCCAGAATCCGCCGGTCGGCACCAGCACCGTCTCGACCTTCGGCATTTCGGTCATCCGCGGCAGCGGGAAATCGTGGAAGTTGGATTCCACGATCCGGCCGTCCTTCACGGTGTGTCCTTCGACAAGCTGGCCGAGGTTGAAGATCACGTTGCCCTCGGCCTGCGCGCGGCACTGGTCCGGGTTGACGACGTATCCCGAATCGATCGCGAACACCACGCGGTGCACCTTGATGCGACCGTCGACCACCGAGGCCTCGGCGACCATCGCGGTGAAGCTGCCGAAGCCGTCCGAGAGCGCGATGCCGCGCCCGACGCCCGCGGGCAATGGCGAACCCCAGCCGGCCGCCTTGGCCACCGCCTCGAGCACGCCCTTGTTCTTGTCGCCGTCCTTGAGCATCGCCAGGCGCAAGGCGAGCGGGTCCTTGCCCGCGGCGTGCGCCACCTCGTCGATGAAGCACTCGCGATAGAAGGAATTCTGCAATCCCGGCGCGCGCCAGAAGCCGACCGGCACGTGGCCGTTGCGCATCGCGTAGTCGACCTGCTGGTTCGGTATCTGGTAAGGGCTGTCCCCGAACGTGCGCGTCGCGGTCGTATCGATGCCCTTGTCGATGGCCTCAGGGCGAAGGAGCGCGAGGATCGAGGGGCACGCGATGCGCGAGTGCAACGCCACCAGGTTGCCGTTCGCATCGAGCGCCGCCTTCATGCGCACGAGCGAAGCCGGCCGGTAGAAGCCGTGCTGCATGTCCTCCTCGCGCGACCAGATGAGCTTGACCGGCTTGCCCTTGAACTCCTTGGCGATCAGCACGCCCTGGCGCACGTAGTCCTGTGGCGCGCCGCGGCGCCCGAAGCCGCCGCCGTTGATCATCTTGTGCACCTCGACCTGCTCGAGCGGCAACCCGGCGGCCTCGGCGGCCGCCGCGAGCGACGCTTCGCCGTTCTGCGTCGAGGTCCACACCTCGAGCGTGCCGTTGTCGCGGAACCACGCGGTCGCGGTCATCGGCTCCATCGTCGCGTGGCTGAGGTAAGGAGAGTAGTACTCCGCCTCGACCACCTTCGCGCCAGCCTTGATCGCCGCGTCGACGTCGCCGATCTTGCGGGCGGCGGGAAGCTCGGGCGCGTCGAGACCTTCCTTGAACATCGCGCGAATAGTGTCGTTGGAGGCGGCGCCGTTGGCGCCGTTGTCCCAGTCGATCCGCAGCTTCTTCGCCGCCTGGTTGGCGCGCCACCAGTTGTCGGCGACCACGGCAACCCACGCGTCGTGCTTCACCACGCCCTTGACGCCGCGCATCTTCTCCGCCTCGCGGCTGTCGACGGACTTGACCTTGCCGAGGAACACCGGGCATTGGACGATGGAGGCGTGCAGCATGCCCGGCAGGCTCACGTCGACCCCGTAGAGCGGCTTGCCCACCACCTTCGGCGGCGTATCGAGACGCGCGACCGACTGGCCCGCGATCTTCCACTCCTTCGGATCCTTCACCTTCACGTCCTTGGGCACGTCGAGCTTCGAGGCGCGCACGGCGACCTGGCCGTAGGTCACGCGGCGATTGGAAGGCCCGTGGGTGATGACGCTCTTCGCGGCGCTGCATTCGGATGCGGGAACGTTCCACTCGGAGGCGGCCGCCGTGACCAGCATCTCGCGCGCCGCGGCGCCCGACTTCCTCAGGTATTCCTGCGAAGTGCGGATGCCGGCGCTGCCGCCGGTCGACATCGAGCCCCAGATGCGCTTCCTCTTCACGTGCTCGTTGGGCGAGGCGAATTCGGTGGAAACCTTGCTCCAGTCGCACTCGAGGTCCTCGGCGACGAGCTGCGCAAGCCCGGTGAGGCTCCCTTGGCCCATCTCGGAGCGCGCGATGCGGATCACGATGCGGTCGTCGGAATGGATCACGACCCAGTGCGTCACCTCGACAGGCGCGCCGGCCGACTGCGCGAGCGCCGGGGAGGCGATGGAAAACTCGATGGCGAGGCCGCCGCCGATCGCGGTGGAGGCCTTGAGGAATTCGCGGCGGGAGACAGGCAGCGCGCTCATGTCGTCTTCTCCCCGGCGGCGGCGTGGATGGCCTTGCGCACGCGCGCGTAGGTGCCGCAGCGGCAAAGGTTGGTCATCGCGGCGTCGATGTCGGCGTCGCTCGGCTTGGGATTCTTCGCCAGCAGCGCGCTCGCCGCCATGATCATGCCCGTCTGGCAGTAGCCGCATTGCGGCACCTCGTGCTCGACCCACGCCTGCTGGATCTTGTTCAGGCCCTTGGCCCCCAGCCCTTCGATTGTGACGACCTTCTTGCCCGCGACGGTCGACACCGGGGTCACGCAGGAGCGCACCGGCGCGCCGTCGACGTGCACCGTGCACGCGCCGCACTGCGAGATGCCGCAGCCGTACTTGGTCCCCGGCAGGTCGAGCACGTCGCGCAATACCCACAGCAATGGCATTTCGGGTTCGACGTCCACGCTCTGGGCGCGGCCGTTGACATTGAGATTGATCATCGAGGGCTCCTTGGGGGAGAGGAGGAGAGGGATTGCTCGCGGAAGTTGAGCGGCGGCTTGGCCGTCGGCTCCAACGCCCTTCCCGCGGTCATTCTCAAGACACCGCCAATTATATTCCGGCTTATCCGCCCGGACGCAGCGGGAACGGGCGCGTTCCCGGCGGAGCGGGACCGCGGACCACGTTGAGCTGCGACCAGTTTCCGCTTTCGACGGCATTGCGCAGCACCTCGCGGTACTGGGCGAGCAACTGCGAATCGTAGGGCGAGGCGCCGTAGTAGAACATGTAGTCGGGAAGGCTCGACGCGCTGCAATGCCCCTGGTAGGCGCAGGCGGAGAGCACGCGCGCGTTGTCCTCGCCGCACGGATAGCCGTAATCGCACGCGAGCAGCTGCCATGCCTGGTTGAACGCGCGCTGCTCGACTACCTGGTTGTCGGCGCCGATGCGCAGGGAGTAGTCGGCCCAGGCGTTGGCGAGGATGCGCCCGGCGATCTGCATCGCCTCGGGATCGCGGGAGGCGGCGATCTGGCGCAGGCTGTCCACCTGCGCGTCGGTGAGCGTGACCGTGTCGCGCCCCCAGCGGCCCTCGGGGCCGGAGGCGCGCCGCGCGGACCACAGGTCCTGCTCGATCGCGAGCGCCTGCGCCTTGGGATCGCCGCCGGCGGCGGCGTTGGCGAGGAGCTTGTTCAAGTCGGCCTGCGCAATGGTCACGCCTTCCATTCCGGCGCAGCGGTTGATCGCCACCTCATCGTAGGCCGCGATGCGCTTGTCGCGCTGCGGATCGGTCGCGGGGATGGAGGCGAGGAACTCGTCGCGCTTTTGCTCGGTGGAGCGCACGATCGGGCGGCGCGAGGTGCGGTCGGTGACGGTCGCGCACTTGATCAGCATCTCGTAGAGGACGAACTGCCCTTCGGGCGTATTGGCCTGCGCCGAGGCGCGCAGCCGGTCGTAGAGCGCCTTGTAGGACTTCGCGCCGAGATACTCATTGAAGAGCGAGGCGCGCGGTTTGCCGGCGCCGCGCGGAGCGCTGGATCGCGGGTCGATGGCGAGGACGGAGGCGGCGGCGAGGCGGGGTGGTCCCGAGCTCGCAGCTGCCCGCGCTTCGACGGCCACTTCCCGCGCCGGGGCGCTCGCAAGCTCGGGCAAGTCGGGCGGGCGCAAGGCCATCCAGGCGCCGGCGGCGATGCCGGCGGCGAGACCGAAGCCCAGGACGAGTTGCTTTTTCATCGTTCGTTGGCGAGCAGGAAGTCGGCGCCCCGCTCGGCGATCATGTAGGTGGGCGCGTTGGTGTTGCCCGAGGTGATGCGCGGCATCACGGAGGCATCGATAACGCGCAGCCCTTCGATTCCGTGCACGCGCAAGCGATCGTCCACCACGGCGAGCGCGTCCGCGCCCATGCGGCAGGTCCCGACCGGATGGAAGATGGTCGTGCCGAGGTCGCCGGCCGCCTTCACGAGCGCGTCATCGGATTGCGTGGCCCCTCCCGGGCGCCATTCCTGCGGCGAATATCTCGCGAGCGCGCGGGCGGCCATGATGCGGCGCGTGAAGCGCATCGAGCGCGCGGCGACCGCCTGGTCCTCGGGGGTCGAGAGATAGTTCAGCCGGATTTCGGGGGCGGCGAAGGGGTCGGTGGATCGAATGCGCACGTGCCCGCGCGAGGTGGGGCGCAGGTTGCAGACCGACGGGGTGATCGCCGGAAACGGGTGCAGCGGTTCGCCGAACTTCTCGAGCGAGAGCGGCTGCACGTGCCACTCGATGTCGGGCGTCGCCTCCGAGGCACCGCTCTTCGCGAAGGCGCCGAGCTGCGAGGGCGGCATCGTAAGGGGCCCGGTCTTGAAGAACAGGTATTCGAGCGCCATGGCGGCCTTGCCCGCCCAGCGGTTCGCGCGCTCGTTCAGCGTCGGTCCGTTCACCTTCCACACCATCCGGATCTGCAAGTGGTCATGGAGATTCTCGCCTACTCCCGCGAGCTCGTGCACGACCGGCAGGCCAAAATTTTGTAACAGACCGCCCCGCCCGATGCCCGAGAGCTGCAGGATCTGCGGCGAACCGATCGAGCCGGCGGCGAGCACCACGGCCTTGCGCGCCTGCGCCACGCCCTCGCCCCGTCCTTGCACCACCAGCTCCACCCCGGTCGCTCGCTTTACGCCGTCCTTCGTCTCAACCACCACCTTGCGCGCGTGGCCATGCGTGATCAGCGTCAGGTTGGGACGGCCGAGCGCCGGGCGCAGGAACGCCTTGGTCGCTCCCCAGCGCCGTCCGCCGTGCTGGTTCATGTGGAAATAGGCGTTGCCGAAGTTGTCGCCGCGGTTGAATTCGTCGACCTTCGGAATGCCGCATTCGGCGGCCGCCTCGCGCCATGCGTCGAGGATCTCCCAGCGTACTCGCGGCTCCTCGACGCAGAGCTCGCCGTCGCAGCCGTGGTGCTCGGTCGCGCCGCCGAAATGGCGCTCGGCGCGCTTGAAGGATGGCAGGACCTCGTCCCACGTCCAGCCGCGGTTGCCGAGCGAGGCCCAGTAGTCGTAATCGACCTTCTGGCCGCGCATGTACACCATGGCGTTGATCGACGAGCAGCCGCCCAGCACCTTGCCGCGAGCGTAGCCGAGGCTGCGCCCGTTGAGGCCCGGGTCGGCCTCGGTGCGGAAGCACCAGTCGGTGCGCGGATTGCCGATCGTGTAGAGGTATCCGACCGGGATGTCGATCCAGAACCAGTCGTCCTTGCCGCCGGCTTCGACGAGGAGGACGCTCGATTTGCCGTCCTTCGTGAGGCGGTTGGCGAGCACGCATCCCGCGCTACCCGCCCCGATCACGACGTAGTCATATTCCCCGAACGAATTCATCGTCCCATGCTAGCAAGAACTCTCCCTCCCCTTTGGGGCAGGGTCGGGGAGAGGGTCAGCCTACGCGCGCCCGGCGGCGCGCCGCGCCTCGTAGGCCTTGAGGTGGGTATAGGCGAGCGACAGGACGGTGTCGTCGATGCCGTGCCGGCGTGCGCGCTCGAGCATCCAGCCGACGATGTGGTCGCCTTCGACCTGGCCGCCGCCTTCGAGGTCGCGCAACATCGAAGCGCTCCACAGCCCCTCGGGATCGGTGAGGCGGTCGCGTGAGAAGTCGATCGTAATTTTACGCGGCGGATGGCCCTCGGCGGTCGCAGTCGCGATGTTGGCGGCGAACAAGCGTTCCACCGCTTCGCGGCCACCGGATGCGGCCATGATCTCGCGCACGTTGGCCCGGAAGAGGCACGTGGCCGCCGCCAGCGTGCAGAGAAACACGAGCTTTTCCCACATCTCCTGCTCGATGCCGGGCGAGAGCTTCCATTCGACCTTCGTTTTGGCGAAAGCGTCAGCGAGAGCCTGCGCGCGCGCGCTTACCTGCTTGTCGCGCTCGCCGAAGACGATCCGCGCGAGCGGATCCATGTGCGCAACCGTGCCGTCGCGCTTGAGCGTCACGTTGATCTGCGCAATACCGCCCATCACCTGCGGCTTGCCGAAGCGCGCATCGAGGCGCTCGAGGTGCGCGATGCCATTGAGTTGCGGCACGACGCCACACTTGCCGTCCATCACAGGGGCGATCGCGTCGGTGGCCGAATCCAGGTCGTAGGCCTTGCAGGTGAAGAGGACCAGGTCGTAGCCGGGACGCACTTCGCCGGCGACCACCGTTTTCGCGGCGATCGTCGCGTTGCCGAGCGGGCTCTCGATGCGCAGTCCGTCGCGCGCGATCTGCTCGCGGCGCTTGGGTCGCACGAGGAAGGTGACATCCGCCGCGCCCGCTTCCGCAAGCCGGCCGCCGAAATAGCCGCCGATGCCTCCGGCGCCGAGGACGAGTAGTTTCATGGGGTGGTTTGTCGCGGCATCCGTGCGGGCCTTACATCGACGGGCATTGTAGTACGCTCCCGCCAGGCTACTGACACAACGCTGTCAGGAGGGGTGGGGAAGAATAGGCTCCGTGCATGTCGCACACCCACTGGAGAGATGACGATGAGCGCAACGTCGAAGCCGCAGAATGTCGCCGTGTGGTTCGAGATCCCGGCCGCCGATTTCGAGCGCGCCGTGGGCTTCTACGAGAAGGTGTTCGCCACCCGCCTGATCCGCGACAAGTTCGGCCCCGCCGACATGGCCGTGTTCCCCTACGAGGGCCAGAGCGTCTCGGGCGCGGTGATGAAGGGCGAGGGCTACAAGCCGGCGGTCGAGGGGAGCGTCGTGTACCTGAGCGCCGGTGAAGACCTCGCCGCGCCGCTCGCGCGCGTTCCCATCGCCGGAGGCCGCATCGCCGTCCCCAAGACCGCGCTTCCCGACGGTATGGGCTTCTTCGCGCAGCTGATCGACAGCGAGGGCAATCGTGTGGGCCTTCATTCGATGCGATGACGTGGTCGCGAAGCGCCGTCAAGAGATGATGAAAAGGGCGCGATCCTCTTCCGAGCTGCAAGCGATTCCCGGCGTCGGGCCTTCGATCGCCGCGGATCTCAACGAGATCGGCATCACCCGCATGGCGCAGTTGAAGCGCGCTGATCCGGAGGAGCTATACCGGCGATCGAATGAGCAGAAAGGCGTACTGCAGGATCGCTGCCTGCTCTACGTCTTCCGCTGCGCGGTGTACTACGCATCGCGCCCGGTGCACGAGCCGGAGAAGCTCAAGTGGTGGAACTGGAAAGATAGGAGCTGAGTGAGGCGCGCCGACCGCCTCTTCCGGTTGGTCCAGGTGCTGCGGGCGCGGCGCTTCGCCACCGCCCGCAGCCTCGCCGAGGCGCTGGAAGTCTCGGAGCGCACCGTCTACCGCGACGTGCGCGACCTGTCGCTCTCGGGCGTGCCGATCGAGGGCGAGGCGGGCGTGGGCTACGCGCTTCGACGCGATTTCGACCTGCCGCCGCTCATGTTCGACTACGAAGAGATCGAGGCCCTCACCGCCGGAGCGCGCATGGTGCAGGCGTGGTCGAGTCCGAAGCTCGCGCGGGCCGCGCAGTCCGCGCTCGACAAGATCGCCGCGGCGCTGCCGAACGACAAGCGCGTCGCGATGGAGCGCACGCGCCTCTTCGCGCCCTCCTTCCATGTCGACCGCGAGCTCGGCAAGACCCTCGACACCATGCGCGAGGCGATCGTCGCGGGCCGGCGGCTCGCGTTTGCCTACAAGGACCAGGGCGGCCAGGCGAGCGAGCGCACGGTGCGGCCGCTGGGACTCTACTTCTGGGGCGAGCGCTGGACGCTCGCCGCGTGGTGCGAGATGCGCCTCGGCTTCCGCAACTTCCGCCTCGATCGCGTCTCGGGTGTGAGTGTCGGCTCGCGCTTTCCCGAGGAGGCCGGCAAGCGGCTGGAGGATTTCCTGCGCAGCGTGAGGGGCGATTAGCCTGGTCGAGCACGGATTCTTGCGGCACCCAAACCGGGAATCTTCCGTAGTGGACGAGCCATTGAGGCGCGGAAGATGCTTGAGCTTGCATATCGCATCGCGACGCCGCGCGGGCCTCCTGCGCAGGGTCGAAAAGTGACGTTTTACGTCCGCACCCAAGAGTGCGGGTGTCATAAAGACATTGGCGGGCGCACGTTTTTTCATAGGGCAATCCACGGCGTACGGGATGGCCCAGGAAAGGCGTTCAAATGCGCGGGCACGGCAGCACTGCTTTCTCCGGGATCCTCGGGCGCCTCGCGCTCTTCGCGGCGCTGGTCGCGATCGTCCTCGTGGCGCCGACCGCGGCCGCGGGGACCATAAAGCCCGATCTCGAGGCTCGCCTCGCGACGCTCCCGCCGGATGGCTTGTTGCCGATCATCGTCGAGCTCACGGCACAAGCCGATGTGCGAGGTGTATCCCAGGGGCTGCAGCACGCCAACCGCCACGCCCGCGGACAGGCCGTCGTCGCGGCGCTGCGCGACACCGCCAACCGCAGCCAGGGCGCGATCCGCGCGCAGCTCGCGCAGGACGAAGCCAAGGGCAACGCCCGCAAGGTGAAGCAGTTCTGGGTCTTCAACGGCCTCTCGCTGTCGGCGAAGGAGAGCGTGATCCGCAAGCTCGCCGCACGCGATGACGTGCGAGTCGTGCGCTACGACCGCGCGATGCCGCCGCCGAAGCCCAAGCCCAGCTCCATTTCGACGACTTCGTCCGCCGATCCGGCGTGGAATATCGACATGATCGAGGCCCCCCGGGCGTGGGCGCTCGGGCCCAACTACGACGGCACGGGCGTGGTGATCGGGAGTTTCGACACCGGCGTCGACGGCACGCATCCGGATCTCGCGCCGCGCTATCGCGGCAACGACGCGATCAGCTGGTTCGATCCCTATGGCGAGCACGCATCGCCCTACGACAACAACGGGCATGGCACGCACACGACCGGTACCGTCGTCGGCGGCGACCTGAGCGGCAACCGGATCGGAGTGGCACCCGGCGCGAAGTGGATCGCGGCCAAGGGCTGGGACGACACCGACAACGCGACCGTCTCCAGCTTCCACGAGATCTTCCAGTGGTTCCTCGCGCCGGGCGGCGATCCGGCCAACGCGCCGCAGGTCGTCAACAACTCCTGGGGCGACGACACGACTTCGTGCGACTTCGAATTCCGTCCCGACGTGCAGGCGTTTCGCGCGGCCGGAATCCTGCCGGTGTTCGCCGCGGGCAACAGCGGCCCCGATCCCGAGACGGTGCTCTCTCCCGGCGCGTATGCGGAGTCGTACGCGGTCGGCGCGACCGACTTCGACGACAACTCCTCCTTCTTCAGCAGCGAAGGTCCCTCCCCCTGCACCGGCGCGGTGAAGCCCAACATCAGCGCGCCGGGCGAATTCATCCTCTCGACCTGGCTCGGTGGGGACTACCAGTACCTCGACGGCACCTCGATGGCGACGCCGCACGTGACCGGCGCCGCGGCAGTGCTGCTCTCGATCGATCCCACCCTCACGGTCGACGAGCTCGAAGCGATGCTCTCGCTCGGCTCGGTCGATCTCGGCGATCCGGGCCCTGACAACGCCTACGGCGACGGACGACTCGACGTTTTCGTATCGGCGGAAATCGCGCTGGGCCTCCAGATCGTGCGCGTCGTCGCGACCACGCCGACGGCCTATGAGGCCGGCACGGTTCCTGGCGTCATCACCGTGAGCCGCTTCGGCGGCGACAACACCGCCCCGCTCACCCTCACCTACACCGTGGGCGGCAACGCCACGTCCGGCGCCGACTACGTCGCGCTTCCCGGCAGCGTCACCATTCCCTCGGGCGCTTCCAGCGCGACCATCGTCGTCACGCCGGTCGACGACAACATCTACGAGCTCGACGAGACCGTCGTCGTGACACTCGACGCGAGTCCCGCCTACGCGACGTCGCAGCCGACCGCGATCGTGACGATCGTGAGCGACGACCTGCCGCCCGACCTCATCATCTCCGCCATGAGCGCCCCGGCCACCGGCGGCGCAGGCGCCACGATCAGCGTCACCGACACCACCAAGAACCAGGGCACCGGCTTCGCGCAGGCGACGACGACGCGCTACTACCTCTCGACCAACAACGTCCTCGACGCTTCCGACGTGATGCTCGGCGGCCGCGCGGTTCCCGCGCTCGCCCCGGGCGCGAGCAATACCGGCACGGTCACGCTCACCATTCCCGCGAGCACCGCGGGCGGGACGTACTACCTCTTCAGCAAGGCCGATGCCGACGACGTGGTGCTCGAGAACCACGAGACCAACAACCTCTACGCGACCAACATCACCATCGGCGCCGATCTGGTCATCTCCGCGATGAGCGTGCCCACCGACGCAGGCGCCGGGTTCGCCATCACGGTGAGCGATACGACGAAGAACCAGGGCTCCGGAATCGCAGGGGCTTCGACGACGACGTACTACCTGTCGGCGGACGGCGCGCTCGATCCTTCCGATGTCGTGCTCGGAAGCCGCGCGGTCGGTGCCCTCGCCTCGGGCGCGAGCGACTCGGGCTCGATCAGCGTCACCATTCCTTCCGGAACCGCCGCGGGCACGTACTACGTGTACGCCAAGGCGGACGCGGCGAACGTCGTGGGCGAGGTCGCGGAGAACAACAACACGGCATCCCGCCTGCTTCGCATCGGTCCCGACCTCCTCGTCACGACTCTCAGCGCGCCGTCCGCGGCGGGCACGGGCGCGACGATCACCGTGACCGACACCACCAAGAACCAGGGGGCGGGTGCCGCACCGGCGTCGACCACGCGCTACTACCTCTCGACCAACAACCTCTTCGACGCGGGCGACGTCCTCCTCGGCTCGCGTTCCGTGGGCGCGCTTGCACCCGGCGCCTCGAGCACGGGCTCGGCAACCTTCACCATTCCGGCCTCGACGGCCGGCGGCGCCTACTACTTGTTTGCGAAAGCGGATGGCGACGACACCATCGCCGAGACGCAGGAAGGCAACAACCTCTACGCGACGACGATCACGATCGGTGCCGACCTCGTCATCTCGGCGCTGACCGTTCCGAGCGACATCGGCGCCGGGACCACCATCACGATCACCGATACGACGAAGAACCAGGGCGCGGGGGCGGCAGCCGCGACGACGACGGCCTATTACCTTTCGACCGACGCCACGCTCGATGCCGCCGATGTCGTTCTCGGCAGCCGCGCGGTCGCGGCGCTCGCCGCCGGAGCATCCGACACGGGCTCGCTCACGCTCACCATTCCTGCGGGCACGGCGACCGGAACCTACTATGTCTTCGCCAAGGCCGACTCCGCAGGCGTCGTGAGCGAAGTGGCCGAGACCAACAACACCACGTTCCGCACGTTGCGCATCGGTCCCGACCTCTACATCGCGGCCTTCAGTGCCCCGCCGACTTCGGGCGCGGGCGCCACGATCACGGTCAACGAGACCACGAAGAACCAGGGCGGCGGCGCTGCTCCGGCGACGATCACGCGCTTTTACCTTTCGACCAACAACGTGATCGATGCCGGCGATGTCGTTCTCGGCAGCCGTGCCGTCGCGGCGCTCGCGCCCGGCGCATCGGACGCGGCCGCGACGACGCTCACCATTCCCGCGGGGACGCCGAGCGGCACCTACTATCTGTTTGCGAAGGCCGACGGCGACGACGCGCTCCCCGAGACCATCGAGAGCAACAACCTCTACGCGACCACGATCACGCTCGGCGCGGACCTGGTCATCTCCTCGTTCTCCGTGCCGGTCAGCGGCGGGGCGGGATTGCCGATCACCTTCACCGACACGACCAAGAACCAGGGTGCGGGCGCCGCGGTAGCGTCGACCACCGCGTATTACCTCTCGACCAACTCCGTGCTCGACGCGGGCGACGTGGCGCTCGGCAGCCGCAGTGTCGCCGCGCTCGCTCCCGGCGCGACCGACACGGGCTCCGTCACCGTCACGATTCCGGCGGGGACCGCGACCGGCACGTACTACGTGTTCGCGATGGCCGATGCAGGCGGCGTCGTAGGCGAGGTTTCCGAAGTGAACAACACCTCGGCGCGAACGCTGATCGTGGGGCCGGATCTCTACATCTCCGCTTTCAGCGTGCCGGCGGCGGCGGGCGCGGGCGCGACCATCACGGTGAGCGACACCACCCGCAACCAGGGGGGCGGGACCGCGGCGGCGTCCAACACGCGCTTCTACCTTTCGGCGAACAACCTGCTCGACGCGGGCGACGTGCTGCTGGGCGCGCGCGCGGTGGCATCGCTGGCGCCGGGAACCTCGAGCGCGGGGTCGACGGCGGTCGTTATTCCGGCGGGGACCCCGGCGGGCACGTACTACATATTCGCCAAGGCCGACGGCGACGATGCGGTCGCCGAAGCCTCCGAGGGCAACAACCTCTACGCCGCTCCGATCACGATCGGCGCCGACCTCGTGGTCTCGGCGTTCACTGCGCCCGCGAACGGCGGGGCGGGGCTCGCGCTCACCCTCACCGACACCACGAAGAACCAGGGTGCAGGCGACGCGCCGGCCTCGACCACGACGTATTACCTCTCGTCGGACTCTGCGCTCGACGCATCCGACGTCGTGCTCGGGAGCCGTGGCGTCCCCGCGCTCGCGGCGGGCGCCTCCGATACCGCCTCCGTGACGGTCACGATTCCGGCGGGTACTGCGACCGGCACGTGGTACGTCTTCGCGAAGGCGGATGCGGGCGGCGTCGTGAGCGAGACGTCGGAAGCCAACAACACCACGTTCCGCACCATCAAGGTCGGGCCCGACCTTTACGTCGCGGCTTTCAGCGCGCCGTCGAGCGCCGCCGCCGGCTCGACGATCACGGTGAACGAGACGACGGGCAACCTCGGCGGTGGCAGCGCCCCCGCGACCACCACGCGCTACTACCTGTCGTACAACAACGTGCTTGACGCAGGCGATGCCGCGCTCGGCGGGCGTGCGGTGGCGCCGCTGGCACCGGGAACTTCCGATGCCGGTTCCACGAGCGTCGTCATTCCGGCGGGAACCGCGAGCGGCTTCTACTATCTGTTCGCGAAAGCCGACGGTGACGGGGCGCTGGCGGAGACCACGGAGAGCAACAACCTCTACGCCGTCGTCATCCAGGTGACGCCTTAAGGGCTAGAGCGTCGCCTCGGCGAAGCCGCGCCTCTTCACGAGCGCGTCGAGGTCCTTGAGCGTGCCGAGGAGGTCCCTCATGCGGTCCAGGGGCCAGGCGTTGGGCCCATCCGACAGCGCATTGGCGGGATCGGGGTGCGTCTCCATGAAAATGCCGGCGACGCCGGTCGCGACCGCAGCACGCGCGAGCACCGGGATGAACTCGCGCTGGCCGCCCGAGGACGAGCCCTGCCCGCCGGGAAGCTGCACGGAGTGGGTCGCGTCGAACACGACCGGGCAGCCGGTCTCGCGCATGATCGCGAGCGAGCGCATGTCGGAAACCAGGTTGTTGTAGCCGAAGGACGCCCCGCGCTCGCACACCATGATGTTGTCCACGCCGCTCGCGGCGCGCGCCTTCTCGACCACGTTCTTCATTTCGTGCGGCGCGAGGAACTGGCCCTTCTTGATGTTGACCGGCTTGCCGGCGGCGGCGACCGCGTGGATGAAATCGGTCTGGCGGCAGAGGAACGCCGGGGTCTGCAGCACGTCGACGTACTGCGCGACCGTTGGCACCTCCGACTCCGTGTGCACGTCGGTGAGCACCGGGACGCCGAGCACCTTGCGCACCTTGGCGAGGATCTCGAGTCCCTTGTCCATGCCGGGCCCGCGATACGAGGTGCCCGAGCTGCGGTTAGCCTTGTCGTACGACGACTTGAAGATGAAGGGGATGCCGAGCTCATTCGTCATCTCCTTGAGCTTGCCGGCGACGTCCATCTGCAGCTGCTCGGACTCGACAACGCACGGACCCGCGATGAGGAAGAAGGGCTTGTCGAGCCCGACATCGAAACCGCACAGCCTCATGCTTCGCTGCCGCCGATGACCTTCAGCGCAGGCTCCGGCACGCGCAGCTTGTGCTGCTCGAGCGCCGCGCGGATGAATGACGAGAAGAGCGGATGCCCCTCGCGCGGCGTGGAGGTGAATTCGGGGTGGTACTGGCAGCCGAAGAACCATGGGTGGTCGGCGAGCTCGGTCATCTCGGTCAAGTCCTCGGCCTTGGTCTTGGCGCCCACCACCAGCCCCGCGGCCTCGAGCCTCGCGACATAGTGGTTGTTGACCTCGTAGCGATGGCGGTGGCGCTCGGCGACCGTCTCCTTGCCGTAGATGCGCCACGCGAGCGTGCCGCGCTTGACGGTGCACGGTTGCGCGCCCAGGCGCATGGTGCCGCCGAGGTTCGATTGCGCGTCGCGCTTCTCGATCTTGCCGTCGCGGTCCTGCCACTCGGTCACCAGCGCGATCACGGGGTGCGGCGTATCGGGATCGAACTCGGTCGAGTTGGCGCCCGCGAGGCCGCACTTGTGGCGCGCGATCTCGATGGCGGCGATCTGCATGCCGAGGCAGATGCCGAGGTACGGAACCTTGCCCTCGCGCGCGTACTTCACCGCGGCGATCTTGCCCTCGATGCCGCGCTTGCCGAACCCGCCGGGGACGAGGACCGCGTCCATGTCCTTCAGGGTCTCGACGCCCTTCGCCTCGATCTGCTCGGAATCCACGTAATGGATGTTCACCTTGGTGCGGGTGTGGATCCCGGCGTGGATCAGCGCTTCCGAGAGCGACTTGTACGAATCCTGCAGGTCGACGTACTTGCCGACCATCGCGATGTCGACCTGGTGCTCGGGGTTCTCGAGCGCGTCGACGACGTTCTCCCACTCCGTGAGGTCGGCCGGATAGGCGGCGAGGTCGAGCTTGCGGCAGACGATCTCGTCGAGGCCCTGGCGGTGCAGCGCGACCGGGATCTTGTAGATCGAGTCCATGTCGTAGGCCGAGATCACGGAGCGCACGTCGACGTTGGTGAAGAGCGCGATCTTGCGGCGCTCGTCCTCTGGCAAAGGCTGCTCCGAGCGGCACATCACGATGTCGGGCTGGATGCCGATGCCGCGCAGCTCCTTCACCGAGTGCTGCGTCGGCTTGGTCTTGATCTCGCCCACGCTCGCGAGGTGCGGCACCAGCGTGAGGTGCATGTAGCAGGTATTGGTGCGGCCTTCCTCGATGCCCATCTGCCGGATCGCCTCGAGGAACGGCAGCGACTCGATGTCGCCCACGGTACCGCCGATCTCGATGATGCCGACTTCCGCGGTCTTGCACGCGGCCTTGATCGAGGCCTTGATCTCGTCGGTGATGTGGGGAATCACCTGCACCGTGCCGCCGAGGTAGTCGCCGCGGCGCTCCTTGTTGATGACGCGCTCGTAGATCTGGCCGGTGGTGAAGTTGTTGGCCTTCGTCATCTTGGTGGAGACGAAACGCTCGTAGTGGCCGAGGTCGAGGTCGGTCTCGGCGCCGTCTTCGGTCACGAACACCTCGCCATGCTGGAAAGGCGACATCGTGCCGGGGTCGACGTTGATGTACGGATCGAGCTTTACGAGGGAGACTTTGATCTTGCGCGATTCGAGGATCGCGGCGAGGGAGGCGGCGGCGATGCCTTTCCCGAGGGAGGAAACCACGCCACCGGTCACGAAGACGTACTTGGTCATGACAGACCTTCGTGCTGGAAATTCCTATTTTACTTGAATTTCGCGCTCAGAACAGGGTTCGGATCCCCACGCCCCAGCCGCGTAGCGTTTGGCGCTCCTCGATCGCGAGCGGATTGGAGCCGAAGTTGCAGAGGTCACCCTCGCGGTTCGCGACCCGGGCATATTCGGCGATCAGGAACGTCCGCGGCGAGAGGGCGTGGCGCACGCCGGCGCCCCACACGGTGCACGCGGGTTGGGCCAGCGCGTGGTTCGCGGCCCCGCCACGGGAGCGCTGGTACACGGCAATGAAAGCGATCGGCGCGCAGGCCGGCGCCCCGGGATTCCACTCGACGCCCAGGGCGAAGGAGCGCTGGGTCACGGCGCCCGAGCGGCGATACGATCCCGCCTGCCCCGTGAACCGGAAGCAGTCGAGGCGGTAGTAGCCCGCGACGCCGTATCCCGCCTCGTCGATCCCGGAGGCCGCGATCGGGCCGGCCTGGTCGACGTGCCGCTCGTATGCGAGCGCCAGGTAGGCGTTTTCGTCGCGGTAGGCGATCGAGGCCCCGTAGTCGTACGGGTTCGCGACTGCGGTGCGCGCTTCGTTCGCCGCATATCCGATTTTCGCCTGCAGGCCCCGCCAGGCCGGCGACCAGTACTGCACTACATTCTGTTGGCGCCGCGCGAAGTTGCCCTGGTTCACGGCCGCGGCCGTGATGTCCGGCAGCCCCTGGTCGGTGAATGGATCGACGATGCCGACCTGCGACTGCTCGAAGGTCGAATCCCAGCGGCCGGCGAGCAGCGTGCCGAACGATCCACGCAGGCCGACCGCGCTGTTGCGGTTGGCGAACGTCGTCGCGGCGGAATCCGGCGGGAAGATGGTCTCGAGCTGGAACCATGCCTCGAGTCCCGGCGCGATCCCCTCGACGGCGCGCACGCCGACCATCGAGGCCTGGTTGCTGACACGACCCCTTGGCGCCGCGGGATCGGCGCCGCCGCTCGCGGCCACGGATTCGACCAGCACGTAGACGCGCCCATAGAGCACGACAGGGTCGACCGCCTGCGCGCTCGCCGTCGAGACGATCATCCCCGCGAGTAGCGCCGATCCCCTCATGCGACGTCATAATACGCAGGACCTCGACCGCCATTGGGACCTTCATGAAACTCACACGACGCGACTTCTCCAGGGGTGCCGTGGCGTTGGCGGGCCTCGCCGGCACAGCGGCGATTCCGCTTGCCCGCGCGCAGTCTTCTATGAAGGCCTCCCCTACCGGGGAGGCGCCGAAGCCCGCCTTCAAGCCCGTCGGCGTGGAGCGCGCGAAGGTCCTGAAGGTCCTCTCGGGCCGAAACCGCCCCGATCTCACGCCGGCATACAAGATGTGGGAGCAACTGACCGGCATGCGCGTGGACCTCACGAAAATCTCCCACCTCGATGTGATGGACAAGCTGGTCGCGCAGAAAGGCGATCCGCAGTACGACCTGATGATCACCAACACCATGGCCGAGCCGGAGATCGTACGGCCGGCCGGGGTCTTCGACCCGTACCGCTCGAAGGTGGCCGCCGAATACGACGACTGGCTGCGCGCGCCCGACTACAGCTGGCTCTCGATCACCGCCTGGCCGCGCACCGCCATGGTGAACTGGGCAACGCTGGGAAGGGACCCTGCCAACTGGCCGAAGCGTTTCGAGGACCTCGCCGACCCGCGCTTCAAGGGCAAGGTGCTCATGGCGTCGATCCAGGAGTCAATCGTCACGAGCTATTTCGCGGCGATGCGGATCGCGAAGGGCGACGAATGGACGGGCAGGATGATCGATCGCGTGTTCGACAACGGCATGCGCCTCTACAAATCGCACGCCCAGGAGCGCAATGCCCTGGTGCGCGAGGGATACGGCGTCGCGCTCGTCAACAGCTCCAACGCGCATGTGTTCTTCCTCGAAGGCAATGCGGTGGGAGAGGCCTGGCTGGACCAGGAGGAGGGCGGGCTCGGCACGCTCGTGGAAACGCACACCATCGCGGTCATCCGCGGCGCGAAGAACCCCGGCGCGGCGCGCGGCTTCGTCGATTTCATCCTCTCGAGGGAGATCCAGGAGATGCTGGCGCGCCTCTATGGCGAGAGCCCGGTGAATCCCGCGGCCACGGCCGGATCGGTGCGGCCCGTGGGTCAGATCAGGCGCATGGCCGCCACGCCCGAGCGGATCGCGGCGCACTTCAAGGACACGCAGAAATACCTCGCGGAAAAGGGCTTCAACATGGAGGACCTGGAGGATCCCCTCATCTCCCAGGGACGCGGCGGACGCCGCCGCGACAAGCCACCTCCGGGTGGCGTGCCGGCGGGCGATTGAGGGGTCAATGAAAGCGATCGCCGCCCTGGTCGTCGCGCTCGCCTGCCTTGCGGCCGGCGCTCAGGTCCGAGACAACGGCCCGACCACGATCGTCATCACCTACAAGTCGCCATTGGAAAAGCGCGCCGCCTTCCGCGCCTACATGGAGGGTGCGGGCGTGAGGCAGCTCGAGCAGTGGAAGAAGGACGGCGTCTTCCGCGACTACCAGATCCTGGCAACCTCCTTCGCGGGCGAACAGGTCGGCCATTTCGACGTGGCGGTCCTGCTCGATTTCGCGGCGTTCGCCGACGTGGCACGGTGGAAGCAGGTCGATCGACGCATGCCGGGCGGGCTTTCGGCCGAAGCCTTGTCGCTGGGCGGCATCGACACAACCACCATCGCATATCCGATCGGGCGCGGCGTCGCCGCGCGACGCGATCCGTCCGCGGCGGCATACGTGCTGGGCCTTTACGAGATCGAGGCAGCTCCTGCGGAGTATACGAAATACGCGAAGGGCTACGTCGAGCCGCAGCTCAAGGGCTGGCTCGATGGCGGCGCCGTGACCGCGTACGCCATGTACCAGAGCCACCCGTACCAACGCCCGGCGCTCTCGACGTGGACTTTCCTCCTGGTGCTGGAGTACTCCGACATGGCCGCCCTCGCCTCGAGCGACGACATCAAGGAGCGAGTCCGCCTCACGCTCGAGAAGAACCCGGCATGGAAGGCGCTGAGCGACGGCAAGGCGTCCATGCGCAAGGCGAAGGGGTTCGTTTTCGCCGACGCGATCACGCTGCCGAAGTAAGCCCCTTACATCGCGAGCCATTGAACCCGGGGTCGGCCGCGACCCGGGGGACCACGCGGCGCTCAAGCGGGAGGGATCTCGCTACTTCCAATGGCGCTCGGATTTCTTCCGCACCTTCTCACGCACGAACATCGGGGCACCCCCTCTCGCGGCCGACCCCAAGGGTTCAATGGCTCGCTCAGCTAGCGCGGCGGCGTCCAGAGTTGGAACTGCGCGCATTGACCGGGCGCGAGGTCGAAGTCGTCTGCGTCCAAACGGCCGTACACCGTGGTGCTTAGGTCCGGCGATTCAAACCGGTAGTGACCAGGCGCGACTGCAATGCTGAATCGGCCTCGGCGATCGGTCATCGCCCTGTAACTCCGGTTTAGCCCCGTGACCTTGACGACTCTTCCGGCAGCCGGGCTAAAGCCTGGAGCGCGGCCGCCCCCGCCCGCGGTAACCTCGCCTTCAATCGTCGTCGGACCTGGAGCGGCCTTAAGGCGACGAATCGCCCTGAGGGTCTCTTCCGCGTGCTCCGCCTCATCGATCGGACTACAGAGTCCTCCGACCTGCCCCTGGTGCGCAAAGACCACGCGGCGATCGCCGACGTCAGCGATCCAACGACCGGTGTCGTTTCCGGTTTCTACGCTCTCGATCGCGGCAAGCGTTCCCTTGAGCGCCCGCTCGACCTTGATCACGAATCGAATCTTCTCGTATACGTCATCGTCCCCCGGCTTCGTACCATCCTCCCGCAGCGGCGTGATCTCGATCACCTGCCCGAAGAAGACCTTGTCGCTCGTGAAGAACTCGCTGCAGACCTTGGGCTCGGGAGCGGGACAGATCGCAATCGCACATTGCGCCGAAAGACCAACGCCCAACAGGAGAAGGTGTCGAATTGCCATCGCTTCATGATGCCACCAGTCGCCCAGGTGCCCCACCTTCGAAGGTGCGCTCTCCCCACAGAGCGAGCCATTGAACCCTTGGGGTCGGCCGCGAGAGGGGATGCCCCGATGCCCGCGCGTGAGAAGGTGCTGAGGGATCCGAGCGCAATGGGGTATAGCGAGATCCCTCCCCTACGAGCGCCGCGTGGTCCCCCGGGTCGCGGCCGACCCCGGGTTCAATGGCTCGCGATCCGCCGGATTTACCTATACTCAATGAATGAAAGTTGGCGACCGGCACTACCGCAGCCTCTGGGCCGATGAATCCGGGCGGTCGATCCATATCATCGACCAGACGCGGCTGCCGCACGTCTTCGAGACGCGCGCGCTGACGAGCGCCGAGGCCGTGGCCGAGGCGATTCGCGGCATGCGCGTGCGCGGAGCGCCCCTCATCGGCGTCGCGGCGGCTTTCGGCCTCGCGATGGCCGTGGCGCAGGATCCATCCGACCAGTCGATCTCGATCGCCTCCAACCTGCTGCGCACCACGCGCCCGACCGCGGTGAACCTGGCGTGGGCGATCGGGCGCATGCGCGAGCGCCTCGGAGCGCTGCCGCCCGCCGAGCGCGCGGGCGCGGCCTGGACCGAGGCGCAGGCGATCGCCGACGAGGACGTGGCGCTCAACATGGCGATCGGCCGCCACGGCCTGGCGCTGCTCGAGCGCGAGTACAAGGCGGTGCGGCGCACGCTCAACATCCTCACGCATTGCAACGCGGGCTGGATCGCGACCGTCGACTGGGGCACTGTCACCGCCCCTATCTTCATGGCGCACGACCGCGGCATCCCGATCCACGTGTGGGTCGACGAGACGCGCCCACGCAACCAGGGCCTGCTGACGGCGTGGGAGCTCGCCGGGCACGGCGTCGACCACACGCTGGTCGTCGACAACGCCGGCGGTCATCTGATGCAGCGCGGCCTCGTGGACCTGGTGCTGGTCGGCGCCGACCGCGTCACCCGCCGCGGGGACGTCTGCAACAAGATCGGCACGTACCTGAAGGCGCTCGCCGCGCGCGCTAACGACATCCCGTTCTACGCCGCGGTTCCCACGCCCACCATCGACTGGACCATCGACAACGCGTTGAAGGAAATCCCGATCGAGGAGCGCCCCGACGACGAGGTGCGCATCGTGCGCGGGCTCGACGCGGAGGGACGCGTCGCCGAGGTGAAGATCGCGCCCGGCGCCACGCATGTCGCCAACCCCGCCTTCGACGTGACGCCCGCCGAGCTCGTGGC
>WNFM01053961.1_pt1 | contig 26178 bp, 22 predicted proteins | sample 5400271 | NCBI WGS metagenome assembly WNFM01 (sample SAMN13153352, study PRJNA577476) | soil metagenome | isolation source: 60 cm saprolite on Douglas fir-dominated hillslope | place: USA:California | collected 2013-09-17 | reverse complement strand
CACTTGCACCAGCATGTTGATGGGCACGCTTTCCGGATGGACCGGTAAACCGGCGAGAGTCGCAATCATCCCGATGCGATCCTCCAGCCCCTCGCCCATGCCGACGATGCCGCCACAGCAGACGTGGATGCCTGCGTCGCGCACATGTTCGAGCGTGTCGAGCCGGTCCTGATAGGTGCGCGTGGTGATGATCTCGCCGTAAAATTCCGGCGACGTATCGAGATTGTGGTTGTAGTAGTCGAGCCCACAGTCTTTCAGCTGGCGCGCTTGATCGGACGTGAGCATGCCCAGCGTCACGCAGGTTTCCATGCCGAGCGCTTTCACGCCCTCCACCATCGCGCAAACCTTTTCGAGGTCGCGATCCTTTGGTGAGCGCCAGGCGGCTCCCATGCAGAACCGCGAGGCACCACCGGCTTTGGCCGCTCGCGCTTCCGCGAGGACAGCCTCGAGATCTAATAACTTCTCGGCCTTCACGCCGGTATCGAATTTTGCCGACTGCGGACAATAGGCGCAGTCTTCCGGGCAGCCCCCGGTTTTGATGGACAGCAAAGTCGAAATCTGCACCTCGGTGGGATCGAAATTCTCGCGGTGAACTTGTGCGGCACGGAATATCAATTCCGGGAACGGCAGTGCGAACAACGCCCACACTTCTTCGCGCGTCCAGTTGCGCCGAAGGATATTCAGGGGTGACGGCTGTAACGTCCCGTGGGCGAGCGACATTAAAGAATCTCTACGATTTTGCGATCAACGCGCGGCGTCGTATCCTACACTGCCGCCTCATACGGTCCAAAGGCCGATTGCGCAACGATTTCATCGCATTGAGCGGCATTTGCAGAGGTGCTAACCTTTTTTGCAGGAAACAGGATCCGGGGAAACGCTATGCGGCGACTAATAATCGGCGTCGTCTTGTTGGCAGTGCTGACAGGACCGGTTTACGCACAAGGCCGGGGCGGGCCACGCCAGGACACTCCTGAAGATATTCAAAAGAAAAAAGACGCCGAGGCGCTGGACAAGCAGTACACCTCCACCCTCAAACGTATGAACAAGGATGAGGCGACGCCGGTTCGCAATGATCCTTGGGCGAACATGCGCGCGCCAGCCGACAACAAGCGCTAGGCGCCAGATAAATGAACAGGGACCGCATGATCAGGTTCGCGGCCGTGCTCGTGGGCGCCGGGGTATTATTCGGCCTGGAGCAAGAGCTTGGCGCGAAATTGTATGTAGCGATCCCCGCCGGCATCCTCGCTTATGTCGCGACGCTTGTGGCGCTCGGGCTCACACTCGGCAGCGGCAGCCAGGCAAAATAGCCGTCACCACCAATGCCGGCGCCAACCCCAGTATGGCCGGTAGTAAGGGCCGCCGTAGTAGACCACCGGTGGCGGCCGATCATAATAGACCGGTCCATCGACAAGTTCGGGACCTTCGACCACTTCCTGTCCCTGCGGCCCTTGCTGTCCTTGCGGTCCTTGCCGATAAGCAGGACCAGCGGCAGCGGCGCGCTGCTGCGGTACGCGGCCGCTCATATCGAGCGCGGTCTGAATGGCGAAACCTTTTTTGTCCTGCCAGGTGATCTCGCACCAGCCTTCGTCGCACCCGCCGGTGTCAACCAGACTTCCTCCGGGAATCTTCGCGACGATTTCGCTGCCGGTGCCGGGCGCGGCGCGCAGGTTGACAGTCGAAGCAATGTAGGCGGGCTTGGCCAGCGCGGGCGTGACAACGCAAGCGATGGCGAGCCCCAAAATTCGCGACACGACTCTCATGGCTTACCCTCCGTCCACTCGAAAGAGAGACGGAACTTTCCGCCGCGAAAACGGCGGGAAAGGGGCAAATGCCAAGAAAACGCAGAGCGCCAACGCTTCAAGTTTGAGCGTATACCGCCGATCAACCCGGGCCGAACGTGTTCTTGGCTGACCAATTGATCGTCTTGTAGTCAAAGCCCGCTTCAATTGTCGGTTTGACGATCGCAAAATAGGGAGAAAGGTCGAAATCGCGTGGACAGTAAAGCGAACTATCGCGGATGTGATAAATCTCTTTGCGGGCCTGCATACTTTCGACGCGCTCGATCGCCGGCAATATCGGGTAGCCAATAGCGTCGAAAGCCTGCGCGATGAGCGCAGAGCAAATGAGTTTGGTCGGATCGCCGGAACCCAGTGCGATCATGCGCCGCCGCCAACGTTGGGGGACCGGTAGTGGCACCAGATAGCGGCCGAGATCGACAAGATTCTTGAGATCATATTGCAGCCCGATGCGTTCGATAGCGTAATCGCAGACTGCCCGACGATCTTCCAACGACAGGCCAACCGGCCGGCAGATGCGAGTATGAAAGGGGAAGTACGTCGATAGCGGAACAGAAATAATGCCGGCTTGCAGGTTGGATTCAACGAGCTCGCATGGCTCACCACTGGATGTTTCCTGGCCGTCAATCGGCCCGACATAAAGCGCAGCATGCGACCATGTGGACTGCGTCAAATATTTGATCACGCCGGCGATATGCGTGCGGCCCTCAATGAGCAGGATATCCCCGGGTTTGATCGTAGCCAGAAGCGCCGCCGGATCGGACGGCGTCAGCGGCTCATAGCCCTCGGCGGGCCGTTGCAGATATGCGGCGATCAGCCGCCCGGCACGATCGAGCATCCAAGTCATTGCAAACTTCCGGTGAATCGATCCACACGCCAAGTCGAACAATATTTATCAGCGCCGGGCAACACCGCTGAGAGACGGCTCACCATCTGCGCCCGCGGATGATTGCGCCCTCGTGTTGGAAAGCCGTAAGGCCTCGATAGGAATATCATCAGGTAGCTATCGATCTTTGAGTGCAAACAATCCCGGTCATGCGTCAAAAGACACCAGTGCAATCAAATAATTGGAACCTTGCGGCCCGCTTCGCATTATCGAAGGCCTCCCCCAAGGAGCGTGGATTCAATGGTCAGAAGCATAACGACAAGGGCACGACATGCTATTTCGGACGCTGCGCAACGTGGCGCCCAAGGCGTCCAGTCCGTAGCAGGGGACGCTCTGGGTGCTGCGGTAAAAGCCGCTGCGGAAGTTGTATTTGAATCCACTGCCAATGCGCTTGGTGCGGGGCGGGCAAAGATCAAGCAGTCCTCGCCAGCGATGAAGCGAGCGATAGGCAAAGCGGCGAAGCAAACCATAAGCAGGCCTCGCCGAAAGAAGGCCGTCACAAAAAGAAGAAAACCGGCCTCAAGCAAGCAAAAAAAGCGAGGCGGTCGTCGCGTTCATTTCGCCGCGCGTCGATGATCTCGCTGCAATCGAAGATCTGACCGGTCATCTCACCGGATTCACCGCCAGTCACCGGCGCATCGCCGGTTCACCCGCGCAAGCCGCATTCCTCCGGCAGTCTGCTCCGCCGGAACTAGAGCTCAAAGCTGCCGTTTACACGGCAGTGGGTACGTCTCGAGAGGAACGGAATGGGTTCGACATTGAACGTAAGCAGGCGCAAAGGACCGGGTCGTGCGAACGACAAAGGCATGATCGATCTTGCAGGGAATGTCTTGAGGGACATTGTAAGTCTGCTGCAAGCCGAGTTGCAGCTGTTGCGCGCAGAGATTTCTGAAAAGCTCAAATTGACGGCACTATCAGCCGCGTTAATTGGCGCGGGTGCCCTTCTGCTCGCGGCGACAATCGTATTGTTGCTGCAGGCCGCGATCGCCGGCCTTGTTGCCTACGGAATTGCATGGCCGTTTGCCATTCTCATTGTCGCCGCGGCAACGCTGTTGTTGGGGGCTGGCCTCATTTGGTTTGGCGTCAATAACCTTCGCTTGAGCCGTCTCGCTCCTTCTAAAACGCTAAATCAATTGGAAAAAGACGCCACCATCGCAAACATGAGGTAAACGAATGACATCGTCGGCACAGCTAGAACGCAAAGCGGAACAGGCGCGAGAACGTCTCGCTGATCGTTTAGCCGACCTGCGCTATCATGCCTCTCCTGCGACAGTCGTAAGCGAATTATTTGGTGTCAATCCACGAGCATTGGGAGATGACGTCCTCCCGCTGTTGGCAAAGCAAGTGCGCAACAATCCGGTTGCCGCTCTCCTCGTAGCCACAGGCGTGGGGTGGTACATATTTTCGGAAGTGCGAGATCCTCTCGCAAAACTGAATTTTGGTCATCCCAAACGACGAGAGACAAAACGTCGACGAACGAAAAAACGTGGCGCGAACCGCAGCAAACCGGTCGCCGAGCGTCAGAAGAAATAAACGTCGATGGCCGGATGAAGTAACCGGCCATTTCGCTCCATGGCTTAGTAAGAGACCTACTCTGCCGCTTCCATTCGCGACTTTGCCGATTCCACTTTCGCAGCACAGAATTTGAATTCCGGAATCTTCCCGAACGGATCGAGCGCGGGATTGGTGAGGATATTCGCCGCCGCCTCGACGAAGGCGAACGGAATGAAGATCACGCCGTCCGGAATCGAGTCATCCTGGCGTGATGCCAGTTCGACGGTGCCGCGACGCGTAGTGACGCGCAGCATGTCGCCGGGTTTCAAGCCCAGTTTCAAAAGCGTACCGCGCGACACCGAAGCGCTAGCAGACGGCTCCAGGGAATCGAGCACGGAGGCGCGGCGCGTCATGGCGCCCGTGTGCCAATGCTCGAGCTGGCGGCCGGTGGTGAGAATAAACGGGAAATCCGCGTCAGGCGTCTCGTTCGGCGGCGTGAGCTTGGCCGCGACCAGCTTCGCCATACTGTTTGGCCGCGGGAAGCCTTTGTCGAACACAACGTCGCGCCCCGGTACGTCGGGGCCGTCGACCGGATAAGTGACGTGATCCTCGCGCTCGACGCGGTCCCAGTTGATGTTGTCGAGCGCCGGCATCAGCCGCGCCATCTCCTCGAAGACTTCGCTGACATGCTTGTAGTCCCACTTTTCGCCCATACGCTGGGCAAGATCCTGGATGACCCACAAATCCTGGCGGGCGTCGCCCGGCAGCGGCAGCGCCTTACGGCCCATCTGCACCTGGCGATTGGTGTTGGTGACGGTGCCGTCCTTCTCTGGCCAAGCCGAGGCCGGCAGGATGACGTCGGCGTATGACGCGGTCTCGGTCAGGAAGATGTCCTGCACCACCAGGCATTCGAGATGCGCCAGGGCGCCCCGCGCATGGTTCAGATCGGGATCCGACATCGCCGGATTCTCGCCCATGATGTACATGCCCTTGATCTCGTCGGCATGCACCGCGTCCATGATCTCGACCACGGTTTTGCCGCGCTTGGGATCGAGCTTCTTGCCCCAGGCCTTTTCGTATTTCGCGATCATCTCCGGGTCCTCAACCGATTTATAATCGGGGAAGAACATTGGAATGAGACCGGCGTCGGAGGCGCCCTGCACGTTATTCTGACCGCGCAGTGGATGGAGGCCGGTGCCGGGGCGCCCGACCTGGCCGCAGATCAATGACAGCGCAATCAGGCAGCGCGCGTTGTCGGTGCCGTGGGTGTGTTGAGACACGCCCATGCCCCAGAAAATGATGGCGTTCTCCGCGCGCGCAAAGCTGCGCGCCACTTCGCGCAGCGTGTCGGCTGGGATGCCGCAGATTGGCTCCATCTCCTCGGGCGTGAAATCTTTCACATGCTCGGCGAGCTGATCAAAACCTTCGACATAAGTCTGTACATATTGCTGGTCGTAGAGTTTCTCACCAATGATGACGTTGAGCATACCGTTGAGCATGGCGACGTCGGTGCCGTTCTTGAACTGCATCATTTTCCAAGCGTGCCGCTTGAGCGCCTGCCCGCGCGGGTCCATCACCACGAGCTTGGCGCCGCCCTTGGCGGCCTGTTTGAAGAAGGTGGCAGCTACCGGATGATTCTCGGTCGGGTTGGCGCCAATCACGATGATGAAGTCGGAGTTCTTACATTCGTTGAAAGTCGCGGTCACCGCCGCCGAACCGACGCCTTCCAAAAGCGCCGCTACCGACGAGGCATGGCACAGCCGCGTGCAGTGATCGACATTGTTGGAGCCGAAGCCAGTGCGCACAAGCTTCTGAAACAGGTAAGCCTCTTCGTTCGAACCCTTGGCCGAGCCAAATCCGGCAAGCGCACGCGGGCCGTCGCGGTCACGAACTTTCTTGAGGCCAGCGGCGGCACGTTCCATCGCCTCTTCCCAGGTCGCCTCACGGAAATGCGTCCATGGATTCGAGGGGTCGACCAAGTCGTCGGCGGCTTTCTTGACGCCGTCCTTGCGCACCATTGGCTTGGTCAGGCGCTGCGGGTTGCTGACGTAATCGAAACCGAAACGGCCCTTCACGCACAGGCGATTCTGGTTGGCCGGACCGTCGCGGCCGGTCACATACAAAAGCTTGTCGTTTTTGATGTGGTACGTGAGCTGGCACCCGACGCCGCAGTAAGGGCACACGCTGTGCACCTCGCGATCGGGGTATTCCGTACGTGCATTTTTGGCGTCGACGAGCGTCGCCGGCATCAATGCGCCGGTCGGACAGGCCTGCACACATTCGCCGCAGGCGACGCAAGTAGACTCGCCCATCGGATCGTCGAAATCGAAAACGATTTTCTCGTGATGGCCGCGGCCGGCCATGCCGATGACGTCGTTGACCTGCACTTCGCGGCAGGCGCGGACGCAAAGATTACACTGGATGCAGGCATCGAGATTAACGGCCATAGCCGGGTGGCTGCGATCGGGCGCTGGCGTACCGTGGGTGGGGAACCGGCTGCTGCCGATGCCCATGCGGTCGGCCCAAGCCCAGAATTTCGATTGCGGATCGTGTGCGGCGGTCTTGCGGTCGGGCTGGTCAGAAATGAGAAGCTCGAACACCATCTGCCGCGCGGTTTTGGCGCGGTCGGATGTCGCCTTCACTTTCATGCCTTCGGCCGGCTTGCGAATGCAGCTCGCGGCCAGAACGCGTTCGCCTTCGATCTCTACCATGCAGGCGCGGCAATTGCCGTCAGCGCGATAGCCAGGCTCGGGTGAATAGCAGAGATGCGGGATGTCGGTGCCGAGACGCTTTGCAACCTGCCAAATGGTCTCGCCGTCGAGCGCCTCGACTTCCTTGCCGTCGAGGATGAATTTCACTGAAGTGGCCTTGCCGTTACCCGCGGTCATTGTATTTGCCTTTTCATCACCAGCTTCCCAGCGGCTTCGACAGTTCTTCTGGAAAATATTTTATCACACACAGCAACGGATTCGGCGCGGCTTGCCCGAGGCCACAGATGGAGGCATCGCGCATGGCGGTCGACAGTTCTTCCAGCAGCTTCACGTCCCAAGGGCCCTTGGCCATGAGCTTGGCCGCCTTCTCGGTCCCGGCACGGCAGGGCGTGCACTGACCGCACGATTCGTCCTCGAAAAACTTCATTAGATTCAATGCGGCAGCTTTGATGTCGTCCTTGTCGGAAAGGATCACAACCGCGTGCGAACCTACGAAGCAGCCGTATTTTTCGAGCGTTCCGAAATCGAGCGGAATATCGGCCATCGAGGCCGGCAGGATGCCACCGGACGGTCCGCCAGGCAGATAACCCTTGAAAACATGGCCATCCTCCATGCCGCCACAGAATTCGTCGATCAACTCACGCATCGTGATGCCAGCGGGGGCAAGCTTGACGCCTGGATTCTTCACGCGGCCGGAGACTGAAAAGCTGCGGAACCCTTTGCGCTCGTGGCGGCCTTGCGAGGTCATCCATTCGGCGCCCTTCTCGACGATGTCTCGGATCCAGAAGAACAATCCGACTTGAGCGACATAAGGCGGACGGTGGCGCGGCAATCCACGTTTGCCCTCGATCGACTCGATCATCGCCGACTCTTCGCCGCAGATATACGCACCAGCGCCGCGCCGTAGATGCAACTTCGTGTGCGGCGACAGCCCGGCCTCTTCGACTTTCGCAATTTCGTCGAGCAGCATCAGCCGCAGCTCGGGATATTCGTCGCGCACGTATACATATGTATCGTGCGCCTCGACAACCCACGCTGCAATCAAAACGCCCTCGATGAAACGGTGCGGATCGAGTTCGAGATAGTAACGGTCCTTGAAGGTGCCGGGTTCGCCCTCGTCGGCATTGACAGCGAACATGCGCGGCGCAGGCTCGGCGCGTACGAGCGCCCATTTGCGGCCGGTCGGAAATCCCGCGCCGCCAAGACCGCGCAACCCGGCGTCGCTTACGATCTTTATAAGCTCGTCGCGGGTTCGTTTGTCGGTGATGCAATCTTTCAGCAGCGTATATCCGCGAGCTTTTCGATAAGCGGAAAAATCGATCCCTGGGTGCCATGCGTGGGTATGCGGCTTTGCCTTCACCTCAGCCGCCACAGTGTCGAGTGTCGCATTGAATGTTTGGACGTGGCCGACAGCACAGACCGGTGCACGGTCGCAGGCACCCATGCATGGCGCGTGTACAACACGAACGTCCCGTCCGAGTTTGCCGGGCAGATCTTTCAACAGCTTTTCAGCACCGGCCATTGCGCACGACAGAGAGTCACATACGCGTACAGTGACTGGCGGCGGCGGTAATTCGCCTTCCTTCACAACGTCGAAGTGCGCGTAAAAAGTCGCGACCTCGTAGACTTCTGTGAGTGCCATCTTCATTTCGGCGGCAAGTGCAGCGAGATGTGCAGCGGAGAGGTAGCCGTAGTGATCCTGAATAAGATGCAGATGCTCGATGAGTAAATCGCGCCGGCGAGGTTTGTCGGTCAGGAGCGCCTGCACATCGGCGAGCGCCTGCGGGTCGACCTGACGACCTTTGGGCGTACGCGAAGGACGGCGGCGACCCCCCGCGCCGTTGCCCACGGAACGGGGCGGATTTTGAATGTTCATTGCCTCACCTCGGAACACGATTTGAAGCCGTTCCAGTGCTGAGACAATCCCGTGCTCAGCATGGGTTGATAGATATCTTCTATCGATGATAACGTCTTTGCTGCTTAGTTCTTTGGCAACCAAAATTGCGTCCGATTGCTCTGCGACGCTCTAATTGGAGATCTAAACCATTGATCGACAAGCTAGAATTCATTCTCGCATTGGCGCGGGAAAGGCATTTTGGCCACGCTGCCGAGGCCTGCGGGATAACGCAGCCGACGCTCTCGGCGGGGATAAAGCAGCTCGAAAATCAAATGGGTGTGCTGTTGGTCAGCCGTGGTTCGCGCTTTCAGGGCTTCACCCCGGAGGGGCAGCGCGTCTTGGAATGGGCGCGCCGCATCGTCGGCGACAGCCGCTCGATGCGCGAAGAGATCAATTCTTTGCGGCACGGCTTGTCGGGGAGACTGCGCATCGCCGCGATCCCGACCGCGCTCGCGATGGTCGCTGCGCTGACCACGCCCTACCGCGAGAAACATCCCAACGTCCAATTCACTATTTACTCGCGAAACTCAATCGAGGTGCTCGATTTGCTCGACAATCTCGAGATCGATGCCGGTATCACGTATGTCGAGAACGAGCCGCTCGGCCGTGTCAGCAATGTGCCGCTCTATCGGGAGCACTACCGGCTGCTCACTTCGGCCGATGCGCCACTTGGTAATCGCGATTTAGTCAGCTGGGCGGAAGTCGCGCAGGTGCCACTTTGCCTGCTGACTCCGGATATGCAAAACCGGCGCATTATTGATCGGCTGCTCAAAAGTGCAGGTGGTGAATCACGGCCGACGCTGGAATCGGACTCGATGATCTTATTGTACTCTCACGTACGCACCGGACGTTGGGCGAGCGTGATGCCGGCCAAGATCGCCGACACACTCGGTTTTACTGATACCATTCGTGCGATTCCGATCACCCAGCCAGAAGCAGTTCAGACCATCGGTTTGGTGGTGCCGTTGCGAGAGCCGATGACACCGATCACAGCCGCGCTGGTGGCGGAGGCGCGCCGCGTCGCACCGCAACTGTCTGGCTGAAACGTCGAGCCCGACTAGGCCGGACCCGACCGATACATATATGCAATATTAGTCGATGCTGAACGTGATCTAGATAGGCGCGAGCGAGGGCGATGGCACGACGAGAATATCGTCGCCGATTTCGTTCGCATCAACTGTCTCTGACTTTCGCTCGCGCGTCCTCTTGCTTTTCGCCTTCACCTGCAGCCTCATGCGGCGCTCGTAGAAACTAACGATATTCCGGGCGGTCTGCTGGCTGAGCTTTTTGTATCGCTCGAACGCCATGGTGACGTCGTCCGGCTTCAGACTGCGGTTGGCGGCGTACATCACAAGCAGCTCCCGGGCCGTCGTCCAGGAACAGCCCGCAGCCTTGGCGAGAAGCAATAGCATGTCCTCGCCTTCGTCGAGCAGCGCGCGCTCGACGAGATCAATTGGGAAAAGCCCCAGTCGCGCCAGGGCGACGGCCGTCTTTTCGAATTCTTGCGCATGTGCCGCCCCGTGGACGCTGGCTTCCGTAATTGGACGCACATTGAATCGCCGTTTAGCCTCACGAACAGCCGCGGCGTGCACTGTTGACGATTTGCGGACTTCGCGCTGCATCGTGGTCGCAACGTCGTCAATCGTGTCGCGGATCGCGGCAACGGCTTTGGGGTTGGCCGCTTCAAGCTTGGCGCGAACAGTGGACGATGCCGCTTCCAGCAATTTGAGGAAATATTGGCGCGGAAGGTCGCTGCGTTCGCCAAGAGCTAAAGTGAGTCTTCGGTCGTAGCGCGCGCGCGTTGTCAAGTTGCCGTAGCCTGCAAGCGAAAAACGTGCGCCCTTATTTTTTACCACCCTATGTACGACCCGTTGGTCGCCGCGCTCGACGAGTACGTCAGTAACATCCTCGCTCAACTTCAAACGCTGCGCGATCGCGAACAGATGGTTCTGACTTTTTGTCGAGGCGTTTTCGATAAGGTCGGCATCGGACAGCTGTTGCGAATGGACCAGCACCGGCCCGGCAACTTCGATCGCATCGTCGAAAGCAAGAGATCGAATGAGCTTGGGCGGGGCGCTTTCCATGCCCACGAGGTGATGGGCGAGTTTGGCGCGCGCCTTGACTTCGATGTCGGCGGAAAGCTGTTGGAGCACGTCATCGAACAGTGCGATTTGCTCGTGCGAATAGCTGCGCGATCCGGACGCGAAGAGGTCTGCAATCCGTTGAAGAATTCTCAAGCGCTGTTTGGGGCTGCCGGTGGCTGCCGAGCTGATCACCTCATCGAGCAGCGAGCGACTTTCTGCAAGCGAACCGGGTTGATGGGACGTGGCCATGGCTGACATGGGTAACAACCTACCGGGAAGTTCCGAAAACTCGCTGTAGGTCCCCGTGCAAAAAAACGAAAAATTTTATGAAATTTGCGCGCAATAACGGGTCGACTGCAGGCGCCGCCGCTAGCAAAAGGGCCCGTTTTTGGCGGGCCTTTTGCATTTCGCGACGAAAGGCTGCTCTAAAACAGTCCGACAATCTGCCCCTGCGCGTTCACGTCGATCGCATCGGCCGCCGGCACCTTGGGCAGGCCGGGCATGGTCATTATCTCACCGCAGATCGCCACCACAAACTCGGCGCCGGCCGAGAGCCGGACCTCGCGGACATTTATAGTGTGATCAGCCGGCGCGCCCTTGGCGTCCGGGTTGGTAGTGAAAGAATATTGGGTCTTGGCGACACAGATCGGCAGCTTGCCATAACCCATCTCCTCCCAGATCTTGAGCTGATCCTTCACCGCCTTGTCAGCGGTTACCGTCTTGGCTCGATAGATTTCACGCGCAATCGTCTCGACCTTTTCGAACAGCGGCATTTCATCAGGATAGAGGAATTTGAGCTTACCTTTGCTCTCGTCAGTGACCTTGACCACCGCTTTGGCAACGTCGGCAGCACCTGCCCCACCCATCGCCCAGTGATCGGCCATCAGCGCCTCGACGCCGAGTGCCTTGCACTTTTCCTTAACCAGCGCGATTTCCGCATCTGAGTCGGCGGAGAAGCGATTGATCGAAACCACCGCCGGCAAACCGAATTTTTTCACGTTTTCGACGTGGCGCTGCAGGTTGGTCATGCCGGCCTCGAGCGCCTTTAGATTTTCGGATTTGAGGTCTTCCTTCTTGACACCGCCGTGCATCTTTAGCGCGCGGATTGTCGCAACAAGAACCACGCAATCGGGCGTGAGGCCGGCCTTGCGGCATTTGATATCGATAAACTTCTCACCGCCCAGGTCGGCGCCGAAGCCCGCCTCCGTCACAACATAATCAGCAAGCTTCAGCGCGGTTGTCGTCGCCAGTACCGAGTTGCAGCCGTGCGCAATATTCGCAAACGGCCCGCCGTGAATAAACGCCGGCGTACCTTCCAGTGTCTGCACGAGATTGGGCGCAATCGCCTCCTTGAGTAGCGCGGCCATCGCGCCATGCGCCTTCAAGTCTCGCGCGCGCACCGGCTTACGGTCGCGGGTATAGGCGACGATGACGTTACCAAGGCGCTCCTTGAGGTCGTCAAGGTTTTTGGCGAGGCAGAAGATCGCCATCACTTCGGAAGCGACGGTGATGTCAAAGCCAGCCTCACGTGGATAGCCGTTGGCGACGCCACCAAGCGAACAGACGATCTCACGCAGCGCGCGGTCGTTCATGTCCATAACGCGGCGCCAAACGACGCGGCGTGAGTCTATGCCAAGGGCATTACCCCAATAGATATGATTGTCGATTAGCGCCGAAAGGAGATTGTGCGCTGAGGTGATGGCGTGGAAATCGCCGGTGAAATGAAGGTTGATGTCCTCCATTGGCACGACTTGCGCGTAACCGCCACCGGCAGCGCCACCTTTCATACCGAAAGATGGGCCGAGGCTCGGCTCGCGCAGGCACAGCATTGCCTTCTTGCCAATGTGATTGAGTGCGTCGGTTAGACCAACTGTCGTGGTGGTTTTGCCCTCGCCCGCCGGCGTCGGCGTAATTGCCGTCACCAGAATTAGCTTGCCGTTTTTCTTGCTTTGCAGCGATTTGATGTAGTCCATCGACACCTTGGCCTTGTAGTGGCCGTAGGGATCGAGATTTTCTGGGCCGATGCCGAGTTTTTCCTTGGCGATGTCGAGGATCGGCCGCTTTTTGGCGGCCTGCGAAATTTCGATGTCTGACTTCGGACTTTGATGTTGCGAGGCGGGCATTGGAGTCTTTCCGTTATTTGAAAATGATGATCAACCGAGCCGCGCCCCGGCGGCGAGCTTGGCGGTGGAGATGAACTCAGAGGCGTCGATTTTTTTGCCTCCGTCGGGTTGAACACGTGTGATCTTGAAGCGACCGTCTGCGCAAACCACAGTGAAGCCGTCACCGTCGACCGCGACCACTTCGCCGAGCTTACCGGCGATACCTTTTGGATCTTTGGCGGGCAGCGGCTTGGCGTCGAAAATCTTCAAAGTTTGACCGTCAAGCGTTGTCCATGCGCCGGGCGCGGGATTACAGCCGCGGATCAGGCGGTCGATCTGCTCCCAGGGCTTGCCCCAATCGATCCTGGCGTTGCCGGGACCGCAGCGGCCTTCATAGGTCGCCTTCGACTCGTCCTGCTTGATACGAGGGGCCTTGCCGGCCTTCACCAGATCGACCGATTCCATCATGGCGTCGACGCCCATAGGAAACAAACGGTCGAAATAGACCGTGCCGAGCGTGTCGGTGGCGCTGATCGGCGTTTTCTTCTGGACGAGGACATCGCCGGTATCGAGCCCATTGTCGGGCCAGAAGATCGACAGGCCGGTTTCCTTCTCGCCCTTAATGATCGGCCAGTTGATGGCCGAGGCGCCGCGATAGAGCGGCAGCAGCGACGGGTGATACTGGATCGAGCCGCGGGTCGGCGCGTTGAGGAATTCCTCCGGCACGAACAATGTGACGAAGGCCATGACTTGCAGATCGGGCTTGAGCGCTTTGAATTCGGCCAGCACTTCCGGCTTTTTATAGGAGTCCGGTTGCAGCACCTTCAGCCCGGCCGCGATCGCGGCTTCCTTCAGCGGATCGGCCTTGGCGCCTTCTTTTTCCGGCGCCACATAGACGGCGACCACGTTCTCGCCGCGCTTGAGCAGCGCTTCCAGCACAGCCTTGCCGAAGGCCTGTTGGCCGTGGACCACGATACGCATCGAACTCTCCCCGTCTTTTTCTCAACCTCTCCGCACGCACGGAAAGGAAATTAGGCCGCTTTTTCTTCCTTCTTCGGCGCGCTCAGCGCGCCGGAGTTCTTGATCTCGGCGATATCCTTGGCGGCAAAGCCAAGCACGTCCTTCAGGATTTCGTCGGTATGCTCGCCCAACAGCGGCGAGCGCGTCACCTCGGAAATCGAGTCGGACATCTTGATCGGATTGCCGACGGACAGATATTTGCCGCGGGTCGGATGATCGACTTCGACCACCGTTCCGGTCTTGCGCAGTGACGGCTCCTCGGCGATTTCCTTCATCGACAAAATTGGACCGACCGGAATATCGACTGCATTGCAGGCGTCCATGACCTCGAACTTGGTCTTGGTCATGGTCCACTGTTCGATGCGCGCAAAGATGGCCTTCAGCTTCGGCAGCCGGGCGCGCGGCGTGGCGTATTCCGGATCGGTCTTCCAGGTCGGCTCGCCTATCAGATCGCAGATCGCCAGCCAGACCGGCGCTTGCGTGATGAAGTAAATGTAGGCGTCGGGATCGGTCTCCCAGCCTTTGCACTTCAAGATCCAGCCGGGCTGGCCGCCGCCGGAATCGTTACCGGCGCGCGGCACCGCGGCGCCGAACGGAACGCCCTCGCCATACTGGCTGTATTCGGTGAGCGGGCCTTTGGTGATGCGCTGCTGGTCGCGCAGTTTGACGCGGCAGAGATTGAGCACGCCATCCTGCATGGCAGTGAGCACCTTCTGGCCGCGGCCGGTGCGGTTGCGCTGATAGAGCGCCGCGACGATGCCGAGCGCGAGATGCAGGCCAGTGCCTGAGTCGCCGATCTGGGCGCCGGTGACCAGCGGCGGGCCTTCGCGGAAACCGGTGGTCGAAGCCGAGCCGCCGGCGCATTGCGCGACGTTCTCATAGACCTTGCAGTCCTCGTAAGGACCGGGGCCGAAGCCCTTCACCGACGCGACAATCATGCGCGGGTTGAGCTTGTGGATGCGCTCCCAGGTCAACCCCATGCGGTCGAGCGCACCGGGCGCGAAATTTTCCACCAGCACGTCGCAGGTTTTCACCAGCGCTTCCAGCACGCGCATGCCCTGCGGATGCTTGGAGTCGATGGTAATCGAGCGCTTGTTGTGATTGAGCATCGTGAAGTAGAGCGAATCCGCGCCTTTCACGTCGACCAACTGACCGCGCGTAATGTCGCCCACGCCGGGACGCTCGACCTTGATCACGTCGCAACCGAGCCAAGCCAAAAGCTGCGTACAGGTTGGGCCCGATTGCACGTGTGTGAAATCGAGAATGCGGACACCGGTCAGCGCCTTGCCGGCCCGGCCATAAGGCTTGCTCGACATTTTCGGCAGACCGTTGCCGCTCTTGTCCTTCTTCACCGAAGAAAGCTTTACCACCTTGCGCGCGGATTTTTTTGCCGCGGCTTTCGCTTTTGATTTCTTTTGCTTCTTGGCCATTTGATCCCTCCACTATCTCGGTCGTAAATCCGGCTATTTCTTCTTCAACTTGCTTTGCGGGTTGAGATTGCCGATACGGCCGCTCTCGCTGCCGGCCGCCGGATCGAGCACCGCGTTGATCAGCGTCGGCTTGCCGGAATCCATGGCCGCATTGACGGCCTGCTTGAGTTCGTCCGGGGATGTCGCGTTAACGCCGACGCCGCCGAAACCCTCCATCATCTTGTCGTAGCGTGCCCCCTTCACAAACACCGTCGGCGCGGGGTCCGAGCTTACGGAATTGACATCGGTTCCGCGATAAATACCGTCGTTATTGAAGATGACGATGCAGACCGGCAGCTTGTACCGGCAGATTGTTTCGACCTCCATGCCGGAGAAGCCGAAAGCGCTATCGCCTTCCACCGCGAGGACCGGTTTGCCGGTTTCGATGGCCGCGCCGACGGCATAGCCCATGCCGATGCCCATGATGCCCCATGTGCCGACGTCCAACCGTTTGCGTGGCTGATACATGTCGATGATGCCGCGCGCGAGATCGAGCGTGTTGGCGCCCTCGTTGACGAGAATGGCGTCCGGCCGCTCCTTGACGATCGTGCGCAGAACGCCGAGCGCGCCGTGGTAGTCCATCGGCGAGTTGTTGTTCATTAGCCGAGGCGCCATCTTGGTAACGTTCTCTTCGCGCTTCTTGTTGACGGCGCTGGTCCAATCGGTCGGCGGGGCCGGCCAATTGCCAGCCATGCCCTGCAACAGTGCCGACACGCATGAACCGATATCGCCAACCACCGGTGCGACGATCTCGACGTTTGAGTCCATTTCTTTGGGCTCAATGTCGATCTGAATGAACTTCTTCGGCACGTCGCCCCAGGCCTTTCCCTTGCCGTGCGAGAGGAGCCAGTTCAGCCGTGCGCCGACCAGCATCACGACGTCGGAGTCTTTCAGCACAGTCGAGCGCGCAGCCCCCGCGCACTGAGGATGCGTATCGGGCAAGAGGCCTTTGGCCATGCTCATCGGCAGGAAGGGAATTCCGCTTTTTTCGACCAGCGCGCGGATCGCATCATCTGCTTGCGCGTAGGCCGCGCCTTTGCCGAGGATGATCAGCGGGCGTTTGGCGCCCTTGAGCACGTCGAGCGCGCGCTTGACCGCTTCAGGCGCCGGCATCTGGGCCGGCGCCGGATCGACCACTTTCACAAGCGACTTTCTTCCAACCTCCGCATCCATCACTTGTCCGAACAGCTTGGCCGGCAAGTCGAGATAGACGCCGCCCGGACGGCCTGAAACCGCAGCGCGGATCGCGCGCGCCAGCCCGATGCCGATGTCGGCCGCGTGCAGCACGCGGAAGGCCGCCTTGCACAGCGGCTTGGCAATCGCGAGCTGATCCATCTCTTCGTAGTCGCCCTGCTGCAGGTCGACGATCTCGCGCTCCGACGAACCTGACATCAGGATCATCGGGAAGCAGTTGGTCGTGGCGTGGGCGAGCGCGGTCAGACCGTTGAGAAAGCCCGGCGCCGACACCGTGAGGCAGACGCCGGGCTTCTTGGTCAGGAAGCCGGCGATCGACGCCGCATAACCGGCGTTCTGTTCGTGGCGGAACGAAATGACGCGAATGCCAGCCGCCTGCGCCATGCGGCCAAAGTCCGTGATCGGAATGCCGGGCACGCCGTAGATCGTGTTGAGGCCGTTGAGCTTCAGCGCATCGATGATGAGGTTAAAACCATCAGTCAGCTCCCGCTCCATCTCGGGCGCGGCTGCGGTTTCGGGCTTTGCTTTCACTGCTGCGTCAGCCATGGGAATCCTCCCGCTCTTCTGTTCATTTAGTCGAGATAATCGGCGTAGCGCGCCACATGATCGGCAAGGCCGAGCGCGTGGTCGCGCACCAATTCTTCTGCACGATCGGTCGCCCGCGCTTCCAGTGCTTCTATAATGTTCATGTGATCGCGGATCGAACGGTCTGCACGATCCTTTTCACCGATCGTTTTGCGCCTGATCATGCGCATATGGGTGAAAAGATTTTCGGCAAGATCGATGAGCACGTCGTTGTGGCTAAGCTTGATGATGGTTTGGTGGAATTCGATATTGACGTCGGAATACTCGTCGAGATGTGCGCGCAGCTTGCCATTCTCGAAGGTCGTAAACATTTTGCGTAGACGGGCGATTTCTTCATCACTCGCCGTTTGCGTGATCAGACGCGCGGCCATGCTCTCGAGCGCCGCCCAAGCAGTGATCATCTCGATCACCTCACGCTTGGTCTTGCGCACGACGTAGATGCCGCGCCGCGGCACCGAGCGCACAAAGCCTTCGCTCTCGAGCTGTGCGATCGCTTCGCGAACGGGCGTGCGGCTGATGCCGAAATCCTGCGCGAGTTTACGTTCGTCGAGCCGGATATCGTCGCGATTGCGATAGATGTCCATCGCCACGATCGCGTTCTTCAACGCCGCGTAGGCCTTGTGCTTGAAGCTCGGGGTGACGTCGATCGGCTGAACTGATGGATGCGGCGCAAGCGGACCGCGCGCGGTGGCTCCACGCTCTGACAAACCGACACGACGGGGGTTACGATGTTGGCTACTCATGACTGGTATACAATATGCCAGAGGTGCTGGCGTGCGGCAATCGCCTTGTATTTCAAGTGAACTCGCGCATAGAAGCCGGCTAAAGCCCTGTTATTGCGCTGGCCGCAACTTGCCCGAACGCAACCGCGTCCAGCCGGCCTGAATGATTGGCCAGAACAGCGCGATCAACCCGAGGGTCATGATCGTGCTCACCAATCCATTCGACCAGAACACACCGAGACCGCCTTGGGACGCAAGGAGCGACTGACGGAAGGCCTCTTCTGCTTTGTCGCCGAGCACAATCGCTAGCACCAATGGCGCCAGTGGGTAATCGCACTTCTTCAAGAAATAACCGGCGACGCCGAACACCAGCATCATCACGACGTCAAAAGTGTTGTTGTGCACTGTGTAGGCGCCAATGGCGCAAAGCACGAGGATCACAGGCGCGATGACGCTAAACGGAATGCGTAATATGGCGGCAAACAAGGGCACGCAGGTGAGGACGATAAGCAGTCCCATGAGGTTGCCCATATACATCGAAGCGATGAGACCCCAGACGAAGTCCTTTTGCTCGGTGAACAACAGCGGGCCGGGTTGCAGGCCCCAGATCAACAAGCCGCCAAGCAACACCGCTGCGGTCGGCGAACCCGGCACACCGAGCGAGATCATTGGCAGCAGCGCCGCAGTGCCGGCGGCATGGGCGGCGGTTTCTGGCGCGATAACACCCTCGATTTGGCCGGTTCCAAACTTGTGGCCGTTCTTGGAGATGCGTTTCGCGATGCCATAACTCATGAACGAAGCGGGCGTAGCACCGGCCGGGCTGATGCCCATCCAGACGCCGATCAGGCAGGAGCGCAGCGAGACCATCCAGTAACGCGGCAACTCGGCCCAGGTTTTGAATACGACCGTGGGGTTGAGCTTTGTGACGGTGCCACGAAAGCTCAGCCCCTCCTCCATCGTGAGGAGAATCTCGCCGATACCGAAAAGGCCGATGACCGCGATCAGGAAGTCGAAGCCATTGAGCAGTTGTTCGGCGCCAAATGTGAGGCGCAGTTGGCCAGTCACCTGATCGAGACCCACCGCGCCGAGCCCGAAGCCCAACATCATCGACGCAACGGTCTTGAATGGCGGTTCCTTGCTCAGGCCTACAAAGCTGCAAAATGCAAGAAAATAGACGGAGAAAATCTCCGCAGGCCCAAAGCGCAGCGCGAAACTTGCGACCAGCGGCGCGACCAACGTGATCATGATGACCGCGAACAGCGCACCCACGAATGATGACGTGAAAGCAGCGGTGAGTGCCTCGCCGGCGCGCCCTTGTTGCGCCATCGGATAACCATCAAAGGTCGTCGCCACCGACCATGGTTCTCCGGGTATGTTAAACAAGATCGACGTGATCGCCCCCCCGAACAAAGCACCCCAATAGATGCACGAGAGCATGATGATCGCCGACGTCGGCGACATGCTAAACGTGAGCGGCAGCAGGATGGCGACGCCGTTTGCGCCTCCCAGGCCCGGAAGCACGCCAACGATAACGCCGAGGACGATGCCAACGACCATCAACAGCAGGTTGAACGGTTGCGCGACGACCGCAAAGCCGTGAAACAGATTGCCGATATTTTCGAGCATTTTTCGTCGTTCCCTGAACCGCCGAGCGCTTTGCGTGCGCGGACGTTTTACATCAATAGCCGAGCATGACCTCAAGCGGGCCCTTCGGCAGCGGCACGAGGAACCACATCTCGAACATCAGAAACGTGAGGACTGGCACCAGAACGGAGATCCCAATGACGACAACCCACGAGTACTTCCCGAGCCACTTCATGAACAATGCGATCAAGAGCGCTGAGGACACGTAAATGCCAATGTATGGGATAAGCGCGACGTATATAGCGGTCGGTATGACCACAGACGTCACCTGGCGAAGTTGGCCCCAGTCAGCGAACAACTCGCCGTCGGCGGGACTTTTGATTATTTTTGTGAGATTCACCGCGCAGGAAATGAGGACGGCCAAACTAACGTAGAACGGGAAAAAGCCTGCGAGCGGACCCTCTGCACCCCAGCCAATTCCAACCTTTATACTGCCGTAGATTCCGATGAACGCCAGAAGCGCCATGAACGCGGCGACCCCAATTTCGACATTCCGGTGGGACGGTCCCGTCCCACCGGATTCTTTTATTGTCTGATTCATTCCCACCCCATGTAATTTCGCAGGATCTCTCGCCGTGGAATCAGTTGGTCTTGGCGAGGAAGCCGGCCTCTCTCATCAGGCCTTCGTGCAATTTTTCAGCGTCGGCAACCCATTTGGCGTACTCGGCGCCGCTCATGAAGGTCGTGTTGAAAGCGCCGTCGCTCATCAGCTTCTTCCACTCCGGCGTCTCGCGCACCTTCTTGAACAGATCGACGTAATAGGCGACCGCGTCCGCGCTTACGCCAGGCGGCATGAAGTAGCCGCGCAGCATCAAATACTCAATGCTAAGCCCCTGAGATTTGCAGGTCGGAATGTCGTTCCAAGACATATCCCCCGCGATCTTTTCGCTATAGTCGAGTTTCTTGGAGTCGAACACGCAAAGTGGGCGCAGTTTGTCGGCGCGCCAGTGGGCCACAGCCTCAATCGGGTTGTTCACCGTGGAGTCGACATGGTCGCCGACGAGTTGCACAGCAACCGCACCGCCGCCCTTATAGGGGATGTAGGTCATCTTTTTACCGATCGCCTTTTCGAGCGCGACCGTGATGATCTGATCTTCTTGCTTGGAGCCTGTGCCGCCCATTTTGAACTGATTATCGGGCGCAGCCTTGATAGCGTTCACGTAATCCTGAGTCGTCTTATATGGCTTGTCGGCATTCACCCAAAGGATGAATTCGTCGAGCGCCATCATCGCAACTGGGGTCAAATCTTTCCAACTGAAGGGAATGCCGGTAGCCAGTGGCGTCGTAAAGAGATTGGATAACGTGATGATCAGTTTATGATCGTCGCCCTTGGAATTTTTAACATCGAGAAATCCTTCGCCGCCCGCGCCACCCGACTTGTTGATGACGACAACAGACTGCTTGGACAAATTGTGTTTGGTGATGATGCCCTGCATCACACGCGCCATCTGGTCGGCGCCGCCGCCGGTTCCCGCTGGCACAATGATTTCGATCGGGTGGGTCGGTTCCCACGCCTGAGCGGGCGCCGACAGCGCAAGCGCGCCGCCAAAGCACGCGGCCGCAATAGTCAACGCATTGCTGGTATTTCGCATTTCACTCCTCCCTGAGGTCCTCCGCACGGCCGATCTTCTTGTCGGCTCGGCGATTATCTAATCACCCTTAAGTGCATCGTAGCGAGATTAGGCTAAATCATAAATAGTACATATCCGCTACGGGCTATTAGACGAAGCGGCTACTGGGCCATTTGCCGCGCGCTTACAATCTTTCCTTGCGCCGACATCTTTTGCAACGCAGCAAAACTGCTGCCGTTCTGACGAAGTGACCCATTCGCAGTAAATAGGCAGCAATTGAGTGGTTGGTATTGGCTTAGGCCCTTTCGCGGAAAGCCCAAGCTCACCCCAGGCAAAATCCTGGCGTGTTTAACCAAGTAGTTGTTATTGTGCCGACATCCCGCGAAAAGCGCTGGCGCCGTATCGGCTGTAGAACTGGGATTTTCCGTCTGCAGACACGTGGAATGGTGGCGGCCGAGCCGCATCAGTTCTTCGGCAGGCCTCGCGATCCTCGGTCTCATGAGTAGCGATCTGAGGTGCGAGGTGGAATATCCGCCTGCGAATTGAGCGGGCCCAAGATTTCGGCAGTTCCCTGTACGGCGATCTCTGCCGGCGTGGAGACAGCCGGCGGCCGACGAACTGCGGACTGCGCGCTTCTCGGAATTCGAACGACGCCGTCTCGGAAATGCACGGACGAAGGGTTGGACTCGAACATTCGCTCACTTACCAGGACCACCGCATCGACGAGATTGCTATAAAAAATTTCGGGCGACGTGGTGGCGATAATTTAGTGCGACCACCGCATCGCTTTCCATCGCCGAGGTAATTTGGCCGAGAACAAAACCGCGAGGCGGCTAATAATTTAATCAACTCATATCGTTAGAGCGCGTTTGCCGGCCACACGGTATTTCGCTGCCGGCTGATGCCGCACTGCAAACTGCCTACATTTTGTCTCTCGCCATTGTGATCACCGGCGGTTGTCTTACGGGTGCAATGTAATTTTTGGAAAGTCCCCACGTCGGCATGATGTCGGGAATTATGTTTGATGAAACCAGTCTCTATGAACGCGGGATACCGCCCAGCAAACAAAATATAATGAAAAAAAATAGGGTTGGATAATGGTGAGGGGCGGTTATGAGTTGGATCGACAGGGCATTGCCGGCCGAACGATCGCCTGAAGACGTAAGATATTTTCTGCAAATTACGCTCCTGACCTTCTTCGCATATTTGATTGCCGCGGAGTTGGCATTTTTCGTTGGTACATTTTCTGACAAAATCTTCGCGCCGTTTTGGCCACCAAATATCGTCTTGCTTTCCGCACTCTTGCTCGCTCGCCGCGGTTGGCGCTGGATCGGAGTTCTTGCAGCCTTTCCCGCGCATGTGATTGCCGAGACGCGAGTCGGCATGTCTCTCCCCGAGTTGTTGGCCGCTTTTGCAACCAACTTAGCGGTCGCAGCACTCAGCGCCGCAGCCATTCAAGGTCGACTAAGTGATCGGCCATGGTTCGCTACTTTTCGTTCGACCGCAAACTTCGTTTTCATCGTGGGTTTCGTCTGTCCTGCAATTGTTGCGTTTGGCGGCGCTTTCGTTCCGATTCTCAGCGGCGGCGGCGTCGACAATTATTGGAATTTTTGGACGCAATGGTTTGCGTCAAATGCTTTAGGAAACCTTGCGCTTGGTCCACTCGTGGTTGTTTTGGCGTGTGAGGGCCCACGGACTTTCTGGGCACAAAATTCGGAGCGAAAGGCCGAAGCGTTGTTAATTGGCACATCGCTTGTTGTCGTTTGCTCAATCGTCTTCGACCAATCGGCCGGCCAACTCATGCGCTCGTTTCTCCCTGTCTTGTTTTACTTGCCGGTCCCGCTTGTCATTTGGTCGGCAGCGCGCTTCGGCGCAAAAGGAGCCAGTGCAGCAATCCTCGTTATGGCCGTTGTTTTGATCTGGCGATCACTCGGTTCTAATTTGTTTCTTTCCGGTACGGCTGAATCAAATGTCTTCGCGCTTCAGGTCTTTTTAATAAGCCTCGCCATTCCAATGTTGTTGCTTGGATCGTCTATCGAAGAGGCACGCCAGGCGAACCAGCAATTACGTCAAGATGAAGAACGGATGGCTTTTGCCGCCGCGGCTGCCGATATTGGCCTATGGCAGCATAATCCTCATATAGACCCCTTTTGGGCCACCGATCATTGCCGCGCGATGCTTGGATTACAAAAAGATCCACCGGTAACGCGCGAAACCATTCTTTCGGCAGTTCATCCCGACGATCGTGCGTTGGTGGATGATATCGTCGTTGGAACCCGCGATAGCCAAGCGCCCCTGGAATTTCGAGTTATTATGCCAGATGGCCAGATGAAGTGGCTTCAGGCTAAGCGCGCGACCAATCGCAATGCTGCCGGCGCGATGATCAATACGAGTGGCGTGTTCACCGATATAACGATTCGCAAGGCAGCCGAGGCTGAAGCGGAATTGCAACGATGGGAGCTCGCACATCTTATGCGCGTATCCCAAGTCGGAGCTCTGTCCGGAGGCTTAGCGCATGAGCTCACACAACCGCTAACAGCAATCTTGGCGAACGCCCAAGCCGCACAGGCCATGCTTTCGGGCAAAGCACGTAATTTGGAAGATCTCGCCGGTGCGATCGACGATATCATCGCGGATGATCTCCGGGCCAGCGAAGTCATTCAGCGGCTGCGGACCTTGCTCAAGAACGGTAAGGGAGAAGTTGAGGCGGTAAACATCCACGATCTAATCAATTCGACCCTGCGCCTCCTCAATAACGAGCTGATCAGCCGTCACGTAAAAACGAAAGTTATGGCCGCAAGTGGCACGGATTTTGTTGAGGGCGATCCCGTTCAGCTACAACAAGTTCTCCTCAACCTCATGATGAACTCACTTGAAGCTATGATGAATACCGATGCGTGGCGCCGTTCACTCACGCTGACGTCCCAGCGTATCAACGATCAGATAGAAGTTAAGGTCGTCGACCGAGGAACCGGCATCGACGCCGGAGGCGAGGCTGCGCTCTTCAACGCTTTTTTCACGACAAAGGAACGCGGGCTTGGATTGGGGCTATCAATATGTTCGTCCATCATCGAGCGGCACGGCGGCTCGTTGAGCCTGAGCAATAACGCTGACGGTGGCGCGACCGCACGGTTTTGTTTGCCGGCCATCAACGCATGAAAGGCGGATAACAATGGGCACGACAGATTTTGCGGTGTTCGTGATCGATGATGACCCAAGCGTGCTAAAGGCCCTCACCAGGCTACTCCAAACCGCTGGCTACAAAACGAAAACGTTTTCTTCGTCGGAAGCGTTTCTTGATGAGCATGATCCGTCGGTACCCGGCTGCGCGGTGCTCGACCTGACCATGCCTGGGCTCGACGGGTTGGAGCTACAGCAAAAATTGGCCAATAAGGCGACGCGCCGGCCGATCGTTTTTCTTACCGGCCACGGAAGCGTTCCGGTAAGTGTGCGTGCGATGAAAGCGGGCGCGGTAGACTTCCTCTTAAAACCTGTCAAACGGGTTGATTTATTGGAGGCCGTTGGGCGCGCAGCCGCGTTGGACAAAGTTGCGCGCCGGGCCGATGAGGAGCGTAGATCGGTTTATGCGGTGCTGGAAAAACTGACGGCCCGCGAAAGAGAAGTCTTAACTCACGTCATTGCTGGTCGGCTCAACAAACAAATCGCTGCAGATCTTGGGACTGTCGAAAAGACCATTAAGGTGCACCGCAGCCGCATGATGGCCAAAATGGGGGTCCGCACAGTGGCAGCTCTTGTGCGGCTGACCCAAAAAGTCTCGCTGGAGCCATACCGCACCGCGAATTTATTTGGCCCAAAGGCCAACTCGACGGACCATGTAAATAGGGCGCAGATTTCCGCCCATGCCGATAGCGATCGTGGACGATGACATTTCCGTACGTAAAGCGCTGGCCCGCCTTCTATCGGCCCATTCGTTTGAGGCCGAAATATTCGGTTCGGCACGTGAGTTTGTAACGTCTCCTCACTTACGTAATTTTGAGTGCTTGATTCTGGATCAACATATGCCCGATGTCACCGGGCTGAATTTGCAAATCCACCTTCGCCGCATTGGCGTTGTTATCCCGACAATCATTATTACGGCGTATAATGAAATTGGGCTCCACGAAAAATGCATTGCCGCCGGCGCCGCTTCATTTCTTGTGAAACCGATAGATAGCGAAATCCTTATCGATGCAATCAATTGCGTCGGCGTTCAATTTAAGGGCAACAGACCCTGCTCCGAAGGCGCGTCTTGAACTAAACCCCTCGCGCTCTTACCGCTTTTTATTTTGCTTTGGGTCGCGTTGGACCAAAGGCCACCTGGACAGTTGTCAACGCACTCGTCAAATTATTGAAAACGTTGCCAATGAAAACGTTGCCAAGACGACGTGACGATCTTTTGGTGATTGACCATGTCAATGTCATCGATGTCAGTAGAAACCGCGTCCCACGTAATACGCGAGGCGATGCGCGAAAAGGTCAAGCGGCATTCATTTTGGTACATTCTACAAAGCGTTCTGATGATATTGGGCGGGATCCTGGCGTTGGTCTTTCCAATCATATCGTCGGTCGCAATTGTAATATTCCTCGGGTGGCTCCTGATTTTCAGTGGCGTCTTGCAGGCGTTCAGCTTAATTGACGTGCGCCACGTACCGCATTTTTGGCTTCAACTTGTTTCGGTCGTTCTATCCGTTCTGGTTGGAATCTTGTTCCTGCGTAATCCCGGGGCTGGGCTTCTTACTCTCACACTTCTCTTAATTGTGTTCTTCATGGTCGAAGGCATTTCAAAGATAATTTTTTCACTGACGATACGGCCCTTTCCGAACTGGGGATGGGTCTTCGCCAGTGGCTTGGTGGGGATTCTATTGGCATTCTATCTTTGGGCTAACACCCCGGTTACGGCCATCTGGCTTCTTGGCGTGTTGCTCGGCATCGAACTGATCAGCGAAGGTGCCGCCCTTGGGAGTATGGCCTGGCAAGCACGCAAAAGTTAGATTCAGCGTTTC
>WNFM01141461.1_pt1 | contig 26196 bp, 24 predicted proteins | sample 5400271 | NCBI WGS metagenome assembly WNFM01 (sample SAMN13153352, study PRJNA577476) | soil metagenome | isolation source: 60 cm saprolite on Douglas fir-dominated hillslope | place: USA:California | collected 2013-09-17 | reverse complement strand
TGCTGGATGTGTCGGATCCGACAAGGGCCGGTGCAAACGCCCGGACCACATTGTAGGCGGTCGCGCTGCGGGTATCGATGATGCCGACAAAGCCACGGACCGATGCTCCGCCCCATGAAGCCGGTGTGTACTGGGCAACGAGGTCGGCCGCGAAACTGCCTCTGGTGGTGACATCATACGTGCCGCCGCTGGATGGATAGAATGTACTTCCACCCATTCTGCCGCCGAAATATTGCAGCCTTGGCCCTACGGAAAGCCCGGTGTGGACGACGCCGAACAGGGCCGTGGCGTTGACGCCATACACGGCGCCCGAGCCGGAAACGTCGAAGTTGGGGTTGACGCTGAAATTCGTTGTGGTGCCGCCATAACCGGCCTGCACGCCGCCGCTCACCCTGATGCAGGTATCGGTCCCCGGAATATTGAAGAAGCCCTGGCCAAAGGCGTCGCATATCCTGACATATTGGACCGGCTCGGCGAAGCCTTGCGCGCGCAAGCCGATGAGTGCAACGGCGGTCAGTAGAGCGATTTTGAAACTTGATTTTCCAAATTTGCTGAGCAGCATGACGATCCCCATTCTTGATGATGCCTATTTTGAGACGAGCGATTTGACCGGATAGGCCGGCGGCGCTGGCGGAGCCGCGCCGAAATAGAAGTTCACGCCGAACTTGAGCGTGTCGTCCTCACGCCGGAACGCGTAGTTGAAGCCGGGCGACGATGCCGGCGCATTGAAGTTCGCCGTGCTCCACCACGTATGCTGGTACTGCGCGAACAGCGTGACCGGATGGCCGGCGATCTGCCACGACGACGGCCGGTATTCCGCGCCGAGACCGAGCGTGACGCCGGGAATGGTCACGTTGCTCGACGAGGCCGTTGCGAAATTGACGTTGAGGTCCTCGTTCAGCCAACTGGCGCCGGTCAGGCCATAGATGAAGAGATCGGGCCTGACGACCGCGCCGGCTTTCAATCCCGCGGTTGCGAACCAATGCGTGGTGGTCCCGAGGAACTGGCCGCCGGCAAAATCGTGGTTGACGGTCTGTCGCAGGATGTCGAACGAGGCGAACGGGCCGACCCGCAGCGCGCTATTCTCGGGGGCGAACAGATAGGTCGCGGCGAATCCGATCCCTGGTGGATCGCCATGCGTGCGAAACTCCTTGGTGTTATCGGTGGTCCGCGACCGCTCGGTCGTGACCTGCGTGGCACGGTTGAGGCCTATGAGGTAGGTGCCCAGCGACAGCGCGGTCCAGTCCGAGCTGAAGGAGCCTGGAGGATTGCATCGGCCATAGTAGTAGTAAAAGTGCTGGTCGAGCGCGTGCTGGAGATCGTCGGCGATTTTGGCCAGACCGTGCGACAGCTTGGCCTGGTCGTTGATGCCGGCGTTCGACGCCGCGGTTCTGAGTTCGACGAGCGCTTGAGCGCCTTCGGCCAAAACCTTGCAGTAGTCCTCGGTGTATTGATAGTGATTCCGGCCGGCGTCGACTTTTCGCGTCGCACCGATGCCCGCAGCGCTGAGATGGCCGGCTTCCTCGTTGGACACCGCCGCCGGAAATACGAATTGCGCAACCGCACCTGACGGCGGACCGAACATGGCAATCGCCGAGATCAGGACAAGCGCGACAACTTGGTTTTTCATCAAGGGCTTCTTTCCAAAATCCACGATATGAATCTCGATCGTTCGCAATGCCCGCACCGCTATTTCGATGCCGGCGCCTTGACCGGATATTTCTGCGACGCCGCCGGCTGCGACTGATCTGCGCCAAAATAGAAATTGACGCCGAGCTTGAGCGTGTCGTCTTCACGCCGGAAAGCGTAATTGAAGGCCGGCGACGATGTGGGGGTGTTGAAGTTGGCGTCGTTCCACCACGTATGCTGATACTGCGCGAACAGCGTGACCGGATGGCCGGTGATCTGCCACGAGGACGGATGGTATTCGCCGCCAAGACCGAGCGTGAAGCCCGGCGTGGTGACGTTGCTCCGCGCCGCAGTTGCAAAGTTGACGTTGAGATCGTGGTTGACGAACGCAGCCCCCGCGAGGCCGTAGAGATAAAGGCCCGGCGCGGTTATGAAGAATGACGCGAACGGCCCGACTACGAAGTTGCCGTTCGATGGCCTGAAATTGTAACCGGCGACGATGCCGATGCCGAGCGGATCGCCGGAATCCCTGAAATTGTTGGTGACGGCATCATTGAAGGCGTTGCGTTCGATCTTTCGTTCCACGCCCGAATTCTTGGCAAGCTCGATGCCGAGGTGCCCGCCGTCGAAATAGCTGGTTTGCTTGGGCAGAGGTGCATGAAAAAAAGTCTGCTCCGGCGGGCAGGGATTTGTCTTGAGCCGATACAGTTGTAAGGCGATATCCTCTTCGAGGTCGTCGGCACGATCATCGTCGTCATCCCAGAAACCAAGTTGCTTTTGGTACACCGGGTCGGGCGTTGTGCGATCCCTGAGAAATAGGTTCGAACCACCAACGTCCCGGTACGTGCTGTTCATTTCGGCGATGATGCGATCGGCCTGCTTTTGCAATTCCGGGAACGCAATCGCCGTGATGCAAGTTATTCCTTCCAGTTTCTTGGCGAGGGCTTCTGCCTGGTTGACGGCGCGGTCGTATCGGTCGAGCGCCATTGTGAAAGCCTCGGCGTTTTGCGCCCTGACCTCGCTGCCGGGAGAAAGCAGCACGAGGCATGCGATGACCGCGGCCATGGGTTGGCGCGGACTTGCTTCCCTCAAAATGACAGGCACGGCCAAGCCGCGGTCGCGCGAAATGCAAGTCAAACCCATGACGCCCCCGAGTCCGGAAATCGGTCGCCATCCCGTCCCTTTCATGGAACGGATGGATACGTTTCATCTAGCCCGGCAACGACGCTAATCTGCCGGCGCTGCCGCCCGCGTCATCTCTGGAGGTGACGTCCGGCAATTGGCTCGGGGCGTGGCATTGCCGCCACAATTCCGCAGGGGCCGGGTGCCGCGCCCGTCTCGGTCAACGCGCTGGCCGCTGATGCCAGATCGCGAAAGCTCCCGCACATCCCCTCTGGAGATGACGACAGCCAAGCGCTGGTGCCCGACATTTCAGCCGATGCCGCCGAGATTCTGCCTTGGACAACGGGGATGGGCCGACTACCATGAGGGCTGGCGACAACAGCGCCGCGTGGCGGCTACCTGACGGGCCGGGCCTTCATGCCGAACGGAGACGATCTTCTCGCGACCATCGAGGCTGTGCATGCGGCCGGCCTCGACGCCAGCCTGTGGCCGAAGGCGCTGGCGTCGGTCGCGGAAACGCTCGGCGGACACGCTGCGATGTTCGAGGTGTTCGACAAGCGCGCCGCGTGCCACCGCGAGTGGTATGGCTGCGGGGTGCCGCCGGCGGCCGAGATCACCTATTTCGAACATTACGTCGCCGACAATCCGCGCTGGCTGTTCATGCCCCGCCAACGCACCGGCGATGTCTCCTGGGACTATCAGTTCATCGACGAAGCCGGCATGAACGAGGCGCCATTCTACGCCGAACTGCTGGCGCAGATGGACCTTCGATACTTCATGTCCGGCGTGCTGATGGCGACCGCGGACGACTACGCCTGTATCAGCGTCCAGCGCAGCTCCAGGCTTGGCCACGTCCAAAAAGACGAGATCAGCCTGATGCAACGTCTTCTGCCTCACGTGCAACAGGCTTTCGACGTGGCGCGGCGGCTTAACGGCGCCAGCGACGCGAGCACGTCGTTCGAACGCGCCTTCGATTGGATCGCCGACGGCGTCGCGTTTGTTTCCGCGGCAGGTGCCGTGGTCTATTCCAACGAAGCCTTGCAGGCCATCGTTCGCCGCAACGATATTGTGCGCCTGCGCAAGGGTGCGATCGAGTTCCTGACCGTCGAGGCGCGCGGCCGGTTCGATAAGGCGCTCGACGCCATCAGGCGGCTGCGGGCGGGCGAACAGCCGGAGCTGACACAAACGGACTTTCCGGTGCGCCGCGCCGCTAACGCGCCGCCCTATCTGGTCTCGGTGCGGCCGCTGGCGCGTCCCACGCGAGAGAGCCAGAGTACCATACGTGCCGAGGCCATTCTGTTCATCCGCGACCCGCTGAAGCGAGGCAGCGCCGCCGGCCAGATGCTGCGCGAAATATTCGGTCTGACGGAAGCCGAGGCCGGTGTGGCGCTGGCGCTGCATTCCGGCATTCCGCTCGAGCAATACGCGCGCAGCAGCAAGGTGAGCCTGAATACGGTCTATACGCATTTGCGGCGGGTTCGGGAAAAGACCGGTTGCCACAGCGTTGCCGACCTGGTGCGCAAGCTCGACGAGTTTCGTATCCCGCTGCGCTAGAGCGTTTCGAGCTGATTCAATCAGAACCGATAAGGCTCTAGGCCCGCCGCAACACCGGTGGGCTGGGCCGCGCGCTCTCGGCATCGAGCCGTGCCGCGAGTTGTTCGCTCACCTCCAACATCGGCAGCCGAACCTCGGCGCTGTCGATCAAGCCATGGTGTGCCAGCCAGTATTTCGCCGGCGCCGGGCTCGGCTCGGCGAACAACAGCCGCGTCAGTTCGGAAATACTTTCCCAGCACGCCAGCGCGCCGTCGCGGTCACCTTGCTTTATCAGCGCATGCACCGAGGCGAACGCCTCGGTTTCCAGATGCGCCGACAACAGGATGCCGCCGTCGGCGCCGTCGCCGAGCGCTTCGTGATAGTGCGCGTCCTCGCCGGTCAGCACGCGGAAGCCGGCCGGACGCTGTCTGAGGAAATCGATCGACTGCGCGCGGTCGCTGCCGCAGTCCTTCATTCCGACGATATTCCGATGTTGGGCGAGCTCCAGCAGCGTCTCGTTGGTGAGATTGACCGCGGTGCGATAGGGGATGTTGTAGAGCACGATCGGCCAGTCGGCGTGATCAGCCAGCGCCTTGAAATGCTGCACGAGACCGCGTTGCGACGGCCGCGTGTAATAGGGGCTCGCGATCAGATAGCCGTCGATCGGCCAGACCGCGGTCTCATCCAGCATGTCCAGCATCTTGGCGGTGCTGGCGCCGGACAGGCCGAGACAGATCGGCAGGCTGCGCCCGCTGCCGGATATTTCCTCGTGTGTCAGCGCCACCAGCCGCTCGAGTTCATCAGCGCCAAGCGACATGCCTTCGCCCGATGTGGCGGCAAGGATCAACCCGTCGACTGGGCCGTGTGCGTAATGCCGGACAAGCCGCCGCAGGCTGGGCTCGTCGAGTTCACCGTTCCGAAACGGTGTCACGAGGGGCAGCCACAGGCCTTGCAGCCGGCTTTGCAGGTCGGGTGTTGGTTGGTCGGTCATCGTTCCATCTCCTTGGGGGCTTGAAGAGCCGGAGACGGGACCAATAAAAAACCCCGTCCTTGCGGCGGGGTTCGGGATCGGGCAGGCGAAGAGATTATGGCGCGCGTCGATCTCGGGTCCCCGGAAGGGGGCCTTTTTTCGACGACAGCGATGCGCACGAACTCGTGATCATGTGCGGATGATGGGTGCGGCGGACCGCATTGTCAATCCGCGCACCGACACGCCGCCCGGCAGGTAAACGAAAAAAAAGCCGGACTCAAAAGAGTCCGGCTTTAAGGCATTGGCCACGTGAGGCCGACACAATCACCTTCCAAGAGGGATTACTGAACGTCCGCGCCACTGGAGGAGGGGGACATATGCGCGACGCGACCGTTCAGCGTGTAAACACTATGATCCCCATCGGCGCCCTGCAGCAAGCGCCCGAGCCGCATGTCAGTCATGCGGAGAGCGGGGCCTTTATAAAAGCCGCTAATCCGCCAAGCGGGATGACGAAGTCTCCCGCTTCTACGAGGGCCAGCGCTGCGCCTTGCTGACCACGAAATCGCGGAACACCTGCACCCGCGCCACCGTCTTGAGCTCTTCCGGATAGACGAAATAGGTGTCGACCTGGATCGAGTCGGTTTCGCCGAACAACTGCACCAGCCGGTTGTTTTCCTCGACCAGATAGTCCGGCAGTGCGGCGATACCGAGCCCCTGCTGACAGGCGCGGACCAGCCCCAGGATGTTGTTGACTTTGAAGAACGGATCGCGCGGACCCGAGCCGTTGCGGCCGGCGTCGATCAGCCAGGAGCGGTTCTGCAGGTGCGGCGGCACCTGCGCGTCGCCGAGCATGATGATGCGATGCGAGTCGAGGTCGTCGAGCGTGCGCGGCGTGCCGAAACGCTTGATGTATTCCGGCGAGCAGTAGGCATGGAATCCGATCGAGAACAGCTTGCGCTGGATCAGGTCGGGCTGGGTCGGCTTGCGGGTGCGGATCGCGACGTCGGCCTCGCGCATCGACAGATCGAGATCCTCGTCGGTCACGATCAGCGAGATGCGGATGTCCGGGTAGAGCGCGGTGAATTCGTCGAGCCGCGGAATCAGCCAGTTGATGCCGAGCGCCGGCGGAGTCGTGATCTTGAGGTCGCCGCTCGGCCGCTCGCGGCTGTCGGTGAGCTTGGCGCGTGCCGCCTGCAACTGCATGAACACGTCATGCGCGGTGCGGAACAACAGATCGCCCTGCTCGGTGAGGATCAGCCCGCGGGCATGGCGGTGGAACAGCGACACCGAGAGCTCCTGCTCCAGCGCCGAGACCTGCCGCGATACCGCCGATTGCGAAAGCCCCAGTTGCTCGCCGGCATGCGTGAAGCTTCCCGCTTCCGAGGCATGTCTATTCAGCCGCCGCGCGATCGCTCGCGCGCAAAGCCAGGAAGCGTTCGGCCTCAAGGGCTGCCATGCAGCCGAGGCCGGCGGCCGTCACCGCCTGTCGCCAGGTTTCGTCAGCGACGTCGCCGGCGGCGAACAGGCCGGGCACCGATGTGGCGGTCGAGTTCGGCGCCACCTCGATATAGCCGGAGTGTTTCAGCTTGATCTGGCCGGCGACGAGGTCGGTGGCCGGTGCGTGACCGATGGCGATGAAGACGCCGTCCGCCGGCACTTCCGTCAGCGTGCCGGTCTTGACGTTCTTCAGCCTGACATGGGTGACCTTGCCCGGGTTCTGGCTGCCGCGGATCTCGTCGATCGCCGAGTCCCAGACCACCTTGATCTTGGGATGCTTGAACAGGCGGTCCTGCAAAATCCGCTCGGCGCGGAAATGGTCGCGGCGATGCACGATCGTCACTTGCGAAGCGAAGTTGGTCAGGAACAGCGCCTCCTCGACCGCGGTGTTGCCGCCGCCGACCACGACCACTTCCTTGCCGCGGTAGAAGAAGCCGTCGCAGGTCGCGCAGGCCGAGACGCCAAAGCCCTTGAAGGTTTCTTCCGAGGGGATGCCGAGCCAGCGCGCCTGCGCGCCGGTGGCGAGAATCACGGTCTCAGCGATGTAGACGTCGCCACTGTCGCAGATCAGGCGGAACGGCCGATGCGACAGGTCGAGCTTGGTGACGAGGTCGGTGACCATCTTGGTGCCGACATGGGCGGCCTGCTTCTCCATCTGCTCCATCAGCCAGGGGCCCTGGATGACGTCGGCGAAGCCCGGATAGTTTTCCACGTCGGTGGTGATGGTGAGCTGCCCGCCGGGCTGGATGCCCTGAATCAGGATCGGCTCGAGCATGGCCCGAGCCGCGTAGATCGCCGCGGTGTAGCCGGCCGGGCCGGAACCGATAATGACGACCTTGGCATGGATAGGGGCAGACATCGGCAGTTCCCTTTCTTAAGGGAGTTTGGTCAGGACTTGAGCGGGAAGCGGCCGGAAAAGGCATCGCGGCGGCGCTAAAAGTGTCAAATCCAAGTCTAGAATATCTGGGTAGCTATGCAAGAATTGCAATCCAAATCAGCGAATTTTCCCCGGAACTAGGTCAAATGACGCGGTGCACGCGCAATAAAATTGCGCATCTGGCGTCGGCTGCGCTATGAGTGTTCTGCAAGCCCCGCCAGCCCCAGGGAACCGGACCCGCGTGTCGAAGAATCTTGACGAAATCGACCTCAAAATCCTCGCCGAAATCCAGGCCGACGGCCGAATCACCAACGTCGAACTGGCCAAACGGGTCGGCATTTCGCCGCCGCCCTGCCTACGCCGGGTGCGCACGCTGGAGGAGGAGGGCTACATTCAGGGTTACCGCGGGTTGCTGGATCCGCGGCGTCTCGGCTTCGACGTCACGGTGTTTGCCTCCGTGCATCTGTCCAGCCAGGCGGACGCCGACCTGCGGGCGTTCGAGGAGTTCGTCCGCGCCGAGCCGCTGGTGCGGGAATGCTGGATGCTTTCTGGCGAGGTCGATTTCATTTTAAAATGCGTCGCCCCCGACATGGCGACGTTTCAGGAGTTCGTCACCCACCTGACCGCGGCGCCGCACGTGCGCAACGTCAGGACGTCGCTGGTGCTGCACAACTCGAAATATGAGGCCGCAGTGCCGCTCGATCTGAAGGCTGTGGGCTGACGCCAAAGGCGTCGTTCCGGGGCGCGTCGAAGACGCGAACCTGCTTCAGCGTCATTGCGAGCCAAAGGGTCGCGCGAACGCGCGCCCGATGACAGGCTCCACGAAGCAATCCATCTTCCTGCAAACAGAAAGAATGGATTGCTTCGTCGCTGTCGCTCCTCGCAATGACGAGGTATTCTCCGCGCTACTTCTTCCTCATCATCGCATCGGCGCTGATCGGTCCGCCACCCGCCGTCGCCAGATAGAGGCAGGCGAAGCAGAACAGAATCGCCGCAGTGCCGTTGTTGAGGATTGGGAAAAAGCCCTTCGGGAAGTGGCCGAGGAAATAGGCGAATGCCATTTCACCCGCCAGGATAAAGGCCACGATCCGCGAGAACAAGCCAATCATCAGGAGCCCGCCCAGCACCAGTTCGAGCGTGCCTGCGGCACCGATCAGCGAGAACAACTCGACTTTCTCGAACATCGTGCCGGCCGGAAACTTCAAGAGCTTGGCAACGCCAAACTGAAACAGCAACAGCCCGGTGATGAAGCGAAACAGGCTCAATGCTGTCGGCTGCCATTTCGAAAAGAGTTTATCTATTGCGTCCATGTTGGTCCCCCAAGTTTAATTCGCGTCTCATTCGTATCGTGTCACGACAAGGAGGAAAAGCACATCTGGATAAGAATTACGTGACGTGCTGCAAAGCACCATCGGAATATTCGCAAGGGTGAAGTGTCGGCGGTCACTCGCAGGTGACCTGCTTCGCAGGCTATTTTTTCTGCGATGCCTCCGGCGTGAGACAGCGGATCGCCTTGGGTTGGCAGGCAAAGCCGATATTCGAGCACACCGGTGCTTCGCCGGCTGTCGCGCCCCGCGTGCAATTGACGCATTCGTCGGTCCACCGCGCACAGTTCGGTGGACCCTTTTGCAGGGAGAAGTCGGCAGGCGGCTTGCGCGAGGGGATCGCGAGTTCGGCGGCCACCGTCGCGTCGGCCGCGATCATCATCACCGCGATCGTCATGGACATCGCGATCAGAAACCTGGGGGTCAGGAGCCTGCGCATTTTCCGGTGATCGCCCCTCGGCCGCATCTGCCCGCCCCGATGAATTGCCCGGCAAAACGCCAAGCCTAGACGCCAAGCCTAGCGCCACTCGACCTTGGTGATCTCGTAGGCCTTGGCGCCGCCGGGCGCCATCACTTCGACGGTCGTGCCCTTTTTCTTGCCGATCAGGGCGCGCGCCAGCGGCGAGGTGATGGAGATGCGGCCCTTCTTGGCGTCGGCTTCCGTTTCGCCCACGAGCTGCCACACGGCTTTCTTCTCGGTATCTTCATCCACCAGGGTCACGGTCGCGCCGAACTTGACGGTGTCGCCGGAGAGCTTGCTGATGTCGATGATATCGGCGCGCGCAAGCTTGTCCTCGAGTTCGGAGATGCGGCCTTCGTTGTGCGACTGTTCTTCCTTGGCGGCGTGATATTCAGCGTTCTCCGAGAGATCGCCATGCGCGCGCGCTTCCGCGATCGCCGCGACGATGCGCGGACGGTCTTCCGACTGGCGCTTTTTCAACTCGACCCCCAAGGCGGCATAGCCGCTCGCGGTCATCGGAACCTTTTCGACCATCTCTTCTGTCCTTCGATCGCGCGAGCCGCCAAAAAGGGTTGCGCGCACGAGCCTTTCTTTGATTTCGATTCAGGCCGACAACTCAACCTTGCGAGCCCGGCGGCCTATTGATTTTTGGCCCCGTCGGGGGCCATTCAACAATCCAAGCGAACAGTGGGTTCCAGCCATACTGGCTTTATTACCAATCGTTTAGCGGGCGTCTTCGCCCGGTGAACGGTCAGTTTTCGGAAAAGTAGCTCTGCAGGGTGCGGACCTCAAGGTCCCCGCCCAGATAGCACCCGAAAGAGTGGTGTAATATGGCACTTTATGCAAGAGGGCAGCGCGCCGCAACGAGCGGCTGTCGGCCAGCGCCTGCGGGCCTTCGGTGGTGTTGAAGACGAGCTGGATGTCGCCATTGGTGATGGCGTCGACGATATGCGGCCGGCCCTCCAGCACCTTGTTGACCTTCTCGGTCGGTATCCCGAAGTCGGTGAGGAAGCGCTGGGTGCCTGAGGTCGCCATCACCTTGAAGCCCAGCGAGTACAATAGCTGCACCGCTTCCGCGATCCGGGTCTTGTCGCTCTCGCGCACCGACACGAACACCGTGCCCTTCCGCGGCACCCGGGTGCCGCCGCCGAGCTGGCTCTTGGCAAATGCGATCTCGAACGAACGGTCTATGCCCATCACCTCGCCGGTCGAGCGCATCTCGGGACCGAGCACGGTATCGACGCCGGGGAAGCGCGCGAACGGGAATACCGATTCTTTGACGCCGACATGGCCGAGCTGGTGCTTCTTCAGTTTGAAGTCCGCGAGCTTCTCGCCGGCCATGATCCTGGCCGCGATCTTGGCTACCGGCGTGCCCACCACCTTGGCGACGAACGGCACGGTGCGCGACGCCTCGAGCACATAGATCTCGCCGTCCTTGATGGCGAACTGCACGTTCATCAGGCCGACCACGTCGAGGCCGAGGGCGAGCTCACGGGTCTGCCGTTCGAGTTCGCCGATCATCGCAGCATCCAGCGAATGCGGCGGCAGCGAGCAGGCGGAATCGCCGGAATGAATGCCGGCCTCCTCGATATGCTCCATGATGCCGACGATGAAGGTGTCCTTGCCGTCGCACAGGCAGTCGACGTCGATCTCGGTGGCGTCGGACAGATAGCGGTCGAACAGCAGCGGATTCTTGCCGAGCACGGTGTTGATCTGCCCGGTCTTGTCGTTGGGATAGCGCGCCCTGACGTCGGCCGGCACCAGTTCGGGCAGGGTGCCGAGCAGGTAGTCGTTGAGCTGGTTTTCCTCGCGGATGATCTGCATCGCGCGGCCGCCGAGCACGTAGGACGGGCGCACCACCAGCGGCAGATCGAGATCGGCCGCCACCAGCCGCGCCTGCTCGACCGAATAGGCGATGCCGTTCTTCGGCTGCTTCAGGCGCAGCTTGTCGAGCACGCGCTTGAAGCGGTCGCGGTCTTCGGCGAGATCGATGGCGTCGGGCGAGGTGCCGAGGATCGGCACGTCGGCGGCCTCCAGCGCCCGCGCGAGCTTGAGCGGGGTCTGGCCGCCGAACTGCACGATCACGCCGTGCAGCGTGCCGTTCTGCCGTTCGGTGGCAATGATTTCCAGCACGTCTTCGGCGGTCAGCGGCTCGAAGTAGAGTCTATCCGCGGTGTCGTAGTCGGTCGACACGGTTTCCGGATTGCAGTTGATCATGATGGTCTCATAGCCGGCGTCTGCGAGAGCGAAGCAGGCGTGGCAGCAGCAATAGTCGAACTCGATGCCCTGGCCGATCCGGTTCGGTCCGCCGCCGAGAATGATGACCTTCTTCCTGTCCGAGGGCGCGCTCTCGTCGGCGAGCACGCCCGCGAACGGCGATTCATAGGTCGAATACATGTAGGCGGTTGGCGAAGCGAATTCCGCCGCGCAGGTGTCGATGCGCTTGAACACGGGACGAACGGCGAGCGCGTGGCGCTTCGCCGTGATCTCGGCCTCGGTGGTGTCGGCGAGAACGGCAAGCCTTGCGTCCGAAAAGCCCATGGCTTTCAGCGTCCGCATGCCGAACGCATTCTGCGGCAATCCGCTGGTCTTGACCTTGGATTCCATGTCGATGATGCCGCGCATCTCGGCGAGGAACCACGGATCGATCTTGCAGGAATTGAAGATCTCCTCGTCCGTCCAACCGAGCCGCATCGCCTGCGCGACCTGCAGGATGCGGTTCGGCGTCGGCGTGCCCAAGGCGGCGCGGATAGCGTTCTTGTCGTCGCCGCGGCCGAGCCCGTCGATCTCGATTTCGTCGAGACCGGTCAGTCCGGTCTCTAACCCGCGCAGCGCCTTCTGCAGGCTCTCCTGGAAGGTGCGGCCGATCGCCATCACCTCGCCGACCGACTTCATGGACGTCGTCAGCGTGTGCGAAGCGCCGGGAAATTTCTCGAAGGCGAAACGTGGAATCTTGGTGACGACGTAGTCGATGGTCGGCTCGAACGAGGCCGGCGTCGCGCCGCCGGTGATGTCGTTGGCGATTTCATCCAGCGTATAGCCGACCGCAAGCTTGGCGGCGACCTTTGCGATTGGAAAGCCGGTCGCCTTGGACGCCAGCGCGGAAGAGCGCGACACCCGCGGGTTCATCTCGATCACGACCATGCGGCCGTCGGCCGGGTTGAGGCCGAACTGGACGTTGGAGCCGCCGGTTTCGACGCCGATCTCGCGCAGCACCGCCAGCGAGGCGTCGCGCATGATCTGGTATTCTTTGTCCGTCAAGGTCAGCGCCGGCGCGATGGTGATGGAATCGCCGGTGTGCACGCCCATCGGATCGAGGTTCTCGATCGAGCAGATAATGATGCAATTGTCGTTTTTGTCGCGCACCACCTCCATCTCGTACTCTTTCCAGCCGAGCACGGATTCCTCGATCAGCACTTCGTTGGTCGGAGACGCGTCGAGACCGCGCTCGATGATGTCGAGGAACTCTTCCCTGTTGTAGGCGATGCCGCCGCCGGTGCCGCCCATGGTAAAGGAGGGCCGGATGATCGCGGGCAGGCCGATCTCGGACAGCGCCATCAGCGCCTCGCCGAGCGCGTGCTCCTGATAGCGCTTGCGGCGGTCGTTCTCGCCGAGCGTCCACTGCCGTTCGAGTTCTTCGAGTGCTGCGCCGGAGGCTTTCTCCCGCTCGGCCTGGTGTTTGTCGCGAAACGACTTCTTCAGCGCCGATGCATTGGCGAGCCGCGATTTCGGCGTCTCCAGCCCGATCTTGGTCATGCACTCGCGGAACAACTGGCGGTCCTCCGCCTTGTCGATCGCGTCAGCCGTGGCGCCGATCATCTCGACGTCGAACTTGTCGAGCGTGCCCTGGCGGCGCAGCGACAGCGCGCAGTTCAGCGCGGTCTGGCCGCCCATGGTCGGCAGCAGCGCAAAGCCGCCGGGAATGGCGTGGCGCTCCTTCTCGATGATCTTGGCGACGATTTCAGGCGTGATCGGCTCGATATAGGTGGCATCCGCCAGATCCGGATCGGTCATGATGGTGGCCGGATTGGAATTGACCAGGACGACCCGGTAGCCCTCTTCCTTCAGCGCCTTCACCGCCTGAGTGCCCGAATAGTCGAATTCGCAGGCCTGGCCGATCACGATGGGACCGGCGCCGATGATCAGGATGGTGGAGATATCTGTTCTTTTGGGCATCAGGTCTCGCGGACTGGATTTTGGGCACAAAAAAAGGGCGCGCGTGCTGCGCGTCCCCTAAGCCAGAGCGCGGGTTACCCTCGCGCGCGGGACGGTCTTTAGACCAGATTCCGCACCCGCGTAACCCCCAAAAGGGCCTCATCCCGCCTTCGCTCTTCGAGCTACGGCGCGGCAAGCCCGTTTTTGCCTCGATTGGCTTGGTTTTAAGGGTTTGGGAGCTCGTCTGCCCCCCTGGCCGGGGTGGGGAAAACTGGCTTGCCGAGCCGAAGCTGGCGAAGCCAGCGAAGGCCCGCCGTCGCTCTACGAGCTATGGCGCGGCTCAGACTTCGGGATTGGCTGGCTTGCCGAGCCGAAGCTGCGCAGCAGCGAAGGCTGGAGGCCCGGCCTGGACTTGAACCAGGATAAAGAACGATGCATCGCTCTCGCGTAGACACTTCCGCCACCGGGCCGTGGCGATCATTGCTGATCACGGGCAGGTGAGCCACGTTTACCCTTTATTAGGGTTAACGGCGGGTTAAGTCCCTGAAAACGTTGCCGCGAACCCGATGCGGTCAGAAGGCGTGCCGGGCCACGAAGGTCATCCGCCACGGATTATGGCCGATATTGACGTGGGCGCGGGAGGCGGAGAAGCCCGAGGCCGCGAGCTTGGCGATCATGTCGCCTTCGCTGTAACGCTGCAGCCCGACCCTGCTGCGCAATTGCCGGTAGTCCGACAGCGCCGTGCTGGCGAGGCCGTAAAGCGCGTCTTTCAGAAAGCCGTGGCGGCCGGCAAACTTCAACAGCGCCAGCACGTCCTTGGGCATGCCGACCTCGGGCCGCAGGATGTCGCCCACGACCAGCCGCCCGTTGGGCTTGAGCAGCCGGCGAACGACCGCAAAGGCGGAATCCAGTTCGTCCGGCGTCATATATTGCGCGACCGAGTTCATGACGACGAGATCGATCGACTTCTCCTCCATGTTGCGCAGGTCATCGAGCGAGCGGACGCGGATTTTGGTGTTCGGCGCGAACCGCGCGATCAGCCGGCCGCGCACGCCGGGCGCGGGCTCGGCGAGATAAAGTTTGGCGCAGGCCTCCGCCACCCTGGCGGCCGACAGTGCTTCGCCGCAGGCATAGTCCAGCACCACCGTGTCTGATGAGGAGATGTAGCCGATGATGTCCCGCGCAATGACCTGGAAATGCAGGTCGCGATGCAGCTTGCTCGCATAGATCGTATGCGTGGAATCGTAATAGTCGATCCATTCGTCCATCTGATGGCGTCCGGCAAAACAGGGGTTCCCGTGGGGAACCGGCGGTCTGGTGATGCGTTAGGTGGTTCGGCGGCGAATGTCCAATCCCGCCGATGTCCGGTTCCTAACAGGAAGGTTCGTCGTGAGCAAAGCCAAGACAGAGAACAAGTCTGAAAAAGTATCCGCCGATCTCGATACCCCGACGGACCTGCCGCAGGCCGCGGTGGACAAGATTTCGGCGTCGCTCAACACGCTGCTGGCCGACGCTTTCGCGCTCTATCTGAAGACCAAGAATTTCCACTGGCACGTCTCGGGCCGGCATTTCAACGACTATCATTTGATGCTGGATCAGCAGTCGGATGCAATTTTCGGCACCACCGACCAGCTTGCCGAACGGGTGCGCAAGCTCGGCGGCACCACGATACGCGGCATCGGGCAGATCGCGAAGCTGCAGACCATCAACGACAACAATGAGGAATACGTCCCGCCGCGCGAGATGCTGCGCGAACTGATGGAAGACAACAAGCACATGGCGGCGGCGATGCGTAAGGCCCACAAGCTCGCCGACGATCACGAGGATTCCGGCACCGCTGGTCTGCTCGAGACCTTCATCGACGAGACCGAGCGCCGCACCTGGTTCCTGTTCGAAGCCAGTCGTCAGGAAGGCGCCAACGCGGCGTAGCTGCTGACGTCTGAATCGTCATTGCCTGCAACAAACGCGAAGCGTTTGTGCAAGGGAGCGTTAGCGACGAAGCAATCCAGTCTTTCTTTACTGCTGTTTCTGGATTGCTTCGCTTGCGCTCGCAATGACGGGATTATGAGCCCGGCCTTCGCCACAATTTGACCAGCGGGCCATCTGAGCCCCGTACCGGATCGGTCTGCGGCACGTTCACGTGCGGAATCGTCTGCAACGCCTTGGCATGGTTTTCCGGCGTCGGCCGCGTGATTTGCATCGGTGGCCCGGGCGGATAGGCGCCGACGACTGAAAAATCACGGCTGGCGGACAGGCATTGATGTCCGGTGCCGGCGGGCAGGATGGCGACGTCGCCGGCCGCGATCGCGACTTCCGTGCCGGTGTCGCCGCCGAAGCGCACCACCGCGTTGCCGCGCGCGACGCCCAGCACCTCGTGCACGGTGGCGTGGTAGTGCACATAATCGTAAATGCCGTTGCGCCACATCGCGCCCCAGCCATTGGCGCCGAACAGTTTTTCGATGGTCGCCTCGGGATTGTTGGCATCGAGGGCAATCGCGCGCTTGTAGACCAATAGCGGCATCGCGTTGTTCGGCACCAGGCCGTCGTCGCCGAAGATGAAACTGAGCGGCTGGATCTCGGCATCGACGATGGACAAGGCAGCTCTCCGGAATTTTTGAAACATGATCTCCGGACCAACCAACGCGTTGGTCCGGAAAACCGTTCCAGTTCAAATTTTGAACTTCAGGACCTCGTCCTTGAATTTTAGCCCGTGCCCCGGCCGCTCGGGCGCCGTGATCATGCCGTTGGCGATTTCGGGCGGATCGACCCAGAGGTCGTCGATCAGGCCCATGTTTTCACACCAGATACCGTTCGGGATCGAGGCCAGCAGGTGCACGTTCAGTTCGGGAAACAGATGCGGCGCGATGGTGATGCCGAAGGTATCCGCAAGCGTCGCGATCTTGCGCAAATCGGTCATGCCACCGCGCATCGGATCGGGTTGCAGGATCGGCAGGCACGGGTTGAGGAAGAACGGCCGCAGGTCGTAGCGCGTAAAATGGGTTTCGCCGCCGACGATGCGCATGTCGAGCGCGGCTGCGATGCGCTGATAACCCGCAAAATCGTCGGCCGGCACCGGCTCCTCGAGCCAGTAGATGTTATATTTCTCGAACTTGCGGCCCATCTCGATCGCGACATCGGCGCTCCAGCCCATGTTGACGTCGATCATGATGTCGATGTCGGGGCCGAGCGCCTCGCGCATGCGGCGCACATTGTCGAGGTCTTCGGCCGGGGTGTGAACATGGGCGACCTGCATCTTGATGGCGGTGTAGCCCTGCTTCACGTAGTGCAGCGCCTTCTCGATCATGCCGTCGCCGCCGGCGCCACGAAAACAGCCCGAGCCGTAGATCGGGATTTGCGAGCGATAATGGCCCCACAGCCGGTGCAGCGGCAGGCCGGCGCGCTTGCCGACCGCGTCCCACAGCGCGATGTCGAGCGCCGACATCGCCATCGCAGCGATGCCGCCGCGGCCATAGGTCATGGTCGCGGTCCACAGGTCGCGCCAGATCGCCTCGATCGCGGTGGCATCCTTGCCCTTGACGCGCGGGATGATGCATTCGTCGAGGCAGGCGGCGATCGACTTCATGCCGGGGCGGAACAGAAACAGATAACCCATGCCGGTGATGCCGCCGGCGGTCTCGACTTCGCAGATGAGAATGTCGCGGGTGGCGCCGAGCGCATGTCCCCTAAGCCAGGGATCGTCGGCCCATGGCAGGCGCAGCATGGTCACGCGGACGTCACGGATGGTCATGTCGGGTTTGGCGGTCATCGGCGTTTCCCTGTTTTGTTAGTTAGGGAAATTCAAGCACACTTCGCCGCCGCTAATCCAGCGTCGTTGGCCGCATGGCCGAACGACTGGCGCTCACGCGTCTTTGGGAATCTCGAACACCAGACAGGTCGTGGTGGCGTGCGCGAGCAGGCGGCCTTTTGAATCGGTGATGCGCGCCTCGGCGGTAGCGGCGCGGCGGCCGACACTGAGCGTCTTGCCCTCGCTGCGCACCGGTCCGGTATCCTTGGTCACGCCCTTGATGAAGGAGATCTTGAACTCGAGCGTGGTGTAGCCGGTGCCTGCGGGAAGCTCGGTCTGCACCGCGAGCCCCATCACGGAATCCAGCAGTGTCGCAGCATAGCCGCCATGCACCGAGCCGATCGGGTTGTAATGCCGAAACCCCGGCACGCTGTAGAACACGACGTGACCGGGTTCGGCCGTCTGATCATACGGCTCGATCGTCTGCATGATCGGCGGCGCCGGTAATTTGCCTTCGAAGAACGCGCGGACGAAGTCGAGGCCCGTCATCGACGCCATCACGCTCGTCGGCGTCACGCCGTATTCGACCTTTGCGGTTGCGGGCTTGTCGTCCATGGCGAGCGGTCCTGCGGATGGAGTATAATGATGGACATCATATTAAAAAATGCGCGCTGCGGCCAGTGCTTTTGTCGCATAGCAACCCGTCATGGCCGGGCAGGAGCGCGAAGCGCGTCTTTGCGCTAGATGACCCGGCCATCCATCGCTCTTCGAAGAAGATGGATTGCCGGGTCAAGCCCGGCAGTGACAAGAAGGCGTCCCTACGCGCTCTTGTTCGCCCGCATCAGGTCCGCGAACCGCTGGAACAGGTAATGCGAGTCGCGCGGGCCGGGGGAGGCTTCCGGATGATACTGCACCGAGAATACCGGCTTGCCGTCGAGCGCGATGCCGCAATTGGAGCCGTCGAACAGCGAGATATGGGTCTGGGTCGCGCCCTTCGGCAACGTCGCTTGGTCCACGGCAAAGCCGTGGTTCATCGAGGTGATCTCCACCTTGCCGGTGGTCTCGTCCTTGACCGGATGATTGGCGCCGTGATGGCCCTGATGCATCTTCTTGGTCTTGGCGCCGACGGCGAGGCCGAGCATCTGATGGCCGAGGCAGATGCCGAACGTCGGCGTGCCCGAATTGATCACCTGCTTAATGACAGGCACGGCATATTTGCCGGTCTCGGCGGGATCGCCGGGGCCGTTCGAGAGGAACACGCCGTCCGGCTTCATCGCCAAAATATCTTCGGCCGAAGTCGTGGCCGGCACCACCGTGATCTTGCAGCCGACACCTGCGAGTAGCCGCAGGATGTTGCGCTTGATGCCGTAGTCGATCCCGACCACGTTGAATTCCGGCGCGGTCTGCCGGCCAAAACCCTGTTCCCACACCCATGGCGTCTCGTCCCAGGTGAAGCGCTGGGCGGAGGTCACCATCGGCACCAGGTCCATGCCTTCGAGGCCGGGCCATTCGCGCGCCTCTTCCTTCAGGCCGTGCAGGTCGAACTCGCCGGTCTTCGAATGCGCGATCACCGCGTTCGGCATGCCCTTGGACCGGATCAGCGCAGTCAGCGCGCGCGTATCGATGCCGGAGAGGCCGATGATGCCGCGCGCTTTCAGCCAGGCGTCGAGATGCTTAGTGGCGCGGTAATTCGAGGGATCGGTAATCGCGGATCGGAGAATGACGCCGCGGGCACCCGGCGTCGCCGCCATGTTCACCGTCTCGATGTCTTCGTCGTTGGTGCCGACGTTGCCGATATGCGGGAAAGTGAAGGTGATGAGCTGCCCGGCATAGGAGGGATCGGTGAGGATTTCCTCGTAACCGGTCATCGCGGTGTTGAAGCAGACTTCGCCCACGGCATGGCCTTCCGCGCCGAGGCCAAAGCCTTCCAGCACGGTACCGTCGGCAAGCACGAGCAGCGCGGTCGGTTTATGGTCCGGCCAGGCAGAAGCGTTTTCAGATGTGGTCATGAGCGCACTACATAGTCGCCGCATCCTGCCCCGTCAAAGCCGGAAAGGCCCTGATTCACATGCGTTTGGCGCATAATTGACAGGCAGCGATGCAGTCTTAAGCTGGCGTTTCCCGCTTTTCCGCCAAATCCGCCCGAATTCGGAGCCGCGCATGGACAATTCGATGCCGATCTTGCTGATTCCCGGCCTCGTTAGCTCGCCCAGGATATATACCCCCGTGATGCCGGCCCTGTGGGGATGCGGCCCGGTCACCGTCGCCAACCACATCCGCGACGACAATATGGGGGCGATCGCGCGCCGGATTCTGGCCGAGGCGCCGCCGCGCTTTGCGCTCGCCGGGCATTCGATGGGCGGCTACATCGCCTTCGAGATCATGCGGCAGGCTCCGGAGCGCGTGGCCCGGCTGGCGCTGATCAATACCCAGGCGCGACCGGATACGCTTGAGGCGACCGAGCGGCGGCGCGGCATGATGGCGCGCGCGAAAAGCGGCGGTTATCGCGACGTGCTCGACGAGCTGTTTCCCGGTTTTGTGCATCCCTCGCGGCGCGACGATGCAAGCCTGCGCCAGCTCGTCTACGACATGGCCGAGGATGTCGGGGTCGATGCCTTCATCCGCCAGCAGACCGCCATGATCAGCCGGCCCGACTCGCGGCCGGCGCTGGCGTGGATCAGATGCCCGACGCTGGTGCTGTCGGGAGACCAGGACAATACCATCCCGAATTCGCTCTCGATCGAAATGGCCAGCAATATTCCCGATGCGAAACTGGTGATCCTGCCGCATTGCGGGCACATGCCGCAGCCGGAACAGCCAGAGGCGACCGCGGCCACGCTGGTCGAATGGCTTAAGGCCTAGTTGTTCCGGGGCTGCGAACAGCCTAGATCAGGGTGGATTTTTGTTTTGACGCGTTTTCTTCACGCGAACCGGATGCCACTTCGCTTGAAAACGCTTTGAGGAATTCGAGAGGAAAGAACATGCTGCGCGACGACATCAACAATGCGGTCAAGGACGCGATGCGTGCCAAGGAAGAGCGCAAGCTGTCCACGCTGCGCATGGTCAATTCGACCATCAAGAACGCCGACATTGCCGCGCGCGGAGAAGGCAAGCCGCCGCTCTCGGACGCCGACCTGCTCGGCGTGTTCCAGAAGATGATCAAGCAGCGCCAGGAGTCGGTCGAGCTCTACGACAAGGGCGGCCGTGCCGAACTCGCCGCGCAGGAACGCGAGGAGATCGCGATCATCCAGGCCTATCTGCCGAAGCAGATGTCGGAAGACGACGTCAAAGCCGCGATATCGGCCGCCATCGCCGAGACCGGCGCCGCCGGGATGAAGGACATGGGCAAGGTGATCGCCGTGCTCCGGGCGAAATTCGCCGGCCAGATGGATTTCGGCAAGGCCAGCGGCATGGTGAAGGCGGCGCTGTCGGGATAGTCGCTATCCGGGGAACCAGCGGGATCAATGGTGGTTTGTAGGAACGGAGGAAGACATGGCCGATCAGCAAGCCCCACCCGCCGGTCCCGATCTGGCAACAGGCATCGCGCTTTCCGAATTTTCCGGTCCGATGTTGCTCGGCCATGTCGGCGATGAAAACGTCCTGCTGGTCCGCTCGGGCGCGGAGATTTTCGCGGTCGATGCGTATTGCAGCCACTATCATGGCCCGCTTGCCGAGGGACTCGTTACCGGTGCCGACATCCGTTGCCCCTGGCACCACGCCTGCTTCGATTTGCGCACCGGCGAAGCAGCCCGCGCGCCGGCGCTCGCGCCGATCGCGGTGTGGAAGGTCGAGCATCAGGGCAATCGCGTTTTCGTTCGCGAAAAGCAGACGCAGCCGAAGCCGAATATCAAAGGCGCGGTCGATGCGCCCGGCAGGATCGTGATCGTCGGCGGCGGCGCGGCCGGATTTGCCGCGGCCGAGATGCTGCGGCGGCAGGATTATCGCGGCAGTATCGTGATGCTGAGCCAGGACGCCGTCGCCCCGGTCGACCGGCCCAATCTATCGAAGGACTATCTCGCCGGCAGTGCGCCGGAGGACTGGCTGCCGCTGCGGCCGGACGATTTTTATGCGAGGGCCAATATCGATCTGCGGCTCAACACCGAAGTCACATCGATCGATACCAAAACCCGCCGCGTCGCTCTCGGCAGCGGTGAAACCGTGGCCTATGACTGCCTGCTGCTCGCGACCGGCGCGGAGCCGGTGCGCCTGCCGATCCCGGGCGCAGACCAGCCCCATGTCCATGTGCTGCGGTCGCTGGCCGACAGCCGCGCGATTATCGGCCTGGCGGACGGTGCACGCCGCGCCATCGTGATCGGTGCGAGTTTTATCGGGCTCGAAGCCGCGGCGGCGTTACGCGCCCGAGATGTCGAGGTCCACGTCGTCGGACTGGAGCAGCGTCCGATGGAGCGCGTGCTTGGGCCGGAAATGGGCGATTTCGTCCGTTCGCTGCATGAAGAGCACGGCGTCGTCTTTCACCTCGGCGACACCGTCACGGCCATCGAAGGCAAGCGCGTGACGCTGAAGAGCGGCGGGGCGCTTGAGGCGGATGTGGTCGTCGTTGGCGTCGGCGTTCGCCCGCGGCTTGCGCTGGCCGAGAAGGCCGGCCTCGCTGTCGACCGCGGCGTCACGGTGAATGCCTATCTCGAAACCAGCGTGCCCGGCGTCTATGCCGCCGGCGATATCGCGCGCTGGCCCGATCCGCACACCGGCGAGAGCATTCGCGTCGAACATTGGGTGGTGGCGGAACGCCAGGGCCAGACCGCGGCGCGCAACATGCTGGGGCAGCGCGAAGCCTTCGACGCGGTGCCGTTTTTCTGGAGCCAGCATTACGACGTACCGATCAACTATGTCGGTCACGCCGAGAAATGGGATGAAATCGACGTTGAGGGCAGCATCGCCGGGAAAGATTGCCTGCTGCGCTACAAGAACGCGGGGCAGGTGCTCGCCGTCGTGTCGATCTATCGCGACACCGCAAGCCTTGAGGCCGAATGGGCTATGGAGCAGGCGGCGTCGTCTTTCTGAGGACGTAGATAAAGTCTCTCGCCGTCATGCCCGGGCTTGTCCCGGGCATCCACGTCTTTAAAGTCCGGGGCACAAAAAGAAGACGTGGATGGCCGGAACAAGTCCGGCCACGACGAGGGACGGAAACATGCTCACCGAGGCCTCTACCTACGACGAACTCTACCGCAACTTCCGCTGGGACGTGCCGGCGCGCTTCAACATCGCGACCGCGTGTTGCGACCGTCACGCGGACGGCACCGGCCGGCTGGCGCTGGTCTATCTCCACGATGACGGCACGACGACGCGCACCTCGTTCGACGAGGTCGCTGACATGTCGCGCCGCTTCGCCAATGTGCTGGTTGCCGACGGGCTGACGCGCGGCGATCGCGTCGCGGTGTTTTTGTCGCAGTCGCTGGAACTGCCGGTCGCCCATCTCGCGGCCTATCGCGCCGCGATGATTTCGATCCCGCTGTTTGCGCTGTTCGGGGAAGACGCGCTGGAGTTCCGGCTGTCGAATTCCGAAGCCAAGGCCATCGTCACCGATGTATCCGGTTGGGAGAAACTGTCGAAAATTCGCGACCGGCTGCCGGGCTTGAAAAATATTTACATCATCGGCGACAAGACGCCGGCCGGCACAAAGCCGTTCTGGCCGTCGCTGCAGGCCGCATCGCCAGATTTTGCGACCGTCGATACTTCGGCCGACGATCCCGCGCTGATCATCTACACCTCGGGCACCACGGGGAATCCCAAAGGCGCGCTGCATGCGCATCGCGTCGTGCTCGGCCATCTGCCCAATGTCGAGATGTGCCACAACTTTTTGCCCAAACCTGGTGACCTGATGTGGACGCCGGCCGACTGGGCCTGGATCGGCGGACTGATCAACGCCCTGTTCGCGTTCTGGTATCACGGCATTCCCTTAGTGGGTCATCGCGCGCGCAAATTCGAGCCGCAGGCGGCGATGGCGATGATGGCCGAGCTCGGTATTCGCAACGTGTTCCTGCCGCCGACCGCGCTGAAACTGATGCGGCAGGCCGATGTCAAAAACCCCGGCGTGAAACTGCGCAGCATTTTCACCGGCGGTGAATCGCTTGGCGGCGAACTGCTGGGGTGGGTGCGCGAGACTTTTGGAATCGACGCGCATGAAGTGTTCGGTCAGACCGAATGCAATCTCGTGATCGGCAGCAACTCGAACCTGTTTCCGATCCGGCCGGGCTCGATGGGCCGGGCGACGCCGGGTTTCGATGTCCGCATCGTCAACGACCGGGGCGAGGAGTTACCGCGGGGCACGCGCGGCGTCATCGGCGTGCGCCAGCCCTGTCCGTGCACCATGATCGAATACTGGAAGAACCCGGAAGCGACGCAGAAGAAATACGCCGGCGAATTCCTGCTGACCGGCGATCTCGGCATCCAGGACGAGGACGGTTACTTCTGGTATGTCAGCCGCGTGGACGATGTCATCACCACCGCCGGCTACCGCGTCGGTCCTTCCGAGATCGAGCACACGCTGATGAAGCATCCGGCGGTGGCGATGTCGGCGGTGGTCGGCATTCCCGATCCGATCCGCACCGAATCGATCAAGGCCTGGATCGTGCTGCGCCCGGGCTTCGCGCCCGATGAGGCGCTGGCGCGCGAGATCCAGGAGTTCGTCAAAGTGCAACTCGCCGCCCACGAATATCCGCGCTTCGTGCAGTTCGCGGAATCGCTGCCGATGACGGCGACCGGCAAGGTGCTGCGAAGGGAATTAAGGGCGCTGGGGTAAATTTCCGTCGTCCCGGCTCGGTGGCAAATGGCGCACCGGGGCCGGGACTCATAGTCATCGGCCGCAGAATGGATGGGCCGTCGGGCTCCATACTGTCCCGGCGGCCCTTCCTAACGGCGCTCGTTCCAGAGCAGCTTCGCGTCGATCAAGGAATTCGCGGCTAGAACGGAGTCTGGCAACTAATTCCAAGATCGTCGATCTGCATCCAACCATCTTGCCCGTTGCCCCATAACCCTACGTAGACCAACAACTGCGGAAAATTTCCGCTGTTGAAGTCAAATGTGAACTTCCGATATGCGACGTTCTGCGGGCCGGTCCAGGGTCCAATCAGTTTAACTTCATTGATGACGCGGCTTGGCTCACCGCCGTTCCCACCTCTGATAGAGAAGTAACCGTCGGTTACCGCCGGCGACACTCGAATGAAAGTTTGTGCCGAGCAGTCGGCATTTTGAGGGACTGAAGGCACCCAACGATTGACGGAATTCCACCCTTGCGTGAAGCGGACCCAGGCGTTTCCGTTGCCTTGATGGGCTAACCCTCGATTGAAATCGAAACCTGCTCCGCCGCCGGTGAACCAACCAGCAGGTGCCGGTGATTCAAAATCTTCGGTAAACTGCCAAACACCCGCGCTTGCCGGATTGATGAGGCCTGCCAGAGCAACAAAAGCCAGAACAGTATGGCGAATTTTCATAGCGTTCTCCTTTCAATAAGCACATTTCAAGCATGCACCTAGAGATTGAAGAAGATATGTAAGGCAATTCACAGTTTTCCCGACAACTTCACGTGATCGCCTAAACGATTTCCGATGATCGTAATTGCGCCGCGGAGTATGGGTCTCCCGGAGCTGACAAACAAAGTGCAGGAGGAGATGTCGCCACGATGCGGAATTACGGTGAGCTACCCCGGCGTCCCGATTCCCATCGCCTTCAGCGCCGCCAGCATCCGTTGCGGCGGTTGCATCTTGATCGCCAGCGGCTGCCCGGTCTCGAGTACGCTCTTCAGGCTCGACAGGATTGCCGGCCAGCCCTGGCGGCCGCCTTCGAGGACGTCGTCGCTGATATCGCGGTCGTGCGATTGCAGCATCGTCAGTTTGACGGCATCGCCGGCCTGCTCGATCTCGTAGGTGACGAGGGTGGGCCCGAGCTTTTCCACCAGCGCCGGCCAGTTGACGTTCCAGGTGATGGTAAGTTTTCGCGGCGGATCGCATTCGAACACTTCGCCGCTGATATGCACGGAACCGTCGGGCGCACGCGCAATGAAGGCGCCGCCGACCTTCAGCTCGGCCTCGATCGCAAAGCCGGAAAAATATTGCCTGGAGAATTCGGCCGTCGTCAGCGCCTGCCACACCTTCTCGGGCGTGGAGGCGATGTAGATGGTGTAGACGATGGCCGGCTTGAATTTTGCGATATCCATTGGCGGAACACCCGATTGCGTTCGTCTACATACAAGTCGGCGGAATGACGAGCGGCTTGCCGGTCTCCAGCAGGCTCTTGAGGCTGGACAGGATCGCGGGCCAGCCCCTGGAGATGCCGTCGAGCACCTTGCTGCCGTCGGCAAAGCCTTCATGGGTCAGCGTCAGTTTTACGAACTTGCCGTGCGGCTCGAGGTTGAAGACCACTTTTGAAGGCTGCTCGTTGCGCATTTCTTCGCGGAGCTCGTGTTTGAAAGTGTAGGAGAGCCGGCGCGGCCGATCGGCCTCAAGAATTGTGCCGGTGTCGGTCGTGGTAGTTCCGTTCATCACCAGAGCCAGCGGCGAGCCGACTTTCCAGTCGGATCTCAGTTCCGTGCCGAACCAGTAGAGCTTCGAGAATTCGCTCGAAGTCAGCGCCTCCCACAATTTTTCGGCCGTGGTCTCGATGTAGGTGACATAGACGAATTCGGGCTTACTCATCACGTTTCTCCAGTTGGCGTTTCAACTCACTGAGCGCGGCAAGTTTCCCGCGCTCGAACTTTTTGATCCAGCGTTCGCCGATCTGATGGATCGGAACCGGATTGAGGTAGTGCAGCTTCTCGCGGCCGTGCCTCAGCGTGGTGACGAGATTGGCCGCTTCGAGAATCCCAAGGTGTTTGGTGACGGCCTGCCGCGTCATGGCGAGGCCGTCGCAGAGTTCGTTCAGCGTCTG
>WNFM01229008.1_pt1 | contig 26222 bp, 31 predicted proteins | sample 5400271 | NCBI WGS metagenome assembly WNFM01 (sample SAMN13153352, study PRJNA577476) | soil metagenome | isolation source: 60 cm saprolite on Douglas fir-dominated hillslope | place: USA:California | collected 2013-09-17 | reverse complement strand
TAGGCGCCGGGAACGACCGTGACGAAGCGGAATTCGCCCTTGTCATCGGTGACGATCTGGCCGGCGCCGGTGAAATGGGGATCGAGCGGTGCGTCGTGCTGATCCATCTCGTGCACGTAGCGCCCGGCGGCGTTGGCCTGCCACAACTCGACCAGCGTGCCGGCGACCGCGCGGCCCTGCTCGTCGAGCACGCGGCCGGCGACGATCATGCGTGAGCCGATCGGCTCGCCCTCGTGCTGGCGCGTGAGATCGGCGTTATCCGAGCCGGCCCAGCCGCTGTTGAAGGTCGGCCCGGTCACTTCCGACAGGGTGTGGTCGATGCGCAGCGATTCGTGCTTCGGCGCGCGCTTCACCGTGCTGCCGTAGTCCGGATAGAGATAGGGCGGCTGCTCTCCGAGCCGCGGTCTCTGGTAGTCGATGATGTCGGTCATGGCGCTGCTCCGCTCAGAACGCCACCGCGTCGCCGCCCTTGAGCGCGAGCATGTCGCGCGCCTCCTTGGGCGTCGCGATCTCCAGCGACAGGTTCTCGAGTATAGTGCGGATGCGCTTCACCTGATCGGCATTGGTCTTCGCCAGCTGCCCCTTGCCGATGAAGAGCGAATCCTCGAGCCCGACGCGGACATTGCCGCCCATGATCGCGCCCATGGTGACGAGCGGCAGCTGATGCCGGCCGGCGGCGAGGATCGACCAGTGATAGGCGTCGCCGAAGAGCTTGTCGGCGATGTGCTTTACATGGGTCAGGTTCTCGGGATCGGCGCCGATGCCGCCGAGAATCCCGAAGATGCTCTGCACCAAGAGCGGCGGCTTCACCAGCCTGCGGTCGAGGAAATGAGCGAGCGTATAGAGATGGCCGACATCGTAACACTCGAACTCGAAGCGCGTGCCGTGCGCCTCGCCGAGATTCTTGAGGATGTATTCGATATCCTTGAAGGTGTTGCGGAAGATGAAGTCGCGCGAGTTCTCGAGATGTTGGCGCTCCCAGTCGTGCTTGAAGTCCTTGTAGCGCTGCAGCATCGGGAAGAGGCCGAAATTCATCGACCCCATGTTGAGGGAGCACATCTCCGGTGACGCCTGCAGCGGCGCCGCCAGCCGTTCCTCGAGCGTCATGCCGTGGCCGCCGCCGGTCGTGATATTTACCACAGCATCAGTGGCTTGCTTGATGCGCGGAAGAAATTGCATGAAGACCTTCGGATCGGGCGTCGGCCGGCCGTCCTTGGGGTCGCGCGCATGCAGGTGGAGGATGGCGGCGCCGGCCTCCGCCGCGCCGATCGCCTGGCTCGCCACCTCGTCCGGGGTGAGCGGCAGGTAAGGGCTCATCGTCGGGGTATGGATCGACCCCGTGACGGCGCAGGTGATGATGACCTTCCCGGAACGGGCCATGGCTTCCTCCTCGGCGCGCTTTTCTTTTGTCGCAGCACTATTTGGCGGGAGGAGCCGGCCGCCGTCAACGGCCGGGCATGCGGCGCCGCGGAGGACGCTCGGCGTTACCCGTTGGCGCGGATGAAATCGCGCACCTTGGGATAGATCTCGGTGCGCCAGCGCTTGCCGTTGAAGACGCCGTAATGCCCGACCTTGGGCTGGACGTGGTGGGCCTTCTTGGCCCCTCGCAAGCCGGTGCAAAGATCGAGCGCGGCGGCGGTCTGGCCGACGGCGCAGATGTCGTCGTTCTCGCCTTCGACGCAGATGAGCGCCGTCTTGGTGATGGCGCGCGGTTCGACCGGGCGCCCGCGCGAGGTGAAACGGCCGAGCGGCAGCCCGTGCTCCTGGAAAACGCGTGCCACGGTCTGCAGATAGAAATCCGCCGGCAGATCCATCACCGACATGTATTCGTCGTAGAATTTGCGCGTCGCCTCGGCGCTCTCACCGTCGCCGCGCACGAGATGCTTGAAGAGATCGATATGCGCCATGACGTGGCGGTCGAGATTCATGGTCATGAACCCCGCGAGCTGCAGGAATCCCGGATAGACGCGGCGAAAGGCACCCGAATAGCGCGCCGGCACGGTGGCGATCACGTTGCGCTCGAACCAGGAGATCGGCCGCGAGGTCGCCAGCTGGTTGACGACGGTGGGGTTGCGCCGCGTGTCGATCGGCCCGCCCATCAGTGTCATCGAGCGCGGCTGCGCCGGGTCGTTGGCGGCGGCGAGCAGCGCCACCGCCGCCAGCACCGGCACGGAGGGCTGGCAGACCGCAATGACATGCGTCTCGGGCCCGAGCTCGCGCAGGAACGAGGCCACCAGGTCGATATGGTCGTCGAGGTCGAAGCGGCCATAGAGCAGCGGCACGTTGCGCGCATTGATCCAGTCGGTGACATAGACGTCGTGATCGGGCAGCAGCGTCTCGACCGTGCCGCGCAACAGCGTCGCGAAATGGCCGGAGAGCGGCGCCACCAGCAGGACTCGCGGCTGCTCGACGTCGGTGTCCTTGCGGAAATGAAGGAGCGTACAGAAGGGATGACGCAGCAGCGGCACTTCGCTGACCGCGACCGCTTGGTTGCCCACCATGGTGCCGCGGATGCCGAAATCCGGCCGCTCATGCCACATCCCCGCGCGTGCCACCATCTCACAGGCGGCAGCCGCGCCGCGGATCACCGGATGATGGGCGAGAACCGGCCAGGGCTGGTTGAGCAGCCCCTGGAAAGCATGGGCGAACCACCGCACGGGGGCGACGACATCGCTATGCGCTTGATAGGCCTCATAGAGCATTGTCGCCGGTCCTCATGGTTTCAGGCATGGACGCCAACGCGCGCCGCGTGCACAAGAGTTCCGCAGATTGCACAAGGACATTGCAGGAAAAGAGTTAGGAAAGGGTGCAGCTCCCCGATAGGCGTACGGTTCGGGGTGCCGGTCGCGCGTGACTCGCCTGAGGCGGGCCAAGTGAAGCAATATGTCACATATATGGCATAACGGCGCCCTTCCCAAGGGTCAAGGCGGGACGCTGCCGCGGGCCGGCCCGCCGAGTCGCCGACGGCTCTCATCCGGGAATCTTGCCCTAAAGGACGGGAATGGCGCGCCAAGGATCCTACCGCCGGATTCGACCTGCGACGAGTCGCATTGCCCTCACACCGTCACCAGGGCAGCGGTGCCGGTATAGGACGGGAGGCCGTGGCGGGTCAGAAAGCTCCGGACGGCTTCCTCGGGGATGCCGACAAAGCTGCGGTAGAGAAGCTGCAGGATATAGGTGAAGGCCGGGCCGTGGCGGCGGTCCTCCGGCACAATCAGATGCGCCGATTCGTGCAGCACTAGAAAGCGATAGAGATAGCCCTTCTCGATGGCGATGCGATGGTTGGCCACATCGGCAAAGCCGCCGACCCGCGGATCGTCGAAGCCGGCAACAAGCGCGAGCTTCGGTGGCGCGCAGCCGCAGGCGGTGAAGATTTCGCGCAGCATCTTCGCCGCGGCATCGTAATCGACGAGGCGGTGGCCAGCGGGGAAAGCAGCGAAGAGATCGTCCTCGAAGCGACAGATCGCCGCCCGGAAATCGGTGCCCAGATCGCCGTGCCGGCTCGCGGCGGCGATCGCGTCCTTCAGGCCGCGCCGCGCGGCGCGCAAGAACGGCGTCGGCATCCTGTGCCTCCGGGAATAGCGCTTATCATGTCTTGAGTATTGGAAGGGAGTGGTTAACGAATATTATACGTGCGGGTGCCCGAGCCTATCCTAATGCTTGTTCTTCATCCTATTGCGCCGGCTGATAGAAGCGGCGGTCGCGCAAGACCTGGAGCGACACCGTCTTGCCGTCATGTTGCGAGCCGACGCGGGAGAGCCGCACATGCGGTCCGAGATCGCCGGGGTAGTGCGCCACGGTGATCACTTCCCACACGGCTTGTGCCCGACCCGCCGTGCTGAAGCGCTGCCCGATCGTAATGCCGTAATTGTCACCCGGACCATGCCGGCGCCGCCACATGCTCATCGCCACCACCCGCCTGGCGCTCCCGGCGCGATAGGAGCCGCCGACCGATAATGAAACCGCAAAGCGAGCCCTCTCGTATACTGGAAAAATGCCGCACGCGAGCGCAGGCGGCAAAAACGCGGGTCTTTAGCGTACTCGGCTCGCCGCGGCAACCCGCCGCGTTAGAACGTGCCGGGATAGGCGCCGCCGTCGATGAGCCAGTTCTGCCCGGTGATGTAGCCCGCCTGTTGGCTGCACAACCACGCACAGGCGGCGCCGAACTCGTCCCCGGTGCCGAAGCGGCCGGCGGGGATGGCCGCCATGCGCTCGGCGCACATCTGCTCGACCGGGATCTTCCGCGTCTTCGCCATCGTCTCGAGGGTCGAGCGCAGCCGGTCGGTGTCCATCGCCCCCGGCAGCAGGTTGTTGATGGTGACGTTGTGCCTCACCGTCTTGCGCGCGAGGCCGGCGACGAAGCCGGTCAGGCCCGATCGCGCTCCGTTCGAGAGGCCGAGGATGTCGATCGGCGCCTTCACCGCGCTCGAGGTGATGTTGACGACGCGGCCGAAGCGGCGGGCGATCATCTTGTCGACGGTGGCGCGGATCAGCTCGATCGGCGTCAGCATGTTGGCGTCGAGCGCCTTGATCCAGATGTCGCGGTCCCATTCGCGGAAATCGCCGGGCGGCGGCCCACCGGCATTGTTGACGAGGATGTCGGGCTCAGGACAAGCGGCAAGCGCGGCCTTGCGGCCCTCCGGCGTGGTGATGTCGCAGGCGACCGTCGTGACCTTGACACCGGTGGCGGCGCGGATCTCCGCCGCGGTTGCCTCGAGCGCCTCCTTGCCGCGGGCGAGGATGGTGAGCTCCACCCCGTCCTGCGCCAGCGCCAAGGCGCAGCCCTTGCCGAGCCCTTTGCTCGCAGCGCAGACCAGCGCCTTCTTGCCGGCGATGCCGAGATCCATTCTATCCTCCCGCTCTCTGCCGCTTTGCGCGCCATCATAAGCGGCCGCCGCGGCGCGTCCAGAGGCGGAGAGCGGGGTCAAGCCGCCAGCGCCTAGCTTTTTGCTTTCCGTTCCGTGCGGACCGGCGGGATCGACTTGACGTAGACGGCGATGGCGCGGCGATCCTCGTCGCTGAGCACCACCGTGCCCTTCACCACCTCGGCCATACCTGAGCCGACGAAGTCGAACTCCGGCGTCTGTCCCGTCTTCAGCAGCGTCGCGATGTCCTCGACGCTCCACTTGCCGATCCCCGTCTCGGCATCGGCGGTTACGTTGGGTGCCTTCTGCCCGTCCGGCCCTTGCGGATTGCCGGCGAAGGCCTGGCCGCGTTTGAGCGCACCCATGAAATTTCGCGGCGTGTGGCATTCCTCGCAATGCACGACCGCCTCGGCGAGATAGCGGCCGCGGTTCCACTCGGCGCTCTCGCCCTCGACCGGCGCGAGCGGGCCTAGCGTGAAGAACAGCGCCCGCCAGAACACCTGCAGGAAGCGCCAGCCGAAGGGCGGCTTCACCTCATGCGGCTTGTTCGGCTGCGCCACCGCGGGCCGCGATTGCAGATAGGCGTAGAGGTCGGCGATGTCCGCATCCGACATGCCGGTGAAGGAGGTGAACGGAAAGACGGGAAAGAGATAATACCCGTCGTCGTCCACGCCCTTGCGCAGCGCGTCGTGGAACTGCGCCGCGCTCCAGCTGCCGATGCCGTGCTCCTTGTCCGGCGTGATGTTGGGCCCATAGAACGTGCCGAAAGGCGTCGCCAGCGGCCGCCCGCCGGCGAGCGGCCGACCGCCGCCTTTCACATCGGTGTGGCAGGCAGCGCAATCGGCTGCGCTGAACAGCACCTCGCCGCGCTTGAGCGACGCCTCGTCGACCGCCCAGGCCGGCAGCGCGGCAATCAGCAAAAAACCCGCGGCGAAACCGAGTGCCTTGCTCATCGGCGCCGGAAGCTCTCGTCAATATGCGCCGACACCCGCGCACCCTTCTCGTCTGTGGCCGGGCCCCTCCCTCTTCTGAGCGGGGAGAGGGTTGGGGCGAGCGCGCGGCGCACGAAGCGAGATCGGCGGGTTACGACAGCTTCTCGCGATAGGTCGTGTGGCACGCGCCGCAACCGTTCTTGCCGGTGGCGGCGAGCTGGGCGGCGGCCGCCTGCTTGTCGCCGCTCTTGACCGCTTGCGCGAGCTTCTCTTCCTCGCTCTTGAGCACCGGCGGAATCTTCTGGAACTTGTCCCACTCGGTCCAGATCTCGGGCTTGGCGCCGGTCTTGCCGGGGAAGTCCGCCATGCTCGTGCCAGGCTGGAAGAGATCGACGATCCTTGCGTTGATCGTCAGCAGATCGTTGATCCTGGCCAGCGCGGTCGCCTGGTCGCCCTCGCCCTTCACATAATCCTGCACCGCCTTGAAATCCTCGCCCTGGCGCTTCATCGTGTCGCGGCGCTCCTTGATCACGGCCTCCTTGTCCTCGGCCATGCCGCTGACCGCGCCGAAACCGATCGCCGCCGCCGTCGCGGCCACGAAGCCAAGCCTTGCAAGATGTCGCATCGTCTTCTCTCCGCCCCTGAAATATTTGCGCCGCGTCAGCGTTTCGCGCGATCCGCGTGATGATACGGACGAGCCCTTATCCCATGCTTCACGATTCCGTGAAAGAGCGATCGCGGCGGGCTTAGCTCACCGGCCCGGCGACATGGTCGCGGAATCCCGGCCGCTCGCCGAGGCGACCGTACCACGCCTTGAGCCGCGGCAGCTCGGGCCGCTCGATCGGATAGATGTGCCAGCGATGCGCCCAGATGCCAAGGCCGATATCGGCCAGGGTGAAAGCGTCACCGGCGAGGTAGTTGCGGCCGTCGAGCCGGCGCTCGACCATCGCCCACAGCTCGCCGGCGCGGCGGCGCGCGGCGTCGAGCGCCGTCGCATCACGCTTCTCGGGCGGCGTGCGGTAATAGCCCAGCAGCAAGGCGCCCATCGGCGTCGTGAGCGCCGACAGGTTCCAGTCCATCCAGCGTTCGACATGGGTGCGCTGCGCCGCATCCTGCGGGTGCAGCCGCTCGCCGCCGCGCGTCGCGCACAGCCAGCGCATGATGGTGTTCGATTCCCAGATAATAAGATCGCCGTCCTGGACCGTCGGCACCAGGCCGTTGGGGTTCATCGCGAGATAGGCCGGGTCCTGGTTGCCGCCGAAGGGGCCGCCCCAATCGACGCGCTCGAACGCGACGTCGAGCTCGGCGCAGGTCCACAGCACCTTCTGCACATTGGACGAGTTCGTCCGACCCCAGATCTTCAGCATCCACCCTCCGGTTCTTCAGGCGAAGGCTACCGGCCGGCCGCGACGGCATCAATACGCGCGGAAGATCATGTCCCCCAGTTGGGGCGCGGAATGGCGCGGTAGGCGTCGCGCAGTGCCTGCGACCAGGCGTCACGGATCATGCTGAAATAATCGTCATCCTCGCTGATCCGCCGCCTGAGCTCGACGGCGAGCGCGTCGCGGCGATAGACCAGCAGATCGACCGGGAGGCCTACGGTCAGATTGCTGCGCAGGGTCGAATCCATCGACACGAGCGCCAGCTTGACGCCGTCATAGAGATCGGTGTCGTAGCGCGCGGCGCGGTCGAGGATGGGCTTGCCGTATTTGTGCTCGCCGATCTGCAGGAAGGGCGTGTCGGGCGTCGCCTCGATGAAATTCCCGGCGGCATAGACCTGGAAGAGCCGCATGGTGCGGCCCTTGATCTGTCCGCCGAGGAGGAAAGAGGCCTCGAACGCCACGCTTTGCGCCTGCATCGCCGGGCCGTCGACGCGATAGATGCGGCGCACCGCCTCGCCGACGAGTTGGGCCGCGCGGAACATGCTCTTCACCGTGAGCAGCGCCTCGATCTTGCCGTCGACCTCGAACCCCTCATGCAGCAGATTGACCACCGATTGCGTGATCGAGAGATTGCCGGCGGCGAGCAGCGCGATGACCCGCTCGCCGGGCTTCTCGAAGATGTACATCTTCGAGAAGCTGGCGATGTTGTCGACGCCGGCATTGGTGCGCGTGTCGGACAGCAGCACCAGGCCGTCCTTGAGGTCGAGCCCCACGCAATAGGTCATTCCGCCGATCCTCCCGTGCCGGCTCTCATTGATCGGCGCCACCCTGCGTCACCTTGACCGTGACCGCCAAGCTCTCCGCCGCCCCGCCTCGGCGCACGCCGCGCACCGGCGCCGACGACCAGTAATCGAGCCCGACGCTGGTGCGGATATAGGCCTCGGTCGGGCAGATCCGGTTCGACGCGTCGAAGCCGACCCAACCGAGATCGTGAACGAACGCCTCGGCCCAGGCATGGCTCGCTTCATACTCACGCGAATCGAAGCCTGTCCACAAATATCCGCCGACATAGCGGGCGGGAACGCCGAGCACGCGCGCGCCGGCGATGAAGATATGCGCGTGGTCCTGGCAGACGCCGGCGCCTGCGGCGAGCGCCTCGGCCGCGGTGGTGGCCGAGTCCGTCGTGCCGAGCCGGTAGTCGACCTTGTCGCGCACCGCGTTCAGGAGCGCATGCAGCTGCTTCAGCACCGAGCCCTGGCGCGCCGCGTCGCGCGCCAACGCCTCGATCGCCGCATCGGCGGTGGTCAAGGGCGTGCGGCGCAGGAAGAACAGGGGCGGCAGAGGCTCCGGCGCGCCGCGCACGACGCCATGGGTCGCCGTCGTCTCCACCTCGCCCTCGACGAAGACCGCGGCATTGGCATGGGGGTAGTTGACCGCGTGGCAATGCGTGACGTTGCCGTAGCCGTCGATATAGCTCGGCAGCTCGCGCCGGGCGTCGCTCGACACCTGCCAACTGAGCACCGTCAGTCCCTCATAGGAGCGCGGCATCAGCCGGAGCGTCTGGATCGCCGAGGCGATCGGCGCCTCGTACTGATACGTGGTCTGGTGTTTGACGACAAGCCGCATGGCGTGCGCTACAGCAGGTAGAGGGCGCTGATTTCGTTGCCGAGAGTCACGGCGCGCTCGATGAACTCGGTGAGGAACTCGTGCAGCCCGGATTGGAAGATGTCCTGGATGCGCCCGAAGCGCAGCCGCGCGTGCAGCTCGCCGGCGATGCGGTGGCACTCGCCGCGCTTGCCGCCATAGGCCCCTTCCAGCAGCTCGAGCTGGCGCACGATCTGCTCATAGCAGCTCAAGAGCGAGCGCGGCATCTCCGGCCGCAGCAGCAGCAGCTCGGCGACCAGCCACGGCTTGAGGCGTTCCTGGTAGACCCAATGATAGCTGCGCAGCGCCGACACCGAACGCAGGATCGCCTGCCAGTGATAGTAGTCGAGCGCGCCGCCGACACCCTCATGGCGCGGCAGCAGCACATGGTATTTGACGTCGAGGATGCGCGCGGTGTTGTCGGCGCGCTCGACGAAGGTGCCGAGCCGCGTGAAATAGAAAGCGTCGTTGCGCAGCATGGTGTTGGCGTAGGCACCGTTGAACAGCAGCGAGCGCTCCTTAACCCATTCGAGCAGCACGGGCAGGCTCTCTGGCGCCACGGCGAAGCGGTTGCCGCTGCGCGCCTGGTACCAGGTCTCGTTGAGCGCGTCCCACATGTCGACGGTGAGGGCGGTGCGCACCGCCCGCGCGTTGCGCCGCGCCGTCTCGAGGCACGCGGCGATGCTCGAGGGGTTTTCGGGATCGCGCACGAGATACTCGACGACCAGCGGCGCGACCGCCTCGGCGTGCTTGGCGAAGAACCTTTCCTCGCAGCCGGCGGCGAGCAGAGTCGAGTGCCATTCGTTGCCGGGGTTCTCGAGCGAGCGCGCCATGCTCGACATGCGGTGCCCCACCATGACGATGCGCGCGATATTCTCGGCCCGCTCCATGTACCGCGCCAGCCAGTAGAGGCCGTCGGCCGTACGGCTCAGCATGGCCCTAGCTCTCCAGTACCCATGTGTCCTTTGTGCCGCCGCCCTGGCTCGAATTGACCACCAGCGAGCCGTCGCGCAGCGCCACCCGGGTCAAGCCGCCGGGCACGATGCGGATATCCTTGCCGCTCAGAACGAAGGGCCGCAGGTCGACATGGCGCGGCGCGAGCCCGGACTCGACGAAGGTCGGGCAGGTCGACAGCGCCAGGGTCGGTTGCGCGATGTAGTCGCCGGGCGCCGCGCGGAGCTTGGCGCGGAACAGGTCGAGTTCCTCGCGCGTCGCCTGCGGGCCGATCAGCATGCCATAGCCGCCGGAGCCGCGTGTCTCCTTGACCACGAGCTCATCGAGGTGATCGAGGACGTAGGCCAGCTCCTCCCGTTGCCCGCAGCGGAAGGTGCGGACGTTGCTCAGGATCGGCTCCTCGCCGAGATAGAAGCGGATCATCGCCGGGACATAGGGGTAGATCGACTTGTCGTCGGCGATACCCGCGCCGACGCCGTTGGCGAGTGTGACGTTGCCGGCGCGATAGGCGTTGAACAGGCCGGGGGTGCCGAGCACGGCGTCGGGCCGGAAGGTCAGCGGGTCGATGTAGTCGTCGTCGATGCGGCGATAGATGACGTCGACCCGCTTCGGCCCTTCGGTGGTGCGCATGTAGACGATGTTCTCGTCGACAAACAGGTCGACGCCCTCGACCAGTTCGATGCCCATCTCGTCGGCGAGGAAGGAATGCTCGTAATAGGCGCTGTTGTAGGAGCCCGGCGTCAGCAGCACGACGCGCGGCTCGCCGGCGCACTGCCGCGGCGCCACGGATTTGAGCGTGTCGAGCAGCTCCTCGGGATAATGCGACACCGGCGCGATGTGATGGCGGGCGAAGAGCTCGGGGAAGAGCCGCATCATCGCCTCGCGGTTCTCGAGCATGTAGGAGACGCCGGAGGGCGTACGGCAATTGTCCTCGAGCACGCAGAAATCGCGTGCGCCCAGGCGGACGATGTCGATGCCGGCGACATGGGTGTAGACCCCCTGCGCCGGCGTGAAATCCTGCATCTCCGGGCGGAAGCCTTCATTGTGCAGGACGAGATCCGGCGGCACCAGGCCGGCGCGCAGGATCTGGCGTCCGTGGTAGACGTCGCGGATGAAGTCGTTGAGGGCGCGCACGCGCTGCGTCAGGCCGCGCGACAGCAGCGCCCACTCCTCGCCGTCGAGCACGCGCGGGATGATGTCGAAGGGGATGAGCCGCTCGGGGTCGCCGCCCTCGCTATAGACCGCGAAGGTGATGCCGATGCGCCGGAACAACAGCTCGGCCTCCCGCCGTTTGAGCGACAGCGCCTCGGCCGGCGTCGCCTCGATCCAGCGGCGGATGAGCTCGTAGCGCGCCTGGCAATTCTCGCTCGCCGCCATCTCGTCGAAGGCGGCTGCCGCGCCCTGTGTTTCCGCTGCCGGCCGGTTCACCATGCGCTCCCGCGATCCGTCTCAGCCGTTCCGCTGCAATCGGCGGGCCAATTCGATGATGATAGATCAAGCCGTCGCCGCTGGCACGCCGTTTGCGTGGCGCTGCATTACCCGAGCGGAGTCACCGTGCCATGACGCTGAAGCATGTCCTGGTCGTGGACGACGATCCGATGATCCTCGAAGTCGTCGAGCGCGCCCTCGCGGCCGCTAATTTTCGCGTCAGCAAGGCGCGCCGCGTGTCGGTCGCCAGGGACGTCCTCATCCGCCAGACCATCGATCTCATCATCTCCGATGCGCGGATACCGGGCGAAACCGGCCTCCAGCTCGCGGCCAAGGCGCGCCAGCTCGGCATCGCCTTCATCCTCATGAGCGGCGATCCCGAATGGGCGGCAGAGCACGGCATCCCGCCCGACCAGTACCTGGCCAAACCGTTCGAGCTGCGCCATCTAGTCGAACTCGTCCATGCCTCGCTCGCCGGTGACGTCCGCCTCGACGGGGTCTAGTGCCTTCGAACGACACGCTTGCCCGCCGCACCACTTCCGGCTTAGATTTGTTGCGGTGCAGCATTCTTTGGGCAGGCTTCCTTATGGCAGCAGCCAAGCGCGTCGTCTATGTCGGCCCAGAGGTCGTGTTTCATGGTCTGGAAGGACGCCTGGTCGAGGCGGAGGATCGCGCGACGCACCGGCTCCGCCTGCATTTTCAGCCGGAATCCGACGGCATCATGGCGCTCCCTTGCGAAGCCGATCACGTCCGCGCGGTCGAGCATTCGGCGTGATTGCAGGGCGATTTCGCCCCACGCCCTTGTTGCTTATTGCGGCGGGAGGAGCCTGAGTGCCGCTGCGCTGTGCATTGATTGAGCAGCTTGTCTAATCTCTAGGCAGAAATTCGTATAGCATCCTGCGGCGCACGGCACCGGCCGATCGCCCGTGGCAAGCGGCCGTGCCATTGCCTCGGCGGTTCCTGTGTCGTACGGTCCTGCCGCCGAACGTGGCGGCGATCCCGGCTGCGAGCCTTGCGGCGAGCGCCTTTCCGGTTTGATCCTGCGCCGATCCTTGCCGCGTGCCCGTCGCCCTGACCCGAGGTCGCCATGACCGCGCGCCGTCCCTGGTACTCCGTACTCTACGTGCAGGTGCTGATCGCCATCGCCATCGGCATCGTGCTCGGGCATTTCTTCCCCAAGACGGGCGTGGCGATGAAGCCGCTGGGCGACGGCTTCATCCAGCTCATCAAGATGATGATCGCGCCGGTGATCTTCTGCACCGTGGTGCACGGCATCGCCTCGATGAGCGATCTCACCAAGGTCGGCCGCGTCGGCCTCAAGACGCTGCTCTATTTCGAAGTCGTGTCGACCGTGGCGCTGCTGATCGGCCTCCTCGTCGGCGAGATCGTCCAGCCCGGCGCCGGCTTCAACATCGACCCCACCTCGCTCGACCCCAAGGCGGTGGCGGGCTACGTCTCGCGCGCCAAGGAGGAAGGGATCATCGCCCACCTCATGGCGATCATCCCCAACAGCTTCTTCGGCGCGCTCGCCAATGGCGATCTGCTGCAGGTGCTGCTGGTCTCGATCCTTACCGGCTTCGCCATCTCGCGGCTGGGAGAGCTCGGCAAGCGCATCGCTGGGTTCATCGACGCCGCCGCCAAGGTGTTCTTCCGCATCATCGGCTTCATCGTGCGCGTGGCGCCGCTTGGCGCCTTCGGCGCCATGGCCTTCACCATCGGCGCCTATGGCGTGGGCGCGCTGTGGAACCTGGCCGCGTTGATCCTGACGTTCTACGCGACGAGCGCGCTCTTCGTGCTGGTGGTGCTGGGCGCGATCGCGCGCTTCAGCGGCTTCTCCATCCTGCGCTTCATCGCCTACATCAAGGACGAGCTCTTGATCGTGCTCGGCACCAGCTCGTCGGAGACGGTGCTGCCGCACATGATCCAGAAGATGGAGCGGCTGGGCGCCTCGCGCGCCGTGGTCGGTCTGGTGATCCCGACCGGCTACAGCTTCAACCTCGACGGCACCAACATCTACATGACCCTGGCGACGCTGTTCCTGGCGCAGGCGACCAACACGCCGCTGACCATCGGCCAGGAGCTAACGATCCTCGCCATCGCCATGCTGACCTCGAAGGGCGCGTCGGGCGTCACCGGCGCCGGCTTCGTCACCCTGGCGGCGACGCTCACCATCATCCCGGACATCCCGATCCAGTCGCTCGCCATCCTGGTCGGCATCGACAAGTTCATGAGCGAATGCCGCGCGCTCACCAACCTCATCGGCAACGGCGTGGCGACGGTGGTGATAAGCCTTTGGGAAGGCGAGCTCGACCGCCGCAAGCTGCACGACGCGCTCGCCCATCCCGTGGCCTATGGCGAGCAGCTCGAGAGCGAGCCGCTCCAGCCCTAGCCGGAAGCGCGCGACGACACGCTCGCGCACCTCAGCATGGCGAGTGTCCTGCTTCGGAAGCTCTCCAACTCGGCCTCGTCGACGTCGAAGCGCTCTTCGCAGGTAAAGCGGTCGCGCAGGAAGGCGCCCGGCTCATGCTCGGTCATCTTGCGGCCGAGGTCTCGCCGCGTGATGAACCAGGACCGCGACATCAGCAGGCGCTGGTCCTTGGCGCGAAACCGGACGTGGTCGCCTTCGATCTCGACGAACCAGCGATGATGGTAGAAGCCGACCTCGGGTATGCGCCCGAGCAGGCTCTTCAGCCCGAAGAATCTCGCCTTGGAAAAGATGAGCGCGCGACGGGGTCTCGATGTTGCCCGCGCGCGACACCCGGCAAAGCTCGGCGCAGACGGCGATCGGATCGCGCACGTCTTCGAGGAGGTGCGAGCAGAAGCTGAACGCGAAGAACTTGTCGGGAAACGGCCACGGCGTCTTGCACGCGTCGTGGCGGAACCAGGTGCTCGAATCGTAGCGCGGCGGCTGCTCCGGATCGAGCGCCTCGCGGGTGTTGCGCGTCTCGTAGGGCTGTAGGTCGAGGACGTGCGTCGCCGCGTGAAATGGGCGGTGCCCGCCGCCGACATCAAGCACGGTCTCCGCTTGCAGCGCGAGCTCGCGGAGGCGCGGAAGATTGCAGCGGCGGGTTCCTGTCTTATTGGCGTGCGTCAACTTCCGGGCGCCGGAAGGAACACCTGGCGTTACATCAGCCCGAGCTCGAGCTTGGCTTCCTCGCTCATGCGGTCCTTGGTCCAGGGCGGCGTCCACACCAGCTTGACGCGCGCGTCGTGCACGCCCGGGACGGCGGCGACCGCCTGCTGCACCTGTCCCGGCAACGCGCCCGCAACCGGGCAGGCGGGGGTCGTCAAGGTCATCTCGACATAGACCGTGCCGTCCTGGTTGACGAGGAGCTCATAGATGAGGCCGAGATCGACGAGGTTCACGGGGATCTCGGGATCGCGCACCGTCCTCAGCGCCTCGATCACTTTTTCCTGGAGCGCCGGGTCGCCGGCATCGGGCTGCGGACGCTCGACTTCTTCCTCGTAAGGCGAGGGCTCGCGGCCGAAATCGAAGAAGTCCTGGTCCTCCGGAAGCGGCACGTGCGGCTACTCCGTCTTCACCGTGGCGCCGGTCGCGCCATTCTTGAGCGCCGCCTCGAAGGCGTGCCACGCCAGCGTCGCGCATTTGACCCGCGCCGGATAGGATTTGACTCCGGCCAACGGCTCGAGCCGCTCCATGTCGTCCTCGAGCGCCGCCGGGGTCACCGGCGTCTCGCCGCCGGTGACCTTGCCGTGAAAGCCCTTGAAGAGCGCCTCGGCCTCGGCGAGCGTCTTGCCCTTGAGGATCTCAGTCATGAGCGAAGCGGAGGCCTGTGAAATGGCGCAGCCGCGGCCCTCGAAGCTCACATCCTTGATGCGCTCGCCCGCCATCGTCACGTAGACCGTCACCTTGTCGCCGCAGAGCGGGTTATGACCGCGCGCGAAATGGCTGGGCTGCGGCTGCGCGCGGAAATTACGCGGCCGCTGGCCGTGGTCGAGGATGATATCCTGGTAGAGATCGCGCAGATCCATGGTCACTTCGTCACCTTGAACATTGTCTGCGCCGCCTTGACCGCGTCCGCCAGCGCGTCGATATCGCTCTCGTCGTTGTAGATGCCGAGCGAGGCGCGCGCCGTCGCGGCGAGACCGAGCTTGTCGAGGAAGGGCTGCGCGCAGTGATGCCCGGCCCTGATTGCTACATTGTGCTGGTCGAGCACGGTGGCAAGGTCGTGCGGGTGGATGCCGTCGACATGGACAGAGAGGATGGCAAGGCGCCGCTGCCCCGCGCCGACGAGATGGACGCCAGGCATGGCGGAGAGCCGATCGACGCCGTAGCCGGTGAGCGCCTCCTCATGCTCGAGGATGGCATCGCGGCCGAGGCCCTCGAGGTAATCGAGGGCCAGCCCCAGGCCGATGGCGCCGGAGATGTCTGGCGTGCCCGCCTCGAACCGGTGCGGCGGCTCCTGGAAGGTGGTCTTCGCGAAGGTGACCTCGAGGATCATGTCGCCGCCGCCCTGCCAGGGCGGCATGGCGTCGAGCAACGCCTTCCTGCCGTAGAGCACGCCGATCCCGGTCGGCCCATAAGTCTTGTGGCCGGAGAAGACATAGAAATCGCAATCGAGCGCCTGCATGTCGACGGGGAGCCGCGGCACCGCCTGGCAGCCGTCGAGCAGCACCTTAGCCCCCTTGCTATGGGCGAGCCGCACGATGCTCTCGACCGGCAGCACAGCGCCGGTGACATTGGCGACATGCGTCACCGCGACGAGTTTGGTGCGCGCGCTCAGCAGCTCCTCGAACTTCGCCATGTCGAGCCCGTTGGTGGCGTCGACCGGCGCCACCACGAGCTTGATGCCGATGCGGTCGCGCAGCAGTTGCCACGGCACGATGTTGGCGTGGTGCTCCATCTCCGTAATGAGCACCTCGTCGCCCGACTTGAGGAAGGTCTGCCCCCAACTATAGGCGACGAGGTTGATGGCCTCGGTGGCGTTCCTCACGAAGACGATCTCGCGCGCATCGGCGGCGTTGAGGAAGCGCTGCACCTTCTCGCGTGCCTCCTCGTAAAGCTCGGTCGAGCGCGCCGAAAGCCGGTAGACGCCGCGATGCACATTGGCGTAATCGCGGCGGTAGAACTCGGCGACGCCATCGATCACCACCGCCGGCTTCTGCGCGGACGCGCCGCTGTCGAGGAAGACGAGGCCGGGATTGCGCTCGAAGATCGGAAAGTCGCGCCGCACGCGGCGCGGGTCGAGCTTGCCGCGATCGAGGTTGCGCAAGGGCGTGAGGAGGGTCATGACACGCCCTCGCGACGCGCATCACCATCCTGGCGCAGCCAGCGTTGCACATGCGCAGCAAGGTAATCGCGCAAACCCGAATCCTCGACGGTGGCGATCGCCTCGGCGGTGAATGCGTCGATCAGCATGCGCCGGGCTTCCGCTTCGCTGATGCCGCGCGTGCGCAGATAGAACAGCGCGTTCTCGTCGAGGTCGCCGACGGTGGCGCCGTGGCTGCATTTCACGTCGTCGGCGAGGATCTCGAGCTCGGGCTTGGTGTTGACCGTCGCGCGCGGGCTCAAGAGCAGGTTGCGGTTGAGCTGCTCGGCGTCGGTCTTCTGCGCCGCGGGCCGGACGACGATACGCCCCAGGAACACGCCGTGTGCGCGATCGTCGACTACACCCATCCACACCTCGCGCGTGGTGCCATGGGGCGCCGCGTGGTCGATCACCGTGGCGTTGGTCGCTTCCTGTTCGCCGCGCAATAGGTAGGCGCCGTGGACCGCGCAATGCGCGCGCTCGCCGGCGATCGTCGCCAGCGTGTCATGCCGCGCGAGCCTGGCGCCCAACGTCAGCACGAAGCTCTCATAGCGGGCGTCGTCGCCGAGCGTCGCTCGGTCGAGGGCGAAATGAATGGCGTCGCGGCCATCGTCCTGGACCTTGATGCGGCGCAAGGCGGCACGCTCGCCCAGGATCAGCGCCGTGACGCTGTTGCTCCAATAGGCGCCATCGCCGGTGAAGGTCTCGATCACTGTCGCGCGGCTGCCCTCGCGCAGCAGGACGAGGTTGCGCACATGCGCGGCCTGCGACGTTCCCGTGCGCCCGACATGGATGATCTGCACGGGACGGTCGAGGACGACGCCGGGCTCCAGCGCGAGCACGAAACCGTCGGCGAAGAAGGCGGCGTTGAGCGAGGCAAAAGGCTGGGCACCGGCAGTGTCGCTGTCGTCGACCGCCGCTTCGAGCAGCTCGGGCCGCTCGTCCAACGTGCGCCGCACCGTCGCGAGCCAGGTACCGGCCGGCACCGCGCTCAGCAGCGACAGTTCCGGCGCGAAGCGGCCGTTGACGAAGACCAGCCGATGCGAGGCATCCGACAGTCGTAGCGCATCGACCACCGCAGGCGCGACCGCGGCAATGCCCGTCGCCGGCGCAAAGGTCGTGCCTTGCAGCGGCCGCAGATTGGTGAAGCGCCATGCCTCCTGCCGCCGCGTCGGAAACCCCAGCTCGCCGAAGCGCAAGAGTGCCGCCTCGCGCCGCGCGGCCAGCCAGCGCGGCTCCTCGGCGTCACGGGGCTGCGCGCGGAACGCTTCGAAATAGGGTGCGGTCTCGGCCTTGACGACGGTCATTGCGACATCTCACGCGGCATCGAAGACGGCATAGCCGCTCTTCTCGAGTTCGAGCGCGAGCATCTTGTCGCCGGATTTGGCGATCCGGCCATCGCTCAACACGTGCACCCGATCGGGCTCGACATAGTCGAGCAGCCGCTGGTAATGGGTGATCAGCACGATGGCGCGGTCCGGCGCGCGTAGCTTGTTGATGCCGTTGGCGACGGTGCGCAGCGCGTCGATGTCGAGGCCGCTGTCGGTCTCGTCGAGGAGGGCGAGCTTCGGTTCCAGCATCGCCATCTGGAAGATCTCGTTGCGCTTCTTCTCGCCGCCCGAGAAGCCGACATTGACACCGCGCTGCAGCAGGTCGTCGCTGATCTCGAGCAGCTTCAGCTTGGCACGCACCGCCTTGAGGAACTGGCCGGCATCGAGCTCCGGCTCGCCGCGGGCGCGATGTACGGCGTTGAGCGCGGCGCGCAGGAAATACATGTTGTTCACGCCGGGGATCTCGACCGGATACTGGAACGCCAGGAAGATCCCTTCGCGCGCCCGCTCATCGGGAGAGAGCGCCAGCAGGTCGCGGCCGAGATAGGTCACGCTGCCCTCAGTCACCTCATAGCCCGCGCGTCCCGCGAGCACGCCCGCCAGCGTGCTCTTGCCGGAGCCGTTGGGACCCATGATCGCATGCACCTCGCCGGGCGCGACCGTGAGGTCGACGCCTTTCAGGATTTCGCGCCCATCGGCGATGCGGGCATGCAGATTCTTTATCTCCAACATCAAGCAAATTCTCCCGTGGTCTTGGAGCGTGCTCAGCCGACGCTGCCCTCGAGGCTGACGGCGAGCAGCTTCTGCGCCTCGACCGCGAACTCCATCGGGAGCTCTTTCAGCACTTCCTTGCAGAAGCCGTTGACGATGAGCGACAGCGCGTCCTCCTGGGAGAGACCGCGCTGCTGGCAATAGAACATCTGATCCTCGCTGACCTTCGACGTCGTCGCCTCGTGCTCGACGCGCGCCGACGGGTTGCGCACTTCGATGTAAGGCACGGTGTGGGCGCCGCACTTGGGGCCGATCAGCAGCGAATCGCATTGCGTGTAGTTGCGCGCGTTCTGCGCCTTGGGCTGGATCCGCACCAGGCCGCGATAGGTGTTCTGCCCGCGCCCGGCCGAGACGCCCTTGGAGATGATGGTCGAACGCGTGTTGCGCCCGAGATGGATCATCTTGGTGCCGGTATCGGCCTGCTGCAGGTTGTTGGTGATGGCCACCGAATAGAACTCGCCCACCGAATTGTCACCCTCGAGGATGCAGCTCGGGTATTTCCAGGTGATGGCCGAGCCGGTCTCGACCTGCGTCCAGGAGATCTTGGAATTCGCGCCGCGGCAGGCGCCGCGCTTGGTGACGAAGTTGTAGATCCCGCCCTTGCCCTCGGTGTCACCCGGGTACCAGTTCTGCACGGTCGAGTACTTGATCTGGGCCTCGTCCAGAGTGATGAGCTCGACGACCGCGGCGTGAAGCTGATTCTCGTCTCGTTGCGGTGCCGTGCAGCCCTCGAGATAGCTCACATAGCTGCCCTTGTCGGCGATGATGAGGGTGCGCTCGAACTGGCCGGTCTTGGCGGCATTGATGCGGAAATAGGTCGAGAGCTCCATCGGGCAGCGCACGCCCGGCGGCACATAGACGAAGGAGCCGTCGCTGAACACCGCGGCATTGAGCGCGGCGAAGAAATTGTCGCCCGCCGGCACCACCGTGCCCAGATACTGGCGCACGAGCTCGGGGTGCTCCTGCACCGCCTCGCCAAAGGAGCAGAAGATGATGCCGAGCGCGCCGAGCTGCTTCTTGAAGGTGGTGGCGACCGAGATGCTGTCGAACACGGCGTCGACGGCGACGCCGGCCAGCGCTGCGCGTTCGCTCAGCGGGATGCCCAGCTTCTCGTAAGTGCGCAGCAGCTCGGGATCGACCTCGTCGAGCGATTTCGGCGCATACTGTCGCTTCGGCGCGGAGTAATATGTGGCGACCTGATAATCGATCGGCGCGACGCGGAGATTCGCCCAATGCGGCTCCTCCATCTTCTGCCAATCGCGGAATGCCTTGAGGCGCCATTCGAGCAGCCATTCCGGCTCGCGCTTCTTGGCGGAGATGAAACGGATGGTGTCCTCGTTGAGGCCGGGCGGCGCCGACTCGCTCTCGATATCCGTGACGAAGCCGTATTTATAGGCATCACCGGACGCCGAGCGGACGGTATCGAGGGTCTTGGCGGTAGCGCTGCTGCTCATGGGGTAAGGGTCTCTCTCAAAGCTGCCGACTGGCGCGGCGCACCGCCGGGTGCCGGCACCATCTCGGCGAGGCTGACCGCGCCGAGCGCGGCGCCCACGGCGTGATTGATGCGCTGCCACGGCGTCCGGGTCGGACAGAAGTCGCTGCGCTCGCAGCTCGGCGTGTGGCTCGTGCACTGCGTCAAGCCGATCGCGCCATCGATGGCCGCCACCACCTCGGCGACCGAAATCTCTGTCGCCGGCCGCGCTAGGCGATAGCCGCCGGCAGCCCCGCGCGCACCGGCGACGACACCGCCATGGGCCAGCGCCTTCAGCACTTTCGCGACCGTGGCGCGCGGCAATCTTGCTTCCGTGGCAAGCGCTGCGGCGGTCATCTGCCGCTCCGGGTCGGCAGCGAGATAGCTCGCCACGATGACCCCGTAATCGGCCAGTTTGCTGAGGATGATCATCGGCTTTCAGATTAATCGGTTCAGTGGCTTAGGCTAATTCGGACTGCATTGGTACTGATTTAACATCGTGTCTTATACCGCAGCTTCAACCCCCTGCAAGGCTTATTTTTGCCGCGCCCCGGCAACCGCGGAGCTAGGCTTGACGCCCTTGCCCGCTTGGGCCGGGAGGGACAATTTCAGGGACCAGATAGGGATGAGCGGCACCACCGTCGAGTTCTGGTACGAATTCGCCAGCCCCTATTCCTACCTCGCCGCCGCGCGGATCGAGCGGTTGGTGGCGGGGACGTCGATCCGGCTCGACTGGCGTCCCTTCCTGCTCGGACCGATCCTGGCGCAACGCACCCACGACCCCTCGCCCTTCCAGAATCCCACACCCGCGCAGCGTCGCTACCGTTGGCGCGATGTGCAGCGCCTATGCGTCGCCGACGCCCTGCCGCTTCGGCTCCCCAGCACCTACCCGCGCAACGGGCTCCTGGCGGCGCGCGTCGCGCTTATCGCCGTCGCGGAGGGCTGGGGACCGGCCTTCACCCGGGCGGTCTACCACGCCAATTTCGCCGAGGACCGCGACATCGCCGCAATCGAAGTGATCGCCGCTGTCATCGGCACTCTGGGCCAAGAGCCGGGGGCAGTGCTCAAGCGGGCACATGGCGAGGACAACAAGGCCCGGCTCAAGATGCGCGGCGAGGAGGCGATCCGCCGCGGCATCTTCGGCGCGCCCAGCTTCGTCGTCGGCGAAGAGCTGTTCTGGGGCAACGACCGGCTCGAGCCAGCGCTCGCCTGGGCGCTGTCGCCTCGGCACCTTTCCCCGCTCGCATAAAAAGCGCTTGTTCCTGTTTTGTTCATCTGCTATGCTCGCCTCTCCGAAGCAAGGAGGCGCAGATGGAGGATTTCGGGCTCGACAGGCAAGGCGTGCTGGTGCTGGCGGTCGGCTGGCTCGCCGCGCTGTGGATTACCCTGACTTGAGGCTGGCGATCAGTGCGAGAACAACTCGTTCAGCGCCCGCTGTAGCGCGTTGAACACTTGGCTGGGACGGAACGGCTTCTCGAGAAAGCCCAGGGGCGTTGCGGTGCGGGCGCGTTCCATCGTCTCGGGGTCGCACACGCCCGAGAGAAAGATCGAGTGCACGTTGAACTGGGTGCGCATGAGTTGCGCCACCTCGATCCCGTCCATGGGGCCGGCGAGCTTGATGTCAACCAGAGCGAGATCGGGCGGGTTGGCACTCACCAGCGACATCGCCTCGGGGCCCGACGAGGCCACCCCGGCGATGATGAAGCCCGATTCTTCAAGCACTTCCTGGATGTAGCTGGCGACCAGCGCCTCGTCCTCGACGATGAGGATAGTGGCCGGCTGGCGCGCACGCCGCGCCTTGACTTCGGTTTTCGCTTCGTTGGTTGCCATAGTCATGCGCGGCCTTTTTGGCGCGAAAGGTGGTCGCTCCGTCATAGGAACAGCTGCGGCGCGGCGCTGGTTCCGGCCCCTTCCCCGCGAACCCTTGGCTGGCTATGGTCAGCCACAGGATGAAGCTTCTCGTCATCGAGGACGACCGCGAGGCGGCGGCCTATATCTCCAAAGGGCTGTCCGAGAGCGGCTATGTCGTCGACCACGCTCCCGATGGGCGTACCGGCCTGTTCATGGCGAGTTCCGGCAGCTACGACGCGCTGATCGTCGACCGCATGCTGCCGGGGATGGACGGGCTGGCGCTGGTGGCGGCACTGCGCACCGCGGAAATCCGCACGCCCGTGTTGATCTTGAGCGCGCTCGGCGCCGTCGATGACCGGGTCAAGGGGCTGCGCGCCGGCGGCGACGATTACCTCGCCAAGCCTTTCGCCTTCGCCGAGCTCCTGGCGCGCATCGAGGCGTTGCTGCGCCGGGGCAGCGGCGGCGGCGCCACGACTCGCCTCAAAGTCGGCGATCTCGAGATGGATCTTCTGGCGCGCAGCGTGCGACGCGGCACGCAGGACATCGAGCTGTTGCCGCGCGAATTCCGCCTGCTCGAATTCCTCATGCGCCACGCCGGCCAAGTGGTGACGCGCACCATGCTGCTCGAAAACGTGTGGGACTATCATTTCGACCCGCAAACCAATGTCATCGACGTGCATGTGAGCCGGTTGCGACAGAAGATCGACAAGGGTTTTGCACGGCCCCTGCTGCACACCGTGCGCGGTGCCGGCTATTCCCTGCGCACGGAATAGACGTGGTTCGGCTGCTGCGGACCAACGCTTTCCGCCTCGCGGCGCTCTATTTCGCGCTCTTCGCGGCCTCGGTGCTGGCCCTCCTCATCTTCATCTATCTCTCGACCGCCGACTTCATCGAGCGCCAGACCGAGGCGACGATCGAGGCCGAGATCACCGGGCTTGCCGAGCAGTACCAGCAACGCGGCCTCGCCGGGTTGATCGAGATCATTCGCGCCCGGATCGCCGCCCAGCGCAGCGACACGGCGCTCTACCTCATCACCGATGCCGCGCTCCATCCGCTGGCCGGCAATCTGTCGGGCTGGCCCGGCGCCGAGCCGATCGCCCCGAGCTGGATCAGCTTTCCGGTCGAATCGCGCCGCCGCAACAGCGACGAGACCGATATGGCGCTGGCCCGCGTCTTCGTGCTCTCGGGCGGATATCGCTTGCTGGTCGGACGCGATCTGCACGATGCACAGGCCTTCCGCTCGCGCATCACGCGCACGCTCGCCTGGGCGGCGCTCCTGACGCTGGCCCTTGGCGTCGCCGGCGGCCTCTTCATGACGCGCAACATGCTGGCCCGGGTCGAGGTCGTGAATCGCACCAGCGCGCGCATCATCCATGGCGACCTCACGCAGCGCGTGCCGCTCACCGGCAGCGGCGACGAATTCGACCAGCTCGCCGCCAACCTCAACGCCATGCTCGACCAGATCGAGCGCCTGATGGCGGGCATGCGCCAAGTCACCGATAACATCGCCCACGATCTGCGTACGCCGCTGGCGCGCCTGCGCGCGCGGCTCGAGGTGACGCTGCTGGAACGGCCGGATGCGGCCCGCTACGCCGAAGCGCTGAGCGAGACGATCGTCGAGGCCGACCGCCTGCTCGGCACCTTCAACGCGCTCTTGAGCATCGCCGAGGCCGAGGCCGGCTCGCGGCGCGAGACCATGGCCGTGGTCGACCTGGCCGAGATCGCGCGCTCCGTGGCCGAGCTCTACGAGCCGGTGGCCGACGACAAGGGCTTGGTGCTGACGGTGAAGATCGGTGCCGAGCTGCCGGTCAACGGCGACCGGCATCTGCTCTCTCAGGCGATCGCCAACCTGCTCGACAACGCGCTCAAATACACCCCCGCGGGCGCAGTGGCGCTCTCCGCCCGGCGCAGCGCCGATATAGCGCGCGTCGAAGTCGCGGATAGCGGGCCCGGCGTGCCGCCCGACCGGCGCGAGGCCGTGTTCGACCGCTTCGTGCGCCTCGAAGGCAGCCGCAGCACGCCGGGAAACGGCTTGGGGCTGAGCCTCGTGCGGGCCGTCGCCAAGCTGCATGGCGGCGAGGTCTGGCTCGAGGACAACGAGCCTGGGCTCAAAGCAATCTTCATACTGCCGACGGCTGAAGCGCGCGCTCTGCCGAGCAGCCGCACGGCCGCTTGAGCCGCTCGAGGGGCACGCGCCGCGCCAGATCCGTCAGCAGCGCGCGCAGCTTTGCCGCATCGAGGCCGGCGCTGCGCATCACCGGCACCATGATGTCATCGCGCAACAGCTCTTCGAGCGTCGGCTCCGCCGCCATCTCCCAACCCCGCATTGCGATCTCCTCGCTTCAGCGCGGCTTGAAAGATTGCGTCCAACCTTGGCCGATTTATGGCAACCGATGGTTATTTTAACGGCGCAACGGCGCGCCGTGTGGTTGTTCTACAAGGCGCCGATCGTCCGTAGGTCGATTGACTTTTAGCTATTTCCAGGCGGGCTCGCCGAGATCGATCTGGTTCGGGCTGGTGAATGCGCCACCCAGCAAACGCGCCGGCAATGGGGTTGCCAGTGGTACCGCAAAGGAGGGATTCCGCCTTCGTTCCGCGCGCAGTCGGCGCTCGGGCGAGGGAACGGCCTCTCAACCAGCGCGTTTATAGCGTCGGGGAAAGGACGACCCGATGGCTATGACCACGCTAGAGGCGCGCAAGACCCTCTCGACCCTCGAGACCCTCATCGCTGCCCTCGAGCAAAGGAGGCGGCGCGCTCGATCGCGACGACCTTCTGGCGCTGCGATCGCTGTGTCAGCGTCGCAGCTCGCTGCGCGGCTTGCTGGCGGTGCGCGAGATCGAGCGCCTCAAGAAGATCGTCCATCTCGAGCTGTGGCGCGACGGCTATATGCGTCCGCGGAAAGCATTCGCGAACGCCTGAGCCCGAGGAACGACGCCCGGCGGCTGGCCGTGGCGCAAGGCCTCAATCGGCGGCCCGGGACGCCAAATGACAGCTACTCCCACTCGATTGTTTCTAGTCATCATAACGCATTGAAAAATACGCGTAAAACTCTGTGGTGACGGTCAAGCACCGACCAGCCGACCGTCAAAAAGTTACGCTTTTGATTTTAAGGGGAAATTCCGTCGAAATTTTCTTGCTCGGTTCCGGCGACTATCGACGTCGATTGGCCGATTCTCTGCTCGGTGCGCCGATCAGACGTGCATTGCAGATCGCAGAAAAACACCGTCAGAGTGGATACCATGAAGCGCTCCGGCTCTCCATCCCGTTAGCTCGGGACCGCTCGCGAAGCGGCGACCACGTTGGCGTCACACCTTTAGCGTGTCCGCTACGACGACGCTAAGAGAACCGCGCGGCGGGCGCTGTCAGTACGCGGCGCCGTCGCCCGCGGGCTTGGCGTCCGGCGCCAGCGCCAGCTCTGCGTCGGCGGCGACATAACGGACATAGCGGTAGTCGCGGATGAAGCTGATCCGGCCGTCGCGCCACTCGAGCCACATCATGTAGCTGGGCTTCGGATCAGCGCGGTCTTCGAAGACCGCGATCACCTCCCGGCCGTCGAGCCAAGCTGGGGCGAGCCACACGCCATCGCTCTTGGCGTAGATGGTGAAGAACAAACCGACGTCCGCGGGGCCGACGCGAAGCGGGTGCGCGGACTGATTGAGTTTCACGTCGTCGGCCAGGAGCGCCCGCAGGCCGTCCCAGTCCCGCTGGTTGAAGAGCGCGACATAGCGCGCCACCGCAGCGGACGCCGTCCGCGCGTCCGGAAGCGGGCCGGCTTGCGCGTTGATCTCCCGAAGACGCGCGCGCCTTCAGGATGACGACGCTCCGCTGGAGGATGGGGAGCTCCACAAAGCGCGACACCGCGGTCTTGACCGCTTCCTGGCGCATCAGCATCTCCACGGGGTCAGGGCTGGCCGAGTCGGCGACGTCCGAGGCGGCGTCGACCGGTTCAGCCTTCCGCACCGCCCGGCTGCGCAGCAGGTCGAGGGCGCGGTTGTGGGCTATCCGGAACAGCCAGGGTCGAAGCGGCGGCGTCTCCTCCAGGTCCTGCAGCGCCACGAAAGCCCGGACGAGCGTGTCCTGCACGACGTCCTCGCCGTCGATGACCGATCCCATGAGACGCGCGCAATAGCGGTGCAGCTCGGGCCGCAGCTCGCCGGCCAGGGCGAGGAGCCCCGCCCGGCGGTCGCGGTTCGGCGAGGGCCGTCCTGCGCTCAAGCCGCCGCTCCCTCGAGGATTGTGACTCCCGTGTCGCCCTTGAGCCCGAAGGCGAAGCCCTCGGCATATTTCGGGTCGTCCAGCACGGAAACAACTTTCTCGCCGAA
>WNFM01107527.1_pt4 | contig 26224 bp, 25 predicted proteins | sample 5400271 | NCBI WGS metagenome assembly WNFM01 (sample SAMN13153352, study PRJNA577476) | soil metagenome | isolation source: 60 cm saprolite on Douglas fir-dominated hillslope | place: USA:California | collected 2013-09-17 | reverse complement strand
ATTCACGTCCGGGCCGCAATGGCTTTACGAGAACGTATTGCGCGGTAAATGGGTGCTCGCCGTAGCCGGCACGCACGGCAAGACCACGACGACGTCGATGCTGGCCTGGATACTCGAGCACGCGGGCCTGAATCCCGGATTCCTGATCGGCGGCGTGCCGCTCAATTTCGGCATTTCCGCGCGCGCAACCGATTCGTCGTTCTTTGTGATCGAAGCCGACGAATACGACACTGCGTTTTTCGACAAGCGCTCCAAGTTCGTCCACTACCTTCCGCGAACTGCCATTCTGAACAATCTGGAATTCGATCACGCGGATATTTTCCCGGACCTTGCCGCGATCGAAACCCAGTTCCATCATCTCGTGCGCACGGTGCCGGGCAATGGCCTGATCATCGCAAACGCGCGCGAGCAGAGCATGCGGCGCGTGCTGGCAAGGGGCAGCTGGAGCAAGGTCGAATGGCTGGGCGTGGAAGAGGGCTGGACCGCGAAACCACGGGACGAGCATGCGTTCGACGTGTTCTTGGAAGGCGGGCCGCGCGGCACCGTGAACTGGGAACTGCTCGGCGAGCACAACCGCAGTAACGCGCTGGCAGCGCTGGCCGGTGCACGCCACGCGGGCGTGCCGGTCGCGAAGGGCATAGACGCACTGGCGGAGTTCAGAAACGTGAAGCGCCGCATGGAAGTGCGCGGTACCGTGAACGGCGTCACGGTGTATGACGATTTCGCTCATCATCCGACCGCGATCGATACCACGATTGCCGGCTTGCGCAGCAAGGTGCGCGGCGCGCGCATCCTGGCGGTGCTGGAGCCGCGTTCCAACACCATGAAGATGGGCATCATGAAAGATGCGCTGGCCGGAAGCCTGGCCGGCGCCGACCTGGTGTTCTGCTACACTAGGGACCTCGGCTGGGATGCGCAGCCGGTGCTTGCGTCGCTCGGCGCGAAATCAAAATCCTTCGACGATCCCGGCGAACTGCTCAAGGCCATCGTGGTTGAATGCCGGCCCGGTGATCACGTGCTGGTCATGAGCAACGGCGGCTTCGGCGGCATCCACGCAAAACTGCTGGAAGCGCTGGCGAAGTGAGCCATTCTCTGCAGCAAAAGACTTGAAGGGCGTTGACACAGAGGAAACCAGGAATCAAGTTGCAGTGAATCGCGGAATGCCGCGGTTTGCACAGGGCCCTACCTTTACCTGGCGCGGCAACTCGAACGCTTTCCTCTGTGCCCTCTCTTTTTTCTATGTGACCGCTGTGTCAACGCCTTTGACTTTGCGCTTCAGCTAGTCCAGAGGTTTTTGGGCACCAAGCAGTGCACCGACTTCTTCGACTCGGCGATTTCGCCGAGGCGGGAATCCATGGTCAGGCTCATCAGCGAGTAGGCATCCAGGGCCGACATCTTCTTGCGTGCGGCAATCTGCTCGATCATCGCGAACGCCGCTTCGTTCATGGCGGTCTGGAGGTCGGGCGAAGACGCGCTGGTGGCAAAGTAGTGCGGCGTTTCCCTTAGCGGCCGCACGGCGCGCCTGAGCTTCACGCCTTTCTTCGGGATCATGCAGAACACGCCCTTCATCTGGTTCACCACTTCGGCGATGCGGCAATCGAATCGCGTTGCCATCCATTCGTCGACTTTTTCAGGCGCCAGCTCCTGCGTTTCTGCGAGAAACACCCTGGTTTCGGCTTTCAGGATTTCCAATGCCTTGTTCAAGTCGAGGTCATAGCCTACGGTGAGCCAGTGCGTCTGCGTTTCGATACGCGGCCAGGCGAGCGCCTTGCGCTTGACGACTTCGATGTGCAGTCGAAGCTCGCTGAACGCGGTCTCGATCGCGGTCAGGTTGATCTCGCCATTGCCCTGTGCTGCGTGCGAGTCGCCGCTCCAGAGCAGCGCGCCCTCCACGAACACCGGCAGATAGACCGTCGTTCCCTCGATCATTTCGCGTACGTCCATGTTGCCGCCGAACGGGCCGGGCGGGACCGTGCTGTACCGGCCTGGTTCCGCCCTGGCGACGCCGATGACGCCTGGAAACGGCCGCAGGGGCACCGTGATGCCGGGAGCGAATTGGGTTGTGGCGCGCTTCAGATCGAAATAAAAGTAATGCACCTGGCCGGTGGGAAATCGATCGGGAAACTGGCCAAGGCCGAGTTCGCCAGGGAAATTCCAGTTCGCCAGCGAATCGCCGGGCTCGGCTTCCTCGATGTAGATCGGTCCCGTGATGGTATGCGGACCGCGGCCGGGATGCTCCAGCCGCATTTTGGTCAGGGCCTCGATCGTTACGCCCGGCAAGACCTGGTTGGCCGCCGCCATCATGGTTTCCATTGCCACACGGTCGCCCGAGCGCAGCTTCAGCACCGGCGGCTGCGCGTTGTCGAACCAGCCCCATTGCGTGGTCTCCGATGTCGCGGGGAGAACATGGACATCGCCAAGCTTTGCGCCGACCGGCATATTCATACTGGATCTCGCCTCTTACTCTGACCGGACGACGTCGGTCGGTTACGATGCACTCGCGACGGCGCCGGAAATCGCCTGCACGAATCGTTTGGCTTCATCGTCACGACCCTACCGGCGTGGGCTGACATTGGCAAGTCGCGCGTCATGAAAAGTCCGCCACGGCGGCAATCTCGGCGCACGCCCCGGTTTCTTTGTGCGGCCTGCTGCCGTCGGGCACAATGCCGGTGCAACGGAAAGCTTTCATGATCGTCTATATCCACGGATTCAACAGTTCTCCAGCGTCCCACAAATCGAACCAGTTGCGCGAGAGGCTTGCCGCACTCGGCCGCGAGGACGAATTCGCGTGCCCGGCCCTGCCGCATTGGCCGCGGGACGCCATGGCGTTGCTCGAGCGCGAAATGTCGCGTGTTCCGGCAGACCAGGTCACGCTGGTCGGCAGTTCACTGGGCGGGTTCTATGCAACTTACCTGACCGAAAAATTCGGCATGCGCTCGGTGCTCGTCAATCCGGCGATAACGCCGCACGATGGACTGCGCGCCTATCTCGGTCCGCAAAAGAATCTTTACACCGGCGATGAATACGAGCTAACCGAAAAGCACCTGGTGCAGCTCGCCGGATTGCACGTACCCGAACCAGCCAGAATGGATAGCTATCTTCTGCTGCACACCACGGGGGATGAGTTACTCGACTGGCGCGTCGCAGTCGATCACTACCGCGGTTGCCGGCAGGTCATCGTGCAGGGAAGCGATCACGGCTTCCGGGAGTTCAGCGATTATATCGACATTGTTTTCGAGTTTTCATCCCGGCCGGATCGGAAGACGGACGCTCGCGTATAATCGCGCCCTGCTCCTAAGCCTCACTCCTCACGCCTTACCGGCGCAGCACATGAATGTTTTTTTCGAAGAAGACGGCGCCTTCAAGGCTGGCACCGTGCTGGCCGACAACAATACCTCGCTGCAGGTCGAGAATCAGCACGGCAAACGCACCAAGGTGAAGGAAGCGGCCGTGCTGATCCGTTTCGATCACATTCCGCTGTCGCAGTTCATGGCGGACGCGCAGAAAATTTCGGACGACATCGATCCGGCCTTCCTGTGGGAGTGCTCCGGCGAAACGGAGTTCGGCTTCGACCAGCTCGGCAAGGAATACTTCGGCCGCGAACCGAAGCCCGCTGAAAGTGCCGCCCTGCTGATGCGGCTGCATGCGACGCCAACCCATTTCTACAAAAAGGGCAGGGGCCGCTACAAGGCCGCACCTGCCGACGCCCTGAAGGCGGCACTGGCGAGCATCGAGCGCAAGAAGAAGCAGGCCGAGCTGCAGGCGCGTTACGCCGGCCAGCTCGCGGCATTTGATTTTCCGGAAGATCTCCGCCCCATGCTGGCGCAACTGCTCTACCAGCCCGACAAGGGCAGCGTCGAGTTCAAGGCGCTCGAACAGGCCGCGGCACAGACGCACCTGAGCATCCCGAAGCTGCTGGAAAAGAGCGGCGCGCTGGCTTCCAGCCGCGATTACCATTTCGGACGGTTCCTGTTCGAGTACTTTCCGCGTGGCACAGCGTTCGATGCCGCGCTGGCGGCAACGGGACCGGGTGCTTTGGAATTGTCGCCGGTCGAGGCTTTCAGCATCGACGATGCCACCACGACGGAAATCGACGACGCGTTTTCGGTGATGAAGCTGGCGAACGGCAACTGGCAGGTGGGAGTGCATATCGCGGCACCGGCGCTGGGCATCGCGCCGGATTCGCCGCTGGATCGCGAAGCCGCGAAGCGGCTGTCCACGGTCTATTTTCCGGGAGACAAGATCACCATGCTGCCGGAGGCCGCCGTCGCGCAATACACGCTGTCCGAAGGCCGCGACTGCCCCGCGCTGTCGATGTATATCGAAGTCACGGCGGAACTGGACATCGCCGCGCACCGCAGCGCCGTCGAACTCGTGCGCATCGCGGCGAATCTGCGACACGACAGCCTGGAAGCGCAATTCAACGAACAGCAACTGGCCGCCGGACAGGTCGATCACCGTTTCGGCGAACAGCTCGTCCTTCTGTGGCGTCTGGCTGTCAAGCTGGAACGCCAGCGCGGCAAGGACGAACCTGCCATCGCGCGGGCGGACTACAACTTTTATGTCGACGACGATCGCGTAAGCATCGTGGAGCGCCGGCGTGGTTCACCGATCGACAAAGTCGTCTCGGAAATGATGATCCTGGTCAATACCGAATGGGGACGGCAGCTCGCGGAAAAGGAAATCCCGGCGCTGTATCGCGCCCAGACCAGCGGTAAAGTGAAAATGTCGACCGTACCGGCGCCGCACCAGGGCCTGGGGGTGTCGCAATATATCTGGGCCAGCTCGCCGCTGCGGCGTTATGCCGACCTGGTCAACCAGCGCCAGTTGCTGTCGCTGGTGCGCAACGAAGCGCCCGCCTATCCGGCGCGCGACGAGCGCCTGCTGGTAATCCTGCGCGACTTCGAACTGGCCTACGACGCCTATGCGGAATTCCAGCGCGGGATGGAACGTTACTGGTGCCTGCGCTGGTTGATTCAGGAGAATATCGACCTGACCGGCGCCGACGTGCTGCGCGAGGAACTGGTGCGGATAGACCGCATCCCGCTGGTCGCGCGCGTGCCGTCGATGCCTGCCACCCCCCCGGGGAGCCGGGTGGAACTGGCCGTGTCCGACATAGATCTGCTGGAATTGACCCTCCATTGCGAGTTCAAGCGGCTCCTTGAAGCGCAATCGCGCTGACAGTTGCGCCGTAGTTATTTAGAATTAGCTTCGGCCCTTTCACAACGCCAAGGCGAATTTGCCGGATACTTCGATCAGCCCATTTCCCGCACGAGGCGGCCTCGCCGCCAGCCTCACTGTTCCTCCGCCGCCCGCTTCGGGCGACATTCTGCCGATAACGCTCGCGGTTTCCGTCGTCCTGCATGCCGTCGTTTTGCTGATCACGTTCGCGCCGCCGGTATTCGACGGGTCGAAATTCGTCCCGCATCTCGATGTGGTGCTGGTCAATTCGAAGTCGTGGTCGAAACCGGTCAAGGCCGATGCGCTGGCGCAGGCCAACCTGGACGGTGGCGGCAATACCGAAGCCGACCGTCGCGCCAAGACCAATTTGCCCAAGCTCAACAACGTGGAACCGGCGCCCAACGTGCAACTCGCCTCCAGGCAGGTACGCCGGCTGGAAGAGGAAGCGCAACGTCTGCTGCAGTTGTCCCAGGGCGCTCAGGCGACAGCCGACGCGACCCGGCCCGTCCCCGAGTTGCCGCGCGAGGCCAGGCGGGAAGACCCGGCGGCCGAGCAGCAACGCCTGCGCATCGCGCAACTGGAAGCGCAGATTGCAAAGGAGTGGGACGAATATCAGAAACTGCCGCGACGCAAATTCATCGGCGCGCGCACCGAAGGCGTGGTCTACGCGGAGTACGTGGATCAGTGGCGCCAACGCATCGAGAAAATCGGCACCCAGTATTTTCCGGAGGAAGCCAGGCGCCGCAAACTGTATGGGTCGCTGGTGATGACCGTGCACATCAAAGCCGACGGCAGCGTGGAGAAAGTCGAAATCGACCGCTCGTCCGGATACCGGTTGCTCGATGCGGCCGCCCGGCGCGCGGTGGATCTGGCCGGACCGTTCCCGCCGTTCCCGCCGGCCGTGCGCAAAGACTGGGACATCCTGAGCATCTCGCGCACGTTCAGCTACACGCGTAGCGACCTCGAAGTGCTGGCCAACCCATGACCGATCGTTATGCGGTCGTCGGCAACCCGATCGCGCACAGCAAATCGCCCGAGATCCATGCGGCCTTTGCGCGCCAGACCGGCCATGACATCGACTATGCGCGATTGCTGGCGCCGCTCGGCGGGTTTCGTTCGACCGTGCAATCGTTTCGCGAGGCCGGCGGCAAAGGCGTCAACGTCACCGTGCCGTTCAAGCTCGAGGCCTTCGATCTCGCGGATGACGTTTCACAACGTGCCAAGGACGCCGAAGCGGCCAATTTCCTGCGCTTCGACAATGGCCGCATCCACGCCGACAATACCGATGGCGTCGGGCTGACCCGCGACATCGTGCAGAACCTGGGATTCGGGCTTGCCGGCAAACGCGTGTTGCTGATGGGCGCGGGCGGCGCGGCGCAAGGCGTGCTCACGCCTTTCCTGGAGCACGAGCCCAGCATACTGACCATAGCCAACCGTACGGTCGAAAAAGCCCTGCGCCTGGCCGAAAGGTTTCGCCACAAGCCGGTCGCCGCCGCAAGCGTGCTGTGCGGCCTGCAGTTCGGTGAACTGGCCGGACATCACTTCGACCTGGTGATCAACGCCACTTCAAGCAGTCTGCAGGGGGAACTGCCGCCGCTGCCCGCCGATGCTTTCGCTATTGGCGCACTTGGCTACGACATGATGTACGGCGTGACTCCCACGCCCTTTCTCGCGTTCGCCGCGGCGCACGGCGCGAGAATTTCCGACGGGCTCGGCATGCTGGTCGAGCAGGCGGCGGAATCCTTCCTGCTCTGGCGCGGCGTGCGCCCCCAGACCGCGCCGGTCATCGCGCTGTTGCGCAATCCGTGACCCGATGAAGCGCGCATGGCGCTGGGCGGCGCGTGTCGTGCTGCTCGTTGTCGCGGCCGTGGTCATCTACCAATTCTGGGTCTTCGGCAGCGTGGTCTGGTGGATCTGGTTCAATCCATCGACCAGTGCTTTCATGGAAACCCGCCTGGAAGTACTGCAGCAGAAAAATCCGGATGCTGTACTGCGCCACCAGTGGGTGCCCTATGAACGCATTTCGATTCACCTCAAACGCGCGCTGATCGCCGCCGAAGACGCCAAATTTCTCGACCACGACGGCTTCGACTGGGAAGCAATCCAGAAAGCCTACGAGAAGAACCTGAAGAAAGGCAAAGTGGTGGCCGGCGGATCCACCATCAGCCAACAGTTGGCCAAAAACCTGTTCCTGTCCGGCAGGCGCACGCCCTGGCGCAAGGCGGAAGAAGCCCTGATCACGCTCATGCTCGAGAACGTAATGTCGAAGCGGCGCATCTTCGAGATCTATCTGAACGTCATCGAATGGGGCAACGGCGTGTTCGGCGCGCAGGCCGCGGCGCGCTATTACTATGGCACCAGCGCGGCAAACCTCGACGCCGAGCAGGCGGCCCGACTGGCCGCGATGGTGCCGAAGCCGCGCTTCTACGACAAGGTGCGCGAGACGCCCTTGCTGGAACGGCGTACCGCCATCATCCTGGATCGCATGCCGCAGGTTTCCGTGCCCTGACCCGCCCGCACGTATAATCCGCCGCAAATATGCTGATCCATCCGCAATTCGATCCGGTCGTCGTGCACCTCGGACCGCTGGCCGTACGCTGGTACGGCCTGATGTATCTGCTGGCATTCGTCCTGGTGCTGGTGCTGGGACGCCATCGCATCAAGACGCAACCCTGGAATGGCTGGACCGCGCGCGACCTCGACGACATGCTGTTTCTCGGCGTGCTCGGCGTCGTCATCGGCGGCCGGCTGGGTTACATCCTGTTCTACAAGTTCTCCGATTATCTGCGCGAGCCGTTGCACATCCTGTATGTGTGGGAAGGCGGCATGTCGTTTCATGGCGGTTTTCTCGGCGTGATCCTGGCGATGCTGTGGTTCGCGCGCTCGCGCGGGAAAGGCTGGATGGCGGTGACCGATTTCATCGCGCCGCTGGTCCCGCTCGGGCTTGGCGCCGGGCGCATCGGCAACTTCATCAATGCGGAGCTCTGGGGAAGGCCGACCGACGTGCCATGGGCGATGATATTCCCGAACATCGACAATCTGCCGCGGCATCCTTCGCAACTCTACGAATTCGCTTTCGAGGGTCTGGCGCTGTTTGCCGTGCTTTGGTGGTTTTCGCGCAAGCTGCGGCCGGCGGGTGCGGTATCCGGGGTGTTCCTGCTCGGCTACGGGATTCTGCGATTTGCGGTCGAATACACCCGCGAGCCCGACGGCTTCCTCGGCCTGCTCGCACTCGGCTTGTCGATGGGACAGTGGCTCAGCCTGCCGATGGCATTGAGCGGCATCGGGCTGCTGGTCTGGGCTTATCGCAAAAAGTCTAGTTGAGTTCGCCGAGCTTGTTGGGCGGCTTGATGGCGAAAAAACTGCGCCGGTTCAGCAGGCGGCGGAAGTTGTCGAGCGACAGCAGGTGCGAATAGACTTTCTCCATTGCCCCGGCCGACATCAGCCGGCGCAGTTGTTCCGCGGGCAGTGCCTCGAGTGCGGTCTGCGCCACCCGATGCATGCCGTCGAGCTGCATCGTGAATCCATCGACTTCCGCCTTCATCGTGAACGGCTCGAGCAGCTTCAACTCGGCCAGCAACCGGCACATCGACTCGCCGCGCACGAGGTCCTGATCGTAATCGAAGATCAGCTTTTCCAGGATGGTCCATTGCGGGAGCGGCCGGCCGTGCACATCGTAGAGCGTCTCTCCCGAATCGTGCAGGGCACTTTCTTCGACGCAGACGATGCGATCATTCTGCGGCTCGCCATCGACGGTGACCCGGCTCATGCAGAACGGGTAGCGGCGCACGTAGGCGGGCAAATACGCGCGCCGGTCCCACATGCCGTCGGTCAGGATGAACAGGTTCTGCTTGACCTGCATGCCGAGCACAACCTCGGCGTTGAAGGTTTTGCCGCCGTCGTTGCTCACGAAGACGATCGGGTAGTCGCGGCACGCCGGTTCGAACTCCGACAGGCTCAGCGGCATCGCGTGCAGGCGATGAAAAACCGCCGGCGTCTCCTCGGCACGCGGCAGGAGGACCTTGTGGTTCTTGAGCAGAGGCGTGATCTGCTCGTAACCCGGCGGAGGGTCGATCTTCATCGGTAAGGTGTCGTTTTTACTGTGTTGTTTTCAGTATAATAACGCCGGCTCACTCATCGCGGGACAGTTGTAGAAAAGGGTGGGATGGATTGTAAAGGGTACGAATACTGGGGACGTAGCTCAGCTGGGAGAGCGTCGCGTTCGCAATGCGAAGGTCGGGAGTTCGATCCTCCTCGTCTCCACCAAATTAAATAGGCCACCTCGCGTGGCCTATTTAATTTGGTGGAGACGAGGAGCTTGATCGAAATCCCTCAGTTCGACCAGCAAGCACCGCTTGCGCAGGACGCCGACAAGCCCAAGCTTGTTGGCGGTCCCGAAACGCATGCGTTTCGGGATGGCGGGATCGCCCTAAGGCGATCTCGACACAACCTCCTCGTCTCCACCAAATACAAAAGCCACCCTCGCGGTGGCTTTTGTATTTGGTGCGACTCGGATGCTAGTCTCTTGCCCTTCTTATTTCTCCGGCACCATCGCAATCCAACCTTCAATCGGATCAATGTGCACGGGCAATCCATAATTTTCCGCGCGTCGTTGATACGCCCAAGCCGCTTGCATCGCACACAGCACCGCGTCGAGGCGATCGCCGGTTGCATCGCTGACTAGCGAATTCAAGAGTTGCGCCGAACCGGTCAATGCAAATCCGAATAAATTTCCACTGGCCGTCAGCATGCGCATCATGGTCTTGCGTGCCTGCCTGCGCGCGGGCGTCTGTTTGGCAGGAGCGTCGTTCTTGTAGGAAGCTTTCACCATCCGGCGTGCCGAAAAACCGGGATAGGCTTCCAGCGCCACGCGTTGCGGATCGCCCGCGTGCAATCCCGGGATGGTCACGCCCGCATCCAGCAAGCGGGGCGCGCCTTCCAGGAACATCAGTCCGACCGGTGGATTCACCAGCTTGAGCGGGCTGTGCGAGCCGGCCGGATGATCGGTGGCGCGGTGTGCGTAGCGTTTCCCGGCCGGTCGGCTTTCGCGATAGCGATCCAGTACGGCACGAAATTCTTCGCGGCCCTGATCCCGGCAGCCGGCGACAAGCAGTGGCCACTGCTCCGGCAGGCCGAGGTCTATCACGGCTTCGCGCGGCAGGCCGAACGGAAAATCGAATCCCGCGATCCACGGACCTGGACAGCGCAACCAGGATTCGAAATCCTCCCAGCCGGAAAATTCTTCGATGGCCTCGAGACGAAATGCCGTGCGGTCAATGCGCCCACTGGCTACGGTTATGGGTTTGCGAATGCGCGGACGGCTGGTGAAATCGACGCCGTGAATCGACCAGCCGGCCGATTTACCCATCGGGCTTCAGGATGAAAGCTTTTTTTCCAGGCGACGGGCGAAGACAGTCATTTCCTTCATCGCCTGCTGGTCGCCGCGTCGTTGCGCGACTTCGATGCCGCGCCGGTAGGTGTCGAGGGCGCCATGCCGGATTCCGGCGTCGGCGTACGCCATGCCGAGCAGCTTCCACGCCGCGGAGTAGTTTGGATCGAGATCGAGCGCGCGCTTCAGGTGAAAGATCGCGACCCAGGTGATGCCCAGTTTGAGGTACTCGCCGCCCAGGCTGAAGCGCAGCAGCGCGGATTCCCTGCCTTGCGACAGCAGGTTCTCGAGATTGGAAATGACGGACTGCGCTTCCATGCCGAATGTCCCGCCTTATAGTTCGATCCGGGTACCCAGTTCGACGACCCGGTTCGCCGGAATCTTGAAAAAAGTGGTTGCGCTGGATGCGTTTCGTGACATCAGCGCGAACAGCTTCTCTCGCCACAATGCCATGCCCGGGCCTACCGTGGGAATCAGCGTTTGCCGGCTGAGGAAGAACGAGGTCTCCATCATCTCGAATTTGAACCCCTTGGCCGAAGCGAGCTTGAGCGCGAGCGGTACATCGGGCTCGTCCTTGAACCCGTAGCGGACCACCGCGCGATAGAAGTCGGAGCCCAGAGGCTCAATTTCGATACGCTCTTCGTCGGGCACATGCGGAATGTCGATCGTGCTCACCGTGAGCAGAACGATGCGCTCGTGCAGCACCTTGTTGTGGTTCAGATTGTGCAGCAACGCATGGGGCACGCCTTCGGAAGCCGCGGTCAGGAATACGGCGGTGCCCGGCACGCGTGTCGGCGGATGAGCCGTGACGCTCTGGATGAAAGGTTCGAGCGGAATGGCGCCAGGGCATAGCCGTTCCATCAGCAATTGCCGTCCGCGTTTCCAGGTCACCAGGAGTATGAACAGCGCGATCGCCACCACGATCGGGAACCAGCCGCCCTGGAACAGCTTGACCGCATTGGCGCTGAAGAACGACAGATCGATGGTCAGGAAAATCAGCAGCAGCGGCAGGGCAATCCACCGCGGCCAGTGCCACAGCTTGCGCATCAGCACGAAGGCGAGGACGGTGTCGATGGCCATGGTGCCGGTTACGGCGATGCCGTAAGCGCCCGCGAGATTGCTGGATGTTTCGAAGCCGAGCACCAGGCCGATGACCGCGGCCAGCAGCACCCAGTTGATCCAGGGCATGTAGATCTGTCCGATTTCGCTCTCGGAGGTATGGGTAACTTCGAGCCGCGGACAATAGCCGAGCTGGATCGCCTGGCGCGTCAGCGAATAAGTTCCGGTAATCACCGCCTGCGACGCGATCACTGTGGCCATGGTGGCCAGGACCACCAGCGGGTACAACGCCCACTCCGGCGCCATGTGATAGAACGGATTCTGGATGGCGTCCTTGTTGTGCAGGATCAGCGCACCCTGCCCGAAATAATTCAGCATCAAGGCCGGCAACACATAAAAAAACCAGGCCAGGCGGATCGGTTTCTTGCCGAAATGCCCCATGTCCGCATACAGCGCTTCGGTACCGGTAATGGCCAGCACGACGGCACCAAGCACGAGGAAGCCGCCGGTGGAATTTTCAGCGAAGAAGTTGACGGCATAGCCGGGAGAGAAGGCCGCCAGAACGTCCGGGTATTTGACGATGTTGACGACGCCCAGCAGCGCCAGCACCGCGAACCAGATCATGGTGATCGGTCCGAACAACGCGCCGACCATTTCGGTGCCTTTCTGCTGGAACAGGAAGAGGCCGATCAGGACGACGATCGTGACAGGAATCACGAAGGGCTTGAGTGCCGGCGTCGCGACCTCCAGACCTTCCACCGCGGACAGAACCGAAATAGCCGGCGTGATGACGCCGTCGCCATAGAACAGCGCGGCGCCGAACAGGCCGAGCGACATCAATACGATGCGCCCGCGCGTGTTGCGCGTCGTGGATCGCAATACCAGGGCGAGCAGGGCCATGATGCCGCCCTCGCCGCGATTGTCCGCGCGCATCATGAATACCACGTACTTCAGCGTCACGACGATGATCAGCGCCCAGGAAATAAGTGACAGCACCCCGAGCACGTTGTCATGGTTGGCGGCGACCGAATGGCTGCCGTTGAATGCTTCGCGCATGGTGTACAGCGGACTGGTGCCGATGTCGCCGAATACCACGCCGATCGCCGCGACTGTCAGCGGCACTACGCCCGGCTTCTCGCGTCCGTTGCCGTTGGAGCTCATTGTTATTTTTTGTTCCTCAGTGTCCCCGGATCATCCCTAACGGCACCCGCCTGCGCGGGACTGGAGCTGCCGCCTAGTCGCTCATCGGACAAGGCGAATGATGCAACGCGGGTTCGCGCGGTGACAAGGTTTCGGTGATGGGTGTTCGGTTATCATCGTGAGAACATCGAGCCGGTCTGGCGGCCGGCCGTTGTTGTGGCGCAACATTCTATACCCGGAGCAAGCCGTGACCAAACAGGCCATACAGACCCCCGATGCTCCCCAGGCAATCGGCACTTACTCGCAGGCGGTATGCGCCGGCTCCACCGTCTATCTTTCCGGGCAGATCGGGCTCGATCCCGCGACGATGCAGATGGTGGAAGGCATCGATGCGCAAGTTCACCGCGTTTTCCGAAATTTGCAGGCGGTCGCGGCGGCGGCAGGTGCAAACCTCGACGACGCCGTGAAGCTCACGGTGTTCCTGACCGACCTCGCGCATTTTGCGCGGCTCAACGAGATCATGTCGCAGTATCTCAAACAGCCCTATCCGGCGCGTTCCGCGGTCGGCGTCTCGCAGTTGCCGCGCGGCGCGCTGGTTGAGATCGAGGCGATATTGTCAAAGAGCTGAGGGCCATGCGGTGCCCACGGGATTCCGGAGGATACTGGTCTTCGACCATAACCGGCCTATGGCCATAAGGGGCGAGGCGAAAATCGGCAAGGGCCAGCGCACCGGAGCCAAGCGGACCCGCGAACTTCCCCTGTCGACGTCCGGCATTGCAGCCGAGTCGGACAAAGGAATCGCCGCGAGCGATCGTCGCTCGAACACGCGCAAATCCGCCACGACCAAGCGGCGTACCAGCGACGTATCCGATAGCGCCCGCGCGCCGGCGTCCGCAACACATCCCTCTCTGTCCTTCGCCACACCGGCCGTCCAGGAGAAACTGGCGCGGCTCGGCATTCGCCAGTTGTCGGACCTGGTCACGCATCTGCCGTTGCGCTACGAAGACGAGACCCGCATCGTCTCCATCCACGACGCATTGTCGGGCGAGACCGTTCAGGTCGAAGGTACGGTGGTCGAGACGCACATCAAGTTCCGGCCGGGGCGCCAGCTCATTTCGGAAATCGACGACGGCAGCGGACGGCTGGCGATGCGCTTTTTCAATTTCTATCCGAGCCAGAAGACCGCGCTCGCGCCCGGCGCGAAAGTGCGGGTGATGGGCGACATCCGCCAGGGATTCTTCGGCGCCGAGATGGTCCATCCGCGCTTTCGCGTATTGCGCGCGGAGGCGCCGCTGCCGCAGGCGTTGACGCCGGTCTATTCGACGACCGCAGGGCTCGGCCAGGAAGTCCTGCGCAAACTCGCGGCCCGCGCACTGGCGCAGGCCGACCTGTCGGACGCCCTGCCGCAGCCTGTGATAAGGAAACTGAAACTGCTGCCGCTCGATGAGGCGATCCGGCTGCTGCACAATCCGACGCCGGCGGTCGACGCACAGGCGTTGCTGGATGGCACGCACGCCGCCTGGCGGCGGGTCAAGTTCGACGAGTTGCTGGCGCAGCAACTGTCCATGCGCCTGCATCACGAGCGGCGCAACCGGGTGCGCGCGCATCCGCTGCTGCAGTATTCGAACACGTCGCGGACCCTGCTTGCCACGGTGTCCTTCAAACTCACCCGCGCGCAGACTCGCGTGCTCGCGGAAATCCGCGGTGATCTTACGCGGCCGCATCCGATGCAGCGCCTGTTGCAGGGCGACGTCGGCAGCGGCAAGACCATCGTCGCCGCGCTGGCCGCGCTGCAGGCAATCGAATCCGGATATCAGGCGGCGGTCATGGCCCCGACCGAAATCCTCGCGGAACAGCATTTCCGCAAATTCACGGCATGGCTCGCGCCGCTCGGAGTCGAAGTGGTATGGCTTGCCGGCAGCCTGAAAAAAAAGGAGCGCGAGAAGGCGCTCGCGGACATCGCCTCCGGAAAGGCAGCACTCGCCGTCGGCACGCATGCGCTGTTCCAGGACGAGGTCACGTTCAGCAAGCTGGGCCTCGCGATCGTTGACGAACAGCACCGCTTCGGCGTGCACCAGCGCCTGGCGCTGCGCCAGAAAGGTAGCCGCGCAGGCCAGTCGATCCAGCCGCATCAGCTGATGATGAGCGCGACGCCGATCCCGCGCACGCTGGCCATGAGCTACTACGCCGACCTCGACGTGTCGGTGATCGACGAGCTTCCGCCGGGAAGGACGCCGGTGGTGACCAAGCTGCTCTCGGACACCCGGCGCAACGATGTGATCCAGCGGGTACGCGACGCCTGCCTGGGCGGCCGGCAGGCCTACTGGGTTTGTCCGTTGATCGAAGAATCGGAGGTGTTGCAACTGCAGACGGCGATCGATACTTACCAGGGTTTGCTCGCGACTTTTCCGGAATTGAAGATCGGACTGGTGCACGGCAGATTGCCGAACCAGGAAAAAGCCAACGTCATGGCGGCATTCCAGGCCAACGCAATCCAGCTGCTGGTCGCCACCACGGTGATCGAAGTCGGCGTCGATGTGCCCAACGCCTCGCTGATGGTGATCGAACACGCGGAGCGCATGGGACTGTCGCAACTGCATCAACTGCGCGGCCGTGTGGGGCGCGGCAGCCAGAGCAGTGTGTGCATCCTGCTCTACCAGAACCCGCTGTCGCAGAATGCACGCGAGCGGCTGCGCATCATTTTCGAGAACGCCGACGGATTCGAGATTGCGCGTCACGATTTGCGGCTGCGCGGCCCCGGCGAATTGCTGGGTGCGCGACAAAGCGGCGTGCCGATGCTGCGCTTCGCCGACCTGGAAAAGGACATCGACCTGCTCGACGCTGCACGCACTCTGGCGCCGCAATTGCTGCGCGACCATCCGGCGAATGCAGAACTGCATCTGCAACGCTGGCTCGGCGGCCGGCAGGAATTGCTCAAGGTGTAGGCCATGCCTTGCCTCTGTGCGATCATGCCGGGATTCCGCGCGATCCGACCTCGTTGCGACTGACCATGCACCCCCAATGACCTTCACCGAGCGCGTCAATGCCTATGAAAAGCTGATCCGGCTGGACAAGCCGATCGGCATCCTGTTGCTGCTGTGGCCGACACTGTGGGCCTTGTGGCTGTCGTCGCGGGGTCGCCCGGACTGGAGGATTGCGTGGATTTTTATCCTGGGTACCGTGCTGATGCGTTCCGCGGGTTGCGCCATCAACGACTATGCCGACCGCGATTTCGACGCCAGGGTGGCGAGGACGCGGGAACGCCCGCTGGCGACAGGACAGATCAAACCGATGGAAGCCTTGATGGTGGCCGTGGTACTGATCCTGGCGTCGTTCGCGCTGGTCGTGCAACTCAACCCGCTTACCATCAAGCTGTCGGTTGCCGCCGTCGTGATCGCCGTGGTCTATCCCTTCACCAAGCGCTTCTTCGCCGTGCCGCAGGCAGTTCTCGGCGTGGCGTTCGGATTCGGCATCCCGATGGCGTTTGCCGCCCACAACAACTATCTGCCGGCGGGCGCCTGGCTGCTGCTCGCCGCCAATATTTTCTGGGCCATTGCTTACGATACCGAGTATGCGATGGTGGATCGGGAGGACGACAGAAAGCTCGGCATCCGCACTTCTGCGCTCACGCTCGGACGCTACGACGTAACCGGCGTGATGATCAGCCACGCGTTGTTCCTGGCGATTTTCGTTTTTGCGGGCATGCAATTCCATCTCGGCGTTTATTTCTACGCCGGACTGGCGCTGGCTGCGTTGCTGGCGGCGACGCAGTACCGGATGATCCGCGACCGCGATCCTGCCGGCTGTTTCCGCGCGTTTCACCACAACAACTGGATCGGCGCCGCAATTTTTGCCGGAATCGTGGGCCACTACTATCTTCCCAGGCCTTTTTGACAGGCGACCGTCCGGGGCATTCGCCGGACGCAGGCGCACACATTTCGGAAAGAGACGGACATGGAACTCGGTTTGAAAAATCGCTCGGTGCTGATCACCGGCGGCAGCAAGGGAATCGGACTGGCCTGCGCGCGTGCCTTCCTCGACGAAGGCGCCAGGGTCGCCATCGTGTCGCGTGATCGCGGCAATCTGGACAAGGCGGGCGCGCAACTGGGGAAGGTCACGCTGATCGCCGCCGATCTCACGCAGGCCGGCGACGCGCAGCGCATGGCACGCGAAGCCGAAGCTGCGCTCGGCCCGATCGATGTTCTGGTCAATTCCGCAGGTGCCGCGAAGCGGTATCCGCCGGATGAATTGAATGCGCAGTCCTGGCACGCGGCGATGGATGCCAAGTACTTTACCTATATCCATGCGATGGATGCAGTCCTGCCGTCGATGCGCGCCCGCAAGAGCGGCAACGTGGTCAATATCATCGGCGCCGGCGGCAAGGTCGCTTCGTCCATCCACCTGCCGGGCGGCGCGGCCAATTCCGCGTTGATGCTCGCCTCGGTTGGCCTCGCGGCCGTCTATGGCAGATTCGGCGTGCGCATCAATGCGATCAATCCCGGCGCAACCATTACCGACCGCATCCGCGAAGCCCTCGAACTCGAGGCAAAGGCCAAAGGCAGCACGGTTGAACGGGTGCTCGAGGAAGGCCAGGCCCGCGTGCCATTGGGCCGCTACGCGGACCCGAAGGAGGTTGCCAACGTCACGCTGTTCCTGGCCTCCGACCAGGCCGCCTATGTCACGGGCGCGGTGATTCCGATGGACGGCGGCAGCAACCCGATCATCTGAACGACGAAGCCCATGCGTTACCTGGATCTGCGCGATTTTATCGGCCAGCTCGAAAAACAGGGCGAACTCAGGCGCATCGCCAGCGAAATTTCTCCTGTGCTGGAAATGACCGAGATCTGCGACCGCGTGCTCAAGGCGCAGGGAGCGGCCTTGTTGTTCGAGAAACCGAAGGGCCATTCGATTCCGGTGCTGGCGAATTTGTTCGGCACGCCGAAGCGTGTCGCCCTGGGCATGGGTGAGGAATCGGTGGCTGCGTTGAAGGAGGTCGGCAAGCTGCTCGCCTATCTGAAGGAGCCCGAGCCGCCGTCCGGATTGAAGGATGCCTGGGACAAACTGCCCGTGCTCAGGCAGGTGATGAATATGGCGCCAAAGATCGTCGGCAGCGCCCCGTGCCAGGATGTCGTATGGGAAGGCAAGGACGTGGATCTGGGCAAACTGCCGATCCAGACCTGCTGGCCGGGCGATGCCGGTCCGCTTATTACTTGGGGTCTGACGGTCACGCGCGGTCCGCACAAGCCGCGCCAGAATCTCGGCATCTATCGCCAGCAGGTGATCGCCCCGAACAAGGTCATCATGCGCTGGCTGGCGCATCGCGGCGGAGCGCTGGATTACCGCGACCATTGCAACGCCAGTCCGGGACAGGCGTTTCCCGTTGCAGTCGCGCTCGGCGCCGATCCGGCGACCATACTCGGCGCGGTGACGCCAATGCCGGACTCGCTCTCGGAATACCAGTTCGCGGGGCTTCTGCGCGGCTCCAAGACCGAGCTGGTGAAATGCATCGGGTCCGACCTGCAGGTGCCGGCGTCCAGCGAAATCGTCCTCGAAGGCGTCATCCGGCCGGGCGAGACGGCGCTGGAGGGGCCGTTCGGCGATCACACCGGCTACTATAACGAACAGGAAAACTTTCCGGTGTTCACCATCGAGCGCATTACCATGCGCCGCGATCCGATTTATCACAGCACCTATACCGGCAAGCCGCCCGACGAGCCATCCGTCCTCGGCGTGGCGTTGAACGAAGTGTTCGTGCCGCTGCTGACGAAACAGTTTCCCGAGATCGTGGATTTTTACCTGCCGCCGGAAGGCTGCTCCTATCGCATCGCCGTGGTCAGCATGCGCAAGCAGTATGCCGGGCACGCCAAGCGCGTGATGTTCGGCATCTGGTCGTACCTGCGCCAGTTCATGTACACCAAGTTCATCATCGTGGTGGATGACGACATCGACGTGCGCGACTGGAAGGAAGTGATCTGGGCAGTCACGACGCGTGTCGACCCGGCGCGCGATACCCTGATAGCGGAAAATACGCCGATCGATTACCTGGATTTCGCGAGTCCGGTGTCCGGGCTCGGTTCGAAAATGGGGCTCGATGCCACCAACAAATGGCCCGGCGAGACCAGCCGCAATTGGGGCGTTCCCATTGCGATGGATGCAGGGGTCAAACGCCGCATCGACGAGATATGGTCCAGCCTCGGCCTCTGATCCATCGGGAAGTGCGCGCGGGGTTTTCTGGGGCTTGCGCAGGGAGAAGTTCGAAAATACCGCCATGCGGTCGACTTTAGCCTGGCGTGTCGAACAGGCCCGGGTCAAGACTGTCAACGCTTGTGTTTGCCATGGCGTTACTTGCCTGGGACCGGTCGAGTGCGAGGAGATGGAGGCTTTGCCTGCGAACCTCGAGACTGGGCAGGTTGTCTGAAGGTTTTCAAAGCCGGCCAAAGCCGATAAAATGCGCTCCGGTCCAAACCAACTCGTAACGAAAGGCACTCGCAAATGAAGAAACTCATGATGATCGCGGCGACAGCGGGCCTGGTGCTGGCCTGTAGCGCGCATGCGGCAGATGCGGAAAAAGCGAAGGCGCTGGCACAGTCCAAGAATTGCCTCGCCTGTCACGCGATCGATAAAAAGCTGGTCGGTCCCGCCTATACCGAAGTGTCCAAGAAGTACAAGGGCAACAAGGATGCAGAAGCCATGTTGATCAAGAAAGTGATCAACGGCGGCGGCGGCGTGTGGGGCACGATTCCGATGCCGCCCAACCCGGTAAAGGAAGACGAGGCCAAAATTCTCGTCGAGTGGGTTTTGTCCCTGTAGTACGCCACTGCAGTTGCAGCAAGGAAGGCCGGCACATGCCGGCCTTTTTGTTTTCCGGAAGCGTCCCGCGGCGCTCATACAACTTGATGAATTAACGGCCCAAATTGACAACGCTCAAAACGCTGGCGGATAATCCGGACGGACCGGCGTGATAGATGCAAAACAACAAGGGGACGCAAATATGAAAGCTCGCGATGTGACGAAGGAATTCAAGTGGGTTGCAGCAGGCCTGATCGCGGTGGCGGCCTTCGGTCTCGCCGGTTGCGGCAAGAAGGAAGAACAAGCCGGCGGCGCCGGAAAATCGCCCTCGATCCAGCGTGTCGTCAAGATCGGACACGCGGCACCGCTGACGGGCGGCATCGCCCATCTGGGCAAGGACAACGAGAACGGCGTGCGTCTCGCGATTGAGGAAGCCAATGCAAAAGGCCTGACCATAGGCGGCGAGAAGATCGCCTTCGAAATGATCAGCGAAGACGACGAAGGCAAGGAAAACAAGGGTCCGATCATCGCGCAGAAATTTGTCGATGCGAAAGTGGCTGGCGTGGTCGGTCATCTGAACTCCGGTGTCACCATCCCCGCTTCCGCGGTATACAACCAGGCCGGCATTCCGATGATCAGCGGCTCCGCAACCAACCCCAAACTGACCGAGCAGGGGTTCAAGGTTGCGTTCCGCACGGTGGGCCGCGACGACCAGCAGGGACCGGCGATCGCCAGTTACCTTATTTCCGAACACAAACCCAAATCCGTTGCGGTGATCGACGACGCAACGGCCTACGGCGAGGGGCTCGCCAACGAAGTCGAGAAGACGTTGAAGTCATCCGGGATCAACGTGCTGCCGCGCGAAAAAGGCACGCAGGAGACCCGCGACTGGAAGGCGATTCTGACCAAGCTCAAGGGCAAGGGCCCGGATGCGATTTTCTACGGCGGCATGGATTCCGGTGCCGGTCCCTTGCTCAAGCAGGGGCGTGAACTGGGCCTGAAGGCGGTGTTCTCGTTCGGCGACGGCGCGTGCACTGAAAAGATGAAGGAGCTGGCCGGTCCCGCATCCGAAGGCATGGTCTGCTCGCAGGCCGGCATTCCGGTGCAGGCGGCGAGCAAGGCTTTCCATCTACGCGCCGTTTACCTACGATGGCACCAATCTTCTGATTGCTGCCATGCAGGCGGCCAATTCCGTCGATCCGGTGAAGTATCTGCCCGAGCTCGCGAAGATCAAGTATGAAGGCGCGAGCGGCCACATCGAGTTCGACGAAAAGGGCGACCGCAAGGATGCGGAAATGACGATCTTCACCATGAAGAACGGCACCATCACGCCGGTCGCGATCATCAAGGGCGGCAAGTCGGTCAAGTTCGAGGATTTCGTCAAGGGCGGAGCCACGAAGTAATCGGTGCGCCTGTTCCGAAATGAAAACGGCACCTGCGGGTGCTGTTTTCTTTGGTGGTTGATGGACGATGCTTGCGCGCCAGTCCCTTCTGCACGGAATTTGCTAGCGTCTCGCGTGACCGGCTGACCGACCTTGGACATCTTTCTACAGCAACTCATCAACGGCCTGACCCTGGGCAGCGTCTACGCCATCGTCGCGCTGGGCTACACGATGGTTTACGGGATCGTGCAGCTGATCAATTTCGCCCACGGTGAAGTCGTGATGGTGGGTGCCATGGTTTCCCTGTCCGTGATCTCCGCACTCGCCGGCACCATGCTGCCGCCGCTGGTCATCGTTTTCGCCGGCGTGCTCTGCGCCGTGCCGGTATGCATGTTGGTCGGCTTCACCATGGAGCGCGTCGCCTACAGGCCGCTGCGCGGCGCGCCGCGGCTCGCGCCGCTGATCACCGCAATCGGCATCTCGATCATCCTGCAGCAGGTTGCGATGATCGTCTGGAGCCGCAATCCGCTGGGCTTTCCCCAGATCATCGACAACCCGGTCTTCGAGATTGCCGGTGCGCATATCAGCGCGGTGCAGATCGCCATCATTCTCGGATCCTTCCTGATGATGGCCGGCCTGACCCTGCTGGTGTTCCGCACGCGTCTGGGCATCGCCATGCGTGCGACGTCGGAAAATCCCCAAGTCGCGGGGTTGATGGGCATCAACGTCAATCGCGTGATTTCGGCGACCTTCGTCATCGGTGCCGGGCTCGGCGCGGTCGCCGGTGTCATGGTCGGCACTTATTACGGCATCGCGCACTACACCATGGGCGCGCTGCTCGGTCTGAAGGCGTTTTCCGCCGCCGTGCTCGGCGGCATCGGCAATCTTGCCGGCGCGATGCTGGGTGGCGTGCTGCTCGGCGTGGTCGAGGCGCTCGGTGCCGGCTACATCGGCGAGATCATGGACTTGTGCCATGTATCGGGAATCTCCGATGCGCTTGCCGCGCGCTGCGCGCAGGACGGGCACTTCGTGCTCTTCGGCAGCAACTATCAGGACGTTTTCGCCTTCCTGGTGCTGATTGCCGTGCTGGTGTTTCGCCCGTCCGGCCTGCTGGGCGAGCGGGTTTCGGACCGGGCCTGACGCATGGGCGACTGGATCGAACGTCTGGAAAAACTGCGCTCACACCGCGCCGCACCCTGGATGGGCATCGCGCTCATCGTCGTGACCCTGATGATTCTGCCGTTCGCGCTCGCATCGGTGGGTACAGCCTGGGTGCGCATCACGAACCTGGCGATCCTGTTCGCGCTGCTGTCCCTCGGCTTGAACATCGTCGTCGGTTTCGCCGGCCTGCTCGATCTGGGCTACATCGCCTTCTATGCCGTGGGCGCCTACTGCTACGCGCTACTCGCGTCTCCGCACTTCGGGCTGCATCTTCCATTCTGGATCATATTGCCGATCGGCGCTGCGGTCGCCTGCGTGTTCGGTGTGCTGCTCGGCGCGCCGACACTCAAACTGCGCGGCGACTATCTGGCGATCGTCACGCTCGGATTCGGCGAAATCGTTCGCGTATTCCTGAACAATCTCTCCCAGCCGGTCAACATCACGAACGGCCCGCAGGGTGTCACGCTCATCGATCCGTTCAGGATCGGGAAAATCGATTTCAGCCGTACCGACAACCTGCTCGGCCTCGCCTTCAGCGGCCCGATCAAGTACTACTATCTGTTGCTGGTCGTATTGGTCGTGGCGATCGTCATCAACTTGCGCCTGCAGAATTCCCGGCTGGGCCGCGCCTGGGTGGCGATCCGCGAAGACGAGATCGCCGCGCAGGCGATGGGCATCAATACGCGCAATGTGAAGCTCCTGGCGTTCGCGATGGGGGCAAGTTTCGGCGGCGTAGCCGGCGGCATTTTTGCCGCGACGCAAGGCTTCATCAGTCCCGAGAGCTTCGTCTTCGTCGAGTCGATCATGGTGCTGTCCATGGTCGTGCTCGGTGGAATGGGTAACGTATGGGGAGTCATACTCGGCGCGATCCTGCTGTCTTTCGTGCCGGAGATCCTGCGCTATACCGTGGAGCCGGCGCAGAAAGCGCTGTTCGGCCGCCTGCTGATCGAGCCCGAAGTCATCCGCATGCTCCTGTTCGGGCTGGCGCTGGTGCTCATGATGCTCTACCGGCCCGCGGGCCTGTGGCCTTCGAAGCGGCGCAAGCGCGAATTCTCGGAAGCCGATCACAGCTGATGCAAACAGCGCAACTGCTCGAGATCCGCAACATCGAGAAGCGCTTCGGCGGATTGACGGCGCTCGCCGATGTTTCGCTGACCATCAAGCGCAACGAAATCTATGGTCTGATCGGGCCAAACGGCGCCGGCAAGACCACGCTGTTCAATGTGCTCACCGGGTTGTACGTGCCGGACCGCGGCGAATTCGAATTCGACGGCGCGAGTCTGGTCGGCCTCAAGCCTTACCGCGTGGCCGAATCCGGAATCGCGCGGACTTTCCAGAACATCCGTCTGTTCGGCAACATGACAGCCATGGAGAACGTGATGGTCGGACGGCACGTGCGCACGCATGCCGGCGCGATCGGCGCGATCCTGCGCACGCGTCGCACCAGGGACGAAGAAGCGGCCATCCGCAGCCGTTCCGGGGAACTGCTGGGGTACGTCGGCATCGGTCAGCTTGCCGGCGCGCTGTCCCGGAATCTGTCGTACGGCGATCAACGCCGCCTGGAAATCGCTCGCGCGCTGGCCACGGAACCGAAACTGCTGGCGCTGGACGAGCCCGCGGCGGGCATGAATGCGACGGAAACGGCGGAGTTGCGCCGTCTGCTGGTAAAGATCCGCGACGACGGTGTGACCATTTTGCTGATCGAGCACGACGTCAAGCTCGTCATGGGTCTTTGCGACCGCGTCGCGGTGCTCGACTACGGCAGGAAGATTGCGGAAGGCGAACCGGCGCGGGTACAGAAGGATCCCGAAGTGGTCCGTGCCTATCTCGGCGGAGCGCTGCCGTGAGCGCACTGCTCGAAGTGAGGGCACTGAAAGTCGCGTACGGCGGGATCAATGCCGTCAAGGGCATCGACTTCAGCGTCGGCGAAGGCGAAATGGTCGCGCTGATCGGCGCCAACGGCGCCGGCAAAACCACCACGTTGAAGGCGATCTGCGGATTGTTGCATCACGGCGGCACGGTGCATATGCACGGCGAGAACGTAAGCAATTTCCCCTCTTGCCAACTGGTCGAACGCGGACTGGCGCTGGTGCCCGAAGGTCGCGGCGTTTTCGGCCGGCTGACGGTGCGCGAAAACCTGCAGATGGGCGCGTACGTGCGTAACGACAAAGCCGCGATCCGCACGGATCTGGAACGCATTTATGGTTTGTTTCCGCGGCTCGCGGAAAGGCGCAACCAGACTGGTGGTACCCTGTCGGGAGGCGAGCAGCAGATGCTCGCGATCGGCCGGGCGTTGATGAGCCGGCCCAGGCTGCTGCTGCTCGATGAGCCGAGCATGGGCCTGGCGCCTCTCATGGTCGAGAAGATTTTCGATACAGTTCGTATGGTGTCGGAGGAAGGCGTCACGGTATTGCTGGTCGAGCAGAACGCGAAGCTGGCGCTGGAAGCGAGCCATCGGGGTTACGTCATGGAAAGCGGCCTGATCACGCTGGCCGACGGTGCACGCGCGCTGCTCGACAATCCGCTCGTCAGAAAGGCCTACCTGGGCGAGTGAAGGCGCCGGCGATACCGGCTTTCGATTTGCGATAACGAGGTCGGACATGCTCACCGGATCGGTTCGAAACAGGCTGTCGGCGCTGGGACACGGTGTCGGAACCTGTTTCCGCGTGCAGTTTGCGGACGGTACGCAATACCAGAACCGGGAAGGCGCACCGGCATTCGTCATCGTCATCAGGCATCCGCGCGCCTACCGGCGCATTCTGCTGTTCGGCCATATCGGGCTCATGGAGGCCTGCTTCGACGGGGATGTCGATATCGACGGCGACCTCGGGGCGGCGTTCAAGACTGCGTTCGACAGCGGATTCGAGCGCCATCCCAATGCACTGATTGGCTTGCGCAACCGCTGGCACGAACTGCGCTTTTCCAATCGCAGCATCGCCCAGGCCAGGGTCAACGCCCGGTTTCACTATGCCATCGGCACGCAGTTCTATCGTTACTGGCTCGACACGCCGCTGATGATGTACACCTGCGGTTACTGGCGGGAAGGCACGGCGAGCGTCGATGAAGCCCAGATCAACAAGGTCGACCACGTCTGCCGCAAGATAAGACTTTCCCCCGGCGAAACCGTCATCGACATCGGCTGCGGTTTTGGCGGATTCATGTTCCATGCCCACGAGCACTATGGCGCGATTCCCCACGGCCTGAACACCACGCCGGAGCAGGTCACGGCGGTCCAGGAAGAAATCCGCCGCCGCGGCCTCGAAGGCAAGATGGAAGTCAGCCTGGCGGATTTCCGCGAGGTCGACAGGCAGTACGACAAAGTGGTTTCGATCGGCGTGCTCGAGCACGCTGGTCGCGACCAGCTTGCGCAGGTCGTAAAGGCGCACGCCGACTTCCTCAAACCCGGCGGCATGGGCATGCTGCATTTCATCGGCCACGTCGGCGTGCGCGATACCGAGTTCTATATCCGCAAGCATGTGTTTCCCGGCGGCTGGATCCCGAGCCTGGCGCAGACGATCGCGGAAATGGAGCGTTGCGGACTGGAGATCGTGGACATCGAGAATCTGCGGCGCCACTATGCGCCGACGCTGGACGCCTGGCTGGAACGCTTCGACCGCAACTGGGAGAATATCCGCGCCCTCGATCCCGCTCGATTCAATGAGAAATTCCGTCGCGTCTGGCGGGTGTATCTCATTTCCTGCGCGGAGATGTTCCGCTCCTCCGCCGGCAGAACGCATTTGTTCCAGATTGTGTTCAGCAAAGGCAACATCACCAGGGACAACTACCCGATGAGCCGCGGCTTCCTCTATCCGCGAGACTAGCCGGTTGACTTCGAAAGCGCAGAAAGCAGACACGTATGCGCAACGCCGCGAGAGGCTGGCGCAGCAGCTGCACGCTTCCACCGGCCAGGTCGCGCTGAAAAAGAAGAGCTCCAACCTGTTCCGCGACCGCGATCGCGCCAGCAAGCCGCGGCTCGACGTGCGCGATTTCAATCATATCCTGAGAGTCGAACCGGCGGCCGAGTGGGCCGATGCCGAGGGCATGACGCCTTACGAGAATCTGGTGCTGGCGACCCTGGCGTGCGGCGCGATGCCGGCGGTGGTGCCGCAACTGAAGACCATCA
>WNFM01159428.1_pt2 | contig 26255 bp, 20 predicted proteins | sample 5400271 | NCBI WGS metagenome assembly WNFM01 (sample SAMN13153352, study PRJNA577476) | soil metagenome | isolation source: 60 cm saprolite on Douglas fir-dominated hillslope | place: USA:California | collected 2013-09-17 | reverse complement strand
CGCCGCGCCACCTGCACAGCTGCAGCGGAATCCTCAAATCCCCATAACGTCGCGCTCGTCGCCCGCGGGTTCGTACATGGGCGGTTTCCGTACGCCGGCCCGTGCCCAGACGCGCCACCTGCGATGGCCGGCATCCGAAAACCTTCACCATGCTAGTCACCGGCGTACCGCGGTCGACTTCCCGAAAGCGGACAAAGCATCGCGGGGCCTAGTCGGCCGGGATGGGTGGAGAGCCGTTATCGGCTGACCCAAGCGCTCGCGGCGCGAGCAGCGGGCCGACGCGGCCAACGACCAGCAGGATTAGGAGGAGCGATTTTGCGATGGTGACGTCGTGCATCCATCGGACGAAGAATCTTGGTCGCATCATCTACAAGCGGGCGCGCCGGTGAGGCGTCGCAAATGCCGGCGTTCAGCTTCCGGCTAGCCAAGCGGAATGCTACCTTTCACCCCGATGCTTGGTCGTCTGGTGATTGCGGTTGCGATCGCTGCCATTATCATTCTTTGTGGCGCCGGCGGCGCGCGCACCCAGGACTTGGAGCCACGGGCCTATTCGGCCGTGCCGATCGACACCAATTTCTTGATCGGGAGTTACCAGCGCACCACCGGCGCCGTTTCGCTCGATGCCTCGCTCCCCGTTAGCAATGTCAGGGCATCGATCAACCAGGGCATTCTCGCTTACGACCGCACCTTCGGTCTGTTCGGGCAGGCGGCCAGTGCGGCCATCGTCCTCCCCTATTTTGCGGGAACTGTCAGCGGAGACGTCGGCGTCGAGGGCAAGGAGGACTCCCGCAAGGGACTGGGCGATCTCATCTTTCGCTTCACCCAGAACCTGATCGGCAATCCGGCGCTGACGCCGGCGGAGTTTGCGCGACGCGTGCCGACAACCACGCTCGGCGTCAGCGTCGCCGTCCTGGCACCGACCGGCGATTACAATTCGCAGCACCTCGTCAACATCAGCTCCCATCGCTGGGCCTTCAAACCCGAGATCGGCCTGTCGCAGCCGATCGGAAACTGGTTCGTGGAGGGTGCCGCAGGTGCCCTGATTTTCACAGATAACACCGATTTCTTCGGCGGCCATGTGCGCGGCCAAGACCCGTTTTGGAGCTTTCAGGTGCACGTTGGCTATAATTTCGGCCCCAATTTCTGGCTGGCAGCGGACGCGATCCACTATATAGGCGGCAGGACCAGTCTGGACGGCGTTGCCGGAAACGATTTCCAGACGGTTACGCGCTATGGATTGACGCTTTCAGTACCGCTCGGAGACGGGTTCTCCGCGAAGGCGTCCGGGGGAAGTTGGCTGACCGCACGCAACGGCGGGGCCTTCGACAGGATCAGCCTCACCCTGCAATACCGTTGGTTCGACCCCTGAAGCGCCCGCTCAAACGTCGGCGCCAATTCCATCTCGCAATGCCACGCGCCTACCACTAAGTGGGCTGCGAAGACCATGGATGTCCGCGCTGAGTGAGGAAGGGCGGCCAAAGGCCGAACTCGGGCGAAGGGCCGATTTGGGCTCGAAACGGGTCGTTTGATGCCGACACCGCAGACGACCGCTGATGGCACGTCTCGGACCTGCCGCAACGTCCTCGATACCGTCGCTATCGGACGATAAGCGGCCGTTGAGCAAGCCGCGCTCGGCAAGCTCGCTTTTCGGCTCGATCTTAAAAGATCAGGTCGCGCCGCTCTACGCCGCTCGCACTGTGGCGAGGAAGGTCGCGACCTCGCGGCGCAGCCGCTCGGCCTGCTCGGAGAGCTCGCCGGCCGAGGTGAGGACCTGACCGGCGGCGTCGCCGACCTCGCCGGAGGCCTGGTTGACGCCGTCGATATTCGCCGAGACCTCGGTGGTGCCGGTGGCCGCCTGCTGGACGTTGCGCGCGATCTCCTGCGTCGCCGCGCCCTGCTCGGTGACCGAAGCCGCGATCGAGGCGGCGATCTCGTTGACCTCCTGGATCGTCGTCGCGATCGCCTGGATCGCCGTCACCGCCTCGCCCGTCATGCCCTGTATGCCGGCGATCTGGGCGCGGATGTCGTCGGTCGCCTTCGCGGTCTGGCTCGCCAGGCTCTTGACCTCCGAGGCGACGACGGCGAAGCCCTTGCCGGCCTCGCCGGCGCGCGCCGCCTCGATCGTCGCGTTGAGCGCCAGGAGATTGGTCTGGCTGGCGATGTCCTGGATGAGCTGGACGACCTCGCCGATCTGGGCGGCGCCGGCGGCGAGATCGGCGACGGTGGCGTTGGTTCGCGTGGCCTGCGCCGCGGCGTCGCTGGCGATCTCGGCAGAGCGATTGACCCGCTGGCCGATCTCGCCGATCGAGGCGGTGAGCTCCTCGGCCGCCGAGGCGACGGTCTGCACGTTCGCCGTGGCTTCCGTCGCCGCCGCCGCGACCACCGTGGCGCGGCGCCGCGCCTCGCCGGCGATGCCCGACATGCCTTGCGCCGTCGCCTGCATCTCGGTCGCCGAGGAGGCGACGGTGCCGACGATGCCGCCGATCGCCTGCTCGAAGCGCGCCGCCAGGCTCAGCATGGCGTTGCGCCGCTCCTCTTCGGCGCGCGCCTTCATCGCCTCCTGCTCGCCGCGCAGCCGCGCCGTCTCCAGCATGCTGTCCTTGAAGACCTGCACCGCCTCGGCCATGCGGCCGAGCTCGTCCCGGCGCTCGATCCCGGCGATCGCCGTCGCGGTATCGCCGCCCGACAGGCGGTTCATCGTCGCCGTCAGCGCCAGCACCGGGCGCGACATGCTGCGGCCGACGAGCAGCGCGACGACGACGGCGCCGATCAGCATGGCGAGCATGCCGAGGATGAGATTGCGCCGCGCGGTTGCCGCCGCGGCGTCGAAGGCGCTGGTGTCCTTGGCCAATTCGAGGACGGCGACCGGCGCGCCGGCGAAATTCTTGATGGCGGCGAGATAGATCGCCGCGGAATGTCCGGCGACCGTCGCCGCGCGACGGATCGGCGTTCCCGCGATGACGCGCCGGAGCTCGTCCGGCGTCGCCGTCGTCGTGCCGTCCATCGTGGTGGCGAGCACGGCGAAGTCCTTGTCGTTGGGCCGATGCACGGCGACGTCGATGCCGAAGCGCGCCTTGACGCTGTCGACGAAGGGCTTGCCGAAGGGGATGCCGACATCGATGACGCCGAGATGCTTGCCGTCGCGGGCGATCGGCTCGAGCCCGAAGATGCTGAGATTGTCGCGGCCGGGCTCGACGCCGGAGATCTCGCGGTGCTCGGAATTGGCCAGCACCACGGTCTTGCGCCGGCCCGAGACGTCGTCGCCAAAGGCTTTCGGGTCATGCACGCGATAGACGGTGGTCGCCGGCGGCTTGGTGAAGGTGAGGAGCGGGACGCCCGCCGCCTTCAGCGCGCCGAAGCCGGGACCGAGCAGGGCGCCGAGCGCCGCGCGATCGTCGTTCCGCAGCGCCTCCTGGATCGGCGGCAGCCCGGCGATCACCGTGCCGACGGCGCGCGCCGCCCGCCCCTCATATTCGAGCGCGGCGACGACGCTCTTATATTGCAGCTCCAGCTGCTGATCGAGCGAGGCTTCGGCGTCGGCCCGCTGTTCGACGAGGAAGAACGTGCCGAGGAGAAGCGAGGCGCCGATCGTCGTTGCCGAGATGGCGAGGACGAGGCGGGTCGACATCGATCTGATCCGGAACATGGCGACACACCTCAAAATGGTAAACTGATCGGTGCAACCTAACTTTCGGGCGATTAACGGCCGCTTAATGGGATGAGCAGCCTCTCTACGCCTCGGGCGCCTCGCCGGCGAGGAGCGTCGGGAGATCCTGCCGCCAGCGCCGGACATGAATGATCTGCAGCGGGTTCGTCTTGCCGTAGATCACCGCGTAGGTCTTGCGCACCGGCCAGAAGAAGACCGGCCGGTCGGTGAGGTCGGGACGAGAATGGCCGGCATGCGGGTGGCGTGCCAGGAAGGCAAAGGTATCGTGGATCTCGCCGATGAAGCGTAGCGCAGCGTCGGGATTGGCCTCGGCGATCTGTGCCGCGATTTCGTCGACATCGGCGACCGCGACCGGTGCGAGGACGTATTGACTCATGTGGCGCCGCGGCGCCGTCCCGGTCGTGCCGCCAGACGCTTCACGCTGCGCCGTCTTGCCTCATCGCCGGCGATCCCCTCGCCGCGGTCGAGCTCGGCGATGCCCTGTGCGATACGGTGGTTCATCGCCGCGATCTCGTCGCGCCGCGACTCCTCGAATTCGAAGAAGAGCCGCAGCGCCTCGCGCACCAGCTCGCTCGCCGAGGTATAGTTGCCGGTGGCGACCCGCGCCGCGATCTTTTTCTCCAGCTCCGGGGTCAGCGATACGTTCATCCTGGGCCTCCATCGTGATATCCAAATATAGCAAACTTGGCTATCAGTTGACAGAGGGGCCGCCGCCGTCGAGGAGGCGCACGCGAGCAGCGCTGCCGGCGAAAAGCTCCCCGAAGGAGCGCATCCATCTCGACGAATTCGTCGGGGCGGCGCGGCTATCGAGCGCGCTGAGCAAAATCTTCTCTGGACAGTATTTTCCAAATAGGATATAATTTGTGTCCGTTTCATCCAGGACCGGCACCGCCATGCCAATTCTCGTTTTTCCCACGGTGCGCGATTATCCCGGCGACCGAATGGATTCCCCAGTGTTGCTCCTACCACATCTTGATTCTACCTCCTGCATTTCGCCTGCATCGGCAGGTGGCGCCTACCACATCTTGTGGCGACGCTATGGCTGACACGGCATCCATCCTGATCGCCGACAGCGTCACCCGGCTCGGGCCCGCGCATGTCGGGGCAGTGCTGGTCGCCGGCTCGCATGGCGGCGTCTATGCCGCTTGCCTCGCGGCGCGGGCGGGGCTGCGCGCGGTCATCCTCAACGATGCCGGCATCGGGCTGGACGCGGCGGGGATCGCCGGGCTCGCCTATCTCGACGGGTTCGGCATGGCGGCGGCGGCGATCGGCCACGATACGGCGCGCATCGGCGACGGCGCCGACATGGCGCGGCGCGGCATCGTGAGCCACGTCAACGCGGCGGCCGCGCTTCTCGGCTGCGCGCCCGGCCAGGCTTGCCGCGCGGCGGCGGCGCTTCTGACCGCGGCACCGCTGCCGAGGGCGCGCCCGCCGGCGCTCGACGAGACGCGTCATCTGCTATGCGCCGCGCCCGGCGAGCCGCAGATCTGGGCGCTCGATTCCGCCTCGCTGGTGCGGCAAGGGGATGCCGGACAGATCGTCCTCGTCGGCTCGCATGGCGGCGGGGCGCCTGAGAACGCGCTCAAGGCCGCTTGCCGCGCCGCCATCTTCAACGATGCCGGCATCGGCATCGACGGCGCCGGGATCGCCCGCCTGCCGGCGCTCGATGAGCGCGGCATCGCCGCCGCCACCGTCGCTGCCGCCTCGGCGCGCATCGGCGACGGCCGCTCGAGCTGGGACACCGGCATCATCAGCGCCGTCAACGCCCACGCCGCCGCCGCTTGCGGCCGCGTCGGCATGACGGCGCAGGATCTGGTGCACCATCTGTTGCAGCACGGCAGAGGCTAGGCTATGCACTGCGCAGCGGATCGCCTCGGCCACCGGCAAGCGCTGACAGGATAAGCAATGAGCGTTCTCGTCACCGGCGCCGCCGGCTTCATCGGCTTCCATATCAGCCAGGCGCTGCTGGCGCGCGGCGACGCCGTCGTCGCGGTCGACAATCTCAACGACTATTACGACGTCGCGCTGAAGCAGGCGCGGCTCGCCCAGCTCGACGGTAAGCCTGGCTTCGCCTTCCATCGCGCCGATATCGCCGACCGGACGGCGCTCGCCGCGATCGTCGCGCAGCATCCCGAGATCGATCGCGTCGTCCATCTCGCGGCGCAGGCCGGCGTGCGCTACTCGCTCGAGAACCCCTACGCCTATATCGACTCGAACATCACGGGGCATGTCGTCGTGCTCGAGGCGGTGCGTCGCCTGCCCGGCCTGCGCTCCTTCGTCTATGCCAGCTCGTCCTCGGTCTATGGCGGCAACAGCAAGCAGCCCTCGAGCGTCGAGGACCGCGTCGACTCGCCGATCTCGCTCTACGCCGCGACCAAGCGCGCCGACGAGCTGATCACCCATGCCTATTGCCATCTCTACGGCATCCCGGCGACCGGCCTGCGCTTCTTCACCGTCTACGGACCGTGGGGACGGCCCGACATGGCGGCCTATCTCTTCGCCGACGCGATCGTCGCCGGACGGCCGATCCGCGTCTTCAATCACGGAAAGATGGCGCGCGACTTCACCTATGTCGACGACATCGTGTCAGGCGCGCTGGCAGCGCTCGACCGCCCGCCGGCGCCCGGGGTGAAGGGGCGGGTCTACAATCTCGGCAATCACCGGCCGGAGCAGCTGCTCGACTTCATCGCCGTGCTCGAGGCGGCGCTCGGCCGCACCGCGCAGAAAGAGCTGCTGCCGATGGAGCCCGGCGACGTGGCGAGCAGCTTCGCCGATATCGAAGCCTCGCGGCGCGATCTCGGCTACGAGCCGAAGATTCCGATCGCCATCGGCCTGCCGCGCTTCGTCGCCTGGTACAAATCCTATCACGGGCTCGCTTGAGCTAGCCGCCGGCAAGGGATTGCAGCAGGCTCTTGGCGTCGGCGATGCCGTCGAAGGATTTGCCGGTGGCGAGCACCGCCTCGAGGGTGCGGCGCGCCTCGCGGGTGCGGCCGGCATTCTTCAGCGCGACGGCGAAATGATAGCGCGTCTCGAGCGGCGCGGCGGGCAGCGCCGCCGCCTTCTGCAGCAGATCGAGGCCGCGCGCGTTCTCGCCGTTCTGCACCAGGATCCAGGCCAGCGTATCGGCGACGTCGGCATTGTCGGGGGCGAGCCGGTAGGCCGCCTCGGCGAGGCCGACCGCCCGCTTATCCTTCTTCAGCGCATAGAGCCAGGCGGCGTTGTTGGTCGCCGGAAGATTGGCGGGCTCGGCGGCGAGCACGGCCTCGTAGCCGGCGAGCGCCTCGTCGTAGCGTTTCAGCCCGAACAAGAGATCGGCAAGGGCGAGGCGAACGGCGGGCGCGTCCGGGTGGGTGCGCAGCCACTCGGCGAGGGTCCGCACGGCTTTCGGCGGATCGCCCTGGGCCTGGATCTGCGCCAGCCGCGTCGCCAGCGTCGGGTCGCTCTCGCGCTTGGCCAACCCGGCGGCGAACAGCGCCTCGGCCTCGGCCATCCGGCCGACGCCCTGCGCGAAGGTGCCGGCCAGGAGGTCGTAGCCGGGATCGTCGGGTTTCGCCGCGGCAAGCGCCGTGAGATAGGCGAGCTCCGGCTCGACCGTGTAGGTCTCGACCGCCAGCCGGGTCAAGAGCTGCGCCAGGGCGGCATCGCCGGGATCGAGGGCGGCGGCGCGCTCCAGCGCGGCGCGCGCGGCGGCGGTGTCGCCGGCCGCGTAATGGGCGCGCGCCCGCTGCAGATGGGCGGGGCTGGCATCCGGCGTCAGCTTGACCAGCCGGTCGAACGCGGCGATCGCGGCGGCGATCTCGTTGCCGGCCAGCCGCACCGCGCCGATCGCGGCGATCGCGCGCGGCTCGTCGGGCGCCAGCTTCTCGAGCTCGCCGGCGATCGCCGCCGCCCGCTGCGGCGCCGCCAGGGCGATATAGGCCTCGACGAGCCGCAGGCGCGGCTCCAGCGCATTGGCATCGCCGCTGCGCGCCTTCTCCAGCCAGCGGACGGCGTCCGTCTTCTTGCCCTCGGCCAGGCTCAGCTCCGCCTCGGCGAGCAGGGCGGTCTGGCTGCCGGCATCCGCCTTCAGCATGGTGTCGAAGATTTCGCGCGCCTCGGCGAATTTCCGCTCGCGGAGCAGCAGCTGGCCGAGATTGGTCAGCGCCGGCAGGAAATCGGCCTTGAGCTTGAGCGCCGCCTCGAAATACCCGCGCGCCTCGGCCGGATTGCCGCTGGCGAGCGCGATGGCGCCGAGCAGGTTCTCAACCAGCGGATCGTTCGGATTGCGTGCCTGCAGGGTTTCCGCCGTCTTGCGCGCCTCGGCCAGCCGGTTGCCATCGAGATAGGTGATGACGAGTAGCAGCCCGGACGGGATCGATTGCGGCGCGAGTGCGGTCGCCGCCTCGAGGTCGGCGACCGCGGCGGCCGATTGGCCGATGCGCAGCCGCTGCGCCGCGAGCTGCGTCCGCAGCGTCGCATCCTGCGGGCCGAGGCCGGCGATGCGGTCGAGGATGGCGCGGGCCGCGTCCTTGTCGTTGTTGCGGATATAGGCGTCGGCGAGCAGGCCGAGCAGGCGGATCGATTTCGGGTCGGCCTCGGTTGCGTCTTTGAGGAAGGCGATGGCGCGCGGTGGATTGTTGCGCCGGAGCAGGATGGTGGCGAGCAGCGCCTTGCCGGCCTCGTCGTTCGGCAGCCGGGCCAGGAAGCGCGTGATGTTGTCCTCGGCCTGGGCGAGCTGGTCCTGCGACAGATTGACGACCGCCAGCAGATAGATCGCCGGCGGATAGGTGAACAAACCGGCCTTCATCTTCTGCAGCGAAATCTCCGCGGCGCGGAAATTCTGCCGCTTCGCATATGCCAGCGCCTGCAGGTAATTGCCCAGCGGGTCTTGCGGATTGGCCGCGAGAATCGCCGCGATGTCGGCATCCGCCGGCGCCAGCTCGTCGATCGCGAGAAGCAGCGCGGCGCGGTCGAGGCGCGCTGCCTGGCTGTCGGGGCTGAGCGCCAGCGCCTTGTCGAAGGCCGCGCGCGCCGCCGCATTGTCGCCCAGCGCGCGCCGCAGTTGGCCGAGGAAGATCCAGCCGTCGACGAGCTTGGCATCGTTGTCGAGCGCCTTCTTCAGCATCGCGATGGCCTGCGCCGGCTCGCCGGAAAAACCCAAGGCACGGGCCAAGCCGAACTCGGCCGATGCCGGTTTCACGGCCATCGCCTCGGCCTGCTCGAACGATCGCTTGGCCTCCTCGATGCGGCGCAAATTCAGCAGCGCATAGCCGCGCGCGACGCGAATGGTCGCTTCGATCTCGGGCGGTCGCTCGCCCGCCGGTATTTCGTCGAGAAGCTCTTGATTGCGCTCCAGGCGCAGCAGGGTCTCGGCGAGCGGCGCCGCCACCTTGTCGCTGTCGTAGTTGCGCGCCAGGGCGGCACGAAGCTGCGTTTCCGCCGCACTCAGCTCGCTCAATTGCAAGAGAACGACCCCGAGCTCATAGCGCGCCTTGCCATTGTCGGGATCGCTTTGCACCGCGTTCCTGAGGTCGATGGCGGCGCCCTTCACGTCGTTGTTCTGCAGCGATCTAGCCGCATCGCTGAGATAGGATTCGGCGCGCTTGGGATCCGCCGCTGCAGCACCGCGGGCCGACGCGGCGATCAGCAGCGCCGCGCAGAAGAGCGGGCCGAACCGGGCGATGCTCATAAGGTCAGCCGAGCGGTGGAATCGCCGTGGCTCGCGGACGGGAAACGATGGGCAACCTATCGCACCCCTTCCGGCCACAGAACCACGCGCGCCGTCGGCAGCAGGATAACCAGATCGAGGAACAGGCTGCGGTTCTTCACGTAATAGAGGTCGTAAGTCAGCTTTTCCCGGGCGTCGTCGACCGAGGCGCCGTAGGGATAGTTGATCTGCGCCCAGCCGCTGATTCCGGGCTTAACGCGATGCCGCTCGTTGTAGTAGGGGATCTCCTTCATCAGCGTCTCGACGAAGAACGGCCGCTCGGGGCGCGGGCCGATGAAGCTCATGTCGCCCTTGAGAACGTTGAAGATCTGCGGGATCTCGTCGATCCGCGTTTTGCGGATCAGCGCGCCGATGCGGGTGATCCGCTGGTCGTTCGCCGCCGCCCAGACCGGCACGCCGTCGGTCTCCGCGTTGACCGACATGCTGCGGAATTTCATCAGTCGGAACCGCCGTCCGTTCAGGCCGACGCGCTCCTGGGCATAGAAGATCGGGCCGGCCCCCTCGAGCCGGATGGCGGCGGCGATCAGGGCGATGATCGGCAAGGTCGCGGCGACGGCGATCAGGCTGACCACGATGTCGAACAGCCGTTTGACCAGATTTGTATACCAGTTGATCCGGAAGCCATCCGAGAAGCAGAGCCAGCTCGGATGCAGCGCCTCGAGGTCGATCTTGCCGGTCTCGCGCTCCCAGAAGGTGAGATATTCGCTGACATTGATGCCGCCGAGCTTGCAGTCGAGCAGATCTTCCGTCGGCAGGCCGCGCCGGTCGCGCACGGCGACGACGATCTCGTCGACGAATTTCTCCTCGGCGATCTGGGCGATCGAGTGCCCCCCCTGAACGCGCCGATGATCGATAAATGTCGAGGCGATCCGCGGCGCCTCGCTGGCGAGGCGCAGATAGTCGACGACGAGGAAGCCGCGATTGGCATTGGCGGCAACCAGCTGCTCGATGCGTCGGGCGAAATCGCCGACCCCGATGATGAGGACCCGGCGCTTCAGCGCGCCGACATTGATCATCGGCAGGATAAGAAAGCGCGTACCCGCGATGGCAAAAAGACCGAAGAGCATGCCGGGAAGGAAATTTTCATGGGACAAGGCGGCGGATTGGGGAAAGTAGCTGGAAATGATCGCTACGCCGCCGATGAATAACGGAGCGACAAAGCAAAAGCTCAGCAAGATCCGCATCAACATCTCTCGGCGCCGGACAAAGATGACGCGGCTGTAAAGCCCGAGAGAGAACATCATGACGAACACGGAAAATGCGAAGGCAGCCGACAGGTCGATGCTGCCGCTTTCGATGCCATAGTTTCGCGCCGCTCTGGTGTGGTAGACGTAAAAGCTCCAGAACAGAAAGAACAATTCGACCGCGGCGAAGGCGATCGTTGGCAACGGCACGTAATGGCGAAATAGTCTCAGCATGAGGGCGGTACGATCACTTCCCTTTCTTTAAGGTGCTGATGGCGTGAGATCGAACTCGCCGGCCAAGCCGGCGGCGAGCTGAGATCCCGACATATTGGCAATTAAACTCGTCCAGTCGATACCTGATCGTTGGCGGCTATCCGCGGCGCCCAATCAACGCGAGTTTCCTTATAGTATCCTTAATGCGCGTAGTATCTTTATAGACGGAATTACCGCGCCGAGGGTAGCGCGTCCTGCCGCAAAATCGAACTAGCGAAGCCGCGGCTGATAGCGGGCAACAGAACAATATTGATCGGGCCAGGCGAGCTGGTAATTGGATCGTAGAGATGCACCCGCGCCAGCGCGCAGAGATCGGCGCGCCCGCCGACCAGGATGCTATTGACGTCGGCATAGGACGAGATATTGCCGACGGTGATGGTCGGAATATCGGCCTCGTGGCGCACCCGGTCGGCAAACGGCGTCTGGAACAGGCGACCATATTCCGGCCGCGCCTCGGGCGTCGTCTGACCGGCCGAGACATCGACGATGTCGCAGCCCTTGGCCTTCAGCGCCTGGGCGACGCCCACCGCGTCGTCGCCGTCGAAGCCGCCGGGCACCCAGTCGGTTGCCGAGATGCGGACGCTGATCGGCTTGTGCTGCGGCCACACCGCGCGGACGGCATCGAAGATCTCGAGCGGATAGCGCAGCCGGTTGGCGAGCGACCCGCCATAGAGATCGTCGCGCGCATTGGTCAGCGGCGACAGGAAGCTGGCCAGGAGATAACCGTGGGCGAAATGCAACTCGAGCATGTCGAAGCCGGCGAGATCGGCCAATTGCGCCGCGTGAACGAAATCGTCGCGCACCTTGTCCATGTCGTCGCGGTCCATCGCGCGCGGCACCTGGCTGTGCGGCAGATAGGGGATCGGCGATGCCGCGATCAGCGGCCAATTACCGGCGGCGAGCGGCTCGTCGATGCCCTCCCACATCAGCCGCGTCGACCCCTTGCGGCCGGCATGGGCGAGCTGGATGCCGATCTTCGCCGGGCTGTTCGCGTGCACGAAGGCGACGATGCGCCGCCAAGCCGCCGCATGCTCGGGCTTGTACATGCCGGCGCAGCCAGGGGTGATGCGCCCGTCGCGCGAAACATCGGTCATCTCGGTCATGACGAGCGCCGCGCCGCCGATTGCCCGGCTGCCGAGATGGACGAGATGCCAGTCCTCCGGCACGCCGTCCTCGGCCGAGTACTGGCACATCGGCGAGACCACGACACGGTTGACGAGCACCATGTCGCGCAGGCGAAACGGCGTGAACATCGGCGGCGGCGGCGGATCGGCCGGGACGTTGACGCCGCTTTGATTGGCCGCTTCGCCGGCGAACCAGCGATCGATCCGCGCAATGAAACCGGGATCGCGCAGCCGCAGATTCTCGTGGGTGATGCGCAGCGAGCGGGTCAGCAGGCTGGCGGCAAACTGCAGCGGCTCGAGGCGGCCGAAATAGCGCTCGGTCTCCTCGAACCAGCGCAGGCTGGTCTGGGCGGCGCGCTGCGTGCTCTCGACGACCGGCCGGCGCTCCGCTTCATAGGCGGCTAGGGCCTGCGGCAGGTCGCTCTCGCCGGCGAGGGCTTGCGACAAGGCGATCGCATCCTCCAGCGCGAGCTTGGTGCCCGAGCCGATGGAAAAATGCGCGGTATGCGCGGCGTCGCCGATCAGCACGATGTTGCGGTGCGACCAATGGGCGTTGCGCACGGTCGGGAAATTCCGCCAAACCGCCTTGTTCTTGAGCAGCTTGTGGCCGGCCAAATGGTCGGCGAAGAGCTGCTCGCAAAAGGCGACCGTCTCGTCCTCGCCGGCGCGGTCGAGGCCGGCGTTGCGCCAGGTCGCCTCGGTCGTCTCGACGATGAAGGTCGAGTGGCGATCGTCGAAGCGATAGGCGTGAACGCGCCACAACCCGTGCGCAGTCTCCTTGAAGAGAAAAGTGAAGGCATCGAAATGGCGGGTGGTGCCGAGCCAGATGAACTTGTTGGGCCGCCAATCGAGCTGCGGCTGAAAGCTGGCGGCATGGAGCTCGCGCACCCGGCTGTTGACGCCGTCGGCGCCGAGGATGAGGTCGGCATCGGCAAATTCGGCGAGATCGGCGACCTCCTTGCGGAACACCAGCTCGACGCCGAGCGTCTCGGCGCGGCGCTGCAGGATGTCGAGCAGGACCTGGCGGGACAGACCGGAAAATCCGTGACCGCCCGACGTCACCACCGTGCCTTGGTAATGGATATCGATAGCGTCCCAATGGGCGAATCGCTCGGTGATCTCCGCATAAGTCTGCGGATCGGCCTTGGCGACGTTGTCGAGCGTCTCGTCGGAAAACACCACGCCCCAGCCGAACGTGTCCTGCGGGCCGTTACGCTCGACGATCGTAATCCGATGGGCGGGATCGGCCCGCTTCATCAGGATGGCGAAGAACAGCCCGGCCGGACCGGCGCCAATGCTGACAATATTCATCGCCATGCAAAACCTCCACGCGGCGCGCCGGGGCTGCGCTCTCGATCGCGATATATTTTAGACCTAAAGCATTTTCGTTGCCATGCGAAGCGTAGGATGCGACCGCCAGCTCCGTCGGGAGGCGGGATATGGCGGCTTGTTCGCCACCCGGCACGCGGATCATAATCGCCGGCGGCGGGGGAGGGATGGCGCGATGGCGGAGCGAAACTGTATCCTGATCGCCGACGATCACCCGCTGATGCGCAGCGCGCTCGCCCAGGCGGTGGGCCAAGCCCTGCCGGGCAGCGAGATCGTCGAGGCCGGAACGCTCGATCAGGTCATTCAAGCGATCAGGCTTCGCCAGCCCAGCGCGCCGATCGATCTCATCCTGCTCGATCTCAACATGCCGGGCATGAGCGGCTTTTCGGGCTTCTTCCTGATCCGGCTCGAATTTCCGGCGATACCGCTGATCGTCGTCTCCGCCAGCGAGGATCCCCTGACCGTGGGGCGCGCCGGCGATTACGGCGCTTCCGGGTTCATCCCCAAATCGGCGCCGTGCGAGCAGATCGCCGAAGCCATTCGCTCCGTCCTCAGCGGCGATCTCTGGTTTCCCGTCCAACCCGAGCTCGTCTCGCGCACCGAGGATGCCGAGCTTGCCGATCGGCTAACCTCGTTCACGCCGCAGCAGCTTCGCGTCTTCATGATGATCGCCGAGGGCAAGCTCAACAAGCAGATCGCCCACGATATCGGGGTGACCGAGGCGACGGTAAAAGCTCACGTCACGATGATTCTACGCAAGCTCGGCGTGACCAGCCGCACGCAAGCGGTCATCGCCGCAGGCGGGTTGCTTGTCGATTCGCCATTGTCGCCGCGCCGTCATGCTGCCGTGCCGATTGAACCAGGCGCCCCAATAGCGCGCGTAGCGCCGCGGGTCTGACCGGCTTGTAGAGGAGGTAGGAGCCGCCTCTCTCGACCGCCTGCCGTACCGGATCGGTGTGATCCGCGGTGATCACCACGCTCGGGATCGCGTGGCCGAAATGCGCAACGAGCTGGTCGAGGGCGACGAGGCCGGTCAGCCCGTCATCGAGCCGATAGTCGACGATGACGGCGTCGGGGGTACGGTCGCCGATACGGGAAAGCGCGTCGGCGACGCAAGAGGCGCCGATCACCTCGCAGCGCCAGCCGCCAAGCAGCGCTTCCATGCCCTCGAGAATGGTCGCATCGTTATCGATGCAGACCACCAGGGCACCGCCGAAGCCGCGTCGCCTTCGCGGCAGGGCCGTCGGCGCGACGGTATGCGCGACATCGGCGAGCGGCACCGTGACCGAAAAGCAACTGCCGCGTCCGAGCCAGGAGCGCACGGCGATCGGATGGTCGAGCATCTTGGCGATGCGGTCGACGATCGCCAGCCCGAGGCCGAGTCCCTGGCCGGCATCGGGCTTCGGCTCGAGGCGGTGAAATTCCTGAAAGATGTCAGCGAAACTCTCCGCCGGTATGCCGGGTCCGGTATCCCAGACATCGATGCGCAGCGTTGCGCCGCGCCGGCGGCAGCCGACCAGCACGCGACCCCGCGCCGTATAGCGCAAGGCGTTGGCGAGAAAATTCTGCAGAATTCGGCGCAGCAGGGCGGGATCGCTGTGCACGCCGCGCCGCGACGCGACCATGCGGAAGGCGATGCCGCGTTCGCGGGCGATGGCGGTGAATTCCTCATCGAGAGCCGCCAATATCGTGTCGATGCGAAAGGCGGCGCATTCAGGTCGCACCGCGCCGCCGTCGAGCTTCGAGACGTCGAGCAGCGCCCCGAGGAGGGTTTCGACCGAACGCAGCGAAGCGTCGACCTTGGCGACGAGCGGGTCCTGCCGCCGATCCGCCAGCGCCGAGGTGAAGAGCCGCGCGGCGTGCAGCGGCTGCAGCAGATCGTGGCTGGCCGAGGCGAGAAATCGGGTCTTGCTCAGATTCGCCTGCTCGGCCTCCGCCTTGGCGGCGGAGAGCGCCGTCGTCCGTTCGGCGACCCGACGCTCGAGGCTTTCATTCGCCTCGCGCAGCGCGGATGCCGCATTGTGCCGTTCCGTCACGTCGGTGAAGGTCGCGACGAAACCGCCATCCGGCATCGGATTGGTGGCGATCTCGAGCACGCCGCCGTCGGGACGGCGCCGCTCATAGACATCGGGAAGATCGGGCTCCACGCCCCGTCCGGCATCGCGCCGGCGCTCGAACAGACTCTGCATTTGATCGTTGCCGCCGTGGTCGCGACGGGCGGCGCCGAAGGCGGCAAGCTCGGTCAGGGAGGTGCCGACGCGCACCACCTCGACGGTCAGATTGTTGAGCTCGAGAAAGCGCCGGTTCCACGACGCCAGACGCAGCGTGCGGTCGAAGACGCAGATGCCTTGGCTGACATTCTCGAGGGTCGCGCGCAGCAACTCGTGATTGAATCGTATCGCCTGCGACGCGTCGTCGAGCACCGCCATGACATCGACGCGCGACAGCATCTTGCGTTGCAGCGATCCCGCCACGACGACCCGCGCCGAGGCGGCGCCGATCGCCCCGGCCAGCAGCCGCTCGGTGAACCGCACGCTGCCGAGATCGGCGCGCGCCAGGAGGGCCGTCCTGACGCCGTCGACCGAGAGAAGCGGTTGCCCGACATAGTGGCTGAACGCTTCGGCGGCACGCTCGGCGCCGAGATAGGTTTCCGCCAGCATCCGCAGATCGTTGAGCGTCGTTTGGCCCTTGAGCGGAATGGCGCTGCTGTAGGAGACAGGCGGAACCGCCTCAATGAAGGCGGCCGCCTGACGCCGCTCGATTCCGGTTGCCTCGGTGGCGAGCGAGCAGAGCACGTAGAGGCAGATATTCGCCCCCAGGGTCCAGATGACGGCGTGGGAGAGCGGGTCGAGTCCCGCGAGCCCGAGCAGCGCCTGCGGGCGCAGCCAGCCGATCGCCCAGGGGCCCTCGGCGAGCAGGCTGGGTGCCAGGAAGCCGCCCTCGACAAAGGAGGGCAGGAACAGCGTATAGGCCCAGAGCGCGAAGCCGATGCCGATGCCGGCCAAGGCGCCGATACGATTGCCGCGTCGCCAGAACAGGCCGCCAAGCATAGCGGGGCCGAATTGCGCCACCGCGACGAAGGAGACGAGGCCGATCGAGGCGAGCGGGTAGGCGGCGCCGACCACCACGTTATGGCCGTTGGCGAGCAGCAGGATGGCGATGACCGCGGCGCGCCGCGTGCCGAGCAGCAGCTTGACCTGATCGCTCGGCCGCTTGCCGAGATGCGACGAGAGCTTGAGCAGCAACGGCATGACGACGTCGTTGCACACCATCGTGCTGAGCGCGACCGTGCTGACGATCACCATCGCGGTGGCGGCGGACAGCCCGCCGATGAAGGCAAGCAGGCCGAGGCCGCTGGCGCCGAGCGCGACGGGCAGCGAGACCATGAACGTATCGGGGTCGGGACCGTGATTGCCGAAATAGATCAGCCCGGCCAGCGCGACCGGGAGCACGAAGACGTTGATCGCGACGAGGTAGAGCGGAAACATCCAGGCTGCCGCGGGCACGTCGGCGACGTTGGTATTCTCGACCACCGCCGTGTGGAACTGGCGCGGCAGGCACAGTATCGCGAGGGCCGACAGCAGGGTCATCGACCACCACACCGGACGGCCGAGATCGAGGTGGAAGAGGCGCCCAAGCGCCGGATCCGCCGCGGCATGCGCGAGCATGGCGCCGGGCCCGGGCGACAGGGCGAAGGTGATGACGGCGCCGACCACCAGGAAGGCGACGAGCTTCACCACGGATTCGAAGGCGATCGCCGTCATCATGCCCGGGTGGTGCTCGCTCGCCGTGATGTCGCGGACGCCGAAGAGGATGGCGAAGGCGGCCATGAAGCCGGCGACGAAGAGCGCCGTGCCGCTCCAGAAGCTGGCCGCCTGGGCGACGCCGCCGGTCAGCGCGTCATAGCTGCTCGCCACGGCCTTGAGCTGCAGACCGATATAGGGCGTTACCCCGATCACCGCGACGATGGTGACGAGCGCCGCGACGGCCTGGCTCTTGCCGTAGCGCGAGGCGATGAAATCGGCGATCGAGACGGTGTTCTGCTCCTTCGCCACGAGGACCATCTTGGCGAGCAGCGGCCAGCCCAGACCGATGACGAGGATCGGGCCGAGATAGATCGGTAGGAAGTCGAAACCGGCGGATGACGCGCTGCCGACCGAGCCGTAGAAGGTCCAGGAGGAGCAATAGACGCCGAGCGACAGCGCATAGAGCAAAGGCGTGCGCCGCCGCTTGCCGCCCGTCGGCCTGGCTGCCCGCCGATCGCTGTGCCAGGCGATCGCGAAGAGCAGCCCGACATAGGCCAGCGCCATGGTGACGACCAGCCATTTCTGCACGCCGAATTCCCCCCTTTCGCCGCGAACTCCAGCGCCCGCTTTGGCGCAGCATTCGACCTTAGTCTAATACCGGCCAGTCATTGCGTCGCTGGTCTAAGTGGCCGGAATATAATAAGCTACTCGTTGGCGTTTCTGCGAGTGGCTTCGCCAGTATTGCCGGCGGCAAGTGCCGTAACGGTCTCTAGTTAGGGGGGAAATGTTGATGACTGCAGCGACAGATGCCGCATACGGAGGGCAACGGATCGTAACCCAGGCGGAAGAGCGCAGGGTGATATTCGCCTCGTCGCTCGGCACCGTCTTCGAATGGTACGATTTCTATCTCTACGCGACGCTGGCGCCGTTCTTCGCGGCATTGTTCTTCCCGCCGGGCAACGCCACGGCGGCGCTTCTCTCGGCCTTCGCCACCTATGCCGCCGGCTTCCTCGTGCGGCCCTTCGGCGCGATCGTCTTCGGCCGGATCGGCGATCTCGTCGGACGCAAATACACCTTTCTCATCACCATCGTTTGCATGGGCGGCTCGACCTTCCTGGTCGGCTGCCTGCCGACTTACGAGGCGATCGGCAGCCTCGCCTTCATCCTGCTCGTCCTCCTGCGCCTCATCCAGGGTCTGGCGCTCGGCGGCGAGTATGGCGGCGCCGCGACCTATGTCGCCGAGCACGCCCCCGCCAACGGCCGCGGCTATTCGACGAGCTGGATTCAGACGACGGCGACTCTCGGCTTCTTCATGTCGCTCGCCATCATCTACTTCGCGCGCAAGGGCATGGACCCCAAGGAGTTCGCCAGCTGGGGCTGGCGCATCCCGTTCCTCGTCTCGGCCATCCTGCTCGCCTTCTCGGTCTATATCCGGCTCAAGCTCAACGAATCGCCGGTCTTCCAGCGGATGAAAGCGGAGGGCCGCGGCTCGTCCAAGCCGCTGACCGAGAGCTTCCTGCACTATCCGAACAACAAATACGTGCTGCTCGCCCTACTCGGTGCGACGGCCGGCCAGGGCGTCGTCTGGTACACCGGGCAATTCTACGCCCTGTTCTTCCTGACCATCACCCTGCGGGTCGACTACCAGACCGCCTATCTGATGATTGCGGCATCGCTGCTGCTCGGCACGCCGTTCTTCATCGTCTTCGGCTGGCTCTCGGACCGCATCGGGCGGCTCAAGATCATTCTCGCCGGCTGCCTGATCGCGGCGGTCACCTACTTCCCGTTGTTCCAGGGGCTGACGCATTACGTCAACCCGGCGCTGGAGAAATACGCCGCCGCGACGCCGATCAGCGTCGCCGCGACCGACTGCGCCTTCCACATCTTCATCTTCCCGTCGACGCATTTCTCCGATTGCGACAAGGCGAAGGATCTCCTGACCAAGTCGGGGCTCTCCTTCAAATCGCTGCCGGCGGTGGGCAGCGAGACGGTCGTCACCAAGATCGGCAATATCGAGATCAAGGGCTTCGACGCGGCGAAATACAACGCCGCGCTGAAGGAGACCGGCTATCCGGGGACGGCCGATACGAGCCAGATCAACTACGTCATGGCGATCCTGATCCTCCTGATCATGATGATCTACGTCACCATGGTGTATGGCCCGATCGCCGCCTTCCTCGTCGAGTTGTTCCCGACGAAGATCCGCTACACCTCGATGTCGCTGCCCTATCACATCGGCAATGGCTGGTTCGGCGGCATGCTGCCGCTGCTGGCGACGGCGATGGTGGCGTCGTCGGGCGATATCTATAACGGTCTCTGGTATCCGATCGTCGTCGCCGTCATCACTCTCGTCATCGGCGCGCTGTTCCTCAAGGACACCAAGGGCGTCGATATCCACAAATGATCTGATCCCGGCATCTCGCCGGTTGGGAACCCCTGCCTTTAGGCAGGGGTTCTTTTTTATGGCCTTGGCGAGGCCGACGTAGTATCGCCCGCCCCCGAACAGCTTTCCGCGGATACCGCCTTGCGCGTCGACGATTTTGATTTCGATCTGCCCCGCTCGCTGATCGCCAGCCGCCCGGCGGTGCCGCGCGATGCCGCCAAGCTGCTCGTCGTCGAGCGCGCGGCGCTGCAGGACCGCATGATCGGCGATCTGCCGAAGCTGCTGCGGCGCGGGGACGTGGCCGTGTTCAACGACACGCGGGTGATCCCGGCGCGGCTGATCGGGCGGCGCGGCGCCGCGCGGGTCGAGATCACCCTGCATCGCCGGCTGGGCGAGGCGGGCTGGCTCGCTTTCGCCAAGGGAGCGCGGCGGCTCAGCCCGGGCGACCGCATCGAGTTCGCACCCGGTTTCGCCGCCGCGGTGGCCGCCAAGACCGCCACCGGCGAGGTGAGCTTGCGCTTCGATCGCGCGGGGGCGGATCTGCGCGCAGCGCTGCAACGCCACGGCGCCATGCCCTTGCCGCCCTATATCAAGCGGGCGGCGGCCGAAGAGCGCGACCAGCGCGACTACCAGACGATCTATGCCGCGAGGGAAGGGGCGGTCGCCGCGCCGACGGCTGGACTGCATTTCAGCGAGCGGCTATTGAGGGCGCTCGACGAGGCCGGCATCGCGCGCGAGATGGTCACGCTGCATGTCGGCGCCGGCACCTTCCTGCCGGTCAAGGTCGCGGATACGAGCGAGCATCGCATGCATAGCGAGAGCGGCATCATCGCGGCTTCGGCCGCCGCGCGGATCAACGCGGCGCGCCGCGCCGGCGGCCGCGTCGTCGCCATCGGCACGACCAGCCTGCGCCTGCTCGAGAGCGCCGCCGCTGCCGATGGCGAGGTTGCGCCCTTCGCCGGCGACACCGACATCTTCATCACCCCGGGCTATCGCTTCAAAGCGGTCGATGTGCTGCTGACCAATTTCCACCTGCCGCGCTCGACGCTGTTCATGCTGGTGGCGGCCTTCAGCGGTCTCGCGCGGATGAAAGCGGCCTACGAGCACGCCAAGGGCGCCGGCTATCGCTTCTTCTCCTACGGCGATGCCTGCCTGCTCGAGCGAGCGGCGCCATGAGCGGGGATTTCACCTTCGAGATTCTCGCGCAAGCCGGCGCGGCGCGGCGTGGCGTGCTGAGTACGGCGCATGGCGCGATCGACACGCCCGCCTTCATGCCGGTCGGCACCGCCGGCACGGTCAAGGCGATGCTGCCCGAATCGGTTTCGAGCACCGGAGCGCAGATCATCCTCGGCAATACCTACCATCTGATGCTGCGGCCCGGTGCCGAGCGGATCGCCGCGCTTGGCGGGCTGCATGATTTCATGAATTGGAAGGCGCCGATCCTCACCGATTCCGGCGGCTTTCAGGTCATGTCGCTCGCCTCCTTGCGCAAGATCGATGAGGCTGGCGTGACCTTCCGCTCGCATCTCGACGGCAGCGAGCATGTCCTGACGCCGGAGCGCTCGATCGCCATCCAGGACATGCTCGATGCCGACATCACCATGGCCTTCGACGAATGCACGCCCTTTCCGGCGACGGCGGAGCAGGCGCTCCACTCGATGGAGCTCTCGATGCGCTGGGCGGCGCGCTCGCGCCAGGCCTTCCGCCAGCGCCCCGGCTACGGCATCTTCGGCATCGTCCAGGGCGGCACCTATCCCGAGCTGCGGCAGATATCGGCCGCCGCCTTGCGCGCGAACGGCTTCGACGGCTATGCAATCGGCGGGCTCGCCGTCGGCGAGGGGCAGGAGACGATGTTCCATATCCTCGACGAGACGGTGCCGGCGCTCCCCGCCGATCGCCCGCGCTATCTCATGGGCGTCGGCAAGCCGGCCGATATCATCGGCGCCGTCATGCGCGGCGTCGACATGTTCGATTGCGTGCTGCCGACGCGCTCGGGCCGCACCGCCCAGGCCTTCACCCGCCACGGCACGATCAATCTGCGCAATGCCCGCCATGCCGAGGACAAGGCGCCGCTCGACGTCGAATGCGCCTGCCCGGCTTGCGCATCCTATAGCCGCGCCTATCTCCATCATCTCTGCCGCTGCGGCGAGATCCTCGCGAGCATGCTGTTGACCTGGCACAATCTCCGCTATTATGGCGACCTCATGCGCGGCCTGCGCGCGGCGATCGGATCAGGCACGCTCGGCGATTTCGTCGCGCAGTTCGACGACGCGCAGGCGCGCGGCCGGGCGGCGGCATGAGCGCCGGACGGACAAAGAAAGGAAGGCTCACCACGAAGGACACGAAGGAGGTTGCTTCCCGCGCCTCGCGCGCAAAAATTCTTCTTCGTGTCCTTCGTGGCTCAAACGTTCTTCCTTCGGCATGTCTCGGATAGGACAGCATGACCAACCCCGTCTATGACGATCTGACGCAGCTCGGCCACGCGGTGACGCCGCCGGCGACGCCCGACGCGGCGGTCATCGAGAAGGTGCGCAATCCGCAGCCGGGCCTCGCCTATCTCGTCCGCTTCACCTGCCCGGAATTCACCGCCCTCTGCCCGTTGACGGGACAGCCCGATTTCGCCCATCTCGTCATCGACTACGTGCCGCGCGATGTCCTCGTCGAGAGCAAGTCGCTGAAGCTCTATCTCGGCGCCTTCCGCAATCACGGCGGCTTTCACGAGGATTGCACCCTGGCGATCGCGCGCCGGCTGATCGCCGAGCTCAACCCGCTCTGGCTGCGCATCGGCGGCTATTGGTATCCGCGCGGCGGCATGCCGATCGACGTCTTCTTCCAGACCGCGGCGCCGCCCGAGGGGGTATGGATTCCCGATCAGGGCGTCGCGCCCTATCGCGGCCGGGGATGAAGCGGCCGCCATCTTCTTCCTCGCCCCTCGGGGAGAGGCCCTTCGACAATCGCTCAGGAGGGCTCATCGCGCAGCGATGGGAAGGTGAGGGGGTGCCTCGGATAGGCGGAATTTTCGCCAGCAACGCCGTGTCTAGCGGCGACTCCCCCTCACCTCGATCCTCTCCCCGAGGGGAGAGGAAGGATCCGCGCGCCGCGATCCGGGACCATGCGCTGGCGCTCGGCTTCGACGCGATCGGCTTCACCACGCCCGCGCTGAGCGATGCGGCGCGGCGCGACCTCGGCGAATACCTCGCACTGGGCTATCACGGCGACATGGGCTGGCTGGTCGAGAAGGAGGACCGCCGCGGCGATCCCGGAATTCTGTGGCCGCAAGCGCGCAGCGTCGTCGTGCTCGGCATGAACTACGCACCCGACGAGGACCCGCTGGCGGTCACCGCGCTGAGCGAGCGCGGCGCGATCTCCGTCTATGCGCGCGGGCGCGACTACCACGACATCGTCAAGCGGCGGCTGAAGGCGTTGGCGCGCTGGATCGCCCAGACCTTTCCGGGCGAGCTCAAGGTTTTCGTCGACACCGCGCCGGTGATGGAAAAGCCGCTCGCCGCGCGTGCCGGCATCGGCTGGCAGGGCAAGCACACCAACCTCGTCTCGCGCGAGTTCGGCTCATGGCTGTTCCTCGGCGAGATCTTCCTCGCAATCGAGCTCGCGCCCGAGGCGGAAGAGAGCGATCATTGCGGCTCCTGCCGCGCCTGTCTCGATGCCTGTCCGACCCAGGCCTTTCCGGCACCCTATCGGCTCGATGCGCGGCGCTGCATCTCGTATCTGACGATCGAGCACAAGGGCCATATCGAGCGCGCCCTCAGGGCGCCGATCGGCAACCGCATCTATGGCTGCGACGATTGTCTCGCCGTCTGTCCCTGGAACAAATTCGCCCGCACGACGCGCGAGGCTGATTTCGCGCCGCGCGGCGAAGCGGCTTCGCCGGCGCTCGCCGCCCTGGCGGCGCTCGACGATGCGGCGTTTCGCGCGACATTCGCGGGCTCGCCGATCAAGCGCATCGGCCGCGACCGTTTCCTGCGCAACGTGCTGATCGCCATCGGCAACAGCGCGGCGCCGGAGCTGCTACCCGCATTGCGCCCGCATCTCGCCGATCCGTCGCCGCTGATCCGCGCCATGGCGGTCTGGGCGCTATCGCGCCTGGCGCCGCCGGATTCGTTCCGCCAGGACGCGGCGACGTTCCGCCCCGGCGAGAGCGATCCGGCGGTGCAAGAGGAATGGCGGGCGGGATCGCAAGAACCCTCTTCCTCCGGGAGAGGCACCCTTTAAGAACCCTCTCCCTTTGGGGGTTTTGCGCAGGTTATCGTCCAACATTGGAACGAGCGGCTGCTGCCGGATGCGCGCCGCTGATCATGAAATCAACGAACGAAGGATTTCGGCCATGGCATCGAAGTTTGGGCTCGCGACCGTGGCGGCATTTGCCTTTTGCGTGCTGCTAGCGACGCCTGCGCGGTCAGCGGAGCTGGTCGTGCTGTGCTCGAGGGCGCTGGAGCCGGTGCTTGCCGAGCTTGCGCCGGAATACGAGAAGGCGACCGGCGACAAGCTGGAAGTGATCTACGACTCCGCCGCGCCGCTGAAGGTCAGGATCGAGGGCGGGGCCGCATTCGACGTGACGATCCTGACGCCGGAGATGGTCGCCGACCTGTCGAAGGCGGGAAAGATCGTCCCCGGATCGGCGAAAACGCTGGCCAGGGCGAATATCGGGGTTGCCGTCCGCAAGGGCGCGGCCCGGCCCGATATCAGCACGCCGGAGGCGCTGAAGGCGGCCCTGCTGGGGACCCCGTCGCTCGCGTCGAGCGCCGCCGGACAGAGCCGGGTCGGGCTGCTGGCCGCGCTGGACAAGCTCGGCATCGCCGCCGAGGTGAACGCGAAGACGAAGATCATCTCTCAGGGTTCGACCGGCGCGGCGGTGATGCGCGGCGAGGCCGAGCTCGCCGTGCAGCTGATCCCGGAACTGCAGTCCGTGGCGGGCCTCGACGTAGTGGGCCCGTTCCCGGCCGCTCTGCAGAGCCCCGTGGTGCTGGCGGCAGGAATCGGCACGGCGGCGAAAGAGGCGGCGCGGGCGCAGGCTCTGATCGTCTTCCTCGCCTCGCCGGATCGGTCGGCGTTCATCCGCGCGAAGGGAATGGAGCCCGGATAAGGCCAGAAACGGCGCCTGCCCGACGCGCCGGGATTCTCACAACCGACCGCCGCATCACGACAACCCCGAGCGATAGCGTTGGAGGAAGCGGTATCGGTTGCCGTGCCATCTGCCAAGGATGTCGGCGGAGCGGGCATGGCGCGGCGTCGCTCTCGGACGCAAGGCATGGCTCTTCGCGGGATCCGACCACGGCGGCCGGCGATCCGGCGGTGCAAGAGGAATGGCGGGCGGGGCTCTAAGGCTTCAAGCACGTCATTGCGCTCCTCGCAATGACGGCCCCGTAGGGCGACACAGCACGCGACTTCGAGCGCTACGCTCGCACCGTCGCAGCCTTCATCCGCCTCGCCATGATCCGCCTTATGCTCAGGCGATTGACCAAGCCAACCCCGTCTTCTTGACTCATGACCCCTTGGATCGGCTCTAAAAAAGGGGCTCCTAATCGAGCAGCGCGATTTCGTCGTCCTGCCGCACCATTCCCTCCACGAGCACGGCGCCATAGACCCCAGCCTTGCCGTCGTGGTTGCGAGCGACCTTGCGCAAGATTTCGGGGGTCGGCTTCGCCGTATCGGGATCGAGCGTGATCATTTTGCAGCGCGGGTCGCGCTCGAGAATTGAGATCACCGCCTTCGATCCGATCCGCAGCGTCCGACCGACAAACCCGTCCTCGGCGAAGCCGGCGGCGGATCCAAGATCCATGTAGACGTTGGCGCGGAAGCGCCGCTTGTCGACGGCGCCGCCGAGCTCCTCGCCGAGTTGGCGGACGGTTTGGACCGAGAAGAGCGAGATCGGGCGGCAATCCGTCATCGCTCGTCCCGACCGCAACAGCGCAAGGGACGGCGCAGCGCCGATCCGCTCGCCAAGCCTGCGGATCAGCGCTGGGTCGTCGACCGCGAGCACCTCTCCAGAGGGCGTCTCGACATCGACGCCGAGATCCGCCGGATCGGCGTAGAGCGGTGTCAGGCCGGGAGCGAGGCTCTCCGCTTCGGTCAGATTGACGGGCATGGCCGCCTTGTTCGGATGTCGGAAGCGCGGATGATAAAGGATCATCTCCTCCTGCTCGCGCCCCGTCAGGAACGGGAAACCCATGGGGCTGGCCGAGCTCCTGATGGCGAAACCCGACATAGGCCTCCGCCAGCTCCTCGCCGCGCATGCTTTTGACCGGATAGCGCCAGAGGCTATCGACCCGTCCGACGAGACCCATCTCCCGAACCCCTTTGCCAATATTTCCAGCTATTCCACCCAGCTATTCCACGATGTCCCGCTTGGTGCTTTCGACGAACGCGAGCGCTTCGGCCCGTTCTTTGGGGGGAACTTGGAAGTTGTCCAAGGTGGCCTCGAGATGACCGATGAATGCTTTCCAGTCGCCCTCGCTGATGCCCATGCCTCGGTGAGCCGTTTTCATGTCACGACCCACGTAATAGAGCTTGCCGCCGGCCGAAGCGCACAGGAAGTCGATGAGCAACTGCCTCTCGCGGCGCACGCCGTCTTCGCCGCGGTTCTTCCAGAACCGCCAGAGTGCGGGGTCCGAGGTCAGTCGCGGCAGCAAATTGTCCACCACGGCCACCATCGCGTCGTATCCGCCGAGGCGTCCATAGAGCGTGTCGGACATCTGGTGTCTTCCTCGCCGGTGGGACGGTCCGCCTCAACGGCGAGATCGTGGTTGCGGCTGAGATCCTCGGAGCATACCCCAGAAGGAGCTGGATTTCACGCCCGCCGTTGGGCGGGCGAATGGCGGGCGGGG
>WNFM01302200.1_pt1 | contig 26260 bp, 22 predicted proteins | sample 5400271 | NCBI WGS metagenome assembly WNFM01 (sample SAMN13153352, study PRJNA577476) | soil metagenome | isolation source: 60 cm saprolite on Douglas fir-dominated hillslope | place: USA:California | collected 2013-09-17 | reverse complement strand
CGCAAGATCAGTTCTAATGTTGCAACGCAGCATACATTAGCGTCCATTGAAGCCGGGAAACATGGCAAGAGATAGAGATCAGCCAGAGAGTGCGCCCTTCATTGACCGCAGGCGGGTGCTGCAGGGGGCGATTGCGGCCGCGTTGCCGCTGAGCCTGCTGTCCTGCGCACAGGAACCGAAGCGCAAGGCGCTCGTCGTCGGCGGACTGCCCGTGACCTGCAACCTCACCCTGCCGATCGCCTGTGTCGCCAGGGCCGCCTCCAACACGGCCAAACAAGCCGCCGGCCCGCAATTCGCCTACGAATACAGCAAGTACAGCGGCTGGCCCGAGCTGAAGGAATCGCTGATGGCCGGGCGCGTCCAGGCCGCCTTCATGCTGGCGCCCCTGGTGATGGATCTCGCGGACAGGAAGATACCGATCAAGATCGTGTCCCTGGGGCATCGCTCGGGCGCGGTGATCATGGTTCGGACCGAGTCCCCCTACCAGCATTTCAGCGAACTGCGGGGCAAACGCATCGCCATTCCCAGCCGGTTCGCCGTCGATTTCCTGTTCCTGAGAAAAATGCTGGCGAAGGAAGGCATGACGCCGAAGGACGTCCAGGTGGTGGAGATGGCGCCCCCCGACATGCCCGCTGCGCTCTACGCCAATGCGGTGGACGCCTACTGCACCGGCGAGCCTTTCGGCGCAGCCGCTGAGCGCGCAGGTTACGCGCGCACCCTGCGCATGACGCGCGACGAGTGGCGCAACTACATCTGCTGCGTGCTGACGGTGCGGGAGGAGCTCATCGCCGAAAACGCGCCACTGGTGCAGGATCTCGTGAACCATGTGCTGGGGGCGGGCTTGTGGCTCGACGCACGCCAGGAGAATCGCAACAAGGCCGTGGCGATCGCCGCCGGCAAGCGCTACTTCAACCAGGATCCCAACATCATCCAGTTCGTCATGGAGCATCCGACGGACCGGGTCACCTACGGGGACTTGCGCATGATCCGGGCGGAATTCGAGGAGTTGATGGAGCTGTCGCTCGAAGCGGGCACCATCCAGCACCCGATTGCCTATGAGACCTACGTGGATGAGCGCTTTGCGAGGCTCGCCCGGCCGGCCGCGATTCCACTCTGATGCGGAGGAATGCGCTCTTGCCGGCTCTCGCGTTGCTGCCGCTGCTGTCCTGCGCGGTCGCTTCGGCCGATGAAGCCGCCCTGCTCGCCGGCGTGTTCAGTCCGTCGCGGCTCGCGCCGGAGTTCTCCTTGCAGGGCTCCGACGGCACTGCCTTGAGCCTCGGTCGCTACCGCGGCAAGGTGGTGTTGCTGGCCTTCGGCTACACCGCCTGCACCGAGGTGTGTCCCATCACCCTCAGCGTCCTGGCCCTGGCTCATAGAAGACTTAACACGCTGGCTGGCGAGGTGCAGGTCGTTTACATCACGGTGGACCCTGAAAGAGACAACGCGGAACGCATGCGAAAGTATCTGGCCGCCTTCGACCCGAGCTTTGTCGGTGGCACCGGCACGAGCGAGCAGCTGGCGGCGGTGCGCCGGGACTACGGCATCTCGCTGGGCAAGAAGGTGGCCGTTCCGGGCGGATACGCCCTGAGCCATTCCTCATTCATTTATATGATCGATCGGGGGGGAGCGCTGCGGGCGCTGATGCCCTTTGGCCACAGCGCCGAGGATTTCGTGCATGATGTTCGGCTGTTGTTGAAGAAGTAGGCCTTTGCATACCGCAAACGCACAGCAAGCAGGCTATGAGGTACCGTCGTTGGCTGGGGATGTCAGTGGTCACCATCGTCCTGGGGACGGCGGCCTGGGCGGCCCTGACCCCCATCAGGACCGCCTCGCGGGACGTGCTATTCGAGATTCCGCAGGGAACCTGGGCGCGCCGCATGGCGGGAAATAAGATAGAAATCCTCCCGTCCAGGATTCGCCTGACGCTGGGCCTTCGGGATATCCTCGTCCTGAAGAACCGCGATGACGTACCGCAGGTGTTCGGGCCGACCCTGATGATGCCGGGCCAGAGTTTCAGGCTACCCTTTGCGGTCGCATCCGACTATCAATTTGCGTGTACGGCCCATGCCAGCGGGCAGATGACGATCATCGTCGAGCCGAAACCTGAGTCCGCCTGGGCGCGGCTCTGGTGGCGGGTGCGGGAACTCCTGGGAGCAGTGGGTTAGTCATGAGAAGAATGGCCACTTCGACACTCAGGAAGGTGCTTCCCTCGGTCACCGTCATCGCGTTGCTGATTGCCCTCTGGTGGCTGGTGATCGATCTGACCCGGAGCGCTATTTTCCCCACGCCCTGGCAGGTTGTGCAGGGCACGCTGGAGCTGATCCGGGACGGCACCCTGTGGGAGCACATCGGCGCCTCGCTGATGCGGGTCGGCACGGGCTTCGGGCTTGCCGTCCTTTTTGCGGTGCCCCTGGGACTGTGGATGGGATGGGTGAAGGGCGCGTTTTCAACCTTCAACCCCATTTTCCAGATCCTGCGGCCGATTTCCCCGATCGCCTGGATTCCGATCGCCATCCTCTGGTTCGGCGTCGGCAACGCCTCGCCGATATTTCTCATCTTCATATCGTCCGTATTCCCCATGGTGGTGCAAACGACCGCGGGCGTGCACACCATCGAGCGGCGGTACCTGCGGGCGGCGGAGAATTTCGGCGTCTCCCGCTACACGCTGTTTCGCCGGGTTATCATTCCCGCGGTGCTGCCGCAGATCATCGTGGGCATGCGCATCGGCCTGGGCGTGGCCTGGCTCGTGGTGGTGGCAGCCGAAATGATTGCACTCCGCTCCGGACTCGGATATCTGATCATCGACTCGCGCAATGCCGGCAACCGCTACGATCTGGTCATCAGCGGCATGGTGATCATCGGCCTGATCGGCCTGTCACTCGACGGCGCCATGCGGCTGCTGGAGGGACTCAAGATCGTCAGGTGGCGCTATGCCCGCTAAAATTGCCGTCAAGGGCCTGAAGAAAGGCTTCATCACGGACCAGGGGTCCCTTCCGGTCGTCAACGGGGTCAGTTTTGACGTCGCCGACGGCGAGTTCGTCGCCTTCGTGGGCCCTTCCGGCTGCGGCAAGACGACGCTGATGAACGTCATCGCCGGCTTCGACCCCCCGGACGAGGGCTCGGTGAAGGTCGACGGCGCGTCCGGGAGCGGTCCAAGCGCCAAGGGCATTCTGATTTCTCAGCACGGCTCGGTATTCCCATGGCTGACGGTGCAGCAGAACCTGATGTTCGGGCTCAATGGCCACGCCCCCAGCAACAAGGAACAGCTGGCGGACCACTATGCCGACCTGGTCGGCCTGAAGGGCTTCGAGATGAGCTACCCGCACGAGCTCTCGGGCGGCATGCTCAAGCGGGCGGAGCTCGCGCGCGCGCTGGTGGTGAAGCCGGAAATTCTGTACATGGATGAGCCGTTCTCGGCGCTGGACGCGCTGCTGAGCCTGCGCATGCGCAAGGAATTGCTGCGGATTCTGGCGGAGGAACGCCATACCGTGGTGCTCATCACCCACGACGTGGAAGAAGCGATACACCTCGCCGACCGGATTTTCGTATTGTCGGCTCGTCCGGCCCAGATCAAGACGACGTTCGAGGTGCCCTTCGAGCATCCGCGCAGGCTGTCGAGCCCCGAAGCACAGGAACTCAAGGAAGCCATCCTGCGCGAGCTGGGTGCCTAGAGCGCCGACGCCGCGCGGGGCGAGCATGGGCGGCGGGGGGATCCCATGATTCGGCGAGTGTTGATCGTATCGGCCCTGCTCGTGGTCGCCGTCGCGGCCATTCTGGCCGTCAATACGTGGCGCCATTCCTCGCAGCAGATCGCCGTGCGCCCCGCCATTACGGTGGCTGTCGATAGCCCGGCCGCCTCGGCACGGCTCGCCGCAGCGATTCGATTCCGGACCATCTCGTTCGAGAACCCTTCCGCCGAGACTCAGGCGCAGCTGCTGGGATTTCGGGCCTACCTCGAAGGCGCGTTCCCCCACCTGCACGCGGCCCTGCGACGCGAAATCGTCAATGGCTACAGTCTGCTTTTTACCTGGCCGGGTGAGGATCAGGCGGCGAAACCGATCCTGTTGATGGCTCATCAGGATGTCGTGCCGGTGGCGCCGGGAACGGAAAAAGACTGGCACGCCGATCCCTACTCCGGCGAGATCCGCGACGGGTTTATCTGGGGTCGCGGCAGCTGGGACGACAAGGGCAACATGATGGCCATCCTCGAAGCGGTCGAGTCGCTCGCCACCGCAGGCTTCAAACCGCGACGCACGATTTACCTGGCCTTCGGGCACGACGAGGAGAACGGTGGGGCCGAAGGCGCCAGCAGGATTGCCAGCCTGCTGTCTGATCGGGGCGTGCACTGTGAATTCGCCCTGGATGAGGGGCTGCTCATCGCCGAGGGGCTGTTGCCCGGACTCAGGGCACCCGCGGCGCTGATCGGCATCGCGGAAAAAGGCTCGGTGACCCTGCGCTTGACCGCCCATGCCCCTGCCGGCCATGCCTCGATGCCCCCGACGCGCTCCGCTATCGGCGCTCTCGCGGCTGCGATTGAGCGCGTTCAGGCCGCACCCATGCCAGCCGCGATCGCCGGGGTCACGGCCCAGATGTTTGACGCCGTCGCGCCTGAACTCACCGGATTCAATCGGGTGGCCATGTCGAATCTCTGGCTGTTCGGGCCACTGGTGCGCAGGCAACTGGAAGGGAGCCCGTCCACCAACGCCGTGATTCGGACCACCGCGGCGGTTACGGTGATCCATGGCGGGGAGAAGGACAACGTGCTGCCGGGCCGCGCGGAGGCCCTGATCAACTTCCGCCTGCTGCCCGGTGACACGGCGGCGAACGTGCTCGACCACGTGCGGCGCGTCGTGCACGACGACGAGATCGACATAGCGCCCGCCTATCCGGCCGACGAGCCTTCGCCCGTCTCCTCGGTGACCTCGGCTTCCTACCAGGTGATTGAGCGAACGATCAGGGAAGTCTTGCCGGGAACCGTTGTGGCGCCGGGGCTGATGATTGCCGCCACGGATTCCCGCCATATGACGGCGGTCGCGGACGATATCTACCGTTTCTCACCGGTGCGGGCGCGGAGCACAGACCTGGCCCGCTTTCACGGCACCGATGAACGGATGGCGGTCTCCAACTACGTGGAACTCATCCGCTTCTACGGCGCGCTGCTTCAGAATGCGGCCGGGGGACATTGAGGCGTACAGCACTCAGGCGCCGCTGCGAACCGGGGCCGATCGGCAGGCGCGGCCACGCGCCGAGGGTTTTCTGGCCGCGGTCCGGCGCTGAGCCTGCCCACCGCCGGCTGCAGATGGATCTGCACCTAACGCTCGGCGAGGGTATGCAGGCGGCCCAGTGTCTCCGCGGCGATGGGCTGCAGCCGCGGCCGGTTCCATCAGCAACCGCAGGTTGAAGATTTCAGCCCACTCGCTCGCGGCCAGCGGCCGCACCTGGAAGCCGCGGTTGGGAAAAATATTGACCAGGCCTTCAGAGTGCAGGCGCACCAGCGTTTCGCGCACCGGAATCTTGCTGGTACCGAATTCGGCCGCCGGCGCGTCCAGTCGCAGCGCGGCGCCTGGCGCGTAGGCACCGGCCAGTATGCGGCCGCACACGGTCCCGTTGGACGGTCTGTGAGAGACATCACTATGGAATCCGGACGCAAATCGGCTAAGCTGGTGTCCAGCATGGAGAGCCGGTTCGCCGTGATGCGTCGAGGCCTGCAGTTTTGCCTTCTCGCGCTGAGCCTGATGGTATTGGCGCCGGTGACCCTTGCCTGCGATTCGGCGACTCCGAACAGCGATTGCTGTCACACGGGCTCACCGGCACCCTGCGATGCCTACCACGGCTCAGGGCTGGCTGCATCGGCTCCATGGTCCTGCTGTGCCGCGGTGCCGGCGCCGGCGCCCGCCAGCAATGTCGTGTCGGTGCGCCCGCGCAACGTCACGACTCCTTTTGGTACGCCCGACCTTTTGGCGGTATCCACATCGTTGGCACGGATAGCGGGCGCCCGGCCACCCGATCCGGCGGCATCGCCGAAGACGCGGCGATTGGCGTTGAATCCCCAACCGATCTTCCTGCTCACACGCCGACTGCGCTTGTAGCGCCTCCCCTCGCTGACCCTGATCTTCGGGTCGGCCACTCTCACGCGAACTCATGATTCCGGCTCATTGGCCGGGAGTCGTCCGTCGGAGGCGTTTGTCTCAAGGCAGCACGTATGTCAGTTCCCCATTGCAGCTGTTGTGTGTCGTGGTTTTTGTTGATCGGCGCTGGCGCGGCCGGCGCCGCCGATAATCCGCTCACGCTCGATAAAGCCGTCGGCATCGCCATCGAGGCGGCACCTCAACTCCGGGCGCAGCGGGCCGCGATGGACGGCGCGCAGGCGGCTGTCGTGAGCGCCGGCCGGTTGCCCGATCCGGCGCTCGTCGCCGGCGTCGAAAATCTCCCCTCCAATGGCATCGAGGCCTGGTCCTTCGATCGCGATTTCATGACGATGCGCAAGATCGGCGTGATGCAGAGTTTTCCGAGCGGCCGCCGCCGGCGCTCGGAACGGGAGTCCTCGCAGGCCAGGGCCGCCGCCGCCGAACTGCAGGCCACCCGGAGCCAGCTGGAGGTGTCGCAGTCCACCGCGCAGGCCTGGGTATCCCTGTACGTCGCCCAGGTCGCCGTGGAACAACTGCAGGCACTCAAGCCTGCCTTGGCGCTGCAAGTCGAGTTGGCGCGCGCCGCGGTGGCGAGTGGCGGAGCCCAGGCGAGCGACTCACTGGGTGCCCAGGCAGAGGCCGTCAAACTCGATGATCGCCTGCTCGAGGCGAACCGGGAGGTGGCGGCTGCGCAGGCGGAGCTGACCCGATGGATTGGAAAAGAGGCCGATCAACCGCTGGCGTCGCCGCCATCATTTAACGAGCTCCCCGGCAGCGCCACCGGCTTGCTCTCCTCCCTGCATCATCACGCCGCGCTGCTGGCCTTCGACGCCAGGATTGCAGTGGCCAAGAGCGAGGTTGAAGTGGCGCGCGCGTCCAGACGGCCGGACTGGAGCGCCGAGCTCGACTACGCCCGGCGAGGGCCCGGCTTTTCCGACATGGTCTCGCTGCAGTTTCAAGTCTCGCTGCCGCTGTTCCCTGGCACCCGCCAGGACCCCGCCATTGAAGCCAAGGCTGCTGCAGTCAGGCAGCTCGAAGCCGACCGGGATACCGAGCTGCGGATGCACGCGGCGGAGATTGCAACGACCCTGAGCGACTGGCAGAGCGCGAGAGATCGCATCGAGCTGTACGAGCACGAGCGCCTGCCACTCGCGCGCCAGCGTTCTGAACTCGCCCTCGCCGGACTGCGGGCGGGGCGCATGGACCTGCGGCAGGCACTGAGCGTTATAAGCGATCAGGTAGAAGTTGAACTCACCTACCTCGATCTGCTTAAGGCAATCGGACGTGCCTGGGCATACCTGCACTTCCTACCGGCTCAAGGAGAGCCCCAATGAGGCCCGCCAGGTGGAGTTTAGTCGCGATTGCCGCTGCACTGATCGGGGTCGTGGCCGGTTATGGCTGGGCGAGGCGCGGCGCGCAAGCCCCAGTCCCGGGTGCGGCGTCTTCCACGTTGATGGCGATGGAGCCAACCCGGACTCCACGCACGGTACTTTATTACCAGGACCCGATGCGCCCGGGGGTGAAGTTCGATAAACCGGGCAAGTCGCCGTACATGGACATGGACCTCGTGCCAGTCTTTGCCGATGACGGGGCGGACGCGGGCGGCATCGCCGTCAGCGCCAGCGCCAGGCAAAGCCTTGGTATCCGCATCGGACACGTAGAGAGCGCCGCCATCGCGCCGCGCGCCACGGCCGTGGGCAGCGTGACCTACGACGAGCACGAGATTGCGCTCGTGCAGGCGCGAGTCGGCGGTTACGTGACTCATCTGCACGTGCGAGCCGTACTGGATCGCGTGCATCGAAGTCAGGCTCTGGTCGACATCACCTCACCGGCGTGGATCGAAGCCGAAGGCGAATATCTCGCGCTGTTGCGCTCGGATTCCCCGAGCAATGCATCGCTGCAAGAGGCGACCCGCCAGCGGCTCGTGGTACTGGGTATTCCCGAAGATGCGATTCTCGGGCTGGAGAGAACCCGCTCGGTGCCACCGAGCACCACCCTGCTGGCCCCTATCGATGGGGTTGTCACCGAATTGGGCCTGCGCGAGGGCGCGACCTTCGAGCCAGGCGCGCTGCTGTTCCGGCTCAACGGCACGGCGACCGTGTGGGTCAACGCGCAACTGCCGGAGTCGGTGGCGCGCATGGTGAAACCGGGCTCGATTGCGGAGACGCGCGCCACGGCGCGACCGGGGGCGGTATTCAAGGGCCGCGTGGAATCCATACTGCCGCAGATAGATCCGGTTACTCGCACCCTGGGCGTACGCGTCGCCATCGATAACTCCGCGGGCCAACTGAGCCCAGGAATGTTCGTGCAGACCACATTGACGGGCGCTGCGCGGGAGCCACATCTATGGGTATCGAGCGAGGCCGTGATCGCAACCGGCGAGCGCAGCGTCGTCATACGGGTCCGCGACGATGGAAGATTCGACGCCGGGCGCCGAGGCCTAGGGCAAGACGGCGATCCTCGCCGGACTCGCCGAGGGCCAGGCCATCGTGCTCTCGGGGCAGTTTCTGATCGCCTCGGAAGCGAGCCTCAAATCCACGATTAATCGCCTCACGCCTGCGTCGAGCCTGATACCGGGACCAGGACGATGATCAGGCGTCTGATCCGCGGCTCGATCGCCAACCGCGGCCTGGTGCTGCTGGGCACCGCGATATTGGCTGGCTGGGGATTGTGGGCCATGTTCCGCACGCCGCTCGACGCCATTCCTGACCTGTCCGACGTGCAAGTCATCGTCCGCACCACTCTTCCGGGCCAGGCACCCCAGATCGTCGAGAACCAGGTGACCTACCCGCTGGCCACCACCATGCTCTCCGTCCCGGGCGCGAAGACGGTGCGCGGCTACTCGATGTTCGGCGACTCCTTCGTCTACGTCCTGTTCGAAGACGGCACCGACCCCTACTGGGCCCGCTCGCGCGTGCTTGAATACCTCAATCAGGTGCAATCGCGCCTGCCCGCCCAGGCCCGCGCCTCACTCGGCCCGGATGCCACGGGCGTGGGCTGGGTATACGAATACGCGCTGGTGGATCGGAGCGGAACGCTCGACCTGTCGCAGCTGCGCGCGCTGCAGGACTGGTTCCTGAAGTATGAGCTGAAGTCCGTGCCCAATGTCGCGGAGGTCGCCTCAATCGGCGGCACGGTGCGCCAGTACCAGATTCTGCTTGATCCTGACCGGATGCGCGCGCTCAACATTACGCACGGCAGGGTGATCGAAGCGGTACAGAGGGCCAATCAGGAGACTGGAGGCTCCGTCCTGGAACTGGGAGAAGCCGAGTACATGGTGCGCGCTTCGGGCTACCTGCAATCGCTCGAGGACTTCCGCCGGATTCCACTGGCCACGACGGCTGGCGGCGTTGCCGTGCAGCTGGGCGATGTGGCACACATCCAGGTCGGACCGGAGATGCGTCGCGGCATCACCGAGCTCAACGGTGACGGTGAAGTGGCCGGCGGCGTGATCATCATGCGCTCCGGGAAAAACGCGCTGGCGACGATTGACGCGGTCAAGGCGAAGCTGGCGCAGCTTAAGGCCAGCCTCCCCCGGGGCGTCGAGATCGTCCCGACCTACGACCGGTCGAATCTGATCAGGCGGGCGGTGGACAATCTCAGGGGCAAGCTGATTGAAGAGTTCGTCATCGTCGCGCTCGTATGCGTGTTGTTCTTGTTCCACCTGCGATCCGCCTTCGTCGCCATTGTCTCGCTGCCGCTCGGTATCCTGATGGCGTTCATCGTGATGCACTATCAGGGGGTGAACGCCAACATCATGTCGCTCGGCGGCATCGCGATCGCCATCGGCGCCATGGTGGACGCCGCGGTCGTGATGATCGAGAACGCGCACAAATATATTGAGATCTGGTATCACGCGCACCCGAACGAGGAACTCGCGGGAGCCGAACGGTGGCGAGTGGTGGGCGACGCGGCTGCCCAGGTCGGCCCCGCCCTGTTCACTTCGCTCCTGATCATCACGTTCTCATTCATCCCCGTCTTCACGCTGGAGGCCCAGGAGGGGCGGCTATTCTCGCCGCTCGCGTACACCAAGACCTATGCGATGGCTGCCGCGGCGGGACTCGCGGTCACCCTGATACCGGTGCTCATGGGTTACCTGGTCCGCGGCCGGATACCCATAGAGCTCAGCAACCCGATCAACCGCACGCTCCTGGCTCTGTACCGCCCGCTGCTGAATCGCGTACTGGCCTTCCCCAGAATCACACTGGCCATCGCCCTCCTGGTCCTCGCGGCCACTGCCTTTCCGCTGCTACGCCTTGGCGGCGAGTTCATGCCCCCGCTGGACGAGGGTGACCTGCTGTACATGCCCTCGGCGCTTCCTGGCATCTCGGCGGGCAAGGTGGGCGAGCTGCTGCAACAGACGGACCGCCTCATCAAGACCGTACCGGAGGTCGCCACCGTGTTTGGGAAGGTCGGACGCGCAGAGACGGCGACGGACCCTGCGCCACTCGAGATGTTCGAGACCACGATCCAGTTCAAGCCACGCGATCAGTGGCGGCCCGGAATGACGCCTGACCGGCTCGTGCAGGAGCTGGACAGCGTCGTGCATTTGCCGGGACTGTCGAACATCTGGGTGCCGCCGATCCGCAACCGCATCGACATGCTCGCCACTGGCATCAAGAGCCCGGTAGGCGTCAAGGTTTCGGGCGCCGAGCTGGCAGTAGTGGACCGGATTGCCGCGGCGGTGGAACGCGCCGTCAAGCAGGTACCGGGCGTCACCTCTGCCTTTGCCGAACGCCTGACCGGTGGGCGCTACATCGACGTGCAGATCGATCGCGACGCCGCTGCGCGCTTTGGCCTCAACATCGCGGATGTGCAGGGCATCGTCTCGGCAGCCATCGGCGGTGACACCGTCGGCGAGACGGTCGAGGGCCTGCAGCGCTTTCCGATCAATGTACGTTACCCGCGGGAGCTGCGCGACTCGGTCCAGAAGTTGCGCGACCTCCCCATGCTCACCGAGCGCGGCGCGCAGATTCGCCTGGGTGACGTTGCAGTAATCCGTCTCAGTGACGGCCCGCCGATGCTCAAGAGCGAGAACGCGCGGCTGACCGGCTGGGTCTACATCGACCTGCACGGGCGCGCGCTGAGTGGGGCGGTTCGCGACATGCAGCGGGCTGTGGCGCGCCAGATCACGCTGCCACCGGGCTATTCACTGTCCTGGTCGGGGCAGTTCGAGTTTCTCGAGCGCGCCGTTGCAAAACTCAAGGCCGTCGTGCCCGCGACACTGCTGATCATACTCGTGCTGCTGTATCTGAATTTCAGGCGTTTCGACGAAGCACTGCTGATCATGGCCACGCTGCCCTTCGCGATGGTAGGCGGCTTCTGGTTCATCTATCTGCTCGGCTACAACTTGTCGGTCGCTGCAGCGGTTGGCTTCATTGCCCTCGGGGGTGTGGCGGCGGAAATCGGCGTGGTGATGCTCGTCTACGTCAATCAGGCGGTGTCCACCCGCGCAGGCGAAGGACGTCTGCGCGGCGAAGGCGATCTGATCGAGGCGATTACGGAAGGCGCGGCGTTGCGAGTGCGCCCGATCGCCATGACCGTCGCGGTGATCATCGCCGGCCTGTTACCTGTGATGTGGGGCAGCGGCACCGGCTCGGAGATCATGCGGCGAATCGCCGCTCCGATGATCGGCGGCATGGTCACCGCCACGCTCCTGTCGATGTTCGTCGTGCCCGCCGTCTATCTGCTGATCCGCCGGCGCGGAGGAAGTGCGGTTGTTACCCACTCCCCGGCTGACGCGAACGCCGCTCAACCGTGCACCCCCGGCCGGTAGACGCGCAACGCTCGCGGTCCGCTGCCGCCGAACCTCCATCGTCGCCGGCAGCGTAGCCGGTGGCAAGCAGGTCGCGTCATCGCACGGCGGAGTGGCATTGAAGGAGAGCGTTTGCAAAAATGGCGCCCCGGGCAGAGCCAGGCCGGCGACCTGACGCCTGGGAGCGGTTCGCGAGGCCACAGGAGGTCCCATGTCCGAGAAGCCAGGACTGCTCGACAAGGCGCGCATCGTGGCCGCGCCCGGCTTCAGCCGCTGGCTGATCCCGCCGGCAGCGCTCGCGATCCACCTGTGCATCGGCATGGCCTACGGTTTTTCGGTGTTCTGGCTGCCGCTCGCGCACGCGGTCGGCGCCGCGCAGGGCCTCGACAAGGTGCTCGCCTGCCCGGCCGGCACCAGCGTACTGACTGTGCTAACCACAACGGCCTGCGACTGGCCCGTGTCGATGCTGGGCTGGACCTACACTCTATTCTTCGTCTTCCTGGGCTCGTCCGCCGCCCTGTTCGGCCACTGGCTGGAGACCGCCGGCCCGCGCAAGGCCGGCGTGGTCGCCGCGTGCTGCTGGGCCGGTGGGCTCGCGCTCGCCGCGGTCGGCGTGCAGGCCCATCAGTTGTGGCTCCTCTGGCTGGGCGCCGGCGTGATCGGCGGCATCGGCCTGGGCCTGGGCTACATCTCGCCGGTTTCGACGCTGGTCAAGTGGTTCCCGGACCGGCGTGGCATGGCCACCGGCATGGCGATCATGGGTTTCGGCGGCGGTGCGATGATCGGGTCGCCCCTCGCCGACCTGCTCATGAAGCACTTCGCGGGGCCGGCTGGCGCTGGCGTGTGGCAATGCTTTCTGGTGCTGGCGGCGTTGTACTTCGTGGCGATGATGCTCGGTGCCTTGGGCTACCGCGTGCCGCCGGCCGGGTGGGTCCCGCCGGGGTGGACGCCGCCGGTGCCCGATGCGCACCGGCTTTCCACCGCCTACCACGTGCATGTGGACCGGGCGATCACGACACCGCAGTTCTGGCTGCTGTGGGGTGTGCTGTGCCTGAATGTCAGCGCCGGCATCGGAGTGCTCGGCATGGCCTCCCCGATGCTGCAGGAAGTCTTTGGCGGCCGCCTGCTCGGCGGCAGTGAGCCGCTCGCGGCACTCGGCCCCGACGCCAAGGCGCAGGTGGCTACCATCGGCGCCGCGTTCGCAGGTCTGCTCTCGCTTTTCAACATTGCCGGGCGCATCTTCTGGGCATCGCTTTCGGACTACATCGGCCGCCGCCGCACCTACCATGCGTTCTTCCTGCTGGGCATTGCGCTCTATGCATCCGCCCCGCTTGCCGGCGCTGGCGGCCACGTGGCGCTGTTCGTGCTGATCTTCGCGTCGATCCTGACCATGTACGGTGGCGGCTTCGCCACCATCCCGGCTTACCTGGCCGACCTGTTCGGCACCCAGCACGTGGGCGCGATCCACGGCCGGATCCTCACCGCCTGGTCGGTGGCGGGTATTCTCGGTCCCGTCGTGGTGAACTACATCCGCGAGGCACAGCTCGCCCACGGCGTGGCGCCGGACCGGGTGTACAACATAACGATGTACATCCTGGCGGCCTTCCTTGCCGGTGGGCTGCTGTGCAATGTTCTGGTGCGGCCGGTGGCACCCGGGAAGTTCATGAGCGAGGCGGAGCTGGCGCGCGAGCGCGTGCTGGCGCACGACAGCGCGCAACACACGCCGCTCACCCCGGGTCATCCGAGCGCGCCGACGCCGCGCTGGCTCGTGGCGTGCGCATGGATTGCGATCGCCATCGCGCTGGGCTGGGGCGTGTGGCGCACGGTGGTGAAGTCGCTGGCGCTGTTCGGCTGATTGGCGTGAATCCGCGCGGAGCGGTGCTGGAGTGACTGTGCCGGCCATTGCGCGGCGGCCGCGATATCCGCGTCGATCGCATGCGAGCATATGTCGTGTTGCACGCGCCCCTGTCTGACGGCACAGACACGTGGCGCTCAATTGCTTCGACGACTAGGCTCCCGAGCGCTGACTGACCGAGTCACGCGGGAGGTTCTTATGAGACGTCTAACCATTCTGCCCTTTCTGGCCGCACTCGCCGCTGCCGCGGTCGCGGTCCCTACACTTGCCGGAGGGATAAACCTCAGCGGCCCCCATTACAACCTCAATATCATCGGCGTGGAACATCCGAAGAGCGCTTCGATGACCTTTTGGGATCGGCATACGATTTTCGTGGGCCTTGGTGCCAAGGGATCCTCGGTCGACAGCAAGATCTACTTAACTCCAGGCCCGTTTGCAGTTTGCGATGGCAACGCGTTCGATGCGGCCCACGCCTGCGATGGGACGACCGTTGCACAGCAAGGCGCCGTATTTCAACTTCCTTGCGACACGGCCGTGCCTACCGCCACCGGATGCGCGGAAGGCACGTATTCGGCGGCCTATACGATCTGGGCACGCGCACTGGGCAAGCCTGGTGGTACGGCAACCGTAACGACGTGCGCCTATGACGATACCGGTGCGCTCGTGTGCTCCACGGACAACTCCGTGCTGTCGCGCGCCAAGGGTAAATCCAATTTTTACGACGTCACCACGGCGCTCACCACGGTCAACGCCTGCTTCGATATAGCCGGAGTCGTCACCTGCGAAACCGTCAGCCTCTTTAGCCCCTTACTCCAGGATTTCTTCTGGCAATATTCCAATTCCGGCCTGCGTCTCCTGCAACTTCGGTTCTATCCCTAACAGATCGCAGCGCGTCACGCACAAGGGGCCGGCCTCCGGCCCCTTTTCATTGATGAAGGCTGCACACATGCGCCCCCGCTGCCCGACGCTGATCGCGGTGCTGGTCGCCGCGTATCCGGTTTGCGCGTGGGCGCACACCGACTCGCCACTGCCGCGCGGCAAAGTCCTGGATGAGACCTACGACTTCGGCTCGGTCAAGCAAGGCAGTCTGGTCACCCACACCTTCGCGATCAGTAATACCGGCGCGGCGCGGCTGCGAGTTGCCGGCGTAACGCTATCAATGAGCGGCATGAAGGTACGAGTGACTCCGGCGGATCTGCCTGCCGCCGGCGTCGGGATCGTGGCGCTTGAATTGAGCACAGAAACTCTGGCTGGCAAGATTGACGGGGAGGCACAGATTCACTGGAACGATCCAACCCAGCCCGTGGTCAGCCTGAAGGTCAAGGGCATGGTCATTCCGCCCATTACCATCGAGCCAATTCCCGCGATCTTCATCAGCACATACTCTGACGAGCCGGCCGAGCGCTCCCTGACGGTCAAGAACAACGAGGCACGGCCCATTGCGATCACCACGGTGGAGCATTCGCAGCGTCTGGCGGTCTCCGTCGCGAATGTTGAGGCCGGCAGACTGTTCGTGGTGACCGCACGTTCTGAAAAAGGCACGCCGGTGGGGCGCTACGAGGAATCCCTGACTCTCGTGACCGACAAGCCGGGCGAGAATCGGATTGAGCTTCCCGTGCATTTGTGGGTCAAGCCGGATCTCTACGCGAACCCGGAGGCCATCGACTTTGGCAACGTCCGTATCGAGGAACTCGGGCACACGGGTGTTGACCCTCTCCTGACGCAGACCTTTTTTGTCAAGCGCCGCGGTGGCAGCTTCGAGATCACTTCGATCGATTGCGACTCCGGGGCGGTCCTCATTGAACGCTCGCCCAAGGGGTCCAGCGACAGCTTCCAGATCGATGTGCGTCTCAATCACGAAGCGCTGAGTCCGGGTAACATTACTGGCAGGATCCGGGTGACGACCACCGATTCGCGCTACCCCGAAATCGTGATACCGCTGACCGGCACGATCAACTGAGCCCCTCAGGTCGCGCGGACTTCCCGGATCGCCCGCGACCGGCGGTCCGTTGAAAGATCCGATGCGGCCCCGTCGTGCGATGGCCCACCGCCATAGTCGCCACTTGGACGACCCGCCCCGACCCGCCGCACAAAAAGGCGGACACGCCGGTCAACGGACAGACTTTGGCACATCCGCCGCAGGACCGGACCCATTCTGAGCAAGGCCACGATCCAAGGGCGCCCCGACTCCAGCTGGACGCGCTGCCCTTTTACCCCAAAGCAGGAAGTGCGTGTAGCATCCGAGCGGCACCGCCCAAAACCACAGCGAGGGTCTCCGATGGAAGTGGTACCGCCTGCAGCTCACGCGCGCATTCTCAGGGCAATCCGCGGCGCGCAAGCGGACGTCGTGGCACTGCGCAAAGCGACACAGGTCAAGGCCGGCTACATGGGCTTCGATTTGGTCGAAACAACCCTGGCGGGCTGCCACGCGGCGATCTCCGGCGAGCAGGATCGGGCACGCGTCGTCACAATGCTAAAGACTGCAGCCCGGGCGACGGCGCTGCTCGGCGGCGGCGACGTCGCACCCGCTGTCGAGCGCACGCACAAGAAGCTCCAGGCCATCCTGCAGGAACTCGAAGCGAAGGATTCAAGGGACGGGTGATGGAAGGCCGCTCGCCGTGGATCGCCTTCCGCGCCGCTTAATGGCCTGGGGGCACCTGCTGTACCGGTGGTGATTTCTTGAACATCTTCACCTCCGCCGACCCGACAATGAGCAGCTTATTGCCCAATCGGGCGCCAGTCCGCTCATTCTCCACCCATATGGCGCTGTGATCGGCGGCCAGTTCCCCTTTCACCACATAGGTTTCGCCCGCCTCGGGCGAGAGCACGACCTCCCCCTCGATCTGGAATGCGTGGCCCGCCATTTCCAGAATGGGTGCGGCAAAGTAGGTCCGTCCGTGCAATTGATATCTGGCCTCCTTGGCCGGCACAGACCGTTCATAGGCACGCGGCGACAAGACCATGCCGTGACCATAGTTCAGATCAAAGGTCTCATCGAAGGCGTTTCTAACGCCCCTGCCGTCGATCCCATCGAGATAATATAAATCCGCCTTCGTAGTGCCGGTGACGTTACTGAAGGAATCCTTGATCCTGGCCGACGGGCCCGTATAGGGGGGTATCGGGGCGGTGGTCGCGCAGGAGCTGAGCATCACAAATAGGGTGACGAGTGCCAAGGTGTGTTTCATGCGCCTTCCCTGCCTGACTTCGAGAACATGCACGATGCCGGTGGCGTTGTCCACACGCCGGGGCTTGGGCGGGATTGACAGCCGGTGCACCCTTTGGGCCTACTGCTGCGTATTAGCACTCAGAGCCCCTGCCAATGGGGGTATCCCCAGGAGTGCACCCATGAATGCAGCGAGACGGATTCTGGCGCTGGCGGCATTGATCCTGCCAGTGGCCGCGCTGGCCCAGGATGGGCACCTTAGGTTGCCTGATTTCAGTGGCTTGGCCGCCCGCGCCAGCGAGCACACCGACGTATCGCTGAGTGCTGGCCTGCTGCACTTCGCCGGCCACTTCGTGGATGACAAGGACCCCGACGCCGCGGCCACCCGCCGGTTCATGGCCGGTCTGCGTGAAATCGAAGTGCACAGCTATGAATTCAGCTCCGACCAGGCCTATCCGGCCAGCGACATCGATTCGGTGCGCCGTCAGCTGCAATCACCGGGATGGAAGCGCCTGGTGCAGACTCACAGCGCAGCCAATCACGAGAATGTCGAAATTTACGTCTCAATGGACGGGGAGCGACCCACGGGCCTCGCGATCATCTGCGCAGAACCGCGCGAGTTCACGATAGTCAATCTGGTCGGGACCGTCGACCTGAAGGATCTCGCGAGCATGGGTGGACAGATGGGCATACCCAAGCATGTCGTGGCCAGGATTGAAGCGAAGACCGCGGCCGATTGAATGCGGACAGCCCAGAAGCCTGTGCTACCTCCTGGGCAATCGTGCGCGCGGGCGACGCAGCCGCATTTGCCAGCTTGGTTCGCGAACACCAGGGCATGGTCTACAGCCTGGGTCTACGCATGCTGCGAAATCGAGCCGCCGCCGAAGACCTGACGCAGGAGGTGTTCATGCAACTGCACGAGCGGATCGGCACGCTGGACACCGCCACTCATGCGCGGCACTGGCTGAGGCGTGTCGCGACGCATCGGGCCATCGATCAGCTGCGTCGGCGTCCACCATCGTCGACGGGCGACGATGTGCTTTCGCTGGTTGATGAGCACGACCCGGGTGATCACCTGCTCGCCCATCGGCTGCGGGTATTAGTCGGTGAGCTGCCCCCGCATTCGCGCGCTGTAGTCGTATTGCGTTACCAGGAAGACATGGACCCCTCCGAGATTGGCCGGCTCCTCGAGATGCCGCTGAATACGGTCAAGAGCCACCTTCGCCGCGCCCTGGAGGTATTGAGGGAGCGCCTGTCATGACTCACGACCTCGAACAGGAGCTGCGCCGGGCACTGCGGCCGCTCGACCCCTCACCCGAATTCACGGCGCGGCTGCTGGGTGGATTGACCACCGCGCGTGACACAGCGACCGCCGTCAGGCGCCCCGGGTGGCATCCGATGGCCTTGGCAGCCAGCGCAGTGCTGGCCGGTGTTTTGGGCCTACTGCTCTATCAGCACCAGCAGCGGGAGCGTGCGCACGCGCAACTGCTCGAGGCTCTGTCCATCACGAGCCACTCGCTCGATCGCGCCTACCGGGCTGTGCATTGGCATGGGAGCGATGCCGGGGAGCATGGCGGATGAGTTGGACACGTCGGATCCTGGGGTGGCGGACGCTGTGCGTAGCGTGCGCCGCGACATGCCTTTCATCTGCCGGCTTGGGCGCCGAACTGCCTCTGCCGCAATTCGACTCGCTGCGCGCCAGAGCCAGCGATTCGGTCGTCATCTCGCTCGATGAAGACATGCTCAGGCTGGCCGGACAGTTTCTCGATCCTTCCGATCCCGGGGATGCGAGCGCCAAGGCGGCCATCCGGGGCCTGACGAGCATTTACGTCCGCAGCTTCAGCTTCGAGAAGCCCTATGAGCTTCCGAGCGCCGAGATTGCCACGCTGCGCAGTCAGCTGGCCGCACCGCATTGGCGGCGGGTGGTGCAAACCCACAGCGAAGCTGACCATTCGGATGTGGACATCTACCTGGCCGCCGATGGCGAACAGGCTCAGGGTCTCGTGATCATAGTCACCGAGCCGCGTGAATTTACTGTGGTGAGCATATCCGGTGCCATCGATCTCGCCCGTCTGCACAGCCTGGAGGGCCATCTGGGTGTGCCCAGATTGCCGGCTACCCGGTAACTGCCGGCGACGAGCGCCGTAGCGGGCGACCGTTCACGGCGCCGGCGACGTACAAGTCAACAGGGTTTCACCAGGCGATACGCGGATCGGGTACCCGCCCCTTATGTCGTGCCGTTGACCCGCACAGGGTTACGTGTCGACTGGAATGCCGTGTCGTGAGAAGGCGACAACGCCCGGTGCTGTCTACGCCGATGTAAAACTGCATCCTCTCTGATGCTCGGCTGCAGATTGGGGGAGCCTATGAGCGTAGAACCTAGCGATGTGATGAGCGAAGTCTGGATGCAGTGGCAGGGTCACGTCATTCACGATGTGTTCCCTTTAGGCCGCTACCTTGGCTGCTCCGATCACAGCGGCGTCTTCCTGACCAAGTCTGCGGCGCCAGACTCGTCCGAAGTCGCGATCAAGCTCATTCCCACCGACCGCACCCGGGCGGAGTCACTGCTGCCGCGATGGAAACGGGCTGGCCGCATCGTTCATCCGCACCTGCTTAAATTACTGCATTCGGGCGGCTGCCAGCTGGGCGGGCTACCCTATCTCTATGTAGTCATGGAGTACGCCGATCAGACTCTTGCACAACTGCTGCAACGGCGTGCACTGACTGAAGACGAAGCGCGAGAAATGATGCGACCGACCCTGGACGCACTCGCGTTCTTGCACGGCCTCAATCTGGTGCAGGGGCAGTTGAAGCCAGCCAACATTCTTGTGGTTGGGGATCAGCTGAAACTGGCAAGCGACACGATCTATCCCGTCACCGAAGTCAAGATGAGCGCCAAGACACCGGGTGTGTACGATCCTCCGGAAGCGCGGCATGGAGGGAGCTCCACTGCTGCGGATATCTGGGCTCTCGGCGTCTGCCTGTTCGAAGCGCTGACTCGCCGTCCGCTTATCGGCCGCGGCGAACGCAGCGAAGCTGTCGCGCTTCCGGCCGATTTTTCGCCGGCTTTCCGGGACGTCGTGGCTCGCTGCCTGAACCCCAACCCGCAGAACCGTCCCAGCGCGACGGAACTCGTGAGTTTGACCTTCGGGCAACCAGCGGGCTCTGCTCCCGACGCGACTGTTCAGCCCGCGCCGATCGTGCCGCCCGAGCCGACCCCGCCCGAGCCGACGCCGCCGCGGATTACGCACCTGCCGGCGGCTCCCGCAGCGGCGAAGCGCGCGTCATCCATGGCTGAGTCCCAGAAACCGCGAGCCTGGCTTACCGCCGCGCTCGGAGCGATCGCGATTTTCGCGCTGGGTTGGACCGGAGTGCGCATATTCGGATCGCATCGCAGCCCGGCCCCACTTTCTGCTCCGGAAGGCTCACCGTCACAGATCCCCGGCGGGACCGAACCAATGACGGGGGATGCACGGAAATCCGCGTCGACCGCTTTGCCTCCGAGGCCGAGTCGCAGCGAACCAGCCACTTCACCGCCGGCATTGCATGCGGAGATCCCTGAAGTCTCTCCGAGCGCGCGTCGAACCATCATCGGACATATCAAGATCTGGGTACGAGTCATCGTCGAGCAGGACGGATCGGTCTACGCCGCCACCGCGGATCGGCTCGGTCCCAGCAGGTATTTCCAGCGCGTCGCCGTCGAGGCGGCGAAGAAATGGACGTTCCCTCCGATCAATGTTCCGTCCCGACGCCTGATGCAGATTCGCTTCGACTTCAGTCGCGACGGGACGACCGGCCATGCCGTCGCAATCCGCTGAGTCCGCAATGGCCTGGCCCTACGCACACGTCATCGGACGACAGAAGCAGCGCGCTCCCTGCCACGACTCATTCGAAGCAGCCTGGAATGGTATACGCTGCCGAGTGCGTCGGAATTGCACGCTCCAGAGTCGCAAACCGCTCGCGCAATGCGACGCGCGCCGATTCGCGGGCCAACGCTTCGACCGTGTCAGAAGGCGTTACTATGCCGCGACGAGGCCAACCAGCCGAAGCGGGTGCGCCTCACACGTATGATGCATCCGGCCAGCAGCACCAGCAGCCACGGCGGCAGCACCACACCTCCTCCGCCACCCGTAGAACCCGGCCCGCCCGAGGAACCCTGCGCAAAGGCGACGGTGACTGAAGCAATCGCAGCGGGAGGCGCGCCGCTGCACTCGATCGAGTAGACATAAGAGCCAGCCGTAGTCTCTGTGATCGACGCGCTTCCCGCCAACAGTTGTGGTCCGGACCAGCCGTCACCCGCGATCCCACCCGTGGCGTCACACTGGCTCGCGTTCGAGCCAGCCCAGGAGATCTTGACCGCTTTTCCCACCGTTTGAGTCGACTGATCGACGGACATCGTGACGGTAGGCGCGCTGACCGGTGGCGAATCGGCACTCACCGCTGTGTAGTTCACCTGTACCGTGGCAACGCCCTGGGACAGTCCGTTGGTGCACGACATTTGGTAGGTGACGTTGCCGACGAAATTCGAGCTGACGTCGCCCGTGCCTACAGTGGGTCGGGGCCCGGCCCAGAGCTCGGCTCCAGTGCCACCGCTCGCAGTGCAGCTCGTCGCATCTGTGCTGGACCAGGTCAATGTGACCAGCGAATTTACCGAAGCGCTGTTCGTGCTGCTCGTCAGGGTCACGACCGGTGCAGGAGGACCCGACACCGTCACCTGCGCGGACGCCGATCCACTGGGGCAACTGAGCGCGTAAGTATAGGTGCCCGGCGCCGGCTGCGCGGTCAGCCAGCCGCCACTGGGCGTCATGATCTGCTGCGATCCGCCGGTGCTCGGCGACACGCTCAAGGTACACGGCAGGGAATTCGTGTTCCAGCTGATGGCGAATGTCGTGTTGATCTGAACCTGCGACGCACTCGAACTCAGGCTGATGCTGGGCGCCACGTAGGTCACCGTTACATGGTCCTGCACGATCTGGGTGCCGCTTCCGCAGCTCAGTGTATAGGTGACGGCACCCAGTACGCCGGAAGTGACCGTCTGCTGCGCGAATGGCTTGGCCTTGGCTCCCGCCCACCCATCGCCCGGAAGTCCGCCGGAACCCGTGCACGGCCAGACGTTGGCATTCCACATCAGGTAATACAGTGTCCCGGTCGGATTGGTGCCATCGCCAACAAAATTCGTGGTCGGGGAGTTGGTATACCAGGTGACCGTGGCCGTCGCCTGCGACTGGTCCGTGCCGGTCCCGCACGACAGCGTGTAGACGTAGTTACCCGCGAGTCCTTCTGAGGCGTAGGCAAATCCGCTGGGAAACTGACCCTGCACGAGCAGGGTTTCCTGGATGCTGGCTGGACCGGTCGCCACCAGCGAGCAGGGCCGCACATTCGAGATCCAATTGAAGGTCACCAATCCCGTCGCGCCAGCGTCGGTGTAAATTTCCGCTGTAGCGGGCGCGCCGCCCAGGCTCGCCGCGGCCACGGCATTGATGAAGCTGACATTGATGCTCGCGGTTCCCGACTGCCCGGCGCCCGTGCAGGTCACCGTGTACAGGTAAGCCCCGGCTACGGACTCCGTCACATTGGTATAACCGGGCTGCGCGCCGCTCCAGCCGTCACCGCTGCCACCGCCGCTGGCTGTGCATGTGCCACCACCACCCCATTCAAGGGTGACGGGCTGTCCGATTCGCAGGTTATTGGCGTCGGCGTAAATGAATGCAAACGGAGCGAGCGCGGTGACTGTTATCTGCTCCGTCGAAACCCAGGCGCCGGAACCACAGGTCAGCGTGTAGGTAAGGGATCCGATGACCAGCACCGGCACGGCCTGGCTGCCGGACTGGTTCTTCGGGCCCGCCCAGCCATCTCCGTTTGTGCCACCCCCCGCCGTGCACGGCAGGGCATTGGAGAACCAACTGATGGCAACACTTCCGCCTGCGAATGCCGAAGAGTCACCGGCGATGGACACGATCGGCGGCATGAAAGTCCAGGAGACCCCGACCTCCGCGTAGCCTGCCTGATTCGGCCCATCACAGTGCACGCCGTAGCGGACATCGCCGCCCGACCGTTCCGTGAGTACAAACGTACCCGAAGTCGCCAACGTGCCGGACCACCCGTCGCCGACAAGTCCGCCGGTCGCCGTGCAGGTCCGAGCTGCGGGGCCGTTCCACTGAAGAGTCACTTTCGAGCCTGTGAATGCCGAGGTGGTGTCTACGCTGATCGTCACTGGCAGGAATTGGTAGCCGTCTGTGACTGTTCGTCCCGTATTGATCGGGTCCAGCGCCGACTGCAGCGTCACGCCGCTCGTGCTGCTGGTTGTATCGCCACCGCCCGCCCAAACGACAGAAAGGGCCGTGTAATCCGCGACAATGGTGGAAGGCGCCGGGCTCGGTGCAGGCGTGAGCGGGCACACGCCGGCTGTCCCGGCACCCCCGGGCAACACCGCCAGCGTCGCGGACCCAACCAGCCGGTTGGTCGGATCGAACAACCCGCCACCCGAGGCGCCGGCACCCACGTTGCCCGTTGCATTCACGACGCCCCAGAAGGTGGAGTCATAACCCACGTGCAGAGACGCGGCTGACAGCGTCTGGAGCAGCGCCTGGCCATTCCAGCTGACAAACTGCTTCTTATAGCCCAGTGCGTGATGCACCGAATACCCACCCACGAAGCTGCCGCCGGTGGCGTCCCATCCGGCAAAATACGCATCGCTGGCCACCGGCGGGCCGTTGAGCTTGATGAGCCAGGCGTCTTGCTCTTCGACGACGGTCTGCGCCCCGAACTGAGTCGGCGCAGTGCCATCGTAAATCGATCCCAACTGCGCTACACAGGGCGTGACTGCATCCCAGTAGATCCAAATCTCGGATGCGACACCTGGATTGCCTCCACCGAGGACACCGTTCTCGCAGTGTCGCGCAGTCAGGATGTAAGGCGCAGCGTCCAATGGCGTGTCCGCGACCAAGGTGCCCGTGCATTGAACGACATTGCCGATCACGAGCGCGACCGTCGCGTTGGCGGGGCCCTGGTTCCCCGCTGTGGCCTCACACGCATAGTTCAGTGCGCAGCCGCTGGTCGCGGCTGACCTCTGCAGCGCGCGGAAATAGGGATGGTCTGGGACTGCTCCTCCAAGGCTTCGATAACCGGCCTGCACGCTGTTGATGCGCACCTTGACCCGGCTCTGCGCAGAGCGCGCAACAACGATCGACAGATAGAGGGTGTCGCCAGGTAACGGATGGCTCCACAACTCGCCGTTGTGTACATCCCTGGATGTATATCTTCGAACCACCCCACCGCCCCGCACGGATAACACGGCATCCGGCGGCAGCGATACCCCCGAAGCATGCAGGGACATTGAGACCGCGGTCGCAACCCGCACGGTATAGGCCCAATTCGCGACGGAGCCGCTCGCGGTCCATGTGCCGGCGCTGTCGATCGACGCGGGATGCGGAATATCGACGGCGAACCGCGTGGGGCTCGTCGCCGCCTCGCGGATCAACGTAGGCAGGTCGGCGCGGATATCGTCGATTGCCGGGGTCGCGGCTCCCACCGCGCTGGCCTGTGCGAACACGCCGAGGCACGCCACGGCGCACCATGACCGAACCGCCGTTGTTGTTGTTCTCCAGGTGGTCAATGCGGCTCCTGCACGCCCGAGTCCCAGGCGAGCGCGCACCAGTGGAATATCATAGGGTTTCTGCTTCGGAACTCAATCCTGACCTGATAACCGCCCGCCGCGCTCAAGATTGACGCCCCGTGCGTGGGCACCGATGAGCGCCAGCGATCAGGTGCAGGTTCAATAACTTACGCCCTGCCCGATGTTGCCTGCTCAAGCCCGCGCGTGGCGGGACATTCGACAAACGTTGGACGTTTCCCGCACGGACCCTCGCCGAGCGCGCCCATTCAGTGCAAAGGAACCTCCCCGCGACCGCAAGGTCCCTGCCAGACGCGGGTCAGCATCTATTAAACTGGGCGAAACCAGGAGATGGAAATGAGCCAATACCCCAGCCAAAGGCGTCTTCCTGTGCTCCGACTTGCCATAGGCGGTGCATTGCTCGGCACCTTCGCGTCCTTACCTGCCCAGGCCATCAACCCCGCCGGCTTGTATGCCGGTGGCGCGGTCGGTCAGGGCAATCTGGAGGCGAGCGTGCCCACGTTTAGCACGGCCACATTCAAGGACAACCATTCCGCGTACCAGCTGACCGTCGGCGTTCGTCCTATCCCGCTGATCGGTGCCGAAGTCTCGTACGTCGATTTTGGGCACCCGTACGGCAGATTGCCGAATGCGCTCGCCGATCTAGATCTCAAAGGCACGACCGCGTTCGGCGTCCTGTACCTGCCGGTGCCGGTGATCGATCTCTATGTTAAGGCCGGCGTGTCCAGTCTCCGCAGTCGATTTAACGGCACAGCTTTTTTGCCGGGTCCCTGTCCAGTCAATATGCCCAATTGCAACGTCGTGCGTCAGAATCAAACCGATGCGGGCTTCGCGGCGGGTGCCGGTGCGCAGGTGAAATTCGGCTCACTTGCCGCGCGCGCCGAATACGAGCGCTTCACGGCCGCGGGCGCACACCCCAATATGATCAACTTGGGCCTGATGTGGAAGTTTTAATGAACGGTCGGCGCCCCGGCCGGAGACGTGATCGATACGACACGGCTTGATTTATAACGGTGCGCGAATACGCAGGGATAGGCGAGAGAAGGGAACTATCCGTTTATCCTGCTCACAGCGCTCGTTCGACCTGGTCGCCCTTTACCCCAAGTCAGAGAGTGGGTGCGGCATCCGCCCTTGACCAGGACACCTGTTACGCCATGCCGGTTCGTCTCGGCACGATCGAACCGGTCAAGACTGCCCTGACCATGCGCTTACCTTATTTCCGGTGGAATTTTGTCTTTTTCACATCACACGTCCAACTGTGAGACTTGTGCACGGGTGTGCCCTTGGCAAATCCCTGCGTCCGACCTGAAACCCGCCTCTGCATGCGGTATCGTGATTTCTTCAAGGAATTCATTGTGTAGCGTGAGCCGGGGTCCTAAGCGGAACTGGTTCTCGTCAACTTGGGAGATCGACCGAGATGAAGACCAACAACAGTTGTGGGCCCGCTCGTCTTGTGGGCCGGATGTTTGTGGCGCTGTTTTGTGCGGGCACTGCGGGCTACTCGGGTGCCGCGCTGGCCGTGCCGAGCTTCGCACAGCAGACCGGTGCGCCCTGCCAGCAGTGTCATACCACGGCCTACGGCCCTGCGCTGACGGAGTACGGCCGGCAGTTCAAGCTCAATGGCTATGTGTTTGGCGACAGCAAGCAGCTGATGCCCCTGGCCCTGATGGTCCAGGGGGGCTACACGCATACCAGTGCCGACCAGCCCACCCCCCCGGCACCGCAG